>Ga0194127_10001138_pt1 | contig 39657 bp, 30 predicted proteins | sample TA2KigC100mmetaG_FD_148624 | JGI IMG/M metagenome (GOLD analysis project Ga0194127, IMG submission 148624) | Freshwater microbial communities from Lake Tanganyika, Tanzania - TA2015036 Kigoma Deep Cast 100m | ecosystem: Environmental > Aquatic > Freshwater > Lake | place: Tanzania: Lake...
AAATAGCTTATTGTTGTCTTCATCATTAAAACCTTTCAAAGAAATTTAATCTCAAGAAATTTTAATCGGTCGAATTGACCTATTTTAACCGCAAGTTAAGAATCTATTTGCTTTCAGAAAAGGAAAACCCTTTGATACTTGTATTTATCGTTCTCTATTCCGATTACAGAATAATATAAAATTAAGAAAAATATTTTTTCTTAAACAATAGAGCTACATTCACTAACATAATTAAAACCGGAACTTCAACCAGAGGTCCAATAACTGTTGCAAACGCTATATGTGAATTTATTCCGAATACAGCGACAGCAACGGCAATCGCCAATTCAAAATCATTGCTGCCGGCAGTAAAAGCTGCTGTTGTGGATTTTTCATAACCGGCTCCAATTCGTTTTGCTATAAAGAAAGTAACGAAGAACATTCCGGCAAAGTAGAAAATATATGGTATTGCTACTCGAATCACATCGAGCGGAAGATCAATAATCGTTTCTCCTTTCAGCGAGAACATCACAAAAATTGTGAACAGTAATGCAATTGGAGTTAACACCGAAATTTTCGGAATAAACTTTTTATGATACCACTCTTTGTCCTTAATTTTAATTAGAGAATAGCGCGTAATCATTCCTCCAAAAAAAGGGACACCGAGATAAATCAAAACCGTTACAGCAATCTCGCCAATTGAAATATCTACGAGAGCACCGCTAAATCCGAATAGGGGAGGGAGAATTGTTACAAAAATGTAAGCATATACCGAATAGAGAAATACCTGGAAGATAGCATTGAAAGCAACAAGTCCCGCAGCTAACTCAGAATCACCTTTAGCAAGATCATTCCAAACTAAAACCATAGCAATGCATCTTGCTAAGCCGACAAGTATTACTCCAATCATCATTTCGGGTTTATCGGGAAGAAAGATTATAGCCAGAATGAACATCACAAGAGGTCCGACAATCCAGTTTTGAATTAGGGATAGTGAAAGTAGTTTTACATTTCTGAATACTACAGGTAATTCCTCATACTTAACTTTTGCAAGCGGCGGGTACATCATTAAAATTAATCCAATTGCAATTGGAATATTCGTAGTGCCGCTGCTAAGTGAATCCCAAATCTCTGCTATTCCGGGAAAGAGTGAACCTACGGCAACTCCAAGAAACATCGTGATGAAAATCCATAGAGTTAAGTAGCGATCAAAGAAAGATAATTTTTTGAATAATGTCTCACTCATATAAATTCCTTTATTTAACTTCTTTTAGCCAATGCTCAATAGTAGACTTAGTTGGAATTTTTCCTTGGGATAAAACTTTTCCATTCACGATTAATCCAGGAGTCATCCAAATGCCAAGCTCGGCATATTTTTCTCTGTCTGTAATTTTTTGAATATTTGCCTCGATATTATTCTCAGCAGCAACATTCATACACATTTGAAAAAGATTTTCACAATTTTGGCATCCAGGTCCAACAATTCTGATAGTTAGCATTTTTTTTCTCCTTTGTTTTAGGTTCAATTATTTTCAAGGCTGATTGCTCATGAGTGTAAAATTCCACGCAGATGAGTATATAAATATGTTTATTGGATTCACACTTGCGCGGGAATGACTTTATGAGTGTTGTCATTCTTGCAAAAGCAGGAATCTAATTCTAACACGTCATAGATTTTCGCTTTCACAGGAATAACACTTTCATTTTAACTCCTTAAAATAAAATTCAAAAAAATCTCTTTTTATTTCATCCCGAACTTTTCTGAAGACTGAAAGTATTTCTTCCTCTGCTCCTCTCGCTTCGGCAGGATCTTCAAATCCAATATGAAGCTGTTTTGCAACCTTGCCAATGAACACTGGGCATGTTTCTTTAGCGTTATCGCAGACCGTAATCACATAATCAAAAGATTGATCAATATATTTTTCAACATCTTTGGGTACTCCGTCACTTATGTCAATCCCAACTTCTTTCATTACTCGAACCGCTATTGAACTAATTTTTTCTGCGGGTCTTGTGCCAGCTGAAAATACTTCGAGTTCACTGTTGAATGACTTTAAAAAACCTTCAGCCATTTGACTTCGACAGCTATTGCCTGTGCAGAGAATTAAAATTCTTTTTTTCAATTACCTCCTTTCAGATTGTTATAACCGTGAGAGATAATATCTATTAAAGAAAAGTAGATTCTCGCGCTTCGCGAGAATGACATTAGAACAATGTTCCATACATTATTCCGCTTATTGTAGCTATAATAACGACAAGTAAAACATAAACAACTGTTTTTTGTGTGCCAATTACACTTCGAATCACAAACATATTGGGTAAAGATAAAGCTGGTCCGGCAAGAAGTAACGCAAGTGCTGGACCTTTTCCCATTCCGTTATTTATTAAACCTTGCAGAATTGGTATCTCTGTTAGTGTAGCAAAATACATAAATGCTCCAGTTATCGAAGCAAAGAAATTTGAGAATAAGGAATTTCCTCCAACAAGATTTGCAATCCATTCATTAGGTATTATACCATTTTTATTATCTGCCGAACCGAGCAAGAAACCGGCGACTAAAACTCCCGCACCAAGCAAAGGCATAATCTGTTTTGTGAATCCCCAAGTTTCGCCAAGCCATTGATTTGCTTCGCCATCTGTAAAAGTCAAAGCCAGTGTTGTTGCAATTACAGCTGCAACAAAAGTAATAGTAGGTTTATTATAGAATATTAACGCAGAGATAATTACCGCTGAAACGCCTAAAATCACATAAAGTCTTTTAACCTGAATTATATAAATCATGGAAAGTGCGAAACCGATTCCGAAAATGGAAGTAATGAACCACTTGTTTGCAAATACCAAATACCAGAAACTATCAGTTGCCTCAGCAGGTTTTCCCCAATTGATAAAAACGAGTATTGCAACAAGAAAGAAAAAGTGTAGGGAAGTTTGCCAGATGGGTTTTACTTCAACTATTTCTGGCATTGCGAGTTGTGCCGCTTCTTTTTGCTTTTCTTCCTTTCGAAAGATGAGAGACATAAAAAGTCCAATTATCAAACTAAAAGAAACTGCACCTATTACACGAGCGATTCCTAATTCAATACCAAGAATTCGGGCGGTTAATATTATAGCCAAGATGTTGATTGCCGGACCTGAATACAAAAATGCAATTGCAGGACCTAATCCAGCACCGCGTTTATGAATGCTTGAAAACAGTGGAAGCACAGTGCAAGAGCAAACTGCAAGTATGGTTCCGGATACTGAAGCAACCGAATATGCGATCCATTTTTTTGCTTTAACTCCGAAATACTTTATTACTGCAGTTTGGCTGACGAACACAGCAATTGTACCAGCAATAAAAAATGCTGGAATAAGACAGAGTATAACGTGCTCTTGTGCATACCATTTTACCAAATTAAATGCGGATAGTATCGCCCCGTTAAAATATTCATTCTCAATCGGCATAAAATAAACGAAGAGAAAAAATCCAGCAATCCACAAGAATGATTTATATTGTTCTTTCCAGTTCATAGGGTGCTTGTGTTATTTTCATTTCGGTAAGTACAGAATCAAAATCAATCACATAGAACATATATTATATCTGTCAGCCTTTAAGACTTTTGTTTTGTCTGCAATTATTATTTTTTCATCGGAGATCCAAAAATCTAAAGAGTTGAGTATAGAATTTATCCTAGGATCAAGCGGCTGTGGATTTATCATGTAGTTTACCCATTTTTTTTCTTTTTTTTCAATTATAAAAGATGAATCCTTAAGAATTTTCAAATGCTGTGATACGGTCGAGGTTGCCAGCTGAAGCACATAAGTAATTTCGCAAACACATAAGGGGCGAGTTTGTAACATTTTCAGAATTCGTAGACGATTGAAATCTGAAAGCGCCTTGAAAATTTTTGTCTTATCCATTATTAAATCATTTCGTTACTTAACGAAATATAAGAATTATTATAAAGGAATACAATCAAAAATTACCAATCGTATTTTATAAATATTAGATATATTTTTCATAATTCTGAAATTTTCTAACTGACAAAATGCAATAAGAACAAAGTAGATGTGATTGATTTGAGCAATTACTTTTCTGAAAGAACAACATTCTAATCTTAGTTCTGACTTTAGAATTTTGAAAAACTCTTCAACTAATTGCCGAGTACGGTAGTAACTTTTAACAAGAGTTGAATTCAATGATAGATCACTTGTAGCCAAATAATTATCATTATCTTTAACCAGCCATAGGCGGGCGCTTTAATGTTGTTTGACCCGCCACGACAAGGCTATTACCGGAGGACTCTTACGGAGTAGTGGCAGGTAATTTACCAATATGGTTACCATAACGATAAGTAAAAAAGTCTTGAACTTGAACGTTGTCTATTAGACGGTTTGACTTGATTTTAGAAATCCAATACCACTTTAGTTTACGAATTATTCTCAGTAACTCTTCGTGGCGAGCGGCAGAATAGAAGGAGTCCATTAAAACGTAATCTGGTTTAATGTGATATGTTCTTTGAGCAAAAAGCAACAATTCTATGGCTAAATCAATCCTTGTTTTTTTATCGTTTTTATTCCAAATCTTGAATCCGATTAGATAACGGGTGTTACCGTCAGTCCACAAAAGGAATACGATATTAATGCCATACCTGCCACTACATAGCGTTGTCGTGGCGGGGAGGAATTGTTTATCACTGGATGAATATACTCATGACAAAATATCAAGTTCTTTGATGTAAGGTTTGGCCATAACCGTGTCATCGATTATCAGATAAGATTTATTCTTCTCAGCCAGAGGCTGATGAGCCTCCGGCTTAAATGAAGACTTTTTATGCTTTATTAAACCCGAAAAATTTAATGGAAATGCTTAACCTACGGTAATTCACAGAAAACAAAGGAGATACTAGAACAATGGCAGAGGCTGAAAAAGTGCAGTGCATACCGTATGAGTTCAGTGAGAAGCGAGTTAGTCCGTGGGGAGGATTGCGGATCGTGCGAGAGTTTGTCAATAACATAGGATTAGAAGATGCCTTTGAGAGATTGGAACTTCCGGCCCCGGGTTCGAATCGTGGATACAAAGCCCTAGATGTGGTGATGAGTTTTTTGGTGAGCATCTGGATTGGAGGGAATCGTTTTGCGCATTTCGGACTGTTACGCTATGATGAAGTCATCAAGAAGATCTTCGGGTGAAAACGAACAGCATCAGAGAGCACCTTCAGTCGGTTTTTTCAGAAATTTACGTGTGCGTTGAACGACAAGATTTTTCCTGCGCTGCAAAAGTGGACGACAACGTTGTATGTAAAGATAACCGTAACGATGGATTTAGACAGCACCGTTCTCGAGCGCTATGGAGAGCAAGAGGGGAGTCGCAAGGGATACAATCCAAAGAAGCCATGGCGAGCGAGTCATCGTCCGATCATTGCCTTTATCAGTGAATTAAAAATTGTCGCCAATAGATGGCTATGTCCGGGAGACACATCGTTATCCAACAATGTGGTAAAGTTTTTGGAGGAGACGCTGTTGCTGTTGGGGAACATGCTTGTCGGACTCATACGTGCCGACAGCGGATTTTTCAATGAAAAGTGCTTGAATTTCTTTGAATCGTGAGGCTTGTCATACATTGTTGCAGCGAAGTTCACACCTCCTTTGAAGAGAATGTTGGTGAAGGGATTAAAGTTTGTTCCGGTAAGGTGTTGAATCGATACAGCCGAGTGTTCCTATAAAGCACTGGGGTGGAAAACAGAACGACGATTTATTGTCGTACGAAAGAATGCCGACGTGTACCCGAACGCAAGCGGAAAGGAATTGGAATTATTTCCTTTGGAAGATTGGCGAAGACACTACCGCAGCACGATGATGGTAACGAATCTCGATTTGCCGCCGAATGAAATTTGGGAGATGTATAAAAGACGCAGCGATTCTGAGAACAGGATCAAAGAATTGAAGTACGATTTCGCGGTGAACGGATTTTCTTCACAAAAGTTTTACGCGACCGAAGCGGCATTCCGTTTTGCGTTAGTGGCATACAATGTCATGGTGTTATTTAGGTTGATCGCATTGAAAGATAAGAGAGCACGAAGAATGGCGAGTTTGTATTTGAAATGCATTGCATTAGGAAGTTGGACGGTGTCGAAACACGGCAGAGATGTCTTATGCGCAGCATCCTTCGGAAAGCTCTCAGTCCAGCAAGAAAGACGAGTGTGGATTGACGGTCTGTTCGGTAATATTAACAACTTTTCACCTCCAATCATGGTTTCTATTGCATGATTCGGGATGAATTGTTAAATTATTTAGAGAACATTTTATGTACGGATTTGTAGAGAAAGAAATATCCTCGTTCGGGCGAACTAACATCCCTGTAAAATTAAGTAATATATACTCACCAATACTTGCATTTGAATATTGCATCAGTTCAAATAATCAATATTTAGAGTCTCTACTCGTCACAAAATTGTATTATAAACCTAATTTCATTATTCAAGGTTAGGACGTTAATGAGAACATGGATAAACAAATCTATTAAATAATCAAGCTTTTGATAAAAATGAAATTCAAAATGAAGTAACCTTTTTATTAGAGAAAAAATAGATGAGATTACTTAAAAAGACTTGCCTGTCTGCCCGCCTTGTTGATCCCTCTGTGGCAGGCGGGTTAGATTCGTCTCATAGATTAAAGAGAGGTATTATTGTGAGGTCTTCAAAATTTTTTTGCTTGATAATTTTCACAACTATTTTTTTCGTTGTAACAATCAATTTCATCAATGCACAGAATATAAGTTCCTCCCCATCATTTTCTTTATCTGAAAAAGAAGCTAAACAATACTTCTCAGGTGAGTTTAACGTGAATATAAAAAGGGATAAGGACAAATCATTATCATTTTCAAAGAAGTTGAAGTTTGAAATCATTGGTCCAAAAAAAATATCTAAAAATAAACCTGTGCGATTTCAAATATTACTTCTACCTGAAGATTATGATAACGCCAATCTTGCAGAAGAAGTTTATTCCCATTATGGTCTTTTCAATTCTCTCGAAGACAGATATCCACACATCAGAATAACCGATACCTATATTACACCATGGACATTATATCCTTCAATAGTAATGGTTGGAGAAAAAAATACTTTCAAGATTGATAAAAATAGTATCAAGTGGTTTGCCTATCTTCCATATAGTTTCTTTCACAGTAAAAATAATTGGAAAGACCTAACCCCATCCGGTTTTGAATATAAGTCCGGTAAAGTGTTGGAGGAGATAACTAAGAAGAAACCATTGGAAAGAGCAAGTCTGTTAAAATCATTGCGAGGCAAAATGGGTGAATCCATACATTCATCACCCGACCCTCAGAAAGCGTTAGAGACTAAAAACGACATTCTCATTTTAAATTTAACCGGACCGATAAATTTTTGGGATAGACAAAGTGAAAGGATTTTAGGCATTCTTGGTAAATCATCCGCAACTGCAAGAGGAATTGAATTTTTAGTAACGTTCACGAAAGCCGGTGAGTGTAATATAGAATTTGAATATTTCTTAAATATAGAAGTTCACAGTGTGGAGAGAGAAACCAAAAAAGAATCTGGATTCTCCGAGAAAGAATACTCCAAGACCGTAAAAGAGGGAATTGGAGAAGCACGAGGAGGTGCAAACTTAACTTTATTAGTTGAAAGCGAAAAAGTTTTAAGTTTATCAGAGAGAATTCCAATTGAAAGTTTTCCACAATTAAGCCTCTTAGGAGTTTTTGGAGCAGTTAATATACCTATAGAAAAGCAGTTCAAGAACAAATTCAATCCGCTTGGGATAAATTTAGAATTCTCCAAAAGCAATTGGAACGTTGGTCTTGGAGTCGGTTCCAACTATATGGAAGCAAATAAAGATGATTACGTTCTAAAAACATTAGCATTTTATTTATATGGAAAGTATTCATTATTTAAATTTTTCAATGATAATTTAGATTTCTTTGTCTCTGCAGGCGGTCTATACTGGCGATCATCCTTTCAGTATACAAAATACCCTTCATTAGAAGATTATTATCCTGTCGAAAAAGATAATGGATTTAGCTATCTCCTTAGTGTTGGAACAGGTTACACATTCGGTCACTTCTTGATCAGGCTTCAATATCAACTATTAAGATCGAAAGATGCGAGTTTTGGAAAAATCCCATTCGAAACTGAGTTCACTAATTACTACACTTTATATACGGGTTCTCAACAACTGCAAATCTTATTAGGATATAGATTCAATTTTTAAGCATGAAGAATATTATTTCAAAACTCTTTGGAGTAGAAAAATGGGACGAAGATTAATAAGGTATCCAATCTACTGTTTAATTGGATCCTTGAGTTTTGTTTCACTTACCTGTGTTGAAGATATTTTTGTTCCACCGATAGATCCATTTGTAGAACAAAGATTGGAGCCAAATCCAAAAACATTTACCCTCGGCACAGGACCGAATAAACTTACTATCAAAACAAATCAGGCAAACGTTACTGAAATAGAGAATGGTATTAGAATTCGAGGAAGTTTATTTGCCAAGAATAATAAATATGGCGATGTAATGCTAACTAGCGGAGACTTTGTATTGTTAAAATCGACAGGCACAAGCTCAACAACGTACATTTCCCCTGAGCACGGCGCTCTTCCAATAAGCAGTGGAAAATTCATAATGCAAGGTGAGACAGCTACCGAGTATGTTGGTTTTGCAGGCATTGGTCTCGTAGAATTACCGAATTATGGAATCGTAAAACACCTTAAGATTCTCGACGTTAATATTGCTCCGATGGGCTTTATCTTAGGAAGCGAATTAGAAGATTGGCCGGTAAGTCCGAATAGATATTATTTTTACACAAACCTTGAAAGCCCGATTAAGGCAGAAGTTGGAAATTCAAGTTTGTCGGGAATTAAGAAGATTGCAATCGACCCATACGACCCCTACTTCTATGTTTCCTGTGATTTTGAAGGTTCAATTCTCGGACCAATTACAAATATTGGTTTTGCAGTTTCAGCCCAAGGAATCATTCCTTATAATCCGAGCGTTACAATTTACAAGGTTCCAAATTTCAAGGGTAATCTTTATCTTACAGGAACAATTGATCTTCTTAAATTCCCAGCTTCAATAACTGGTGAGACAGTAATTGGCTTTTACACAGGCGACCAAAAAGGATCGGAAAATTTTTTCCAAGGTAAAGAATCAAAATTTAACCTTGGATTTAATGGCAAGGTAAACCTTGAGCATGATCTACTCGATTTTCTTGATGTCGAAATTGTTCTTGGTAAAGCATCTCTATTTTTAAAGGTAATGGAAACCGGCGATGCCGAACTTTATTTTGTCGGTATTGTAGAACAGCCCGCTGTGACTCCAAGCGAATTAATGTATCAAATCTTTGGTGTTGACTGGAAGTTTCTTGATTATCTTCAGCCACGGCGGACAGAAACAACTTTATATGGAACTGTTGGTACAGTTCCCTCTAATTGGGAATTAGGATTCAAACAAAAATCTTATCTCGATATATTGGGTAAGTGGAAACTTGATATGGGTGAAACCGCTGTCGAATTAAATTCTGAATTTATGTACTTCAAAGGGGAAAGCTCCGTAGCCGGGTTTAATAGAATTGGGGTTGAAGGTAAAGTGAATAAAAGTGGTGATTTTATATTAACAGGATATCAGAAATCAGGATTCGATCTAAGCGCCGGTCCGCTTTCATTAAGTTTTAGTATGGGAATGAATTTAACTGTAGCCCTGCAGGATGCCGTTTTTACTTTTAAAGGCAAAATTAAACTAAGCGGTGAGGCGTGTGCTGAAATCTTAGGAGTAGATTTATGTGCTGATTTTTCACTTAAGGCAGAGGCATCTATTTCGACTAATGGCTCGTTCAAAATCTGTTTTAAAATTGGTATTTCAGATGTCGGATTCGATGTTTGTCTATCATTCTCATTTGACAAAGCGGGAAAAAGTGTTGAAACTATGACAGTTCAAGAGATCCCAATCGAAATGGTACCATTGGAAAACAGATTTCAACCAAAAACAGGACAAAATGAAATACAACCAATAATGAATTAGAATCTTATGTTTGAATGAACAGCAATCCTAATATCTTTATAATTTTTTCTAAAAAAGGAAAATTAATATGATGCGTGGAATTTGTTTGGTATTTATTGCAGTCACAACATCAATAATCATCACTTCTTGTAAAAGCATAACAGAACCAGAAGTTGATTATAATTATTCCATACAAAAAGTCTGGTGGTCGGATATTATCGATAATGATAAAGATGGATTCGCAGTGAGCAAGATCTTGAATTTTAACGTCCGCTTAGAAGAAAACGTTACTCGCACTGTAGTAGCTCGAATTTATTATAAATTAACCGATGCACCAAACTATTCTTTCTATAACTTTACGGAGGAATATGAAATTGAAGGAATAAAATCACCTTCATCTATGCAAATGATAATTGGTATCCCGAACAAAGAACTTATTTCGGGTTTATATGATTTTCAAATCGAACTTTATGAAAAAAGCAATAATCGAGTGAAAACTAAAGTAACCATCGAGGATTCCATTGGTGCAGTATTGGCAAATCAAGCTTTTGAGGAATTGAAGGATGATCAAATTTATACTATTACACCATGGTGGCGAGATGCATATGACCGTAACGGGAATGGTTATGCACGATATGCTACACTCGGATTAGATATCGATGTTGGAGGAAATTTAGAAAAAAAGTTGACAGCATATGTCTACTATAAACAAAAAACTTCAGATAAGTTTAGGCTATACCTTACGAGTAAGGAATTCACAATCCGAGGAATGCAAAGACAAGATTCCATAAATTTACTTATCGGAGAGGAAGGTAAAGAATTAAGCAGAGGTGAATATGACTTTCGAGTTGAATTCATGGAAACCGCTTTTGATTATCCTGCCGCGGTAATCGACAACCGAACATCTGACATTCTTAACGACGTTAAATTCGAAACTCACGATGAGGACAGCTATTTCTACACCGTTGTAAAAAATAATTTAAATTGGATCAACCTGGTAGATAATGATGCAGATGGGTATACAAGTTCACGGAAACTCATTTTCGACGTTGATGTAGATAAAAACGAGTACCGTTCCATACTTGCTAAAATATTTGTTAAACATCCTGACTCGACCAACTATAATTATTACGGCATTACAAATGTATTTCGTATTTATGGAAGTAATCCTTTCGATACAATTCAAATTCCAATTGGAACTGCTTCTTACAATTTAGACAGCGCCAAGTACAATTTTATTCTTACAGTTTATGAAGATGTACCCGATTCACTAAAAATCATTGAGGCAGAAGCCGGGGGTTATAAGGAAGGAGATGCATTGTACCAGCAATCATTTGAAACTGCATTACAGGATTCATTGAGATGAGATCGTGCTTTGAGATAAAAAGCATTATCTAATTGATTGTTTTTGTTATATCTGTAAATAAGAGACGGTGTACTCGAAGTCAGGGAGAAATTATTGATTTTTTGCGGTTAAATGTCCATATTTTTTACATATGTAATTGTTGTAATCCTCTTTAAAGAGAAGTATTCTTTTTCCGAAGGAATGCCTTCGGCAGAAGCTTGTCGTCCCGACAAGTCGGGATATGGATTTTTGCCTGCCCGCTAACCTTAAACTTACGAGGCAGGCGGGTTGGAATCAAATACTATGTTCTGATTAAACTGTTCAGAGATTTTTGTGCATGTTAGACGGATATCTCTGAAACATAAAATATTTACATAAGCGAATAAGGTGGTTTGATAAATTATTTTTTTCATAATACAAATTTAACCCCTTATTTCGCTTATTGTTATATAATTTGCATAACTTTAGTTAAAAGTAAATTGTAAGATTACTTGAAGCGGATGATTTATTTTTTCTTTATCGTAAATCTATCAATAACTTTTATTTCTGTTCCAATTTTTGTAAAGGAACCGTCTTCCGGAAAAATTCCGTATGTAACGGCATCAACTTTTTCATCATAGACTTCAAATAGAACATAGGTGAATGCACGATAGCCGACAAAATCTCTTGATGCTTGTGAGTTTTCGTTTGGGCCATGGTAATAATTTAGCGTTTCATAATAAGGAATTGCTTCAATGTATGTCATCTCTTGACCATATCTTTTCTGCTCAGGATTATCACCATACTTTGGATTGAATTCGTATAAAGGTGCACCGCTACTACCGGTTGTTATTTGAAAAACTCCATCAACAGATTGCCTGCCATACATATGCTCGTGTCCATTGATAAATGCTGTTACTTTATATTCATTTAATAAACTCCAAAACTTGTTTCTTCTATCGAGATACCATTTGCGTGTTGAATCTAACGGGGGAGAAAAGTTTCTGCCTAAGTTTGGGAGTCCATCTCTCAAATGTCCACCAATTGGAAAAGCAGGCTCGTGACTTATAACAAAAATTTGTTTAATGCCTCGTGATTTTGCATTTGATAGATCGTTCTCAAGCCAGTCGAGATGCTTGATGTAATGTCTGTCAGGTTTGTCGTCGGTTGTATCAGCTAAATCGCCGTAATGCCACCGGTCGCTGGTCATAAAAACAAAATGTGAGTTTTCGTAGTCGAATGAATATGTCAAACCTTTTTCATCATCCGGTCCGTTCATGAAAACATCGGGAAAGAGTTTCCTGAAATTATCTTCATCGTCGCGGTGCTGAACTTCGTGATTGCCGACTGTCAGCCAAACTTTAGGCCAAACCATGTTCGGATTATTATAGATAGGAGACATAACTTTTTTCCAGAATTGAAGCTGCATGTAAGTTAAATTCGGATCGAATCTATTTCCGGCGACCATATCTCCTGCAAACACGATAAACTTAACATCTTTTTGATTCTCAACAATATGATTCACGATAGTCGATAACACCGCTTCGTTCACTCCGTTGTTGCTGCCGCGGCTGTCGGACATTGCAATGAACTGAAACAGCTGAGCCGTGACAGAAGAAAAAGTTATCAACGAACAAAACAAGATCATATAAAATCTGTGCATTACATATCCTTAATTAGATTATTACAAAGTGTGACAAAGTTAAGTCGATTTTTTGAATTATTGAAAAGTTTTTGAGTGATGATTCTTTTCTCTACATCCAAATCGATCCCCTAAATCTGAAATAATAATTTGATAACCTCAAAGAATTTTCATGAAGCAAATAAATGAGGTTGGCACAAGAGGTTCTCCCGATACACGATTTCCTCGAAATCGTACTCGAGAACCGTGAAATTTTTTTTAGGTTTTCGAGTGTGGTTGACTAAAATGTACTTCAATTTATCATTCCCGTGTAAATGCTCAGCATCCTTTTGACGGGAATCTAAAACCAACGAAAATATTATGGATTCCCACTCACCACTTGCGTGAGGACAGGTTTCGTGGGAATGACTAATGAGAAAAAATTAATTTTTAGACAGCCAGGAAATAGATAATCATTGAATAGTTTTTCTAAATCGAATATGAGATCAATACTTCGTAAGCGAGATTATTTTTAGTATTTTTGCCCTCACTATGCCGAACATATCGAAGTCACTCGCTTTATTATTTATTTTTCTAATGACTTTTTTCCTAACAGAAGGATTTGGTCAGAAAATAGTCACTGCAGTTGAAATTTTTACTCCGCCTTCAATTGATGGCATGCTAAACGATTCCGTCTGGAGTTTAGCTGTACCGAATTCAGAATTTTTACAGCAGGAACCAAAAGCAGGCGAAAATCCCACATTCAAAACTGAGATAAGAATTCTTTACGATAAAGAAAACCTCTACCTCGGAATTATGTGCTACGATCCTGAGCCGGATAAAATAGTTGCACGCGAATTGAAGCGCGACGGAAATCTGCGCGGCGATGATAACATCATGATGATATTCGATACTTTTAACGACGACCGGAATGCTTATTGGTTTGGTACAAACCCGCTCGGAATGAGAGACGATGCTATTCTTTATGGGTTTGATTATCGCAGCTTCAATGAAGAATGGCATGGAATATGGGACGTGAGTTCGGCAATTGTCGACAGCGGCTGGAGCACCGAATTAGTTTTTCCATTTTCAACTTTTAAATTTCACGATAAAGACGAACAAACTTGGGGATTTAATTTACTTAGACAGATCAGAAGATTGAATGAACAAGCGATTTGGTCTGCAGCAGGGAAAAATCTTGGATTATTTCGAATTGCTTTTGCTGGTGATCTAGTAGGAATAAAAAAAATTAAAAGGGGGGATCCAATTTACATTAAGCCATTTTTAACAGGAGGGTTTCAACAAGGTGAATCGGTAAAGAAAAAAAATTTTGAGCCCGGTTTGGATATCAAGTATGGAATTACACAGAACTTCTCCCTCGATTTGACTTTCAACACGGATTTTGCTCAAGTCGAATCTGACAGAGCAAGGATCAATCTCACTCAGTTTCCGCTATTTTTTCCTGAGAAGCGGGAATTCTTTTTAGAAAACGCGAACGTTTTCGATTACACTTTTGGAGCGGGCAATAATTTATTTTACAGCAGGCGGATCGGAATTAGTGATGAAGCGCAAATCCCGATTATTGCAGGAGCAAGACTTGTTGGCAGAATCCAGAAGGTCGAGCTTGGTGTAATGAACATCCAAACCGAAAAACGTGGCGCTGAACCTACAACCAATTATGGTGTGGTTAGAATGAAATACGATCTATTCGATCAATCTTATGCCGGATTTATTTTCACTAATAAGATTTCGAAAAATAAATTCAATCGTGTTTATGCTGGGGATTTTAATTTTACTTTTAGTGAAATATTCGGCGATCAGACTATGGCAATCGGTGGTGGAGTAATGAAGTCAGAGGATACTGATGGGGGAAAAAATTCCTGGGGGAGCAAGTTCTTCATAAATTATCCAAATGATTTGATCAATTTTTTTACCAGCCATAGATATGCACAAAAAGATTTTAATCCTGGAATCGGATTTATGTACAGAACAGGCTTCCAATCTCTTGTTTTCAATTTGAAAGTCTCTCCAAGAATTAATTGGAATGAAGTTAAACGATTGAACTTCGAGCCGATTGAGTCGGATATTTATTGGAATGATAAGGGCGAGCTTTCGATTATTAGAGCAAGCTTTGTACCCATCGGTTTGTCAACTAATGCAGATGATAATCTTGAATTTAAAATCAATAGAAGATTTGATTTTTTAGAGAGCGATTTCAATATCTTCGATACAACCGTGATCCCAATCGGGAAATACTGGTACACGAGCTATGAAGTTGACCTGGAAACTTCTCGAAGCAGAAAAATCTACGGCGGAGTTGAATACAGTTTCGGAGATTATTTAACCGGAAAGAAAAAGTCTTTTTCACTGAATGTTTCCTCAATTTTGAGCAAGCATTTATCCATCTCGGCTGATTATGAAACAAATACGATTAAGCTGCGTGAAGGAATTTTCACAACTAATGAGTTCGGAACTAGAATCCGTTACGATTTCACAACGATGATCTATTCTTCTATTTTTGCTCAGTGGAATAATGAAGAAAATGAGATTAACATCAATTACCGTTTCAACTGGCAGCCAAAGATTGGGAGCGATTTCTATCTCGTTGTGAATCATATGCTGTCAACGGGAAGAAAATTCCGCACGAAAGATATTGCAATCCTTGCAAAGATAGTTTGGCTGTTTGTGATTTAGAGGGCTGCAGAAAGATGCCATCCCGGTTTGTTGAGATGGCATCTTTTCTAATGAAAAATTATTTCAGCAGTATCATCTTCTTCAGCTCGGAAAATTTTCCGGCTGTCAGTTTATAAAAATACACTCCACTTGATAGGTTATTTGCAGCAGAAAATTTAACTAAATGTTTTCCTGCTTGTTTAAACTCATTCACTAAGGTTTGAACTTCTCTTCCTAGAACATCATAAACTTTTAGAGTTACAAAGCTCGGCTTTTGTAATTCATAGCTTATAACAGTAGATGGATTAAACGGATTCGGATAGTTTTGATACAGAGAATATGAGTGAATTGAGAACGATTCATCGTCAACTGATGTAACTCCAGTAACTCCATTTTCATTATATATAGCAAGACCATGTGAAAACGTCCCTATCCACTTATTATTAAATCTATCAATCTTCATTGATATTATGCTCCAAGGGTTAGTAACATCCGGAAATGTCGTGAAAGTAGTTCCATCAAATTTAACTAAACCACGATCCGTTCCAATCCATAAGTTATTATCTTTGTCCACAGTAATAACATTTATAAAATTATTTGGCATTGGGGAGTTAGAAGTATTGTATGAAATAAATGTACTGTCGTTTACCCATTTCAGTAATCCTTGATCTGCAGTGCCTAACCATCTAACTCCGTTCAGATCTTTTGCGAAAGAAAAAAATCTTTGTGATGGCATCGTGGTATTAGTCGTATCGAATATTTTCCAAGTATCATTATATAAAAGTACGAGCCCTTTATAAGAACAAATCCATAATGAATCCCCCTCCTTCTTCACTTGTCCCCCATATCCAGTTGGCATAGGTGAATTGATTGGACTAAAAAGTGTAAAATTAGAATTATCAAACTTTATCAAGCCATAACGTGTTGGGGAGAACGACCATTTATTACCGTTATTATCAATTTCCATTTGTGGGAATTTTGTATATCCCATAGCTCCAATTCCTTCATACTTATATACATTCCAATTAATTCCATCAAATTTATAAAATCGGTAGCCATGGTCTATCCAATTACAATTTGAACTATCCACTTTTACCGCAGTAAATTGCCATGGGAGTGTGTCTCTTACAGAGATGTTCCAGTGAGTCCAGTTTATTCCATCATATTTAAGTAAACCAGAGTGAAAACCATATAAAGAGTAACCGATCCAAAAATTGTCATAGTTATCAATTTCTATTGAGTTAACTATGTCAAATTCTAAATCCGAATTAACTCTATTAATAAACAACCATTGATTTGTTTGCGCGAGATTTATGTTTGTTAAAAATAATAGCAACAAAATTATAACTTTTAATTTCATTGTATATCTCCTTTTGTATTTAGTATAAACTTAAATAAAGAAGTAAATAGATATTTTCTCTATTTACCTAATAACTATCATCTTTTTAATATCATAAAAATCACCAACATTAATTTTATAAAAGTAAACTCCACTTGTTAGATTACTTGCTTCAAATTCAATTTGATATTTACCTTGTAATTTGAACTCATTCACTAAAGTTTTTATCTTTCTTCCCAAAAAATCATATAGATTTATTGTCACAAAGCCTTCTATAGGCAAATAGTAACTGATGAATGTTGTTGGATTACCCGAATGGGTGGCTTCGCCAAATGGATTGGGATAATTTTGATTTAAAGTAAAAACTACTGGTGAACCTCCGACAGCTTTTTTCTGTAATTCTGGATCGATCAAAATAGATTCAATATTTGAATACGCTGCAGATAAAATTGTACCGTTCAATCCACGTACTTTATAACTTATTTGTTGTGTTTGATTACCCCCTGGCCAAGTTATCTCATTATCAATAAAAGTATTTGTAAGCGAGGTGCATCTATCTACCCAATCACCATCCCCTGATTTTCTTTTAATTGGAAAGCCCGTGTTAAATTCATCTGATGACCATGTAAGTATTGGATGCTGTGTTCCGGGTTCGAAAGATATCTCTAAGTTATATGGAGAGGGAGGTTCGAAATAAATTGTCAGAGGGGAATTATTATAGTTCTTAATTTCCCACACGTTTAGTGTATCCCCTGATGAATATTCTGTCCAATCGGATGCGTTAGGACTATAAAACAACCTATTTGGTGTCCCAAATACAAATTTTATAAAAACATCTGGATTTTGATCTCCATAATGATTATCACGAGTATCATAATAAAAATACACATACGGACTTTTACTATACGGACTTTTACTAGTGGTCACCTTATAGAGTCCAAATGCTATTTCCGGTGTGTTTTCACCTGGTGGTATTGAATGTGAAAACCAACAATCCCACTTAGAAGGATCACTTGTATCGCTAATACCTGTCGTAATTAAACTACTAGATATTAAATTAGAATTACTGGTTATTGGGAAATAGCTTGTACTCTGTTTTTCCCAGGTGGTCTTTTGACTCGTTATTGTATAAGTTATCTGCTCATTTACGCCTACTCCAAAAGTTCCAACAAAAAGAGCTCCTTCGGTAACTAGCTCTTGTGAGAAAGAAATCTTGTACAAAGAAAAAATTAGAATTGCAATTAAAAAGTGTTTAATACCGCCTCCCAAAATAAATTGTTAAAATATTTATTGTCAACCAAGAGCAGTATTTTTTTCGATTCAAGATTTGGCTCTGTAAATCTCAGCAGCAGTTTTTATTAATCTCTACTACAAGTAATTGTAATACATTCGGCAAATAAAGTCAAGTACAAAAACTATTCAATCTCACTGACGAATTGAAAGATTCCACTCAATAAAAAAAAGATGCCATACGTCAGCTGACGGATGGCATCTTAATTTAGTTCTCTCGATACACGATTTCTTCGAAATCGTACTCGAGAACCATTGAATGTAGTTGTTTTTCGAGTGTCCACTAACTGGACTTGTGATTTAAATGGATATTAAAAAGATTCCATCCCGACTTGTCGGGATGGAATCTATATTTTATCTATACAAAATTACTTCAGCAGTATCATCTTCTTCAGCTCAGAAAAATTTCCGGCTTCTATCTTATATAAGTAAACACCGGATGAAACTTGTCTTCCGGAATTATCTTTTCCATTCCATTCGATAGTATATGTTCCAGGAGCTTGATGATTATCCACCAGCTTTGCAACTTCACTTCCATTTAAATCATAAATAATTACAGAAACCAATTGTTCATTCGGCAAGCTGTATTTTATTCTCGTAACGGGGTTAAATGGATTTGGATAATTCTGTGAAAGATCAAAGTGTTTCGGGACTCTCGTTTCTATATCAACCACAGATGTAAGCGTTTGAATTTTTGCACGCATGAAATATGTCTCATTCCAGGATGACCAAGACACGCCATCGAAATCCCAAGCCCTGCCGTTATCAATCGGATCGAAGCCATACATCGGCTTGTTTGTTCCATCATAAAAAAGTCCAACAAAGAAATCGTCACTCACATTTATATTGTAAGAAGAGAGATTTATTTCATCCCAACCGGGAGGAACAGCAACTCGAGTTGAGAGCGTCGTAAGATTCGATCCAGGCGCCGAACCTGATTTCCCTTTTATAAATGGCTGGTACGAACCTGTACCGGCATTTATCCCAGTAAAGTAAATACTCATTTGAGTTACTTTAGCAGGTGTGATAGTTGGAGTCATTCGGTTTGCAGAACCTGCACCAGGTGTATTCCAATAATAACCGCTTGATGGAATTCCATCGTCATAATTCAAAGTTACTTCGGTTGGAGTAGTCCCGCCTGAGAGTGGAGCTTTGAACATGCTTCTTCCATGAGTTGCTGCGAACAAATATTTGTCGCTTGACCGATAATCGAGATCTGCAATGCTGACATTAGCTAAACCGCCGTTATCAGTTACCCAAGTGCCGCCATCGTTGATTGATGAAAAAATTCCAAGGTCTGTTCCGACGATTATCTGGCTTGCATTATCTGGATTTAAAGCAACACAATTTACAGGCAAATTCGGCAGACCGGAAGAAATATTTGTCCACGTCGATCCGTAGTTGGACGTTTTATAAATTTTGCTTGATGAAGTGTAACCCGAATAAGTTAGATAAGCAGCCCCAGGATTGGTTGAAGAGATTTCGATATCTGTTACATACAAAGTTGGTAAACTGCTTGAGACGACTGACCAGGAACCGCCATTATTAGTTGTAACCTGAACTCTGCCGTTGCTGCATCCGGCATAAATTACATTTGAATTTCCTTTAGCGATTGCAATAGCAGAAATCGTTGCGCCAGAAGAACCAGAACCATCGCCGGTCAAATCGCTGCTAATGGCAGACCAATTATTTGCGCCATCTGTTGTTTTATAAAGCTTGTAAGTTCCAGCAATTAAAGATTGTGAGTTATTAGGATCCATAATAAACGGAGCGATGAATTGGCAGCGCTCGGTCGTTCCATCCCAATATCCTGATCCGACAGGAATTCCGCTCATCTTCTTTGTCCATGAACTGCCATTGTTTGTTGATTTGAAAAATGCAAGATATACGTATTCAGCGTAAAGTGTCGAAGGAGTATTGAAATCAACTTCAGTTGCACCGCCGTCACCACTTAGGATTTCTGTCCAAGTTAGTCCTGAACTTGTTTTAAGCGTGCCATTATCTTGCGTCCCGCCGTAAAAAACATCTGAGGTCGGATGGACCGCACCATAGTAAAATTGAGTTACTTCAAGTCCGTTGTTTAGTGCAGTCCAAGCCGTTCCGCTATTTACGGATTTATAAATTCCTCCGTCAGTTCCAACGAACATTGTATTTGCGTTAGATGGATGGAAAACAATCGCATGATGATCTGCATGTACATAGGCATAGGAAGGATGAGTATACCAATTTGTAATTTGCGACCATGATGTACCGCCATTTGTAGTTTTAAACATATCCACTCCACCAGCGAAAACTATGTTTGGATCGGTTGGATGAACAGATACAATGTTATTATACCAAGCTTGTGAGCCGGTATAATTATTGGCAGTCAGCGATGGACCGGGGACTGTCACAGCTGAAAAAGTATTTCCACCATCAGTTGATTTCTGGAAATGTGAAACACCGCTCGTGCTTAAGTTTAAAAAAGCAGCATATACGATTTGGTTATTTGATGGAGATGTAGCTAATTCTATTCTTCCAGTTCCGGTTACTGAATGAATTGCACTGAATGAACTTCCCCCATCATTGCTTTTATAAATCGCTGATTGATTGAACTGTCCATAACTTGCGAAGATAGTTGTCGGAGAAGTATTTGAAATTTCAATATCAATACAGTGTGCAGATGCACCGCTTAATCCGCCGCTTACAAGGTTCCAATTCGTTCCGCCATTAACAGTGTAGTAAAGTCCAGTTCGAGTAGCAGCATAGAGTCTGCCAGTTGTTGCATCAAACTGTAAATCGTTAACATAGTAGAAACTGCTGTTCTTTGTTGATGATAATTGAGTCCACGCTGTACCGCCATCGGTAGTTTTAAAAATTCCTTCGCCCCGGATTGCATCGGCATTGAAATATCCTTCTCCGGTACCGGCATAGATTATATTCGAATTCGCCGGATCCATTGCGAGAGCACAAACAGCGAGATTTTCCATGTCATCTTTTAATGCCGACCAGCTCGTTCCGCCATTCGTAGTTTTCCAGACGCCTCCACTTACTGCACCAACGTACATAATATTTGTATTCGATGGATTAATTAGAATTGAACGAAGTCTTCCTCCTATATTATTTGGTCCGACTTGCGTCCAAGATAATGCAGCAGCTTTAGTACTCAAAGAGGGGGAATTGAATTTCTTAATATGCTCTAATGCACCACTTCGCCAATTATCCGGAATATAACCGATTGGAAAAGCCCGCTGATCATAATAAAATTTCATAGCTTCCATTGGTTTGTCGTAAGCGGCTTTATTTTCTTTTTTAGATTTTATTTTATGAGCGAGCATGTCTTTAATTGTAAATTCATTTTTTGAATTTTCACTCGAGGTCTGAAAGATCAGGGATAAACTTGTAATTGCAGTTAGAAAAAGAAGTGATAAATGAGGCAGGAACTTTTTCATTTTTTTTCTCCTAATTTTATTGTTGCATGTCCATTATCAACCAACCCATTTTTAGTGTTAGTTTTAGGATTAAATTAACAGTATCTCCTTCGCGTTTGTTCGATAGCGATTTCAACTTTTGGTTTCTTTGATCTGCAGAATTTATTTTTCCTCTTTCATCCAAATAGAAATTTGGGGAAACCATGATTTCATCTCCGGCAGCAGCCATACTCGGCAGCGAACCAATATCCTCGCAAGTTATAAGACGCAGCTTAAGTGAATAATCCTCATCGTTCTTTTTATAAATGCTGAGGATTTTTACCTGCACAAGTGAACGATTGTCTTGTATTGTTGTCGGAGATTTTACTTCACCTTGATCAGTTTGAGTTTGATGCTCTTTTTTAGAACAACTGCTTAGAGCAAGAATAATAAAAAAAAGCACGACAGTTGTCGGTATTTTTACCATAAGGGCCCTCATTTTTTTGTTTCAAGTTAACAAATTAATTATAAGATGCAAGGATGAGATGCAGTTAAATCTCAGGCATGCTGCAAATGTTTTAAAGGATTAACTATTTTTCACTTCACTACAACCATTTTCTTAGTCTCAGTGTAATTACCGGCTTTGAGCTGATAGAAATAGATCCCAGTGGATAATTGAGAATTGAGAATTGATAATTGAGAATTATAAATTCCTGGGTCATTAATTTCATCAACAAGCGTTGCAATTTCTCTCCCGAGCACGTCATAGACTTTCAAAGATACATGTTCTCTTCTCAATACTGAATACTCAATGCTAGTTACTCCATTGAATGGATTAGGATAATTCTGCGATAGAGAGAATCTCTCTGGAACGTTTGCGGGTTGATAATCCTTAACGTCAAGTATCACTCCACCTTCACGGTAAATAGATAATCCGGCATTTGTCCCGATAATTTTATGATTCGCTCCGTCAATCTCAATTGATGTTATGGAGTTGCTCGGAAGCTCGGAGTTAGATACATTGAACACCTGCCAGTTCGTTCCATCGTATTTTACCAAACCTGCATTCTCTGTTCCAATCCATAAGTTTCCAATTGTATCGACTTTTATTACTCTTATCCAATTGCTTGGGAGCCCGGAGTTCGATGTGTTGTAAACAGTCCAATTAGTCCCATCGTATTTTACCAATCCATAACGCCAAGTGCCAATCCATTTATTATTTAGACTGTCTATTGCCAATGAGATTATCCAGTTTTCCGGTAAACCGGAAGTCGATGTATTGTAAACACCCCAGCTTGCTTCATCGGTTATAACCAAGCCATTCTCCGTTCCAATCCATTTATAGTTGAATTTATCTATCAGAATTGAGCTGATGTATCTGCCCGGAAGACCAGAATTATATCTATTGTAAATAGTCCAATTGATTCCGTTAAATTTAGCTACACCATTATCGGTTCCTATCCATTTGTTCCCGTATGAATCGATGTTAACGCAAAGTACGTTATTGCTTGGGATGGGTGAGTTCGAAGTATTGAAAGTATCCCATTTGGCACCATTAAAGTGAAGCAATCCGTTGAACTGCGTTCCGACCCAGATTTTGTTAGCAGAGTCTGTTTTAAGAGTTTGTATGTAAGTTCCGGGAATTTCACCCCGCCAGCTTGTTGTGTTTTTATCTGATTTATGAAATACAATTCCGCTTCCGTAAGTTCCGATTAAGATGTTACCGGATTTATCGTATGCAACAGCTTTAACATAATCGTTTTGGATGCCGGTGTTGTTGTTATCGAAAATAAACCAATCAGCGCAATCGTATTTAACAACTCTATTATCATTAGTCCCCAGAAAAACATCTGAGCCGTCAGATAGTATTATATTGATCCATGAATAAGGTAATCCAGAGTTCATTTCGTCAAGTTGGAGATAATTGGTGGTGTCATTGAAAATTATTACAAATCTATGAGACGGAAATAGAGCGTCTCCATGAAAACCTATCCAAATTCGACCAGCACTGTCTTCAGTAATTGTTGTAAATCTATGTGAATCATTCTTAAAATAATGAATCCATCTGCTTCCGTTAAAAATAGCAATTCCAAGATATCCACCAATCCAAATATTATCATGTCTATCAATATAAATGTCTAATATTGTTTCAGGAATACGTGAGGAAGTTCTGTTAAATGTTATCCAGCTTGTATCATTAAATATTGCTAATCCGCCGTTCCACCCAGTTCCGATGTACTTCTTATTAAATCTATCAATAGTAATTGCGGTTACTTTTATTTCTGGAAGTCCAGAATTCCCCGTCCAATATCTTGTCCAGTTTGTGCCATCAAATTTAATTAATCCTTTTTCCTCAGTACCGATCCATATATTTCCAATAGAATCAAATGCAACAGCATTTATTATGTTTTCCATAATACCTGAATTCGCGGTGTTATAGATAGTCCATTCGATTCCATCGTATTTTGCTAGCCCATAGCCGTTGGTCAAAAACCATTTGTTATCGTTTTTATCTATCAGAAGTTTTTTAATCGTAGACTTTGGTATTCCTGGAATTTGGATTTCGATATTTGTCCAATTAAAATTGTCGTATGTTACAACATCACCATTTCCCATTAAAAACCATTTTACTTTTTTCTTGTCTATCGCAATCGATAGAATTTTTGAGTTGGTAATCCCAGTTTTATTTTTATTATAAGTACGCCATTCTAAAGATTGTGCCACAAGTGATGTGGGTAAAAGAAAAATAATTATTATTAAGTTTAATATTTTATACATACTTTTTGCACCTAACAGATAAGTGAGATGCAAGCTGAATAATGATCAGCTTGCATCTCAGTTTAACAAAATTATTTAATCAACAAAAACTTCCTGACAGAATAAAAATTCCCAGCCCTTAACTCATAAAAATATATACCGGACTGCAATTCAAAATCTTCGGCATTGAAGTCAATTTCATATTCGCCAGGTTCTTTATGTTCATTTACTATAGTTCCAATAATGTTTCCAAGCAAATCATAGACTTTTAGTGTTGTAAGTACGGCATTAAATTGATTTACTGGAATACTGAACCTAATTTTTGTTGATGGATTAAATGGATTAGGATAATTTTGTTCAAGGGTAAATTGAGCTGGATAAATTCTCCCTACAGCGATTTTATTCTCACCTGTACCATAGCTGATACTAACTGTTGATGAATATTCTGAATGATGACTTGTATAATCCCTTGCTCTGATTCTATATTCAACTTTACAAGGACCATAACCTGCCGAACCTATTGATTCATCTGTAAAATCAGATTTGGAATAATCCCGCGATGCGAAATAATACCAAGGACCAAAATTTCCCGTCCCCAAAGAATCAATGCGTCTATCAATTTTATAGGCAGTGTTATTGTCCGCTCTGACTACATCTGGTTCTGAATTTTTTGTCCAGGTTAATTTTGGATGTCCAGCCCCATCGACAGTAATTGAGAAATTTTGCGGAACTAATGGATTGGCGTCGTATTGGCAATACCGCATGTAGGAAGAACCATTATCTTTCCAGATCAAATAAATATCATTTGAAACAGAAGAACTGCTAAGAGAATTAAAATTGCTTCCGCTTGCTACAGAAACCACTGAGCTCCATGCACCGTCATAAGTTCTATGTTTTAATCCAGAGGCAGAATAAATAATATTTAATTTATTATTTACAGTACGACTGACAGTGCATAATACATTGTCAACATTTTCAGCAACAGTGAGATAGTTCGTCCCATATGAAGTAGCGTCAGCTATTTTCTTTTTCTGCCTAATACGAACAAGTTCGCCATCATCGTATATATAAAATATATACAGACTGTCATCACTGGTAGAATAAATCATTGAACCTGCAGTGTAACTTGAAATAGTTTCACAAACCGACCAGATACCTCCGCCACCAGGGTAATAGAATTTATCCCGTGTGCGGGTTACATTAGTGCTTAACTGCCAGGTAATATGCGCTCTTCTAGCATCGTTGTAATAAGTTGCTCGAATTGAAGGATATTTTGCGTCTGTATTATCACAATCAGATACATCTCCTTCATCAACAGGTGTGGTATCTTGAAATCGGGAATAATATACTCTGTACCTACCATTATTATATCTTGAATCTGCTACATGCAGATAATCAAAATCGCTATCGTAAAACGCATCAAGTCCTTCGCAGGTAGATGTAGAAATGTCGTATGAAGAAGAAAGGCTCCAACTACCTCCCGAATTTGTTGATTTATAATACTTTATATAATTGTCTTTTCTATAGACCACACAAACCACATCTCCTCTTCCAGTAATATTAGCCCATTTTCCGCCTCCGGAACTTTCAAACGTATATTCTGTTTCGCTGATATAAGAACCGCTCGAGTTATATCGATAATATTTTACAGTTGAATTATTGGAAACAACTATATGATTTCCATCCTTATTTGTATAAACTTCTGCTTTATCGAAATTCGTTAAATCTAATCCAGTCGTAACCACACTATTCCAACCCTCACTTTGTCCATATAATTCAAAAGAAAAAATAAACATCAATGTTGTCAATAAATGTTTCATTTTTAATTCCTTCTATTTAATTAAAATTGTTTTGATTGTTTGAATAGTTTGCAGGTTTTTGACCTGTATGAAATACATTCCGCTAGCAAGTTCATATCCATCATTGTTTTTACCATCCCATTCTATAAAATGACCGCCCGAATACAATTCCTGATTTAATAAGACTTTTATTTCTTTTCCTAAGAGATTAAATATTCTAATATCAAAGTGATTGGATTTAAGGTTATTTGGAACAAGAAGTTTAAACTGTGTTTTACTGTTAAATGGATTTGGATAGCTGTGACTTATTCTAAAATTTTCCAGTTTAGTATTTTTATCATTTTTAACGCTTGATAGAAAATTTTCTTTATAAATCCGCGTGGCAGTCCATGCTTGAGATGGAGAAGTTCGCCACCTGTCTCCCGATATAGTTAGTTCCAGCTTACCGTCATTGTCGAAGTCATAAGTATTGACAGAAAAATAGTTAAACCTTTTTGAAAAATTGATATAAAACGGTTCAAAGATATATTTGCCTTCAACTCGCTTGGGTTTTAAGATAATTACAAAATTTTCGGCTACGCAAATTACTAGTTCCTCCTCTCCGTCGTTATCTATATCCGAAGGTAGGGCATAACCTGTAATCCAGGATTCTGCATCAATAAGATAAATCTGATGAATTAGTTCATAACTGTTATCTCCGTTAGATTCAAAACACCAAAGAACTAGAAAAGGATAAGTATATGTGGGAAGAAATTGAGAACCCACCCAAAATTCCGGTTTGCCGTTCTTATTAAAATCGTTTGTTACCATAAAATAAGCAAGATTCGAATAGGGGAGTGTAGTCTCCCATACAATTTGGTATTCTCGTCCAAAAACATTTTCAAGCATAAATAGTTTTGTACCGCTTCCGAAAAAAATATCACCTTTTCCATCCTGATCGAAATCACCAACTGTAAAAGTTCTAAGTTGTCGATCTAATGGACTCCGCATTGAAAATACAGAATCATAATTGTTAGTAAGCGGATTATATTCGAGTATATAAATTCTCATATAAGTCTCTGAACGACAGATTAAATTTGTTCTACCGTTTTTATCCAAATCTAAAATTTTGCAATTAGTTACTAATCCATTTAAATAATTTGAAATGAACATAAAATTCGTTGGCAGAGAATTGATACTATTTCCTGTATAAAATCTTAAATGATGTATTGTATATGGACCCGCTCTAACGCCTAAATCTTTTATCCCATCTCCATTTATGTCTCCTATTGTCACTGGATGTTGTACGAACCATGGCTCAGGTTTATAAATATACTTTAGCGGAAAGTTCTTTAATGAATCCATTTCATATATAACACTATGCAGATCAAGTGTATCCAATCCGTACAGTACTCCATAAATTTCCGGCAAACCATTATTATTCGCATCCGCAATAACTATAGGGTCTGATGGCAAATACGTTGAAACATCAATTTCCTTCCAAAGCTTATATTTTTGCCCGTAAATTGTTGTATCCAACTCGTATGGGTAGATATACTGCGGATCAGGGTAATTTAACTTTGGATCGTCGAATAATTTTAGATTAGCCTCGTTTGATGTTGTTAGTTCAACATAGTTTAATACATCACCCCATTTATTTTCAATTTTATAAATGTCTTTTTCAACTTTAGTTATTACATATCCTCTATCACGGTATTTTTCAATTAACCCTTCAACAGACTGAGAGTGAACATTTTGAACAACAGATAGAGCAATCAGCCAATAAAATATTTTTTTCATTTTCATCCTGTTTATTAAAGGAAAAGAAATAAAGTTCTATTTAAGTCGGATTTCTTCATGAAAACCCAGTCGCATAAAACTTCAGTTCATAAAATATCTGTTTGCGGTAAGTAACTAAGGGCTTTAAGTTCTTCGTTAAGCAGTGGAAAAGTGGTTGGCATAGCAGCAAGTAAATCAGCATTTTGCCCCCCCCCAATAGTATTTAGTACTGAGTACTTAGTATTGAGTAAGAAGAAGGGAGAAAATATTTGGTTGAGATAAACGGGTGAATTATTATTCTTTCTGTTAAGCCCAGTAAAAGAACTGTATGTAAAACAGCTGCGCATAGCATTTATCCCGCTGGTGCAATGTTAAGATAAAAACAGTGTGTTGTCAAGAGTTCTCCTTCATGGTTAATTTCGACATGGAGTTTTAGGAACAAAAAAAACTTTTGGGGAATATCATGAATCGATTAAAATAATACTTATCAACCTGCTTGCCGCCAGCAGGATTGGCGCAGAATAATATATCGTCCCTCTGGGACTTGTAACTTTGTGCGTTCATATACTAAAATTATATTGCTCCTATGGAGCTAAAAATTCCGTAGGGATAAAATATTTATAGAAATAGAGTAAGAAGTGAGAAACAGAGTCCCGTATAGGCGAAATAGAGAATCGTGCTTTGTGTTCTATATATGATTTGACACCTTTCATGCTTACGTGAAATATTACCTTTTTAGATTCGCATCATTAGTATTAAATTAAAATAAAAACTCATAAGAATTTTTGATGTATAGATTTGCACCGTTTGCCGTGATCATAGCCGCCTCGCTTTGGGGATTAGATGGAATTGTTTTAAGACCATCGCTTTATGCTTTGCCCGTCCCGCTAGTAGTTTTTATTGAAAGCTCAATAGTTGCTCTGATTCTGACACCTTTTTTCATCAAGCAAATTCCAAAAATCAAGCTGCTCGATAAAATCGATTGGCTTGCGTTCTTTGCAGTTGCAATGCTCGGCGGAGCGCTTGGTACAATGACGATCACAAAAGCTTTGTTTTATGTCAACTTCGTGAATCTCTCGGTCGTGATTCTAATTCAAAAGCTTCAGCCGGCATTTGCGATCTTACTTGCTTCGCTTCTGCTCAAAGAAAAACTTCCAAAGATTTTTTACTTGTGGGCGGGGATTGCCATTGTCGGTGCATACATAATGACATTTGGAGCGAATCTCCCAATATTCACAACCGGAGATAAGACGGCGATCGCTGCGGTTTTTTCGCTAATCGCAGCTTTTAGTTTCGGTTCATCTACTGTTTTCAGCAAACGTGCTTTGCGAAATGTCGGATTCGAGCTTGGAACATATTTAAGATTCTTGATAAGCTCGATCATAATGCTTGTAATCGTTTTAAGCTTGAGTCAAATTGGAAGCATATCGAATGTTACGAATCATCAATGGCTGATATTTTTGATAATTGCATTTACCACCGGCGGGGCTGCGATCTTTCTCTATTATTATGGATTGAAAAGTATTCCTGCATCCATTTCGGCAATTTGTGAATTAGCTTTTCCATTCACTGCAATACTGCTCGAATATTTTGTCCACGGAAATATGCTTGATGCAATTCAATGGTTCGGTGTCGTAATGCTTTTTGCGGGAATGATCAAAGTCTCCCAGATAAAGATTGGAAATAATGAAAAAAGTAATTGAGTTTTGAAAATCGTTTTTGATTAATCAAAGCCTCTTTGTGTGCATTGGTGCCGTTGTGCCTTCGTGGTAATTTCAAAAATCTTTTTTATCACGTTAATTGTATGGCCACTAAGACACGAAGCCGCGAGAACTCACAAAGTTTATTAACATAAAGTTGGTTAAAACCTATGAACAATGAATTATATCTTTTAGCTCTAACTGCTGCGTCAGTAGGAATTATTCACACAGTTGTTGGAATCGATCATTATGTTCCATTCATAGCATTATCTAAAGCAGGCAAATGGTCGAGAGTAAAAACTATATGGATAACTTTGCTTTGCGGAATAGGGCATGTCCTTTCGTCAGTTGTTATTGGCGGTATTGGAATTGCATTTGGCGTTTCGCTTTTTTCACTAGAAGCTCTTGAGTCGTTTCGTGGAGATGTTGCTGCATGGTTATTATTAGGATTTGGACTTTTATACACCGTATATGGAATTTGGCATTCGATCAAAAATAAACCGCACAAACATTTTCATATTCATTCGCACGATGAAAAGAGTGATAACATTCACTATCACACACATGATCATGCTCATTCCGGAGAACATGCTCACGTCCATCGTGAAGAAGGAAAGAAAATTACCCCATGGGTATTGTTCATTATTTTTGTTTTGGGTCCATGCGAAGCTCTGATCCCCGTTTTAATGTTTCCTGCTGCAACAGAGAGTGTATTCGGAATAGTATTGGTGACAACTGTTTTCGGGATCTTTACTATTTTAACAATGATTACAATGGTTCTTATCGGACTTTGGGGAATTGAACTTCTTCCGTTGCATCGATTGGAGAAGCACGTTCACACACTTGCAGGTTTAACGATCTTTCTTTGCGGAATTGGAATAATATTCGTTGGAATTTAAGAATCAGTTCACAACAGATTCTTTTTTAATAAAAACCGAAGCTAATATAGAGCCTGTTAAAACCACTGCAATGAAAACCAAAGAAAAAGCTACAGGGATGTGATAGAATTCAACCAATATCATCTTCACACCAACGAAAAATAAAATTAACGCAACTCCATATTTCAAATACCTAAAAAGACTCATAATTCCTGCCAAAGCAAAATAAAGCGCTCGCAAGCCAAGTATCGCAAAAATATTAGAAGTCAAAACAATAAACGGATCGCGGGTAATTGCTAAAATCGCAGGTATCGAATCAATTGCAAACACAATATCTGTCGATTCAATCAGCAATAGTGTTAGGAATAAATTCGTTGCAAAGATTTTTCCGCCATGTTTGATAAAAAAATGTTCGGTATCTACATCCGCTTTAATCGGAAAATACTTTGATGCAGTCCGTACGAGTATATTTTTTTCAGGTTCAATTTTCTTATCGTGCATAAAAGCCATTTTATAAGCAGTGTACAAAAGTATTGCCCCGAAAATGTAAATCACAAAATCGAATGCTTCGAGCAGAGCAACGCCCGCAAAAATAAAAATAATACGAAAAACCACTGCACCCAAAATTCCCCATTTCAAAATATGCGGCTGATTTTTCTGATCGATCCCCATTACTGTGAAGATCATTATAAAAACAAAAAGGTTATCGACAGAAAGTGACTTTTCAATGAGATATCCGGTGAGGAACTCCAATGCTTTTACGTGTCCGTTTGGGAATTTAAAATAGATAGAAACATTGAAAAGCAAAGCCACGCCAATCCAAATTGCACTCCAAATCAGAGCAGATTTGATCCCGATTTTTCCGTGCCGATGATCTGTAACCCAAAGATCCACAACAAGCATAACGGAAATTAAAACAGTAAAAACTATCCAATACCAAATTTCAGTCGTCATAAATTCTTTGTTATTTGTTAAACAAATTTAATTAGAAAAACAGTAATTAAAAATTTTTGCATTTTCATGAAACATTTATCGTATATTTACGATATGTAATGAGTAATTAATATGGCAGTATCGAAGAAAAATATTTTCAGCAAGAAAGATCAAAAGTTAGCCGATTATGCGAAGGCACTTTCTCATCCAGCGAGAGTTGCGATCGTAAAATTTCTTGCGGAAAAAAATGTTTGCATGTGCGGCGAGATTGTTGATGAACTTCCGCTCGCACAATCTACCGTTTCGCAGCATCTTCGCGAACTGAAACGTGCGAACATTATTAAAGGCGAGATCGAGGGTCCGAAAGTCTGTTACTGTCTCAATCCAGATGTTATTGCCGAGCTAATCAATATTTTCAACGAACTTTTTAGCTGCTGCCCAACTGAAAAGAAAAAATAATTTAGGAGGATTTTATGAACGATAATCAAATAAAGGAAATCGTAAAAGAAAAATATTCGCAATTGGCAGAAGTCAATTTGAAAAAAGCAAAAAGCTGCTGCGCAGGTAGTGAACAAGTTTATACCATCATGGCGGATGAGTATACAAGCTTAGAAGGTTATGTGCCCGATGCAGATCTTGGTTTGGGCTGCGGACTTCCTACTGAGTTTGCTGAAATCAAAACTAGAGATACAGTTCTTGATCTTGGAAGCGGTGCCGGCAATGACGTCTTTATTGCAAGAAGAGTTGTCGGAGAGAATGGAAAAGTCATCGGAGTGGATTTCACACAACCGATGATTGATAAAGCTAACTTGAATAATAAAAAACTTGGTTATGAAAATGTTGAGTTCAAGTTAGGGGAAATTGAAAAACTGCCAATTGAATCTTCGTCTATTGATGTCGTGATAAGCAACTGCGTCTTAAATCTTGTTCCAAATAAAATCAAAGCATTTCAAGAAATTTATCGAGTGCTAAAAACTACCGGGCATTTCTGTGTGTCTGATATTGTTTTGAAAGGAGAACTGCCGGAAAGAATACGAAAAGCCGCCGAAATGTACGCTGGCTGTGTTGCCGGAGCTTTACAAAAGGAAGAATACATTAAGACTGTCAAGTCAGCTGGCTTTAAGAATATTCAGGTCAGAAAAGAAAAGCAGATTGTAATTCCGAAAGAAATTCTGAAAAACTACTTATCAGATAAAGAAATTGAAGAGTATGAGAATAAAGAATTTCAAATCTTGAGTATGACAGTCTTTGCCGAGAAATAAATTCTTTTAGGTTTCATTCGTTGACTTTCAAAGCATTACTTAATATTTTCAATTGTTAAGTCACAGTGAAAAAAAAGCTTCTTACATTAATATTTTTAATTTTCGTTCAGACTGCTTTTGGGCAGCTTTACAATTTTCATCTTTATAACACTTCAAATGGATTAGTACACAACTCAATTAAATCCATAACTCAGAATAAGAATGGCTATCTGTGGTTCGGAACACTGACCGGAGTTTCAAAATACGATGGATACAAGTTTGATAATATTTCAGGATACGATCCAGCCCTTTCATCTGAAATTTTAGGAATACTTCAATCAAAATCGAACGATATTTGGATTGCAGTTCGTAATAAAGGCTTATTAAAAATTTCTCCATCGAGCGAAATAAAAAAATTTAACACGTCAAATTCTCCTATTCCTGATAAAATTAAAGTAATTCGTCTATCCAAAGATCAGAATGTGTTAGTTCTTTCTGAAGACAACCGATTTTTTATTGTTCATTCAGATTCGCAAATCGTTCCGCTTCTAAATAATATTAGACTTCCAGAAGTTAACTTTACAGACATTCTAGAAATAGACAATGGCTATGCGCTTGCATCCGAACAAGGTTTATATTTGGTCAGATATAATCGAGTTCAATATAAATTCACATCAGCAGAAGGATTGAAATCAAACAAAGTAAGCAGAGTTATATATGATAATAACTCTAACATATTATTTGCTGTCGATCAGGGGAGTATTTATAAAATTACGAATAACTCTTTGGCGGAAGTTCATTCAAGTCAAAGTCAATCGACAAGTTATTTTACATCTTTGCTTTCTGCCTATGATAATGCGATTTGGATTGGCAATGATTTTGGTGTTGTTCGAATTGAGGGTGAACAAAAAGATTACATAGGTTTCCAGAATGGACTTCCTCATAACGTTGTGACCTCTTTGTATGAAGACCGCGAAGGAAATATTTGGATCGGAACGTTAAATGGAGTAGTGAAACTAAATTCGCTTGCGTTCCGGAATTATCCATCTCTCTTTCCAAACACATCTTCTGCTGTGCAAAAAATTCATAAGCACGATAAAGAAATTTGGATTTTTTCGAATGAAGGTGCATCAGTTTTCAATCTCCAAAATAAATCCTGGCGAAACTATTCAGTAAAATTTTCAGGCACGAATCGTGTGAATGATGTTGTTTCGATCAGCGCGGCGCAAAAATTACTTGCCACAGATGATGGAGTAAAAGATTTTCAGAATGGAAGAATTTCCGATGCAACGCTAAATAGATGGCTGCCGTCGAGAATAATTAAATCTATTGCGAAAGATTTTGATGGAAAAGTTTATGTGGGAACTGACTCAGGCTTATACGTTTTCAAGGATAATCAGATTATCGATCGATACACAATTGAAAACGAGATGCCGAACAATGTGATTAACAAAATTCACGTCACTTTGAAAAATGAGATTCTCATAGGTACGGAAAGTGGATTTGTGAAGTTGTACAACGATAATCTTCACGTCTTAAAATCCTCGCAAGGTATGATTGGAAATTTTGTTACTTCAATAACAGACGATGGCAACGATAAATTTTGGATCGGAACTAAACAAGGAGTTTCTTCATTAAAAAATGGAAGATTTACGAATTATTCTCCAAGACTTGGTTCAATTGAAACAGAAGCAGTTGAAGACATTATTCTAGATAAGCATGAGACTGTTTGGACGGCAACGTTTAATGGGCTTTATCGAATTCTCCCGAAAAATGAATTTGACATCATTACATCGCGCGAAGGATTGCTATCCGATGCAGTAAACAATTTAGTTTATGACGAGGTGAATGATCTCGTATTTGCAGGAACAAATGCGGGTTTAACAATTATCGAATTGAAATATTTAAAGCGAAAACCATTTACTCACAACATCACTTTCACAAGTTTTGAAACAAATAAAAGTGTATATCCCTTGAATAACATCGTTATTCCCGAATCAGAAAATGAGATATCGGTTGGCGTTTCGCTCTTTTCGTTCGTCGATGAAAAGAGGATTGGATTTCGCTACAAGCTTGATGCAGAAAATTGGAATTATTTGTCAGGATCAAATAAAATTATTTTTAAAGATCTTCTGCCAGGAGATTATAGGTTAGTTATTCAAGCATCTCTCGATGGATTTAATTGGATTGACCAAACCGCGGAGTTGAAGTTCGCTATCACATCGCAAATTTATAAAAAATGGTACTTCTATGTCGTTGCACTAATTCTTGTTGGATCTTTGATCCTCCTATTTTATTATTTGAAAGATAATCGGAGAGTGTCAGTCAAACAACAAACCAAAACTATCCCAAAAGAAGAAATTGAAGAATCTTCTTTACAAATTGAAACTGAAGAAACTTCAATCTCTTTCTCTGAAGCACAGAAAAAATTCGAAGAGAAAACAGAAAAATACAAGCAGATGCTTTCTGAAAAAGAATCCGAAATATCCAGATTGCGTCATGAACTTAGAGACGTGAAAGAAAAATCCACCCCGCAAAGTGAAGAGGATAAGGACAAAAGAATTTATCAAGAAAGAATTAATGTAGTTGTTAAAGATCTGCGAGATGCAGAAGAAGTTAAAGAATATATTGAAGCACTCGATAAAACTAAATGGAACATTCGAAAAGCAGCGAGACTTTTGAATCTCCCGCATTCAACTTTCCATTATAGATTGAAAAAACTAAATTTGCTAAGAAATAAATCTGACGAACAGGAAGATTCATAAATCTTATTACAATTTTGGACTATCTAGTTTAAATATAACTATGAATAACAAATGAATTTAGTAAGTATAAGAAGACTGATATTTTTTATCTGTTCATCGATCATCATCGGTTTGTTGGTTGCTTGGGGAGTTGAAGGATTCCATCTATTGACAGAAACGAAAACTGCAGTTCAAATAGAAGATAGAATTACAGGTATGGTCTACACTCAATCTGAAAATAAATTCAGTATGGGTCTTGATCTCGTTGCGCTGATTTCTCTCGTGGTTGTAGGTGTTGGCTTAGTTGCCGTTAATTTGGTAAAGATTTTTTATCCAAAAAAATCTTAGTGACTGAAGTTACGCAAAACAGTCATTCTGAATCCGTCAACTGACGGATGAAGAATCTGAAATTGTACTTTTCGGGATTTATTAGATGTTTCGTCCGCCGAGGCGGACTTAACATGACAATAAGGCCATTCTGCGTAACTTCAGTTAGTGAACTAAAATAAGGACTTTGAAGTTTTAAAGTGGAGTTTTACCAAGCCGCTCAACTTTTCCGCCCCATATTTCTCAAGAATTTTTTTTGCCGTAGTTTTCACTATTTCGCTTGCCCCCTTTGGTATAGCGATTTTCAGTTCCCTTGATTTTAATTCTATCCAATTAATAAAAGAATCCCGCGCAAGAATTGAAGCAGCGGCAACGCCTAAAAATTTTTCTGCACGAAAAGATTGACGAAGCTCAATTTTTTTACCTTTTTCTAACAAAGCATTTTTTATTGAACTTTCGTTTCCAAATTGATCGCAAATTGCAATTGTCGTATCATTATTCGTAAGTAGATTTTCGATGCACCGTGCATGACCCCAAGCAAGAAGTTGATTCAAATTCTTAAACTTAGAGTACAGCTCATTGTATCTCTTCGGATTTATTTGGACTGTACTGTAGTTTTCCTTGAACTGACTTCTAATTTTTACAGCTAAAAATCTAATTTCACTGTCCGATAAAAGCTTACTGTCTCGGATTTTTAAATTAATTAATTGTGATTTAATTTTTTCATTTATAACAAATCCTCCGATCACGAGCGGTCCAAAAAAATCTCCCTTTCCGGATTCATCCACTCCGATATAGCTTCCAGGTTCTTGAATTTCATCAGCTGGTGGGAATAAATTTAATCCAAAAATATTTTCATCAATGTCTTTGAATAGCTTCGAAGTTTTATCTCCTTGAATTTGCAGTTTGAAGCCTTTTTTGCCGTAATAAATTATTAACTTTACCCAGTCGCGGTTTCTTGAAATCTCAACGAAAACATTATACTGCCCTTCTTTAATTTCGGAAATGAACAAATCTTTTGCTAGTTCGTGATTTAATTCGACCTTTTGAATTAAGTCGGCTAATTGTTTTTTTGCCCGTTCAATCATTCTTGCAATCGATTATTTATTAATTTATTATTAGCATCAATTTGTTAATTATCACAGGTTCCTAAATGAAAATTAAAACTCTAATTCTAATAATCATACAAATTTTTTCAGTAAATGTTCTTTTGTCTCAAAGGAATTTTTCCAATGAATGGATTACACATTTTGAGAAATCAAATTATCTTGAAACTCCGCGATACAAAGAGACCATCGATTACTTCAAAAAGTTTGAGAAGCATTCACCCTATGCAAAGCTAATTTCATTTGGCAGATCTCCGGAGGGTAGAGAGCTTTTCGTGCTCATCGCATCAAAAGACAAACAATTTAATCCACTCTCTGCACAAAAATCCGGCAAGGTTATTTTAATGATTCAAAATGGAATTCATTCTGGTGAAATTGATGGCAAAGATGCGTCTATGATTTTGCTCAGAGATATCTTAGTGACAAAAGAAAAATTTCATTATTTGGATAATGTGATTTTAATGGTCATTCCGGTATTTAACGTAGATGGACACGAACGATTTAGTCCATTTAACCGGATCAACCAAAACGGTCCGAAAGAGATGGGCTGGCGTGTGAATTCACTGAATTTAAATCTTAACCGCGACTACATGAAAGCCGATTCACCGGAAATGAAAGCCTGGCTGAAATTATTTAATGCTTGGCAGCCTGATATGTTTGTCGATTGTCACGTAACAAATGGTGCGGATTACCAATACACAATGACTTACGCGATCGAGAAAGATAAAAATGTTCATCCAATTCTTGGTGAGTGGGTGAAAAAATCCTTTATCCCATATTTTGAAAATGAAGTAGAGAAGGATGGATTTTTAATTGCTCCGTATGTTTGGTTTCGCGGGGATGAAATTAAAAAAGGAATTGTCGATGGAGCGACTGGGCCGCGTTTATCAAATGGATACACTGCGATCAGAAATAAAATAGCTCTGCTTCTTGAGACTCACATGCTGAAAGATTACAAATCGAGAGTCTTTGCAACTTACTCAGCACTTGATGTTGTAATAAGAAAAATAAATTCCGAGTCGAAAAAAGTAAAAGAAATTGTTAGAAAAGCTGAAGAACAATCGCTCAGAGATTTTATTCGTGATAAAAAGGCAATCCCGTTGAAATATCAAACAGAAGACGAAGGAATTCCTTTTATTTTCAAAGGAATTAATTATCGAAAAGAACCAAGCGAGATATCTGGAAAAGAAAAAATTGTGTACACCGATGAAAAGTCTGAACTGGAAGTACCACTATTTAACAATGTAAGGGTAGTCGACTCGGTGGAAGCGCCTTTTGCGTATTTTATTCCAACCCAGTTTAAAGAGATTATAGATGTAATGAAATTACACGGAATAAAACTCCATAGACTAACCAAAGAAATAAAATTGAAGGTTGAAAAATACAAGTTCGATGAAACTCCGGTTTGGCAGCGAATACCATACGAATCCCGCATTGCAGTTTCAGCAAAATATAATTCTTTTTTTGAAGAAGTAATTATTCCTGAAGGAACATATGCAGCATTAACAGACCAGCTGGCATTTCGAGTGCTTGTAAATCTGCTCGAGCCAAAAGCCCCTGATTCATTCGTTTATTGGGGATTCTTCAATTCAATCTTTGAACGGAAAGAATATTTTGAAGATTATGTAATGGAAAAGTATGCACTCGAAATGATCGAATCAGATCCAAACTTAAAAATTTCTTTTTCAGAAAAAATAAACTCGGATTCATCATTTGCAAATAATCCGTATAAACGACTGGAATATTTTTATCGGCTTTCTCCATACTATGACCAAAGCTGGAACGTTTATCCTATAATGCGGTTGAATGAAAAAATAGAGCTCAAATCTTTGAAAGAAGATTAGTAAATTATAAATGAAAAATTAATAAAGAGGTTTATATGTGGCGTTTAGTAATTATTTTTCTATTTGCAATCACTTTAACTGCTTCCATTACAATTGCTCAAGAAAGTGAAAAAGTCGAACAAAAATCAGAGAGCATTATTTGTGCGAACTGTAAACAAGAAAATTTAATCAACAATAATTTCTGCACAAGATGTGGAATGAAGCTGCTGCAAAAAGAAAAAGTTGCTGAAAAACCAGAGGTTAAATTTTCCTTTGGTCATCAAATTGGCAGACTTTTTTCTATTCCTTATGCGGCGGTTTTAAATTCCTTAGATTTAAGTCTTCTAGTTGGCGGTTCGTTCGGGTTCAGCAATACCGATGGCTTTTTGGGAACACTGAGTTTGGGACTTGGCGGATTTGGTGATGTAGAAGTCAGTACGGTAAGCTTACTTGGATCGGTTTTTAGCAGGTCTGAAAATTTTGCCTCTCTCGGTTTAAAAATTGCAGTGTTAAAAGAAAATGAAACGCTCCCCGGGTTAAGTGTCGGGTTAAAAACAAACAATCAATGGAATACTTCAAGTAATTACGATATTCAAACTGCAGCTCCCGATCTTGGAATTTTTGGCTTAACTTCAACTGAGTACGATGCAAGGATGACTTCATTTTATGCGGCACTTTCTAAAAAAATGAATCCAGTTACGAATATTCATTTAGGCGTTATGGTGTCTGACCTTCGATACCGCAATGTGAGATCGTATTTTATCTCACCTACATACAGCTATAGAGAGCCAAGCGAACAAAAGAAAAATATGGTGCTTGCTTTTGGGGGAATAGACTTTACCTTGAATGAACGTACAAGCTTGATGTTTGAAGCGCAAACAATTCCATATTTTAGAGTCGATCCGAAAAAGGGGAGCATTGAGCCATCAAGAAGAATTGCAGGCGTTGGTGGATTGAGATT
>Ga0194127_10001141_pt1 | contig 39593 bp, 33 predicted proteins | sample TA2KigC100mmetaG_FD_148624 | JGI IMG/M metagenome (GOLD analysis project Ga0194127, IMG submission 148624) | Freshwater microbial communities from Lake Tanganyika, Tanzania - TA2015036 Kigoma Deep Cast 100m | ecosystem: Environmental > Aquatic > Freshwater > Lake | place: Tanzania: Lake...
CATGCGCAGCATCCCATAACTCACCCGCCCGCGCATGAATTCGCCGGGCAGCGTCACCACCGGCAGGTCCGCCGAAATGGCGCCCAGCGTGGTGTTGCCACCCGACCAGCCGGGGGTGTCGAGAAACACGTCGCCGACATAGTGCATGGCATCGAAGGCGTGGGTCGGCATTCGGTCGAGAACCAGACAATGGCGGTCGTGATCGAGGCCAACCGCTGCGAACGCGCGCGCGAGCCGGGAGAGGAACGGAGCGTCCCGCTCCGGCGGGTTCGAACGGATAAAAACCAGCTTCGCGTTCGGCACGGCCTCGGCGACCGCAGTATAGATGCGGTCGTAGCGGGGCAGATACTTGAAGACCGATTGCGTGCATAAATAAATAATTTCGTCCGCGCCGAAGCCGAACGATTCCCGCGGCTTCGGCTGGCGCCCCCTGGACAGACTGGGATCGGACAACCGGATCGAGATGTTGGGCAGGCAGACGAGCTTCTCCGAATAATGCGCTTTGCCGCCCGGCGGCTCGATCAGTTCGCCCGAGAGAAAATAATCGATAGTCGGCAGCCCGGAAGTTACCGGATGGCCGATGCAGGTCGCCTGAACGGGCGCGAAGCGCTGCGCGGCAACGGCGAACGTAGCCATGTCCATGCCGATATCGGTGAAGATCAAAGCATCGGGACGATCGGCGCGAAGCGCATGACCAACAGCCGCGAACCAATCTCCGCGCGCGTCGACCGGACCCGGGCCCTCGACGCCGGACAGCGGCATGTGGCGAAATAGATCGCATTGCCCGGCGACCAGTCTGGTCACGTTGTCATTTTCCGGGCCAAGGTGATAGCCGAAGACTTCAAAGCGGCCACGGTCGATCTTTTCCATCCAGCCGGCGACGAAGCGCGGGATGAAATGCAGCCGGAAATAGGCCGATACAAACCCGACCCGCAGCTTGCGCGCGGGATCGGGCGCCGACGAATCGGGAGGGCGCGCGAATTCGGGAAAGCGCGCCGCGACCACGCGATGCGCGATCCGGCCGAACCGGATTTGCAACTCGCGGTCGTCCTGCTCCTGATAGGCGAGGAAAAAGTTGGTCATGGCCGAAAGCGCGGTGAACGAATCCCGCGCCGCCGCCGGGGTATCGAGGCGGAGCGCATCCTCGATCGCCGTGAGACCCGCGACATAATCCCGCCGAAATTGCGCGATCTCCGCTTCGTCGGCATAAACATGCGGTAAAACCCGCGCGAGGGTCCAGCGGCTCGACGCGTGATCGGGGTCGAACATCAGGGCACGACGAAATTCGCGGCGCGCCTGTTCGGCGCGCCCCTGGTTGTAGTTGTTCATGCCGTGGGTGAAAAAATGCCTTGCCGCGTCGGGTTCGATCACGCGGGCGCGGGCGAGCCATGTGTCGCGCCCGGTGGCGTCGCCCTTCCGCGCATGGGCCTCGGCCGCCAATACGGCGGCCTGGAGGTCCTTGGGCGCCGCTTCCGCCGCTTTCGCCGCCGCCGACAACGCGGCATCCGGATCGCCGCTGCCGAGCTCCAGGTCGGCCAAGCGCAACCACGCGAGCACATAGCCGGGATCGAGTTCGACCGCCTCCCGCAGCCGCGCGCGGGCTTCGGCGATCAGACCCTGCTGTTTCAGCGCCTCGCCGAGAAAACAGCGCGCCTCGGCCGAGCGGGGATCGCTGGCCGCGAGTTTGGCGAACAGCGCCGCGGCGCCTTCGGGATCGCCGGCCTCCCCCAGCAGCAACCCCAGGTTGAAGGTCGCCCCCGGATGGCCGGGGCGTTTGGCAAGCGCCCGGCGGTATTCCGCGCGGGCCTGGGTCCAGCGTCCGGCGTCCTTGAGGACAAGGCCGAAATTGGCGTGAAAATCGGCGTTCCCCGAAAGCGGCCCGGCCGCCAGCGCCAACGTGTCCGCCGCGTCCCGGAATTTGCCTTTCTGGTGGAGGACGAGACCGAGGTAATGCAGGGCTTCTGGATGGAGCGGCGCCTGGGCGAGTGCCGCGCGGAAGGCGCGCTCCCCCTCCTCGATCCTTCCCGCCCGGAGATGGGCGAGGCCGTCGCGGACCAGGGCGTTGACTGGCTCTTTGCGGGGGATCATCGGGCGGTTATCGGCGAAAATTCTGAGCTTTGTGCCGGGGCCAGGCACGGCGTGATCTGCTTAAATCCGTTAACTAAGATAATCAATATGTTAATGGGTGTTGCGGCGCTGCCACAGGTGCGCCCGAAAATGGAAAAAACGGCGGATTCGCGCTTTTCCATTAATCCCCGTTCCTTAAAATGCGGCTCAACGCGAGGTCGAAAGGACCATCGGAGATTTTCCGGGGACGCCCTTTCGGACTCGTCGGGTACGTCAAGAGTGCTCAATTGGGGTGTCCCCGAACCGCCCCTTGTTCCTCGGTTCAAAGTTCAAGGGTCGGGAAAGAAGTTCGAGCCTTACAAACCGTTCACCAAAGGAGAGACCATCGTGAACATGAAGACCATCCTCAAGACCTCCGTCGCCGCGGCCGCCCTGATGGCGATCGCCGCGCCGGTGTCGGCCCAGAATCTCAGCCGCGAGACGGGCCGCGACAAGGTCAACCTCAAGATCTACGGCCAGGTCAACCGCGCCATGATGTGGGGCGACGACGGCAAGAACGACCGCGTGTTCTCCATCGATAACGGCGTCAGCACGACCCGCTTCGGCTTCGTCGCCAGCGCGCCGGTCACCGCCGACATCACCCTCGGCGCCCAGCTCGAAACCGAAATCGCGAGCAACCGCGGTGAATCGGTGTCGGTCGGTTCCGACACCAGCACCTCCGCCAACCTGGACAACAACCAGGGCCAGACGTCCTTCAGCGAGCGCCTGGCGGAAGTCACCGTCAACCACAAGCGCTTCGGCAAGCTTTTCCTCGGCCAGGGCAGCGAAGCCGCTGACGGGATCGCCGAATACAACCTGACCGGCGCGGTCAACGTGATCGGCATGATCGCCTACACGGCGTTCGGCCAGAACTTCCGTCTGGTCAACTCGACGACCAACGCCAACGTCTCCACCACCCTCGGCGGCGTGGCCTCCTACTTCGACGCCGGACGCGACGATCGGGTGCGCTACGACACCCCGGCGTTCTTCAACACCACGCTGGCGGCGAGCTTCACCTCGGGCGGCGAGACGGGCGTGGCCATCCGGCATGACCGCAAGTACGGCCAGTTCCGGGTTGCCGGTGGCATCGGCTACACCAACACGTCGGGCACCAGCACCACGGTCGAGGACGAAGTCTCCGGCTCGATCGCCGTCCTGCACGACAGCGGCGTGAACGCCTTCTTCTCGGCCGGCTCCCGCAACCACAAGAAGGCCACGGCGGCCTCCGTCACTCCGAACGACGCCGAGTACATCGGCGGCGGCGTCGGCTACATCGCCAAGATCTTCGGCGTCGGGCCGACCGCGTTCGCGATCGATTACGTCAAGTCGGAAAACATCAACCGCTCGACCACGACCGCGGGCGAGTTTGAGGCCACCAAGTGGGGCATCGGTGTCGAGCAGTCCTTCGCGGACTACGGCGCTTCGGCCTACCTCGGTTACTCCAACTACGACCTCGACCTGGGCACCGGCACGTCGACCGATGACGTGAACATCGTCATCGCCGGCATGCGCGTGGTGTTCTAAGCCTGTCCCCGCGCAAGCGGGGATCGCCTAACAGCCGGGGCCCCTCTCGCGGGGGGCCCCGGTTCCTTTTTGGAGGCTCGTGCCGTTTCTCCCTCTCCCCGCTCTTGCGGGGGAGAGGGTGGGGCCCGGCCCTGAGCTTGGCGAAGGGCTGGGAGGGTGAGGGGCGCCCACGATAAGATGTGGCCATGAACCGCGATTTGGCCCGACGCTTGCGCCGCGACGCCACGGAAGCCGAAAAAACCCTGTGGCGGCTCCTGCGCAACCGTTCCCTCGGCGGCGCCAAATTTCGTCGTCAAGTCCCGATCGGGCGCTATGTCGTGGACTTCGCCTGTTTGGAACGGCGGCTGGTTATCGAAGCTGACGGCGGGCAACACGCCTCTTCGGGAGATGACGCCGTCCGGACGGATTGGTTGGAGTCCCGATGCTTCCGGGTGTTGCGCTTCTGGAATCGCGACATCCTCGAAAATCCGGAAGGGATCGCCGCGGCCATTCTGGAGTCGCTGGCCGAACCACAGCCGACACCCCCCTCACCCTCCCGCTTTCGCGGGCCCCTCCCTCTCCCCGCGAAAGCGGGGAGAGGGCCTGGGTGAGAAGCACATCAACACCGCTTTTCCCATGAGCCAAACTCGCCTGGACGGCCGAACCGCCGAACGCCTGTTCGCGGATGCGGTCGCGGCCCACCGGAAGGGCGATTTCGCCTTGGCCGCGCGCCGCCTCGAAAAACTGCGCGCCGCGTTTCCCGACCACGTGGACGTGCTGCACCTGCTCGGCCATGTCCGCCTCGGCCAGGGGCGCCCCTTGGACGCGATCGGGCCCTTGCGCCAGGCCGTACGCGCGGCCGAAGGCGCCAACCGCAAGGATATCCTCGTTTCCATCCTCAACGTCCTCGGCAGCGCCGAGCGACGCGCGGGCGAGCCCGCGAGGGCCGCCCAGACCCTGGCGCGCGCCGCGCGACTGGCCCCTGGCGATCCGGATATTCATTTCAACCTCGGCAACGCGCTCGCGGACTCTGGCCGCTTGGCCGACGCGGCGGCGAGCTTTCGCCGCGCCGCCGAGCTTTCGCCCGGCGATGCCGCCATCCGATTCGCCCTCGGCGAAACCCTGGCGCGGATGGGAGAGAACGCCGGCGCCGCCGAAGCTTACGCCGTTACGGTCGCCCTCGACCCCCGCCACGCCAAGGCGCACGCCGCCCTCGGCGCGCTCCGGCTCGACGCCAACGATTACCCGGGAGCGCGGGCCGTGCTGGACAAGGCCATCGCCCTCGATCCCGACCTCGCCGAGGCCCATCTCAATCTCGGGTTGTTGCAAGTCGCCGCGGGAGACGCCGATTCGGGGCTCGCCGCCACGCGCCGCGCGCTCCGGTTGAAACCGTCGCTCGTCGCGGCCCATTCCAATCTCGTCCAGCAGATGTCCTATTCGGCGCGTTGTTCCGCCGCCGACATATTGGCCGAAGCGCGGCGCTGGAACGACGTTCACGCCAAGCCCTTGGCCGCCCGGATACAGCCCCTGACCAACCAACGCGACCCCGAATGCCGCCTTAAGGTGGGCTATGTCGGCGGCGATTTCCGCGCCCATCCGGTCGGTTTTTTTACCCTCGCGCTTTTTGCCCATCACGACGCCGATGCTTTCGAGACGTTCGTCTACATGACCCATCCCCGGATGGACGCGGTGTCGGAAAAAATCCGTTCTTCCGTCGCCCAATGGCGCGATGTCGCGGCCAAGGGCGACGCCGAACTCGCGGACATGATCCGGGCCGACGGCATCGACATCCTAGTCGACATGGCCGGGCATACGGCAAAGAACCGCCTGCTCGCGCTCGCCATGCGCCCGGCGCCGGTCCAGGCGGTCGGCGGCGGCGTCATGGGCGCCACCGGCGTCGACGCGGTCGATTATTTCCTCGCCGACCGAGTCGAAATTCCCCCTGGGTTCGAGAAATTCTACAGCGAGGCCGTGGTGCGGCTTCCCCATGACAACGTTTGTTACGCGCCGCCCGAGCATGCTACGCCGGTCGCGCCCCTCCCCGCGAAGACCAATGGTCGCATCACCTTCGGCTGCTTCAACGCGGCGGCCAAGGTCACGTCGGAGACCGTCGCGCTCTGGGCGCGGGTGCTGGCCGCCGTACCCGATTCGCGCCTGCTCTTGAAAAGCTTCGCCTACGCGGACGCCGGGACGCGCGCGCGTTTTCTCCGCCTGTTCGCCGAGGCCGGTGTGCCCGAATCCCGCGTGACGCTGGAAGGCCCATCGCCCCACGCGGAACTCCTGGCGGCCTATGGCCGGGTCGACATCGCCCTCGACCCGATGCCCTATTCGGGCGGGCTCACCACCTTGGAATCCCTATGGATGGGGGTACCGGTGGTGTCGCTGCCCGGCGAAACTTTCGCTTCGCGCCATTCGGCCTCGCACCTGACCAACGCCGGCTTGCCCGAACTGATCGCGGCCACCGCCGATGATTACGTCGCCATCGCCCGCCGGCTCGCCTCCGGCCTCGACTCGCTCGGCGCCTTGCGCGCGGGCCTGCGCGCCCGCCTCGCGGCCTCGCCCGTGTGCGACGGGGCCGCTTACGCGCGCGGGCTCGAGGCCGCCTACCGCGAGATGTGGCGGCGCTGGTGCGCGGGGGAACGCCCAAGCGCGATGGATATACCGCCGTCGTAACCGACGGCGGCGGGGCGAAGAACCGCGATTGTTTGACGTGCCGCCGTCATGACGGCGGTACTGGAAAAATCCTTTAATTCACAAACAACTATTCGACTGTCACGCTCTTGGCCAAGTTGCGCGGCTTGTCCACGTCGGTGCCCTTGAGCACGGCGACGTGGTAGGCGAGGAGCTGCACCGGAATCGCGTAGAGGATCGGCTGCACGAACGGATCGACCTCGGGCAGCACCACGGTCTTCTTCGCGATACGATCGAGCCGCGCGGCTCCTTTGGCGTCGGAAAGAAAGACCACCCAGCCCCCGCGCGCAGTCGCTTCCTCCAGGTTGGAGGCGGTCTTGGCGAACAGCGAATCCGAGGGCGCGATCGCGATCACCGGCACGTCGCGGTCGATCAGGGCGATCGGCCCGTGCTTCATCTCGCCGGCGGCGTAGCCCTCGGCGTGGATGTAGGAGATTTCCTTGAGCTTAAGCGCGCCTTCGAGCGCGATCGGATAGCTGGTCCCGCGCCCGAGGTAGAGGGCGTCGCGCGCCTTGGCGACCTCGGCGGCGATGGCCTTGAGCGCCTCGTCGTGCTTCAGAACCTCGGCCGCGCGCGCCGGCACCTCGGTCAGCGCGCCGGCGAGCCGGGCGGCTTCGGCCGGGGCCAGCGCGCCGCGCGCGCGACCGGCGGCGAGTACCAAGCAGGCGAGCACCGCGAGCTGGGTGGTGAACGCCTTGGTCGAGGCGACGCCGATTTCCGGCCCGGCGTTGGTGTGCAGCACCGCGTCAGCCTCGCGCGCCATAGTGCTTTCCGGCACGTTGACCACGGCGATGGTCCGCTGCCCGCATGCCTTGGCGTGGCGCAACGCGGCGAGCGTGTCCGCCGTTTCGCCCGATTGCGAGACGAACAGCGCGATGCCGCCCGGAACGAGGGCGGGTTCGCGGTAGCGGAATTCGGAGGCGATGTCGGTTTCGGCGGGAATTTTGGCGAACCGTTCCAGCCAGTAGCGCGCGACCATGCAGGCGTGATGCGAGGTGCCGCAGGCGACCAGCGCGATGCGCGAGGCGCGCGCGAAGTCGATGGCGAGGTCGGGCAGCGTCACCTCGCGGGTCGCCGGCGCGACGAAGGAGGCGAGCGTGTCGCCGATCACCTGCGGCTGCTCGTAGATCTCCTTCAACATGTAATGGGGGAAATTGCCCTTGCCGACCTGGGCGCCGGCGAGCGTCGTTTCCCGCACCGGCCGCGCCGCCGGACGGCCGGCGGCGTCGTAGACCTCGGCCCCGCTTTCGTTGAGCAGGGCGAAGTCGCCGTCCTCCAGATAAAGAATTTTCCGGGTCAGGGGCGCGAGCGCGAGCGCGTCCGAGCCGATGTAGGTTTCGCCGTCGCCGAACCCGAGGGCCAAGGGGCTTCCGCGCCGCGCGGCGGCGAGCAGGCCGGATCGGCCGGCGAACGCGATAGCGAGGGCGAACGCCCCTTCCAGGCGAGCGAGCGTTTCGCGCACCGCCTCCAGCGGCGGCGCGCCCCGTTCCAGGTAACGGGTGAGCAGATGAACGATCACCTCGGAATCGGTTTCGGAGGCGAACACGCGCCCCTCGGCGGCGAGTTCCTCCCGCAATTCGCGGTAGTTCTCGATAATGCCGTTGTGAACGACCGCGGCGCGGTCGGTGGCGTGGGGGTGGGCGTTGCGCTCGTTGGGCACGCCGTGGGTCGCCCAGCGGGTATGGCCGATGCCGGTGGTGCCGGCGAGCGGCTTTGCCCGGAGCAAGGATTCGAGATTGGCGATCTTGCCTTCGGCGCGGCGGCGTTCGATTGTCCCGTCGGTCACGGTGGCGATGCCGGCCGAATCGTAGCCGCGGTATTCGAGCCGCTTCAGCCCTTCCAACAGCAGGGGCGCGACTGGCCCCTTGCCGACGATGCCGACGATGCCGCACATGCCCTAGCGTGCCTTCCGAGTCGCGCGCGCGCGCGCCGACCGGCGCGACGCTTTGGCGCGGCGGCGGGTCCAGTTCTTGATCTCCCGCTGCTCGGCGCGGGTGACGGCGAGGGCATCGGCCGCGACGTCCTTGGCGATCGTGCTGCCCGCGCCGATGACCGCGCGATCGCCGATCCTGACCGGCGCGACCAGGGCCGTGTTCGAGCCGATGAACGCGCCTTCGCCGATCTCGGTTTCGTGCTTGGCGAAGCCGTCGTAGTTGCAGGTGATGGTGCCGGCGCCGATGTTGGCGCGCGCACCGACGCGCGCGTCGCCGACATAGGCGAGGTGGTTGGCCTTGGCGCCCTCGTCGAGAACCGCGTTCTTGATCTCGACGAAGTTGCCGACGTGGGCGCCGGGGCCGATCCTCGCTCCCGGCCTGAGGCGGGCGAAGGGCCCGACGATGGCGCCCCGCTCGATGGTCGCGCCCTGGACGTGGCAGAACCCGCGAATCTCGGCCTCGTCGCCGACCGTGACGCCGGGGCCGAACACCACATTGGGGCCGACCGTGACGTCGCGCCCGAGCCGGGTATCGAAACTGAACCAGACGGTTTCGGGGTCGATCAGCGTCGCGCCCTCGGCCATGGCGCGGGCGCGCAAGTCCCGTTGGATCGCGCGTTCGGCCAACGCCAGTTCGGCACGCGCGTTCACGCCCATGACCTCGGTCTCGCCCGCCTCGACCACCGCGCAGGACCGCCCCCGGGCGCGGGCGACAGCGACCGCGTCGGTCAGGTAATATTCCCGCTTGGCGTTGGCGCGTCCGATCCCTGCGAGCAGGCCGAACAGTGCCTTGCCGTCGAACGCCATGGCGCCCGCGTTGCAGAGCGGAATGCGCCGCTCCGCCGCGCTCGCGTCGCGTGCCTCGACGATCCGCTCGAGCCGACCGTCGGACCCGACCACCAGGCGGCCATATTGAGCGGGATCGGCGGGCCGAAAGCCGAGTACGACTACGGCCGGCTTGGCCGGGCTCCGCAGTTTGGCGAGCATCGCCTTGAGCGTCGCGGTTCGGATCAAGGGCGTGTCGCCGTAAAGCACCAGCACCGCGCTTCCCGGGCCGGTGCATCCCGCCAGCGCCTTCCTAGCCGCCCGCACGGCATGCGCGGTGCCAAGCTTGGGATGCTGAACCGCGACCGGGTGCGGGCGGACGGCCTCGGCGACATCCTCCATGTCTTCGCCGACCACGGCGACGATCCGATCCGGCTTCAAGCCCTCGGCGCTCGCCAGCACGTGCGCGATCATCGGCCTTCCGGCGAGCGGATGCAGAACCTTGGCGCGCGTCGATTTCATGCGCGTTCCCGCCCCGGCGGCAAGGACAAGGACGGCGATTTTTCGCTTGGTCATCGGGTCGGGAGGCGCTTAAAAGGATCGCTTCGGGCAAAGTGCCATAGCCGCCGCGAACCCGCCAAGTCAAACATTGTTTCCAATTCTTTCAATGACCTAACCGCCGATGGCTCTTCCCTCCTGTCCCGGCCTCAAGGCGGTGGTGTTCGACCTCGACGGCACGCTGATCGACAGCGCCCCCGATCTCGCCTCCGCCCTCAACCGCCTGCTGGCCATGGAAGGCTTGCGGCCGGTGTCGCTCGCCGATATCCACATGATGGTCGGCGACGGTGTCGCCAAGCTGGTCGAACGCGGCTTCGCGGCCCACGGCCGCAGCCTTGCGACGGCCGAATTGGAGGACCTCACCCGTCGATTCGTCGTCGACTACGAGCCGAATTCCGCGGTCGAGACGCGGCCCTTTCCCGGGGCGGTCGAGGCGCTTGGCGAGCTTCGCGGCGAAGGCTTGGCGCTCGGGGTTTGCACCAACAAGCCGGAGGCCGCGACCCGCGCGATTCTCGCCGCCTTCGGCATGGACGCCTACATCTCGGCGGTGGTCGGCGGCGACACGCTGCCGGGCGCGCGTAAGCCGGACCCGGCGACGCTGCTGGAGACGCTTCGCCGCCTTGGGGCAACCTCCGGACAGGCGATCGCGGTCGGCGACAGCCCTAACGACGTGGGTGCCGCCCGGGCGGCAGGCGTGCCCGTGATCGCGGTCAGTTTCGGCTATACCCGGGTGCCGCCACACCGGCTGGGTGCCGACCGCCTGATCGACCGATTCGCGGACCTGCGGGCGGCGCTCGCCGAGGTTGCCCGCGATTGCCTTGCCTTGACACCCGTGCCGGGGGCCCCTTAAGGGTTTGCCGGCCGGTTTACGGCCGTTTTTACCGGCCATGGGCGCGTAGCTCAGCGGGAGAGCACTCCCTTCACACGGGAGGGGTCACAGGTTCAATCCCTGTCGCGCCCACCATTTTTTGCCGGCTGTGATACCCGTCACAGCGAAATGCTCTATAATTTTCGTATTTATACGTCCGTTAGCCTATCCTTCCGCCTACCGACGCGACGAAGGATAGACTTGAGGGATCAACCAAAAAAAACGGACGTTGAAAGGGAATCGCCGCCGGGCAACCGGTGGCGCAGTAGCACCTTGAGCGGCGCCTTCCGGACAGTCGACCCCACAGCCTTGCAAGCGCTCGCTCGCCAGGCGACGACGGCGAGTCGCTCGGAACTTGCCGAGCGCATCGTCGGCCTGTTCGGCAACCCCATTTACGAACTCGGCGACGACGCGCGGGCGATGGCCTACGACATATTGCACGCGGTCGTGCGCGACATCGAGATGGCGACGCGCCAAGTCATTGCCCGCCGTCTCGCCGAACGGCCGGACGTGCCGCGCGATTTGATCCTCTTTCTCGCCAACGACGCGATCGAAGTCGCGTTTCCGGTGCTGGTCAAGTCCGGCTTGCTTAACGATGCCGATCTGATCGAAGTGATCCGTTCGCACACGCTCGAACACGCGCTGGCGGTCGCGGCACGGCCTACCTTGAGCCCGTCGGTGACCGACGCCCTGGTCGCGACCGACGCCGAGGATGTGATCGTCGAGGTGCTTAAGAATCAAGGCTCGCAATTCGCTCCGAAGACCATGGCCCACCTGGTCGAAAAATCGCGCCAGAGCCGACCGCTGCGCGAACCGATCCTGATGCGCCGGGAGATGACGCCGGAACTGGCGCTGCGCATGTTCCTGTGGGTCACGGCCGCCTTGCGCGAACACATTCTCAGCCATTTCGATTTCGACCGGGATGCGATCAAACAGCTGTGCGATCAAATCGCGTCGGAAGAAATCGAGAACTTCATGGCCGTGCCTAAAGGCGTGAAAGGCGATTTCTCGAAGAAACTTACCGCGCTCATCAAGGAAAAAGGCCAGTTGACTCCGGAAATGCTGGTTCTCGCCTTGCGCGAAGGCGACGTGATCACCTTCACCGGCATTTTCACCCGCCTGACCGACATCCCGAACCACATCGTCGACCGGCTGTTGTTCGATTCGACCGGCCGGGGACTGGCGGTCGCCTGCAAGAGCGTCGGCATGGGCAAGGTCGTGTTCATGAGCCTTTTCACCCTTGCTCAGAAGATCCGGGGCGAAGTCGACGGCCTGGTCAAGCAACGCCTGCAAGCGGCGTCCGAATTCTTCGACGCTTTGTCCCAGGTGCACGCCGTCGATGTCGTCGGCCAGTGGCGGAAAGGCGCCGACTACGTTGCCTCGATTCGGGCTTTGAGCGAACGGGTGCGTACCGTCGCCCACTAATCCCGAAAATTTTTCCACTGTTTTTGTCTGGAACGCCGCGCACAATGAATTATTACCGCGCGTTTCGTCATTTGATTCCAAACAACTATCCGAGCGAGCCGGCGCTCCACCTGCGGTTTAGGTTCTGTTCAAAACGAATCGGTTGGGTGGTCGCAATTTTGATTAAATCGGGATATATAGTCCCCAAGAATAATGCGTAGCTCCGGGGGAAAGGGCACGCAGTCCAATGTGATCAAGGGGATCGTCGTCGTGCAAGCGGCGGCGGGAAGTGGTTTGCGCGAATCCGGCAACACCGCGTGGCGGTTTGACCCCGGCGCCCTGCAGGCGCTGGCCCGCCAATCGTCGACGGCCAGCCGCTCGGAGCTCGCGCAATCCATTGCGTTCCTGTTCGACCGTCCCGCCGGAGAACTCAGTCCCGAGGCGCGGGCGGTGGCCTACGATATCCTGCACGCGATCGTGCGCGACATCGAAATGGCGACGCGCCAGGAGATAGCCCGCCGTCTCGCCGAACGGCCGGATGCGCCGCACGATTTGATCCGCTTTCTTGCCAACGATACGATCGAGGTCGCGTTTCCGGTACTCGCCAAGTCGGGCGTGCTCGACGATGCCGACTTGATCGAGGTCATCCGCTCCCGTACCCACGAACACGCGCGGGCGATCGCCGGGCGGCCCACCTTGAGCCCGTCGGTGACCGACGCCCTGGTCGCGACCGACGCCGAGGACGTGATCGTCGAGACGCTCAAGAATCCGGGCGCGGAATTCGCCGCGGGAACGATCGTGCGCTTGGTCGAAAAGTCGCGCCACAGCCGGCCGCTGCGCGAGCCGGTCCTGATGCGCCGGGAGATGAATCCCGAACTGGCGCTCCGCATGTTCCTCTGGGTGTCGACCAGCCTGCGCGAGCATATCTTGCGGAATTACAAGTTCGACCGCGTTGCGGTCAACCAGCTGTGCGATCAGATCGTGGCCGAAGAAATCGAGAACTTCGCGCGCGACGGTGTCGGCAAGCACGAACTGTCGAAGAAAATCACCACCCTGATCAAGAACAAGGGCAAGATCACCCCGGAAATGCTGATCCTCGCCTTGCGCGAGGGCGACGTGAACACTTTCATTTCCCTGTTCGGCCGCATGTCCGATCTCAAGGCCCACGTCATCGACCGCTTCCTGTTCGATCCCACGGGGCGCGGATTGGCGATCGCATGCAAGGCCTGCGTCACGGGCAAGATCGCTTTCGTGAGCCTCTTCTCTCTCGCCCAGAAGATCCGGGCCGAAGTCGACGGCGTAATCAAGCAACGGGTAGCCGCGGCGATCGATTTCTACGACGCCCTGCCGCAGAAGGACGCGACCGACGTCATGGACGAATGGCGCAAGGGCGCCGATTACGTCGGCTCGATCCGGGTGCTGACGCACCGGATGCAAAAGCTGCGTCATTAGACGCCGTCACGGCTTTCGTTTCCTCATCACCAGCGTCGTCCATCCGTCGCGTTCGATCCGGTTGACGAGACGGAATCCGCGCGTGCGGTAGGGTGCCGCCACCCACGCGGCATCCGCCGCGACAAAACCCGCCAGAACCGCGATTCCGCCCTGCGCCAAGGCACCCCCGATCGGCCGGGCAAGCCGGATCAGGGGCCGAGCGAGGATATTGGCGAGCACCAAATCGAAGCGGCCGCGGCCTACAAGCGCGCGCGCCGCGAATCCGTCGGCCCTGAGCACGCGGACTCGCCCCGCGAGCCGATTGCGCCGGACGTTCGCCGCGACCGTCGCCGTCGCGTCGGGATCGATATCCGACGCGATCACCCGAGACGCTTTCCACGTCGCCGCTGCGGCCATGGCCAGCACGCCGGTTCCGCAGCCGAGGTCAAGCACCCGCGCCGGTCGCCGCCGCGTCCGCGCTCCGGTAGGAGCGCTATAAACGGATCCGCGCGCGGGGATCCGCCCGCGCGCCATCCGGTCGAGCGCCCGGAGACACCCGCACGTCGAAGCGTGCTCGCCGGTGCCGAAGGCAAGACCTGCGTCCAGGGTCAGCGTAACGCCGGCGCGGGGACGCTCGGCGACATGGGTGCCCTTGATCCGGTAGCGCCCGACCTGGACCGGGCGGAAGGACGCGAGAGACTCCCGCGTCCAGTCCCGCTCCGGCAGCACCGTGACCCGGATGTCCGGCGGTCGCGTGCGCAAGGCGAGGGCGCGGGCGGCGCACGCCGCGTGAATCGCCGCACGGTCGGTCGGATCGGCGGCGACGCCCTCCACCCGCCACACCGTATCGGTGTCGGCGCCGAACCAGCCGACGGCAAGGCAGAACGGTTCGATCGCCTCCGCCAACGCCGGCGCCGCTTCCGGCGCCGTCTCGAACGCGATTTGCCAGAGCATCGGCCGAAACGGTCAGGCGTTTTCGACGAAACCGGCGAGAACGCGCTTCGCGCCCGCCTTCTCGAAGTCGATCTCGAGCCGGTCGCCGTCGGTGGATCGAATCCGTCCGTAGCCGAACTTGGGATGAAAAACCCGCGCCCCGACCGCGAAGTGCCGCTCGACGTCGGCCGCGCGCCCGGAGACCCGCGCGTTCCAAGCGCGGCGAAGGGCGCTGCGGCCGTCGGCCACGCCTTCTTCGGCGAGGCCGTTCCGCCGTCCGCGGTCGTGCCAAGCGCCGCCGCCGGAGCGGCTGTAAAGGCCGGCTTCGGCCGTGTGCTGGACGTGCTCCTCGGGCAATTCGGCGATGAAGCGCGAAGATAACGCGGTCTGCCATTGGTTGTAGACGCGCCGGTTGGCGGCGAAGGTGATGTAGGCGCGCCGCTTCGCCCGCGTCAGGCCGACGTAAGCCAGGCGCCGTTCCTCTTCCAGCGCGCTTTCTCCGCCTTCGTCGAGCGCGCGTTGATGGGGGAACAAGCCCTCTTCCCAACCGGGCAGGAACACGGTGGCGAACTCCAAGCCCTTGGCGCCGTGGAGCGTCATCAACGACACCTTGTCCTCGCTGTCGGCGGCGTCATTGTCGGTCACCAGCGCGACGTGTTCGAGAAACGCGCCGAGCGAACCGAATTCCTCGATCGCCGCGACCAGTTCCTTCAGGTTTTCGAGCCGCCCGGGCGCTTCCGGCGAACGGTCGGCCTTGAGCATGGCGACGTACCCGGATTCCTCCAGCACCTGGCCGGCGAGCTCGCCGTGCGGAACCGCGCCGACCAAGCCGCGCCAGCGGTCGAAATCGCGCACCAGGGCCGCGAGCGTCGAGCGGACCTTGGGCTTCAGTTCGTCGGTGGCGACGAGGCGGCGCGCCGATTCGAGCAGCGGCAAGCCTTCGTTGCGGGCCAGCAGATGAACGGTTTGCAGCGTCGCCGGGCCGAGGCCGCGCCGGGGCACGTTGACGATCCGCTCGAAGGCGAGATCGTCGGCCGGCTGCGCGACTACGCGCAGGTAGGCGAGACCGTCGCGAATTTCGGCGCGCTCGTAGAACCGCATGCCGCCCACCACCCGGTAAGGGATCGCGAGCGAGACCAGCCTTTCCTCGAATTCGCGGGTCTGAAACGAGGCCCGCACCAGAATCGCCATGTCGTTGAGGGCATGGCCCCGGCCGTGGAGCGATTCGATTTCCTCGCACACGGCGCGGGCTTCCGCCTCGCCGTCCCAGACGCCGATGATGCGGATTTTTTCCCCGGCGTCGTCGGAATCGGTCCACAGCGTCTTGCCGAGCCGGCCGCGGTTGTGGGCGATCAGTCCGGACGCGGCGGCAAGGATGTGCGGCGTCGAGCGGTAGTTGCGTTCGAGCCGGACCACCCGGGCGCCGGGAAAATCGGCCTCGAAGCGGAGGATGTTGCCGATTTCGGCGCCGCGCCAGGAATAGATCGACTGGTCGTCATCGCCGACGCAGCAGAGGTTGCGGTGCTTCTGGGCGAGCAGACGCAGCCATAGGTACTGGGCCACGTTGCTGTCCTGGTATTCGTCGACCAGGAGATAGCGGAATTGCCGTTGATAGCGCGCCGCGATCTCCGGAACGGTGCGGAAGATTTCCAGATTGTGCAGCAAAAGGTCGCCGAAATCGGCCGCGTTGAGCGCCTTCAGCCGCTCCTGATAATCGGCGTAGATTTCGAGCGCGCGCCCGTCGGCCGCGCCGGCGCCTTCCGCCGACGAGACGCGCGCCGGAGTCAATCCGCGATCCTTCCAGCGCTGGATCACGGCGTTGAGCGCGCGCGCCGGCCAGCGCTTTTCATCGAGATGGCGCGCCTCGATCAGCTGCTTGAGCAGGCGGACCTGGTCGTCTTCGTCGAGGATCGTGTAATCCGAACGCAACCCGACCGCCTCGGCGTGCGCGCGCAATATCCGGGCGGCGAGCGCGTGAAACGTGCCGACCCACCAGCCTTCGACCGGACGGCCGAGGAGCCTTGCGACCCGTTCGCGCATTTCGCGCGCGGCCTTGTTGGTGAAGGTGACGGCGAGAATTTCGTTCGGGCGCGCCCGTCCCGACAGCAGGAGATAGGCGAGCCGCGTGGTCAGCACCCGGGTCTTGCCGGTGCCGGCGCCCGCAAGCACCAGCACCGGCCCTTCGGTCGCCTCCACCGCTTCGCGCTGGCTTGGGTTCAAGGGTTCGAGCAGCCGGGGCGGAACGGGCCTGGGCGGCGCGGCTGAGGTGTCCGCAGGTCGGGGCAAAGGCAGCGATTCGGCCATGGTCGCCTTATAGCACGCTCCGCTCCGCTACCCGCAAACGCCCGCAACCCGGCGTAAAGTGCCGAGTCCGGCCGGCCCTTTCGAGCCCATTCGTCCCATACTAGAATTGCTCGATTCTCCTTCCCTGACGAGGAAGATGGCATGACCTTCGCCCCCTCGATGCCGCCTGCGGCCGGCCGCGCCGTCGTCGTGGCCTTCATCGCCTCGCTTTTGGCGCCCGCCGCGTTCGCGGCCAGCGCGCCGGGTCCTTCGTCTTCCGGCGCCGCGCCGACATCGGCCGGCGATCCGACCAAGGCCGTCGTCGGGGTGCACGCCCTGGTGCCGCCCGAAGCGCGCAGTGCCCGCACCCTCGGCACCGAGCGCGACGGCAGCGGCATCCTGATCCGCGACGACAATCTGATCGTGACCATCGGCTATCTGTTGATGGAGGCGCACACGGTCGAGGTCATCGCCGCCGACGGCCGCCGGATTCCCGCCACCATCGTCGCCTACGACGCCGAAAGCGGTTTCGGCCTGGTGCGCCCGGTGCGCGCGCTCGAGGCGAGCCCGGTTCGGCTCGGCGATTCGGACGCGCTCAAGACCGCCGACCAGGTCATCGCCCTTTCGCGCGCGGGCGGTCAGGCGCTCGCCAGCGCGGCGCGGGTGATGTCGCGGCGGACGTTCGCGGGGTATTGGGAGTACCTGCTCGATAACGCCATTTTCACCGCGCCGCCGCATCCGACCTTCGGCGGGGCCGCGCTGCTCGCCGAGGACGGAAGCCTGGTCGGGGTCGGCTCGCTGTTCGTCAACGATTCGGCCGAAGCCGAAACCTTCTCGCCCGGCAACATGTTCGTGCCGATCAACGACTTGAAGCCGATCCTCGCCGAACTGGCCGCCCACGGCGGCCGGTCGAGCCCGCCCAAGCCTTGGCTCGGCGTCTATTCCGCCGAAACCCAGGGTCGGATCGTGGTGACCCGCGTCGCCGACGACAGCCCGGCCAAGAGCGCGGGCCTGCGGGCGGGCGATACCATCGTCGGCATCGACGGCCGCAAGGTGCAGAGCCTCGCCGACCTCTATCGCCGCGCCTGGGCGCTCGGCCCCGCCGGAGTCGACATTCCGCTCGACGTGCTGAAGGCGAGCGGGGACGAGGCGAAGATCGAGCGGGTGATGATCCGCTCCATCGACCGCTCGAAGTGGCTGAGAACGCACAAGGGATTCTGAACGCGACCGGCGTCAGCGGTCGTTTTCCTCTCCGGCCGCGTCGCTCTCGAACGCATAACCGGTTCCACGCACGGTGCGGATCACGTCCGCGCCGCCGAAGGCGTTCAGGGCCTTGCGCAGGCGCCGCACGTGGGCGTCGACCGTGCGCAATTCGACGTGAATGTCGCGGCCCCACACCCGGTCGAGAATCTGCTCGCGACCGAAGACCCGGCCGGGATTCTCCATCAGGACGCGCAACAACCGGAACTCGGTCGGCCCGAGGTGGATATCGCGCCCTTGCCGGGCAACCCGGTGGCGGGCGAGGTCGAGCCGCACGCCGCCCGCTTCGATCACTTCCGCGTCCGTTCCGGGGCTCGCGCCGGTCCGGCGCAGAACGGCCCGAATGCGGGCGGCGAGTTCGCCCGGCGAAAACGGTTTGACCACGTAATCGTCGGCGCCGCTTTCCAACCCTTCGATCCGATCGGTTTCCTCGCCGCGCGCGGTCACCATGATGATCGGCATCGCCCGGGTTGCGTCGCGACGGCGCAGGCGGCGGCAGACTTCGACACCCGACAAGCCGGGGATCATCCAATCCAGCACCACCAGATCGGGCGGATTCTGTTCGACCGCCGCCAGCGCGGCATCGCCATCGGACGCGATCGTCACCGCGAATCCGTCGCGCGCGAGGTTGTAACGGAGCAGCTCGGCCAGCGCGGGATCATCCTCGACTACCAGGATCGTCGGCGGCATGGGCCCCGCCCGTCAGCGCGGCGCCGGCTTGGACGCGGACGCCATGCCTTCGGCGAATTCGGCGTTCGGGGGGCGTTTGCTTTCGGGCGCGGCGCCGCTCACCAGGTAGATCACGTTTTCGGCGATGGTGGTGACATGATCGCCGATGCGCTCGACGTTCTTGGCCGCGAACAGCAGATGGGTGCAGGCGGTGATGTTGCGGGGATCTTCCATCATGTAGGTGAGCAGTTCGCGAAAGAGGCCGGTGTACATGGCATCCGCGTCCTGGTCGCTGCGGCGGACGTCGTGCGCGCGCGCGATGTCGCGCGAAAGATAGGCGTCGAGGGCGTTGCGCAGCATCTCCAGCACGAGCCGGCCGAGGCGCGCCACGGTTTCCGCCGGCGCCACCGACGGCGCCTGGGCCAGCGCCAGCGTGCGCTTGGCGATGTTGCGGGCGTAGTCGCCGATCCGTTCGATCGCGCCGCCGATCCGGAGCGCGGCGACCAGCATGCGCAGGTCGTCGGCCATCGGCTGGCGCAGCGCGATCATCTTGATCACATCTCGGTCGAGTTCCTGCTCCAGGGCGTCGATCCGCTCGTCGGCAGCGATGATCCGTTCCGCCTGCTCGACATCGCGGCGAAGCATGGCCTCGATGGCGGCGGCGAATTGGGCCTCGGCCAGGCCGCCCATTTCGGCGATAATCGCGTCGACTCGCTTGAGGTCCTGGTCGAAGGCCTTGACGATATGATCGGCCGTCATGAGGCGGTCTCCTTGCCGGTCCCGACCGTTCGCCGCCCGCGTCAGCCGAAGCGGCCGGTGATGTAACCCTGGGTGCGGGGCTCCCGGGGCGCGGTGAAGATGGCGTCGGTGGCGCCGTATTCTACCAGACGGCCGAGATACATGAACGCGGTATTGTCGGACACCCGCGCCGCCTGCTGCATGTTGTGGGTGACGAGAACGATGGTGTACGTCCCGCTCAGTTCGTCGATCAACTCCTCGATCCGCGCGGTGGCGATGGGATCGAGCGCGGAGCACGGCTCGTCCATCAGCAAAACCTCGGGATCGCCCGCGACCGCGCGGGCGATGCACAGGCGCTGCTGCTGGCCGCCCGACAGCCCGAGCGCATTGTCCGAAAGGCGATCCTTCACCTCGTTCCACAGCGCCGCCGCGTTGAGCGCGCGCTCGGCCGTTTCCGCCAGCACCCGGCGGTCCCGCACGCCATCGACGCGGAGCGGATAGATCACGTTTTCGAAGATCGACATCGGAAACGGATTGGGCTTTTGGAAGACCATGCCCATGCGTTTGCGAAGCGCGATCACGTCGGTATCGCGGGCGTAGATGTTGCGTCCGTCGACCCGGATTTCGCCCTCGATCTTGAGGCCGGGGATCAGGTCATTCATGCGGTTGACCGAGCGCAGCAGCGTGGATTTGCCGCAGCCCGAGGGTCCGATCAGGGCGGTAACCAGGCCGCGCTCGACCGCAAAGGAGACGTCGAACAACGCCTGACTCTCGCCGTACCAGAGATTGAAGCCGATCATTTCCAGGTTCTGCCCCTGGCCGCCCGACAGCGGATGGCTGACCGTGGGGCCGAATTGGTTCTCCGACTCCGCAATCATGACATTCATGAATAACTCTTTGAATCTAGTCGGATACGCACATCACGACAGGGGAAGAACCGTTTCCAGGGGGCGGAAGCCGCATCCTGCCGGATGAAAGCGACGGCCATGTGATCATCGCGTGACAGTTTGTTGACATTCGCGCCGATGGCGTTCGCGGCGGCGGCACCCGCGTCGAATCGGTTACGAGGTTCGCCCATTCGCCGCTCCCGGCGTCGCGACGGGAACGTAGACCGTGAAGCGGCTTCCCTTGCCGAGCTGACTTTCGATCGCCAGCCGGCCGCGATGGCGTCCGATAATGTGCTTGACGATGGCGAGTCCGAGTCCGGTGCTGCCAAGAGCCTTGGCGCGCGCCTTGTCGACCCGATAAAAGCGCTCGGTCAGGCGCGGCAGCGCGTCGTGGGGGATACCGTCGCCTTCGTCGGGGGCGCATGCGGCGACACCGGGCACGCCGCGGTCGGGGATACGGTCGACCGCGCGCAATGTGACGGCGATGCGTCCGCCGGCGCGGCCATAGCGGATGGCGTTCTCGATCAGGTTGCGGAAGACTTGCGCCAGCTGATCGGCGTCGCCGAGAACCGGCGGCACATCGGCGGGACAATCCAATTCGAGGCTCGCGCCGGTTTCCTTGGCGCGCACCGAAAGAAGATCCATGGCGCCGCGGGCCACCTTGCCGAGGTCGACCGCGTCGCGGGGCGGAATACGTTCCTCGACCTCGACCCGCGACAACGACAGCAGATCGTCGATCAGCCGGGCCATGCGCGCGGCTTCGGTGTGCATGATGTCGAGAAAACGCCCGCGCGCCTCGGTGTCGTCCTTGGCCGGACCCTTGAGGGTTTCAATGAACCCGATCAGCGCCGCCAGCGGCGAGCGCAGTTCATGGGACGCATTGGCGATGAAATCGGCGCGCATCCGCTCGGCCATGCGGATAGCGGTCAGATCGTGCAAGGTGACGATCGCGGCGGGCTCGTCGGCACCGCGAACCCCGTCGCCGGCTATGGCGGCGGCAAACAGGCGATAGGTCGCCGCGCCGGGCACCGGAAGGAAAACCTCCGCCTCGCGCGCCGTCGCCCCCCGTAAAACGGCGTCGACCGCCTCCAGCCCCGCCGGATGACGCAAGGTCACAGCGAAATCGTTGCCGATCATCGGACCGACGGAAAGTTCGCGCGCCGCCCGGTTGGCCGCGATCACCGACCGCCGCGAATTCACCAGCAGCACCGGATCGGGCATGCCGTCGAGGATGGCGATAACGAGGCCGTGCATGGCCGAGAGGCTGCCAGAGTACGCCGCGCCCGGCAAGGCTTGGACGGCGGGGCTGGACTAGCGGGTCGGAATTCGTACAGACCTCCCGGCTTCGGCCGGACGAGGCTGCACGCCTTGCCGGGCGGCGAGCGCGCGAATGCGCGCGAGCGCCGGCGCGGGAAACGGCGCCGCCCGGCGGGCGGTCATGTCCATGTGCAGGCCGAGAAACTCGTAGCTGGCGGCGACCTCGCCGTCGGCGGCGCGGAACATGCGGGAAAATCCGTGCAACCGCTTGTTGTCGTGATCGAGGATTTCGGTTTCGATTCGCATGCTGTCGCCGACGCGAAGCTCGCGCCGGTAGACGACGTGGGATTCGACGACGAAGAACGATCCGTTCTCGTCGCGCCGGTATGCTTCGCCGATACCGAGGACGTCGAGCAGCTTGTCGGTGGCGTGATCGAACGCGAGCACGTAGTAAGCGACGTTCATGTGACCGTTGTAGTCGATCCATTCCGGCCGCACGGTTTCCTCGTGCGGCACGAGCGGTGGCGACGATTCGGGCGCGGTCAACGGCATTGCGACCTCTTTACCTTGGCGACCGCCGGATTATGACGACCGGATTCGCCGCCGCCCAGTGGCAAACGGTCAACCCCATGATCCGACACGGGCATTACCCCTTGCCCCGGCCGCAGCCTCGGTGCGATAAGCGGGGCGCGGCGGGGGTTAAAGCCTCCGCCGATGACCATGCAGACGCCATCTCCCGCCCTCCCCGACCCTTCCGCTTCCGACGCGCGCCCGCCCGCCATCAGCGTCGTGGTGCCGCTGCTCAACGAAGCGGAAAACGTGGCGCCACTCGTCGCCGAAATTGTCCGGGCGCTCGTCGGCCGACCCGGTACCGAAATCGTATGCGTGGACGACGGCTCCGCCGACGATACGGCCGAACGGGTGCGGGCGGCGATGGCGGCGACGCCTTCCCTGCGCTTGGTGCGCCATGCGCGCCGCGCGGGCCAGAGCGCGGCCATCGTCACCGGCGTGCGGTTCGCGCGCGGCGATATCGTCGTCACCATTGACGGCGATGGCCAGAACGATCCCGCCGACATCCCGCGCCTGCTCGACGCCTGGCTCGCCGAAGCCGAACGCGACACCCTGATGATCGTCGGCTGGCGCGCGCGGCGGCGCGATACCGCGATCAAGCGTCTTTCGTCCCGTATCGCCAATGCGGTGCGCGCGCGCGCGCTCGGCGACGAAACGCCCGACACCGGCTGCGGCCTGAAAGTCTTTTCGCGCGCGGCTTTTCTCGCCCTTCCCGCGTTTAACCACATGCACCGTTTTCTTCCTGCTCTCATGCGCCGCGCGGGTGGGCGTGTCCGATCCATTCCCGTCAACCATCGCCCGCGCCGGCGCGGGCGATCCAATTACGGAACCTGGGACCGGTTGTGGGCCGGATTGCTCGACCTCGCGGGGGTAGCGTGGCTTAACCGGCGGCGTCTTGTTGCCGACGCGCGCGAGGACTTGCGCCCGGGAGAATCGCGCCCGTGAGTTCCCGCCCCACCAGCGGTCGGCTCGTGCTGCGCAGCGCGGCCTTGTTCCTGTCGCTCGTCCTCGTCGGCGCGGCGCTGCACGTTTCGGGACTCGCGGGCATGCTCGACGAAAAATGGATCGATGCCTACGTGCGCGGCCAGGGCCTGCGCGGCGAAGCGTTGTTCGTCGCCGCGGGCGCCATGTTCGTTGCCGTCGGCCTCCCTCGCCAGGTCGTCGCCTTCCTCGCCGGTTATGCGTTCGGGTTCGCGATCGGTAGCGCGCTCGCGCTGCTCGCGGCCGCGCTTGGCTGCGTCGCGGCGTTCGCCTATGCGCGGCTGTTCGGACGCGAATTGGTGGCGGCGCGGTTTCCGGCACGGGTGCGCCGGATCGACGACTTTCTCGCCGAGCATCCGTTTACCATGACGCTACTGATCCGTTTTCTGCCGATCGGCAGCAACCTGATCACCAACCTTGCCGCCGGGGTGTCGCGCGTGCCGTTCGCGCCGTTCGTGGCCGGATCCGCCGTCGGCTACATCCCGCAAACCGTCGTGTTTGCGTTGGTCGGCAGCGGCGTCGCCGTCGATCTCGCCTCGCGCGTGATTTTGGGGGCGGTGCTGTTCGCGGCGTCGGGCGTGCTCGGCGTCTATCTCTACCGCCGCCATCACGGGACCAAGACCCTCGGCGACGAGCTGGAGCGCGATCTCGATCCCGATTCGGCCGACGCCGCGGGCGCGGACCGCAGGAACGGGGCAAAACCATGATGCCGCGCGGATCGTTTCCGGTGACCCTCGCTTGGGCGGGCGGTTGGCTCGCCGTGGTCGCGGCCGGAATAGCGCTGCGCCCGCACCTGCCGGTGGACGAAACCCGCTATCTCGCCGTCGCCTGGGAAATGTGGCGCGATCGCGGTTTTCTCGTGCCCCACCTCAACGGCGAGACCTACAGTCACAAGCCGCCGCTGCTGTTCTGGCTGATGCACCTCGGCTGGGGCATCTTCGGCGTCAACGACTGGACGCCGCGCTTGGTCGCACCGTTGTTCGGGCTTGGCACGCTCGTGCTCACGGCCGCGCTCGCGGCCCGCCTGTGGCCGGAAGACGCGCGCGCCGTGCGGCTCGCGCCCGCGCTTCTGTTCGGTTCCGCTTTTTTCGCCCTGTTCACCACTCTCACCATGTTTGATTTGATGCTCGCGTTTTTCGCGGTGCTCGGTCTGCTCGGCCTAGCGATCGCGGCCGAAGGCCGCTGGGGCCGCGGCATGGCGATATGCGGCATTGCGCTCGGTCTCGGCGTCCTCGCGAAAGGCCCCGCGATTCTTCTGCACGTTCTGCCCGCCGCCCTCGCCGCGCCCTGGTGGGCGCCCAATCTTGCTGGTGCGCGGCTTCCGCACTGGGGTCGGTGGTATGCCGGCGTTTTCGGCGCGGTGCTGCTCGGAGCGGCGATTGGGCTCGCCTGGGCGATCCCGGCGGCGATCGCCGGCGGGCCGGAGTTCGCCCGCGAGTTGTTTATCGGCCAATCGGCGGGGCGCATGGTCGAATCGTTCGCTCACAAGCGCCCGGTCTGGTGGTATGCCGCGTGGCTGCCCGTCCTGCTGCTGCCGTGGACGTTATGGCCGCTTCCTTGGCGCGCGGTCAGGCGCGCCGGATCCGCCGCCCCCATCGGCGGCGATGGCGGGATTCGCCTCACCCTGATCTGGCTCGCCGCCGCGTTCGTTGCGTTCTCGTTCATCAGCGGCAAGCAGCTGCATTATCTCCTGCCCGAGTTTCCGGCGCTCGCCCTGTTCGTCGCGCGGCTCGCGTCGGGTTCCGCCGCCGCGCCGGCGACAAGTCTTGGGCGGTTCGGGGCGGGGGCGCCGGCGCTCGTCCTCTTCGCCATCGCCTTCATCGCCGGTCTTCTGCCCATCCTGCCCGGAACCGGCAAGCTTCTCGCCAGGCTCGCCGGCGTCGAATTCTTCTGGATGGCGCTGCCGGCCCTCGCCGCGCTCATAACCGCGATATTCGCGTGGCGCCGGCGCCCGACCGCGCCCGAAACCACGGTCGGGACCGGCGCGGCCTTGATGGCGCTGCTGGTGGTCGCGGTGCATCTGGCGGCGCACCCGATGCTCGCCCAAGCGCACGATCTTTCCGCGACCGCCCGGCGCCTGAAGGCCTGGGAGGACGCCGGCGAGGCGATCGCCCATGTCGCCAAGTACCACGGCCAGTTCCATTTCGCCGGGCGCTTGGAAAAACCCATCGCCGTCATCGGTCTCAACGACAGGGACTCCGGCGATTGGCTCGCTGCCCACGCCCGGGGCAAGGTGGTTTCCTACCGCGACCGGCTGCCGTCCGCGGGCGAGCCCCAGCCGCTTTCAGCCGATCCGTTTCGCGACGGCTGGGTGGTGGTCTGGGACCGCGACCAGCTTGCCCGGCACCCCCGTTCGGTCTACCGCGATTAATAACCTTTCCCGAAATTGGCCGGCCTTTGCGCTTGACAGAGGGCCTCCGGCTCATTAAATCGCTGGCACTCGATATGGGTGAGTGCTAGCAGCACTTTAACCTATTGTAAACAAATGAACATCAAGGAGATTCGCCGATGAAGTTCAGGCCGTTGCACGACCGCGTTTTGGTAAAGCGGATCGAGCAGGAAGAACGGACCAAGGGCGGAATCATCATTCCCGATACCGCCAAGGAAAAGCCGATGGAAGGCCGCGTGATCGCCGCCGGCAGCGGCAGCCGCAGCGAGGACGGCAAGATCACGCCCCTCGACGTCAAGGCCGGGGACCGCATCCTGTTCGGCAAGTGGTCCGGCACCGAAGTCAAGATCGACGGCGACGAGCTGTTGATCATGAAGGAATCCGACATTCTCGGCATCGTCGAGGAAAGCAAGAAGAAGTAACTACGCGGAACTCGTTTCCGCGCGTCTCATTCCAAGGAGAACAGCCAATGCCTGCTAAGGACGTAAAATTCGGCATGGAAGCGCGCCAGCGCCTGTTGCGCGGCGTGGACATTCTGGCCGACGCCGTGAAGGTGACGCTCGGCCCCAAGGGCCGCAATGTCGTGCTCGAAAAATCTTTCGGCGCGCCGCGCATCACCAAGGACGGCGTGACGGTGGCCAAGGACATCGAGCTCGCCGACAAGTTCGAGAACATGGGCGCGCAGATGGTCAAGGAGGTCGCCTCCAAGACCAGCGACGAGGCCGGCGATGGCACCACCACCGCCACCGTTCTCGCCCAATCGATCGTGCGCGAAGGCGCCAAGGCGGTCGCCGCGGGCATGAACCCGATGGACCTGAAGCGCGGCATCGATCTCGCCGTCGAGGCGGTGGTCGAGGACGTGAAGAAGCGCGCGAAAAAGGTTTCGACCAGCGCCGAAGTCGCCCAAGTCGGCACCATTTCCGCCAACGTCGACCGCGAGATCGGCGACATGATCGCGCGGGCGATGGAAAAGGTCGGCAACGAGGGCGTCATCACGGTCGAAGAAGCCAAAGGCTTGACCACCGAGCTCGACGTGGTCGAAGGCATGCAGTTCGATCGCGGCTACACCTCGCCCTACTTCATCACCAACGCCGAAAAGATGACCTGCGAGATGGAGAATCCCTACATCCTGATCCACGAAAAGAAACTCTCGGGCCTTCAGCCTCTGCTCCCGGTTCTCGAATCGGTGGTGCAGTCGGGCCGTCCGCTGCTGATCATCGCCGAGGAAATCGAGGGCGAGGCGCTGGCGACACTGGTCGTCAACAAGTTGCGCGGCGGCCTCAAGGTCGCGGCGGTCAAGGCGCCCGGCTTCGGCGACCGGCGCAAGGCCATGCTCGAGGACATCGCCGTCCTCACCGCCGGCCAAGTGATTAGCGAAGACCTCGGCATAAAGCTCGAGAACGTCACCTTGCAGATGCTCGGCCAGGCGAAGAAAGTCTCCATCGACAAAGACGACACCACCATCGTCGAGGGCGCGGGCAAACGCAAAGACATCGAAGCCCGCTGCGGCCAGATCCGCGCGCAGATCGAGGAAACCACCTCCGACTACGACAAGGAGAAGCTCCAGGAGCGACTGGCGAAGCTCGCCGGCGGCGTGGCGGTGATCCGGGTCGGCGGCGCGACCGAGGTCGAGGTCAAGGAACGCAAGGACCGGGTCGACGACGCGCTGCACGCGACCCGCGCCGCGGTCGAGGAGGGCATCGTCGCCGGCGGCGGCGCGGCCCTGCTCTACGCCACCCGGGCGCTCGACAAGCTCAAGCCCGACAACGACGACCAGCGGACGGGCGTGGATATCGTCCGCCGTGCGCTGCAGGCCCCGGCCCGCCAGATCGCGGAAAACGCCGGCGTCGATGGCGCCGTGGTGGTCGGCAAGCTCCTCGAGAACAAGGACACCAACCTCGGCTTCGACGCCCAGGAAGGGAAATACGTGGACATGCTCAAGGCCGGCATCATCGATCCGGCCAAGGTTGTCCGCACCGCCCTTCAGGACGCGGCTTCCGTTGCCGGCCTGCTCGTCACCACCGAGGCGATGGTCGCCGAGCGGCCGGAAAAGAAGGCCCACTCGCACGGCGCCGGTCACGGCCCGGGCGACATGGGCGGCATGGGCGACTTCTAGGCCGTCCAGCGATTGCTCAAGGAGAAGCCGCCCGGCGACGGGCGGCTTCTTTATTTTGGCCCGCGTTGCCGCCCGGACTGGAACCCTTTAGGGTTTACGCGACTTTATTTTCGCCATGGGTTCCCATCTTCGCCTATTGCTGGAAGGCCCCGACCAAGCCGTCGTGCTGGGCGCGGCGGGCATTGCGTTCGTCCTGCTCGCGGCGCTCGGGCGCACGGCTGCCGGACCGCGCGCGCTGCCCGAAGCGACGATCATCTTCGGCTGGTCGGTCGCCGTCGCCGCGTTTCTCGTTCCGCACATTTTTTTCGGCGTCGGGTTTGCGGCGACGGGATGGTTCGTGTTCGGCGGCGGCGCGATCGCGCTGCTGTGGCTGGCCGCAAGGCGTGAGGCGCCCTTCGCCCCGATTCTGGCGCGCGCGGCCCTCGTCGCCCTGCCCTTGCTGCTGATCGCCGCCGCCCACCGCGCGTCCGAGTGGGACGAGTTTTCCCATTGGGCGGGTGCCGTGCGCTATCTGGTCGAAAAGAACGCCCTGCCGACCCGCGCCGATCCCGAGCACGGCCTGATATTCCCGGCCTATCCGTTCGCCTTTCCGATCTTGAGCGCGCTCGTTTCCCAAATTGCCGGGCGGTTTCACGAGGCGGCCGGGGCGGTCGCCAATGTCGTTCTGCTGCTCGGCTACGGCGCGCTCGCCGTCCGCCTCGCCGCCGTCGGGGCCGGGCGCGCGACGACCGGGCCGCACCCCGCCCCTTCCTTCGCCGCTTCCTGGACGGCGGCCGCCTTCGCCGTGGCGGCGGGAACGATCTTCAACCCGTCCTTCGTTCAAAAGATCGTGCTCACCAATTACGCCGACACCTCGACCGGGGTCGTGACCGCGTTCGCCGGCGTAATGGCGTGGTTCGCGGTCGAGGCGCTGGCGGAGAAACGCGACCGCGATGCCCGCGCGTTGGCCTGGCAATTCGGGCTTGCGGGCGCGCTGCTGGTCGCCATCAAGCAGGTCAATCTCGGCATATTGTTTCTCGTGGCCGCCTCCGCCGGCATCGTCGCACTCCGCGATCCAACGGTAAAACCGAAAAAACTACTTTCTCTCGTGCCTGCGGCGGTGGCACCACCGATCCTGATGTATCTCTTGTGGCGCCATCATGTTACCGCGTCTCTCGGCGGAACCGGCGAATTCACGCTCATGCCCGTGTCGCAATGGATGTTCGGCGAGGCGCCGGCAATCCTGTGGCGCATGGCCACCATCGCCGCCAAGAAGGGCGTCTACTTCGGCTTGATGGCGGTCGCGGTGGGCTTCGCCCTGCGCGCGCTTTGGCGCTGCCGCAGCGGCCTCGACCGGCTCGCCTTGATCGTCGCCCTGCCGTTTCTCGGCTACAACGCCTTTCTGCTGTTCGCCTATGTTGCCATCTTCGGCGCGGGCGAGGGGACCCGCGCCGCGTCGTTCTGGCGCTACAACATGCATCTTTCGCTCCTCGGCGCCGCGTTCTTCGCGTATCTCGCCGGCACCCTGTGGCGGCGATTCCGCGCCGACCGGCCGTTGCCGCGCCCGATCGGAACCGGCGTCCTCGCGCTCGTGGTTGCGTTGCCGATCGCGCTCGCGCCCAAGCTGCGCTTCGACCTGGAACCGCCGAAGCCGCACTACCGCGCCGTCGCCGAGGCGCTCAACGGCGTGGTGCCGCGCGAGGCGCGGTTGCTGGTGTTCGATGTCGGGGGCAGCGGGGAATCGGGCGTCATGACGTTCTACCATCTGCGCCGGGCCGACCGCCGGCTTGGCTACGTTTCCGCTTTTCATGGAGTGGACATGGCGAAGGCGAGAACGTTGTTCGCCGACAATCCGCCGGATTTCGTTTTGGTCCATTCCGGCGCCGAACTTGCCGCCGCCGCGACCGGCCTGACTTTACGCGAAGACGAATCCGTTCTGTTGCGCCGCGCCGACGGAGCTTGGGCCATTGCCCGACGGTGGCCCTATCCCAACCCAAAAGACGGCCGGCCATGATTCCCATCCTCGACGTCGTCCTGCCGGTGTTCGCGATCATTCTCGCCGGGTACGCCGCCGGGCGCATGGGCTGGCTCGGCGAGGCGAGTTCCGACGCCCTCAACCGCTTCGTCTACTATTGCGCGCTCCCCGCCCTGTTCTTCGGATCCCTCGCCCGCATCGAACCGGCGCGGATATTCGATCCGGCGTTCCTCGCCGCCTACACCGGCGGGCAATTGGCGGTTTTCGTCGCCGCGTTCGCGAGCGCCCGCCTCCTGTTCAAGAATTCCCCGGCCGAAGCCAGCCTGTTCGCCATGGGCGGCATTTTCGCCAACAGCGGCTACATGGGGGTTCCGCTCGCGCTGGTCGCTTTCGGCGCGGACGGCATACCGCCAACCATTGTCGCCACCGTGTTCATGAGCATGATCTTCATCGCGCTCGTGACGATCCTGATCGAGACCGATCCCCGCCGGCGGGCGGGCGGAGCCCGGGTCGTCCGCGACGCCGCCCGCGCGGTTTTTCAGAGCCCGCTGGTGATGTCCGCCTTGGTCGGCATGCTGTGGTCGTTGGCCGGCGTCGGCCTGCCCAAGCCGGTCGCGACGTTTTTCGATCTGCTCGGCGCGGCGGCGGGCCCCTGCGCGCTGTTCGCCATCGGCCTCTTTCTGGTCGGCAAGCCGATCCGGCAGGATTTGGGCGAGGTCGGCGCGATGGTCGCGATCAAGCTCGCCGTCCATCCGTTGGTCACTTGGGCGCTTGCCTTTCACGTCTTCGCGGTCGAAACGACGTGGGCGACGGTTGCGGTGGTGATGGCGGCGTTGCCGGCGGGCGCCAATTGCTTCGTTGTCGCCCAACGTTACGGTGTATACGTGCAGCGAGCTTCGAGCGGAATATTGTTGTCCACCGCCCTGTCCGTGGTGACGGTATCGATCCTGTTTTCGCTCTGGATCGCGAACTGAACCGTCCGCGCGCCATGAAAAACCCCCGCGTGGATTTCACGCGGGGGTCGGTTAAGCGAGCGCGTTACCGCCGCCGGGTTTCGGCCAACGCGTCTTTCTCGTCCAAGTCGATATCGGGGAAAGCGGTCGCCGGCCCCTGGCCGTTGTTGACCAGGAAGCGGCGATGCTGCTCGTAGGCGTCGCGCTCGACCGTGTAACGATCGAGCGCGCTTTCGGTCGCGGCGTTGATGGCGTCTTTCTTGTCGGCATAACCCACGCCGGCGTCGGCGGCCTTAAGCGCGAGCGGCGCGGGATTGGCCAGTCCGACCAGAATATCGCCGGTGGCATCGCGCAGATTGCTCGGCCCGAAGATCGGCAACACGATGTGCGGCCCGGGCGCGATGCCGTTGGCGCCCATGGCTTGGCCCAGGTCCTCGCGCCGCTGCTTCAGCCCGGCGTCGGTCGCCGGATCGCCGATGCCGCCGATGCCGGCGAAGGTGTTGATGAAGAAGCGCCGGGTCGCGACCGAAGCGTTGTCGGTATCGCCCTGCAACAGGCTCGATCCCGCGGTCAGCGGTTCGCTCAAATTGGAAAAGACGTTGGAGATCGCCTTTTGCATGTCGGTCGGCGTCACCGCCCGATAACCCTCGACCAACGGATCGAGAATCCCTTTGCGCAAGGCCGCGTTGAATTCGGAGGTCACCCGGTTGACGGATTCGAGCGGATCGTCGGTCGCGACCGGATCGCTCGCGTATGCCGGAGCGCCCGCCAGGACGCCCCAGCCAAGGACAGCCGTAGCCAGGATCACGGTGCGCCGCCGGCGCCGGGTTGGAACACGCATGACGGAATTCTCCCTGTCCGTTCCAATTCGATGCGCGGAAGACTAGCAAATCCCGACGCCGCCGGATATCGCCACCAACTGTCCGTTAGCGTTATGAAAAACAACGATAATTTTCCGAGGGTGCGCCGGAAGGCTATTTGTTATCCCCGGCGATCGCCCGGCAGACGGCGTCCGTCACCTCGCGGGTGGTCGCGCGCCCGCCGAGGTCGGGGGGAAGAAATTTGCCTTCACCGGTCGTGCGCTCGATTGCGCGCATCAGGCGCGCGGACGCCGCCTTTTCGCCGAGATGGTCGAGCATCATCGCCGCGGTCCAGAACGATCCGAGCGGATTGGCGATCCCTTTGCCGACAATGTCGAAGGCCGAGCCGTGAATCGGCTCGAACATGGACGGGAACTTGCCCTCGGGGTTGAGGTTCGCGGTCGGCGCGATGCCAAGGCTGCCGCTGAGGGCGGCGGCGAGATCGCTGAGCACGTCGGCGTGCAGGTTGGTGGCAACGACGACATCAATCGTTTCCGGCTTCAGCACCATGCGCGTGGTCATGGCGTCGACCAGCATCTTGTCGACCGCGACATCGGGATAATCGCCCTTGAGCCCGGCGAGCACGTCGTCCCACAGCACCATGCCGTGGCGTTGCGCGTTCGACTTGGTGACCACGGTCAGGCGCTTGCGCGGGCGGGAGCGTGCCAATCCGAAGGCAAAGCGCATGATCCGCTCGACGCCGGTCCGGGTGAACACCGCGACGTCAAGGCCGACCTCTTCGGGCAGGCCGCGATGCACGCGCCCGCCGGCGCCCGAGTACTCGCCCTCGGTGTTCTCGCGCACGATGATCCAATCGAGGTCCGAAGGATTTGCCGCCCGCAACGGTCCCATAATGCCGGGCAGAAGCCGCGCGGGGCGGACGTTGGCGTATTGGTCGAACCCCTGGCAAATGGCGAGACGCAGGCCCCACAAGGTAACGTGGTCGGGCAACTCCGGATCGCCGACCGCGCCGAAATAGATCGCGTCCGCGCCTTTCAGCAGGTCGAGCCCGTTTTCGGGCATCATCCGACCGTGGCGGCGGTAATAGTCCGAGCCCCAGGGCAGATGCTCGATCGCCAGGCGAAAACCGCCGTCGCGCTTTTCCAGGGCGCGTAAAAAAACGAGTCCCGCGCCAATCACCTCGGTTCCGATGCCGTCGCCGGGTATGGCGGCGATCCGGTATTCCCGCATATAATATCTCCTTCGTTTGGAACCGCGACGACCTTGCGGTCCAATGTGCCGCCGAATGCGGCGCGCGTAACACACCTGCCAGAAGCGGCCCGTTCAAGCAACCGGAACCCGATTTCGCGCGCGGTAACGCGTGAAGGATTTAGGCGCACGCACCATGCACGCGCCGACGAAAGGCACCATTCACGATCCCGCCTGGCGCGCCTTTGCCGCCTGGTGCCGTCGGCTTGCGCTCCGTCCCCTGCCCGCGCACCCGTGGACGGTGGGGGCGTTTCTTCTCTGGTGCGACGAACGGCCGGGCGCGGTCGCCGTGACCGAAGCGGTCGGCGCCATCGCCGCCGTGCATATCCGGCGCGGCTACGATCGGCCCGAGCGCCATCTCATCGTCCGGCGCACGCTGGCCGCGCTGGCGCGCCGGCACGGCATCATATCCACGACAACCGTGCCGATCCGATCGGAAAATACCGCCGCCGTCAAAGCTCGATCGCACAAACCCGTTCCGCCGCAGTCGCCCCGGGTTCTTCGCTCCCGGCCCAAGCTGGTCGCGCGCCGCGATTACCACGTGCATTGACGGTCAACGGACTTCAAGAGCGTGCGCGAAGCGCGCTTCCTCGATCGTGCGCCCGTCCCGCTCGCGCAGCAAAACGACTTCGGAACGATAGACTCCCGCCGGCCACGCGGCGATTTTCCGCCGCAGCCCGGCATACACGAACCGCCGCGCCTGGGTCTTTTCGACGGTGGTGGTGTTATCCGTCAAAGTCTCCCCCGCCGGGCCAAACAGGCGAACGCGGATACGATCTCCCGGCTCGACCCAATAGATGTCGGCCCAAGCAACCAGCGCGGGCGCGGCGGCGCTCAGGGTCGTCTCCCGGTGCAGACCGCGGCGGGTGGCGGCCGCGTCGGGGGCCGCGCCCGCGATCCCGCCGTTGTAGATCGCGCTTGGCCGATAAGGTTCGAGCGCCGTAAGGGCGCCTCCGCTCCAGAGCGGGCGGACGCCCAGCCCGCACGTCGCCCCGCCCGGCTCGACGCCGCGGAACGGGTCGACGATCTGGCCGTCCTTCGCCACCTGAATATGCACGTGGGGAAATTCGGCGAGGCCCGATTGGCCGACCATGCCGATGGCGTCGCCGGCGGCGACCCGATCGCCCGGCTTGACCGCAATGCTGCCCCGGCGCAGATGGCAATATTGGGTCGTCCACCCCCGGCCGTGATCGATGACGAGACCGTTGCCGCATTCGCGCCCGGCGATATCGTTGTCGGCGGGACCTCCCGTTCCGCCCGCGTCCGCCATGCCGTCGCGCGCGCGCAGCACTACGCCGGCGGCGGCCGCGCGCACCGGCACGCCCTGCGTAACCAGGGAAAAATCGCGCACGGCGAAATCGACGCCCTTGTGGCCGTCGTAACTGGCGCGGCCGCAGGCGTAGTCGCGCACCCCGGGGCCGGGGTCGAGATCGACGTAATTGACCACCCAGCAATCGGCGCCCGGGCGGCACGCAAGCGGCAGTTCGAGCCCGAGTTCGGCCGCGGCCTCGGCGGTTGCCAGAACCAAGCCGAGAACCAACCATCCGATCCGGAACGAGCGTTTCCGCGATTTCATCGGCTTTTGTCCATCGCCATGGGGGGCCGCCCCCGATTGCCGGAAGGGCGGGCGCGTGACATGAATAGTACCCCACCCGCCGCCCCGCCCTTAGCCGAGGATTTTCCCATGAACCAGACACCCGAGACCGCCGCGAGCGATCGCGACCTCCTGCACGGGTATTATTTCGAGGACCTGAAGGAGGGCATGAGCGATATCTACGGCAAGACCGTGACCGACGCCGACATCGTGATGTTCGCCGGCGTTTCCGGCGACATCAACCCGGTCCACCTTAACCACGAGTTTGCCTCCGAGACCATGTTCCAAGGCCGCATCGCCCACGGCATGCTCACGGCGAGCTTCATTTCGACCGTGATCGGCACCAAGATGCCGGGGCCGGGCTGCATCTACGTCAGCCAGGCGCTGCGCTTCAAGGCGCCGGTCAAGTCTGGCGACACCGTCATCGCCCGGGCGACGGTAACCAAGCTGATCCCGGAAAAGCACTTCGTCGAAATCAAAACCCAGTGCCTGGTCAAGGGCAAGGTGGTGCTGGACGGCGAAGCGACCGTGATGGTGCCGACCCGCAAGAAGTAGCCGCCCAAGCGCCTTGAATCGGCTCAAGTTTCACCCTTGACCCGATCCCGGGCCGGGGGCACCTTCGCCCCCCCATGCGGATCTTCAGGCACCTGGGCGACCTGCCCGCCGCCCTGCGCGGCGCGGCCGTCGCCATCGGCAATTTCGACGGCGTTCACTTGGGCCACCGGGCGGTGATCGCCGAAGCCGGCCAGCTCGCCCACGCCCACGGCGCGCCGTGGGCGGTGCTGACGTTCGAGCCCCACCCCCGCAACCTGTTCCGCCCGGGCGATCCGCCGTTCCGGCTGACGCGGCTCCGCGCCAAGGCGCGCTTCATCGCCGAATTGGGCGTCGATCTGATGGTCGCGCTGCGCTTCGACCGCGCGTTCGCGTCGCTCACCGCCGACGAATTCATTCGCCGGATCCTGGTCGAAGGATTTCGCGCCAGCCATGTCGTCGCCGGTTACGATTTCGTCTTCGGCAAGGGGCGTACCGGCAATTGCGAACTGCTGCTCCGGGCCGGGCGCGATCTCGGCTTCGACGTCACCGCCGTTCACGCCGTGCGCGACAAGGCGGGCGAGGTTTTGTCGTCGAGCCGGGTGCGCGACGCGCTGCGCCGAGGCGACGTCGCGGCGGCCGGGGCCATTCTCGGCCGCGCGCCGGAAATCGAGGGCCGGGTCATGCCGGGCGACAAGCGCGGCCGCACCATCGGATTCCCCACCGCCAACATTGCGCTCCGCGACCATTTGCGCCCCGCCGGCGGCGTCTACGCCGTGCGGGTCGCGATCGAGGGCGACAACGGCGCTGACGGCAAGCCCATCTGGCGCGCGGGCGTCGCCAACATCGGCCGGCGGCCGACCTTCGGCGGCGAGGTCGAGATGCTGGAGGTGTTTCTCTTCGACTTCGCGGGCGATCTCTACGGCCGGCGCCTGCGAGTCCGGCTGGTCGAGCATCTCCGCCGCGAGCGCGCCTTTGACGGGATCGATTCGCTTCGTGCGCAGATCGCCGAGGACAGCCTGCGCGCCCGTCGCATCCTGGCGGCGTCATGAACATGCCCGATTACAAGGCGACCGTTTTCCTGCCCGACACGCCGTTTCCGATGAAGGCGGGGCTGGCCAAGCGCGAACCGGAAATCCTCAAGCGCTGGGAGGCGATCGGACTCTATCGGCGCTTGCGCGAACAGGCCAAGGGCCGGCCCAAGTTTGTGCTGCACGACGGCCCGCCCTACGCCAACGGCCATCTGCACATCGGCCACGCCCTCAACAAGATTCTCAAGGACGTCATCAACCGCTCGCGCCAGATGCTCGGATTCGACGCCGACTACGTGCCCGGCTGGGACTGCCATGGCCTGCCGATCGAATGGAAGATCGAGGAAAAATATCGCGCCGCCGGCAAGGACAAGGACCAGGTGCCGACCCTCGCCTTCCGCCGCGAATGCCGCGAGTTCGCCGACCACTGGATCGGCGTGCAGCGCGAGGAATTCCGGCGCCTGGGCGTGATCGGCAATTGGGACAACCCCTATTCGACCATGACCTTCGCCGCCGAAACCCAGATCGTGCGCGAGGTGATGAAGTTCGCGATGAACGGGCTGCTCTATCGCGGCTCCAAGCCGGTGATGTGGTCGGTGGTGGAAAAGACCGCGCTCGCCGAGGCCGAAGTCGAGTACCACGATTACGAATCCGATCAGGTGTGGGTGAAGTTCGGCATCAAAGAAGTCATCAGTTCGGATCTGAGCGGTCTTATGGATGCCTGCATCGTCATCTGGACGACGACGCCTTGGACACTGCCTGGCAACCGCGCCATCGCTTTTTCGCCGAAGATCAAATGCGGCCTCTATAAAGTCACTAGCGCGCCCGAGGGGAACTGGACCAAGGTCGGCGAAACATTGATCGTCGCGGATACGCTCGCCCAGGCCGTATTCGACAAGGCGCGTGTTTCTGCCGAACGCCTCCGCGACGTCGATCCGGCGAACATCGTGAAATGTCGGCATCCGCTCGCCTTTGCCATTTCCGGCTACGAATTCGACGTTCCAATGCTGCCGGGCGAACACGTCACCGAGGACACCGGCACCGGTTTCGTCCATACCGCCCCAGGGCACGGCACCGACGACTTCGATATCTGGATGGCGAACAAGGCTTCGCTGGAAGAACGCGGCATCGACACCACCATCCCCTCCACCGTCGACGGCGACGGGTTCTTCACCGACGAGGCGCCCGGCTTCGCGGGCAAGCGGGTGATTACCGATACGGGCAAGAAGGGCGACGCCAACGAAGTGGTCATCCAGGCCTTGATCGAGGCCAATGCCCTGGTCGCGCGCGGCAGGCTAGTTCACCAGTACCCGCACTCCTGGCGCTCGAAAAAGCCGATCATCTTCCGCAACACGCCGCAATGGTTCATCGCCATGGACCGGCCGATCGCGGAAAAACGAGGCGACACGCTGCGCGCCCGGGCGCTTCGGGCCATCGACGCGACCCGCTTCGTTCCCGCCACCGGCCAGAACCGCCTCAAGGGCATGATCGAGACCCGCCCCGATTGGGTGATCTCGCGCCAGCGCGCCTGGGGCGTGCCGATCGCCGTGTTCGCGCACAAGAAGACCGGCGAGCCCCTGCGCGATCCGACGGTGAACGAGCGCATCGCCGCCGCCTTCGCGCAAGAAGGCGCCGACGCCTGGTTCGCATCAAAGCCCGAACGCTTCCTCGGCAACGCCCACAACCCCGCCGATTACGACCAAGTCACCGACATCCTCGACGTCTGGTTCGAGTCGGGCTCGACCCACAGTTTCGTCCTCGAAGGCGGCGCGTGGAACCTGGCCTGGCCGGCGTCCCTCTATCTCGAAGGCTCCGATCAGCACCGCGGCTGGTTCCATTCCTCGCTGCTGGAATCCTGCGGCACGCGCGGCCGCGCGCCGTTCGAATCGGTGCTGACCCACGGCTTCGTGCTGGCCGAGGACGGCCAGAAAATGTCGAAGTCGCTCGGCAACATCGTTTCGCCGCAGGACGTGGTCGGGCGCGAGGGCGCGGACATTCTCCGCCTGTGGGTGGTCGGGTCCGACTACGAGGACGATCTCCGCATCGGCCCCGAAATCCTGAAGCAGCAAACGGACGTCTACCGCCGCCTGCGCAACACGCTTCGCTACCTGCTCGGCGGCCTGAAGGATTTTTCGACGGGCGAGCGCGTCGCGGCCAACGACATGCCGGAACTGGAACGCTGGGTGCTGCACCGGCTCGCCGATCTCGACCGCTCCTTGCGCGCGGCCTGCGACAGTTTCGTGTTCCACCGTTTCTTCGCCGACCTGCACTCGTTCTGCGCCAGCGATCTGTCGGCGTTCTATTTCGACGTCCGCAAGGACGCGCTCTACTGCGATCCCGCGACCTCGCGGTTGCGCCGCGCGGCGCGCACGGTGCTCGACATCCTGTTCGAAACGCTGACCGCCTGGCTCGCGCCGTTCGCCTGCTTCACCGCCGAGGAAGCCTGGCTTACCCGCCATCCGGACGGCATCAGCGTGCACCTGAGGCCGTTTCCGGAAATCCCCGCGTCCTGGCACGACGACGCGCTGGCGGCGAAATGGGACAAGGTGCGCGCGCTCCGGCGCGTGGTCACCGGCGCGCTCGAAAAAGAACGCGCGGAAAAACGGATCGGCTCCAGCCTGCAGGCGGCGCCGACCGTTTATGCCGGCGCCGATTACGTCAAGGCGCTCGCCGGATTGAATCTCGCCGAAATCGCCATCACCTCGAACGCGCGCCTGGCGGAAGGGCCGCCGCCCGCCGGCGCGTTCGTTCTTCCCGACGTGCCGGGCGTCGGCGTCGTCCCCGCCGCCGCCGAAGGCGAAAAATGCGAACGGTGTTGGAAAGTGCTGCCCGACGTCGGCCACGACGCGCGCTTTCCCGGAACCTGCCGGCGCTGCGCCGCGGCGATCGCCGGTTCCCTCGCCGCCCAATGACTCGCCCGCGCCGCTTCGCGCTCGGCCTCGGCGTTGCCGCCGCCGTCGTTATCGTCGACCAGGTTTCCAAATGGTGGATCGTCGAACGCGTCATGACCCCTCCGCGCGTCATTCCGGTCACGCCCTTTTTCAATTTGGTGATGGGCTGGAACCGGGGCGTGAGCTTCGGCATGTTCAACTGGGATTCGGCGGCGACCGCCTGGGTGCTGTCGGCGCTCGCGCTCGTCATCGTCGCCGTCCTGCTGGCGTGGATGGCCAAGGAAAGCCGCGAGGTCGTCGTCGCCGCTCTCGGACTCGTGATCGGCGGCGCGCTCGGCAACGTGATCGACCGCGCGCGATTCGGCGCGGTCGCCGATTTTCTCGATTTTCACGCCTTCGGCTGGCATTGGCCGGCGTTCAACGCGGCGGACACGGCGATTTCGCTGGGCGCCTTGGCGCTGCTCGCGGATGCCTTGTTCGCCCGCCCGGATTTGCCTAAAAATAAGGGATCGGGCGATCCCGGCGGGCCGCCGGGAGCCTAAGTGTCATGACCGTAAAACGAATTGTCATCGCGACGGGTTGGGTTGCGCTCGTGCTCGCACTGGGCGCGTGCGAGGACACGCGCAAAATTCTCGGCATGGACAAGCGCCCGCCCGACGAATTTTCGGTCTATTCCCGCGCGCCGTTGTCGCTGCCGCCGAATTTCGACCTGCGCCCGCCCGCGCCGGGCGAGGCGCGCCCCCAGGAGACGGCCCCCTCGACCGATGCCGAGCAGGCCTTGCGCGGCCGGCGGCCCGGCCTGATCGAGGAACAACCGGCGCCGGAGGGTTCCAGCCCCGGCGTGCGCGCGCTCTTGCGCCAAACCGGCGGGCTGACGGTGCAGCCCAATATCCGGGTGGTCGTCAACGAAGAAGCCGCCGGCCTGGCCCAGGAAAACGAACGCATCACCGACAAGATTCTGTTTTGGCGCAAGCCCGAACCGGAAGGCGTCGTCGTCAACGCGGAGAAGGAAAACCAGCGCATCCGCGAGAACCAGGCGCTCGGCAAGCCGGTCAACGAGGGCGAAACGCCCGTCATCCAGCGCAAAAAGCGCGGGCTGTTCTAGGGTCTGTACTCAATTAGGGGATTCTCAACGCTACGAAGATGTGATTCAAGCCTCCGAGGAGAACGGAGGCTGGGATGGCGCATCTTTACTGGCTGAACGACAAGGAATGGGCGCGGATCAGGC
>Ga0194127_10001145_pt1 | contig 39465 bp, 35 predicted proteins | sample TA2KigC100mmetaG_FD_148624 | JGI IMG/M metagenome (GOLD analysis project Ga0194127, IMG submission 148624) | Freshwater microbial communities from Lake Tanganyika, Tanzania - TA2015036 Kigoma Deep Cast 100m | ecosystem: Environmental > Aquatic > Freshwater > Lake | place: Tanzania: Lake...
TGGCTGCTTGGGCGTCGTGCCCCCCGAGCTCGTGCCCCCGGAGCTTCCCCCGGACGGGGTTGCCGGGTCGGTCCGCATGACCAGGCGGCACTTCTGCCCCGGCATCAACCGGTTCGTCCAGGTCTCCTTGCCCCCCTTGAAGCAGACGTAGAAGTCGGCGAGCACAACGGCCGGCGCAAGCACCAGCGTCAAGGCTGCCAGGAGCGCCGGTCCCAGGCGCGTGACCAGCCGCAGCCCTCTTCTTCCCATGGTGTCCGCAACGGATGGCTTCAACACTACCTCCCTGTGCGCCATTGTACGAACAATTCCTGGTCGCGCAAACTTCCCGGGTCCGTCTCCTCCGTCGGGGCTGCAGACTCACACATCCAATGCTACATCATGGTGTGGTGCGGGTAAGGCCGCGCGGGCCTTCACGAACACCGCGGCGAAGAAGCAGTCGGAGTCGAATCGGGACGGGGGGAGGAAGAGGGAGCCGGGCTGCTGCGACGGAAGGGAGGGGGCTGCCGAGAGGAGGACCGTCTCCGGGATGCCCACTCCGCGGGCGGGAAGCTCGGAGGCCTGGACGAGCCGGAAATCAGGGTGAGCGGCCAGGAATCCGGCGGTCACGCCAGTGGTTTCCTGTGGGGTGAAGGTACAGACCGTGTAGACCAGCGTGCCGCCCGGGGCCACCAGGTCTGAGGCCGCCGCGATGAGCCGTGCCTGGATCTCGGAGTTGGAAGCCACGTCGGCCGGCGTGCGACGCCACTTCAGCTCCGGGTGACGTCGGACAGTGCCCAGGCCGGTGCACGGGGCATCTACGAGCACCGTGTCGAACGAGCCGGGAGGGTAGGGGGCAGCGAGCAGGTCGCATGCCACAGGGGTCACGTTGGAGATCTCCAGCTCTTCCAGGCGCTGCGTGAGCAGCTTGATGCGCGGCTCGGACAGGTCGAGTGCCACGATCTCCGTCCCTGGCGGCGATGCCAGTGCCAGTCCGAGGCTTTTCGTCCCGTTGCCGGCGCACGCGTCGAGAATCCGCCCCGAGGTCTTGGGCCGGGCAAGAAGGGTGACCATCTGCGACGCCGGGTCCTGCGGCCAGAAGAGCCCCTGCGCGAACTGGAGGGTCTGGTACGGAGGCTCGTCGGGAGGAAGGACCAGCCCCGCCGGGGCGAAGTCGACGGCAGCAGGGTGCAGTCCCACCTGGCGCAACGCGGCCGACAGGGCGTTGCGGTCGGTGCGTCCCGTGTGTACGGTCAGGCCGATGGGTGCAGGGCGGTTCATCCAGGCAAGCTGGTCCGGAGCTTCGGGGCCGAACACCTGCTCTGCCGCGTCCGCCACATGGTCCGGGAAGGACAGGCGGTCGGCCAGAGGAAGCGCCTCGGCCCTGGCCAGCAGGACGTCACGGCCGAGGGCAGCGGCCTTCCGGAGCAGAGCGTTGACGAACCCGGCGACCCGGGGACCCTTGGTCTTTCGGGCCAGGGTGACGTAGCTGCTCAGCGTGGCATAGTCGGGCACCGAATCCATGAACAGGTACTCGTGCAGAGCCAGCCGGAGCAGGTCCATCAACCGCTCGTCCTTCTTCGGCAACCCTCGCTCGGCCAGGGGCGCCAGCAGCGCGTCGAGGAGCCGGCGGTTCCGCAGCGTCCCGAGGGCCGCCCGGTTGGCGGGAGCGCTGGTCCTGGGGTCGAGGTCACGGCGGAACAGCTCGTGGCGCAACGCAGCAGTGAGCAACACGTCCTGCCGGCGCACGGCATCCAGGAGGGAGAGAGCGACGGAACGGGAATCCCCCGCACCCATGCAGAACCCGCCATCCACCGCGGGTCGAGTCGGACGGCAGGGGGGCCGAGGCGGTGGTCCGGGGTCCCTGCCCGGGTTGACATCCGGGGCGGATTCTATCATGCTCGGGGCCGATTTCAACCGGAGGTGCCCGGTGTCGGCCCGGCAGCACGGAAAGCTGGGGAAGACCCTGAGAAGGCTGTTGCCCTGGGCCGGAACCGTGCTCCTGCTCGGGTACCTCGGGTGGACCACCGACCTGGATGCGGTGGGACACGCCCTGTCGGAGGTCAGCATCCTGGCAGCATTGGCCGTGGCGCTGGTCGGTACTCTGCTCACCTTCCTGGCCGACAGCTACTGTGTGGGGCGCGTCTTTTCCCGGTTCGTGCTCCCGGTCGGGTTCCGCGAGGCACTGCCGATCAAGGCCACCTCGTACTTCCTCAACATCCTCAACTACAACGCAGCGCTCGTGGGGATGGCATTCTATCTCCAGGCGAGCCGCAAAGCCCCGTTCTGGAAATCGCTGGGCGCCCTGTTCTTCCTGAACCTCGTCGATATCCATGCCCTCTGCGTCCTGCTCGGCTGCGGGCTCGTGCTCAACCTGGGGGCCGAGTTCCTTTCTGCCGGGGAATTGACCGTCGCCTGGGGGGCCGTTGCCGGCGGGATTGGCGGCTTCTGGCTGCTCGTGCTGACCTGCCGGTTCGACATCCGGCTGCCCGTGATCTCCCGCGTGCTGCGGCTCGACCTGCTCCGTCCCCTGGCCGAGGCCCGTGTGGCCGACGTGCTGGTCCTCACTGGCCTGCGCATGCTCTTCCTGCTGCTCTACATCGGGTCGCAGTACCTGTTCCTCCGGCTTTTCGGGGTCGCTGTTCCCGCGCTCCGCCTGCTGGTCTACATGCCGCTGTTGACCTTCATCCAGATCATCCCGATCTCGGTGTCCGGACTGGGAGCACCCCAGCTCGTGATGCGTCATTTCTATGCTCCATACGTGAAGTCGCCAGCGGGTGGGGCAGAGGGGGTGATCGATGCATTCTCGACCACCTCGATCTTCGGCTTCGTCATGTTTCGGGTGCTCGTGGCCTACCTGTTCCTGGGCGAGTTCTCCCGAGAGGTGATCGAACGGGCGGGCCGTGCCGCGGAGAACGGGGAAACAGAGCCTACTTCTTCCCCTGGCGCTCCTCATACTTCGCCACCACGGCCCGAACGAACTTCGTGAAGTAGAACGAGGCCGAGATCAGCGAGAAGAAGAGCGATATGACGATGAGGATCTTGCCCAGCATCTGGGCATCCAGCGGCAGTGGGGGCAGAAGCTCAGCGAACGCACAATGGAAGAGAAGGGCGACGATGCCGCAGAGCTGGAAAACGGTCTTGAGCTTCCCCATTTCGCTGACTTCAATGGTGAGCTGTTCGGCCGTGGCCAGTGCCCGCAACCCGGTGATCGCCACCTCCCGCAGCAGGATGAGCACCACGATCCATGCCTCGATGACGCGCAGCTCGACGAGCGTGACGAGCGTCGCGAGGACCACCATCTTGTCCGCGATGGGGTCCATGAACTTCCCGACAAGGCTGTGCTGCTGGTAGGCCCGGGCAATCCATCCGTCCAGGTAGTCGGTCACCGCGGCAAGGGAGAACAGCAGCAGCGCCAAGAAGCCGTACCACCGTCCGTCCTGTCCGGTCACGGCCTTCTCCGACAGCATCAGGAAGAAGACGGTGAAGGGGATGGCAACGATGCGGGCGTACGTGAGCAGGTTCGGCAGCCCGAGGAACTCCTTCACCAACGCGGGCGGAATGCGCTTCACGACCCCCTCCCCCTCCAAAATCCCCCACATGCTGATTCCGACGGACGGCATTGTCAAGCGCTTTGGCGCTAAACCCCGCAAGGCATCACTCCTGGGTTGACTGCGGGGCGCAGCAGGCCTGCTCGTCAACCCAGCAGTGATCGGTTGCCTGGGGGAATCCAACCATGCTTGACGGATGGCCGTGGGTGGCCCAGAATGCACGCCCGGAAGGTCGCGCCGGCGCTGGGCTTCATGAGCTGGCTGCAAGGGAGACTGGTTCTGGCAAGGGCCCGTGACGGCACGGGGACCGAAGCCGGTGACGGGGGGGAGCGGGGGGCTTGAACATCGTTGCGATGAGCGACGACCAGGCGTGGTCGATTTGGCCGTCGAGTGACTGGGGTTGCGGACGGATGCGGAAGTGGGCGAGCGACCGAGTGTGGAGGAGAAGGTGGACGAAGCGAAGAGGCCGGCTGCAGCCGTGACCTGGGCCGGGCTTGGGCTGGTGGCCCCGTTGATCCTGGTGTTTCTGATCGAGACTGGGGCGTTCAAGGCGCTCGAGCTTCGTGCAGTGACGGGGGAGCTCTCGGTCGTGCAGTTCGTCCAGGCCTGGTCGTCCGACGTCGCTTTTGCGCTGGTGTTGGGCCTGCTGTTCGCGGTTCCGTTGTCCAGTCGGCTGCGGGTCGTGGCGGTACCTGCGGGCATTGCCTGGTTCCTGCTGCTGCTGGTGACGCTGTTCCTGACCGGTGTGAGCCATGGTTTCTTCCTTGCCACGGGGGCGACGTTCTCATACAGCAGCCTGGAGTTCTGGCTGCGGAACTTCGGCTCGACGGCAGCGGTGGTTGGCAGCGAGCTGACGGTGGGGCGCTGGCTGCTTGCGCTCGGGCAGGTTGCACTCGCCGTTCTGGGCATGGCCATTCCGCTGCTTCCTCCGGTTCGCAGGCGGCTGGTGGCGCTGGGCGGGTGGTCCGGGCGAAGGACGATTGCCGCCGGCATCGTCGGGGCTCTTCTTGTCGTGGGCCTGTGGCTGCTTCCTCCTCCGTCCGGTCAGGCCATGGTCGTCTCCCGCTGCGTGGTGCTGGACATCGCAGCGGACATGCTGCAGGAGAGCCTCCTGCCCGAGGAGACGGTGGCCATCACGGAGCAGGAGCGGCTCGACAGCTCGCTGGAGCTCCGCTCGGTTCCGGACAAGCCACGGCTCAACATCGTGCTGGTCATGTTCGAGTCGCTCAACTGGAAGTCCTCGGACGTGTACGTCAAGGGGGTGAACACGACGCATTTCCTTGCCGAGCTGGCGCGTGACGGGTGGGTCGTCGAGCACCAGTACTCAGTGGTCCCTCACACAACCAAGGCGCTTGTGTCCGTCGTCTGCGGCATCTACCCGTACCTGGACACGGAGCCGCTGGAGACCACTCCGGACATCCTTCCCAGGCGCTGTCTGCCGCACCTCCTGCGCAGCGCGGGGTACAGGACCGGGTTCTTCGCACCGGTGGCCAACTTCGAGCATCGCAACCAGCTCATGGCGAATACGGGATTCGACACGATCCGGCTGCTCGACGACATGCCGGTGGAGGGGTTCGAGGAGACCAACTACTTCGGCCGGGAGGAGAGGGTCATGCTCCAGCCCTCCCTGGACTGGGTCGAGTCGGTCCGGGGGCAGCCGTTCCTGCTGACCTACCTGACCCTCATGAGCCACCACAACTACGTTGTCCCGCAGTCCTACCCGTACACGATGTATCCCACCGAGGACCTGGACCAGCGCAACTACCTGAATGCCGTCAAGTACACGGACGAGTTCCTGCGGGACGTGTTTGCCGGGTTCGAGCGGATGGGGCTGCTGGAGGACACGGTGTTCATCATCGTGGGCGACCATGGCGAGGCGTTCGGCGAGCACGGCCGTCGCCAGCACGATCTGATCATGTGGGAGGAAGGGCTTCGCTCTGCTGCGGTGCTTTACAATCCCAGGCATCTGGGGGGGCCGGGCGTGATCAAGGGGTTCCGGTCGCACCTCGACCTGGTGCCGACCGTGCTGGAGCTTGCCGGGCTCGAGCTGGACAAGGGGGAGTTCCTGGGCCGGAGCCTGCTCCAGGCGGTCCCCGAGGACCGCCAGCTCTTCTTCTCCTGCTGGTTCAAGCGGCGGTGCATGGCGATGCGGGAGGGGCCGATCAAGTACATCTACCACTTCGGTCTCAAGCCGATGGAGGTCTACGATACCAGCGTCGACCCTTTCGATACCGACAACCTGGCGTTTACCGGTCCCTACCAGTCTGCGCTCCTCGACGAGAAGGAAGAGGCCATGCAGCGGTGGAATCGGGTGGTGAACCAGCAGTACGAGGAGTGGGGGAGCAGGCTCACCGAGGGGGTGGTGTCCGATTCCGAGCCCGAGGTGGCGCGCCGGCTGGAGGCCGACTTCGCAGGGAAGATCCGGCTCGTGGGATGCGACGTCACGCCTCCCACCGTTCGTGCCGGCGAGGACATCCAGGTCCGCTACGTCTTCCAGGCCCTGGCAGAGATGCCCGCGTCCACCGCGTTCTTCGTCCACTTCACCATGCCCGGCGAGAAGTTCTTCAACGCGGACCACGTCCCGGGCCGAGGTGCGTGGCCGCTCGAGAAGTGGGAGGCCGGCAAGTACTACGTCGACGAGCACGTGATCCACGTGCCCGGTACCTGGCGCGGAGGGGAGGCCCGGCTTCTGGTCGGGTTCTGGGACAAGGCCAGCCGCAAGCGGCTCTCCGCCCGGTCGGAAGGCCCTGTGGAAGACGACCGCGTCGAGGTGGCCCGCATCCGCGTCAAGGCCGGACTCGTCAGGACCGGCCTTTCCCTCGACGAACGGAGGGCAAAGGCGGGGCGTTTCATCAGCTTCGACAAGCCGCCGATGGACGACGCGCTCTCGGCCACGTTCGGCGGCAAGGTCGAGCTGTTGGGAATCAACCGCTCCCGGATGGATGTCAAACTGGCCGGAACGGTCGAGATGAGCTACCTGTTCCGGGCAGTCACCGAGCTCCCCAAGGGATGGCGCCTGACCGTGAAGCTCCGCCAGGAGAGCGGGGCCGAGGTGGACGGAGACCACGTTCCGATCGGCGGACTGTACCCGCTCGGGGACTGGCGGGAGGGGGAGTATGTCGTGGACCGGCACCCGATCCACATCGACATGCATCGCACCAGGCCGGGGACCTACGGCGTCTGGCTCGGGATCACGGACGGCCGCAAGCCGGTAACGGTGGAGGCCCAGGGGCTCGATGTCGATTCCACGCAGCGGGTCCGGCTCGGCACCGTGACCATAGCGAACACCGAGTGATCCCCGCCTTTGCCTCAGCGGCTTTCGCTTGATAGTATTCCCCGGGGGAGGCGACATGTCCGAGCGCCGCAAGATCCTGATCCTCAATCCGCCGCAGGAGGTCGATTCCGACTTTATCGACTACCCGCATTTCACCGGTCTGCCCGCCTGGTACCTGGCGGAGAGGCTGACGGGCTGCGGACACCACGTGCACGTCCTCGACGCGCTCGCCGTGCGCGGTGCGGACTACTTCCCGCTCAGGAACGAGCGGGGGTTGTTCGGTGTTCCCCACGTGTCGTTGCTCGAGCCGTTGCGGGACGCGGATTTCGACGTGGCCGTGATCCACTTCACCCCGTTCGTCCTTTCCCGGCGAAGCGAGGGGCTCGCCTACCTCCTGCGCCGGATGCGGCAATGGCGTCCGCACTCACTCCTGGTCGGAGCGGAGCTGTACACCGGGGGCATGCACCGCGTCCCGACCGAAGGGGTCCGGCTGCGGTCCGACTACCCGGAGCTCGACCGGTTCGTGAGCCTGGAAGGGGAGCGGACCCTGCCCAACGTCGTGTTGGAGACGAAGAACGCGGTTCCCTTCCTGGTGCCGGGCGAGGTACCGGACGCAACGCTTCTGGCCGAATGCTCGGTTCCTTCCTTCTCATCGGACTGGCTTGCCGGCTCACGAGCCTTCCTCGATCGGGTGGGTCGGCTTGCCAAGCTCCGCCAGTACGCAGTGGACGGCAGCGCCTTGCCCGTGCACTTCTCCAGGGGCTGCCCGTTCTCGTGCTCCTTCTGCACCAGCCCGTACCGCAACTACAGGGCCGTTCCGCTGCCGCAGGTCGAGACGTTCCTTGCAAGGGCCAGGGTAGCGGGCATCGAACGCCTCTTCGTCCTGGACGACGCTGCCAACGTGCGAAAGGACTTCCCCGAGCTCCTGGCGATGGTCGACAACGCGGGGATGAGGCTCGTTCTTCCCAACGGCCTGCGGGCCGACCTGCTCGACCGGGAGACCGTGTCCGCACTGTCCCGGGTGACCGGGGAGCTGACGGTGTCCGCAGAGAGCGCGTCCCCGCGAGTGCAGCGGGAGCTGGTCGGCAAGAGCGTCACGGTCGACCAGGTGCGGCAGGTCGCACAGTGGTGCAGCGAGGTATCGCTGCCTCTTTTGGTGCACTGGACGGTCGGTTTCGAGACCGAGACACGGGAGGAAGCCCTGGCAACGCTCGAGGTTGCCCGCACGATGCTCGACGACTATGGCGCCCGGCCTCTCGTCCAGTTCCCCACCCCCCTGCCCGGGACGCGCCTGGCCGCGGCCACCGGGACCGGACGCAGCACGAAGGCCATGCAGCACGAGCCGACCTGGACCCCCATCGGCGTCGAACCGGACGAGTTCGTCCGGGCCGTGTCGCTGCTGAGGGCTCGGGCCAGCCAGTCCCGAGCGGCCAAGGTCATCGTCAACGTCACCTACCGCTGCAACAACCACTGCGTGTTCTGCGCAGTCGGCAACCGGAGCCAGCAGGACCTCCCCGCAGACGAAATCCGGAGGATTCTCGAACGCCATTGGGACCAGGGAATCCGGCAGCTCGACCTGGACGGCGGAGAGCCTACGCTGCATCCTGATCTGTTCGAGATCATCCGTTTCTCCGTGGACAAGGGGTTTGCCCCGATCAACGTGACGACCAACGGGCGCCGCATGGCCTACCCCGAGTTTGCCCGGGCCCTGCTGACGTCGGGAATCACCGGCCTGCTCATCTCGCTGCACGGTGCCAGCGCCCAGGTGCACGATGGAATCACCGGGTCGCCGGGCAGCTTCGCAGAGACCGTGCAGGGGCTCCGCAATGCCGTCCGCCTTGCTCCGAAATCGGTCGACTTCGGCGTCAACACGACCTTGAGCACCCGGAACTTCGAGCGGCTGGACGCGCTCGTCGAGCTGCTGGCCGGCCTGTCGGTCCCGCGGCTCAACATCCAGTTCCTGACCCCGTTCGGCCGGGCGGCAGCCGAGCTCGTGCCCGATCCGGACGAGGCGGCAGCGGTGGTACGTCGGGTCATCGAGAGATGGCGGGACCGGATGGCATTCCAGGTCGTCAACCTCCCCTACTGCCACCTTCCCGGGCTGGAGGAGTACGTGGCCCAGGACCTGGGCAAGCTGTCCCGCACCATGGTCTTCGTCACCCGGGAGGAGGTGAACCTGTATCGCTACCTGGCGCAGACGCGGCGGTACGACGACTCCTGCCGGGGCTGCCTCTACCGGGTTGCCTGCGACGGCCGCTACGACTTCGCGGAGGTGCAGGATTGATCGACATCATCATGGGATACGAGTGCAACGTGCAGTGCGACTACTGCACGGTGACGCGGGAGATGCGGACCCGGAACCTGGACGGCAAGGCCATTGCCGCCGCACTCGAGAGAGGTGCCCGGGAAGGGCTCACCGCCGCTGCTTTCGGCGGAGGCGAGCCCACCATCCGCAAGGACCTTCCGCGTCTGGTCAAGCTCGGGCGCACGCTGGGATACACGACGGTGAAGATCTCCTCGAACGGGCTGATGTACGCGTATCCCGAATACGTGGAGCGCCTGCTCGAGGCCGGAGCGAACCTGTTCCACCTGGCTCTGATGGGGTGGAACAGGGCCATGTACGCTCGGATCATGGGTCGTGAGGAGTACTATGACCTGGTCAGGACCGGTGTTGCGAACCTGGTCTCCCGGGGGGCCGTCGTCGTGGGCGACGTCATCATGAAGGCCGACACGTACGAGGCGCTTCCCGATACCGTCGAACACTGGGCCGAGCTTGGAATCGAGCGGTTCGTGTTCTGGCTGATGTCGCTGACCGACCGCGTCCGGGATGCCCGGGACAGCCTGGTTCCGGTCAGTACCATGCGGCCGTTCATGTTCGAGGCTTTCGAGGTGGGACGGAGGCGGGGGATCCCGGTCTTCTCGCGGCACGTCCCCCGGTGCATGCTGCCCGGCTACTGGGAGCACCTGTGGGACGTGCGGGAGGACCGCGTGCTCGTCGTGACGCCGGAATCGACCTTCTGGCTGTCCGAGTCGCGCATTACGGCCAACACCCGCGTTGAAAAGTGCGAGGCGTGCGTGGTAAAGGGGGAGTGCATGGGGATCCGGCGGGACTACCTCGAGAACGTCGGCGATCACGAGGTCTCTCCCATCTCCTGAGCGGGACCGCTTCGAACGGGGGCGTTGGCAGCATGCGCGTGGCACTTGCCCGATACGTCCGGACCTCGGACAACTACTTCTTCGACCTGTTCGATGCGGCTGCTGCCGGGGCCCTGAACCGGGCCGGGCATTTCGCCGTCGTGGCGGAGCGCACCGCACTGGCCGGGTTCGACGAGGACGACCTGGTCGAAGGGCTCGTCTCGTTTCTTTCGGATTTCGCCCCCCGTCTCGTGCAGCTCTCCTACCTGCCGAGCCAGGTGCTGGCCCGCCGGGTCAAGGAGGCCACCGGGGCAGCGATCGTGGCGGTCGGCAGCCGCCTCCTGCTGGAGTGTCCCTGGGTCGACTACGTGCTGTCCGAGCCGGACCCTCTGGCCCTCCTCCAGCTCGTCGAGGTGCTCGAGGGGAAGCGCAGCCCGGGCGAGGTCGCTGCGCTTTCCTGGCGTGACGGAGAGCAGGTCCGGACCTCAGAGACGGGGCTGCACGCCATGCACGAGATCTTCTCCCGCTGCCCCGTCGACTACGATGCCTTCTTCCGCATGGGACCCGGCCGTCCGGCCGAGATCCGCAAGCACATCGCCGGAGACTGGGGGTGCACCTACCGGCATGCCCGAGGACCGGTGCTGCCTCCCGGGTGTCCCGCCGGCCAGGTTCATTCCGGAGGCTGCACGTTCTGTCTCAGGCCGGCAGCGCACCCGCTCGAGTGGGAGCTCAAACGCGACATGCTGGCCGGACAGATCGATGCGGTCGTGTCCGCCTTTCCCGCAATACGGAAGCTCATCCTGATCGACGAGCATGCCCTGAGCTTTGCCGACGACCTGGCCCGCCTCGTGCTGACCCGGCCGCTCGATGGAGTCGACCTGCTCCTGTCCGGCCGCCTCGACCACGTGGCCCGCTACCGGGGGCCGCTCGAGACCGCACTCTCCATGCTCGAGGGAAGGAACACGCTGAGGCTGTACCAGTTCGGGATCGAGAACCTGGCCGACTCGGTCCTCGAACGCTACAACAAGGGAATCCGGTTCGAGGACATCCTCAGGGCCTGCGCCACGATCCGCGAGCTGTCCTCCGCTCATCCGAACCTCTGCATCGAGCCGTCGTTCGGGTTCATCCTGTTCGACCCGTGGACCACCCTGGACGAGCTGAGAGAGAACGCAGAGCGCGCCCGACTCGTCGATCTCGTCCGCCTGCGCGGGGATGCCCCGCACACGTCGCTTCGCCTCTTCCCGGAAACGCCGCTCTACTGGAAGGCCGTCCACGACGGGCTCCTGACCGGCACCATCGATGACAACGACTTCGGTTACTCGGTCGAGTCGGGATGGCAGTTCCGCCACGCCGACACCGCCGCGGTGTTCGACCGCCTCAACCGCTACGAGGGGGACGACGAGCCGTGGGACGTCCTGGCGAGGCTGGTGGACCGAGGGTGACCGGACCCGAGTAAGGCCCTGAAGCACGATCACGCCTCCGTGACGACGGTTGCAACCCGCCAGGTGCTGTTGCTCAGTAGGTCACGAGGCATCTCACCGGGGCGCCGGTGAGCTTCTTTCGACCCTGGAGGAAGGCCAGCTCGATGACGAACGCGTACTCGACCACCCGGCCGCCCAGGCCGGAGATCAGGCTGGAGGCCGCTGCCATGGTACCCCCCGTGGCCAGCAGGTCGTCCACGAGCACCACGCTCTGCCCCGGCTTGACCGCATCCTCGTGCACCTCGATCGCATCCGTTCCGTACTCCAGCGCGTACTCGGCCCGGCGGGTCTTCCACGGCAGCTTCTTCGGCTTGCGGATCGTCACGAACCCGCACCCCAGCTTGTAGGCCATGGCCGAGCCGAACAGGAACCCCCGCGACTCGATCCCCGCGACCAGGTCGGGCGGACTCGCCAGGTGCGGCGCGCAGAGCGCATCGATCGCAGCCTTCAGCCCCTCCGGGCTCTGCAGCAGCGGCGTGATGTCTCGAAAGAGAATGCCGGGCTTGGGGAAGTCGGGAATGTCGCGGATCCACTGCTTCAGGTCGGTCATCACGTTCTCCTATTCCTTGGAATGCCCGTTTGCGAGTCCCTGCGCCCAGCCCCGGCACTCGATGTCATCCGGCAACGAGAGGTTCCACGTCAGAGGCGTCAGCGTCACGTATCCTTGAGGCAGATGGCGGCAATCCGAGTCGCCGTTCCCCTCGAGAGCGAACTCCCGGCCCCCGATCCAGCCGTGAAGGTTCCCCATGGGATCCTTCCAGAGCGCCGTCTTGTTCGCGAACACCCGCGTTCCGAGGCTCGCAAGGCGGTACCCCTTGATCTCCCCGAACATCTCCCGGGACGGGATGTTCACGTTGAGCATCATTCGCTGCGGGAACGGCCGCTCCATGCAGTGAGCAAGCACCTTCTCGATGACCGGATCGGCCTGCTCGAACGATACGGGGCGGGTGGCTGCCAGCGAGAAGGCAACCGCCCGGATGCCATGCATGAGCCCCTCCCGAGCACCGGCAACCGTCCCCGAATACACCGTGTCGTATCCCATGTTCGGTCCCAGGTTCACCCCGGAAAGGACGAAATCGGGCGCGACATCCAGGAGCTGCCTCATCGCAAAGAACACGCAGTCCGCGGGGAGCGCCTCGACCGCATACACGTCCGGCTCCTCCTGCGGAAAGACCCGGAACGTCTTGTTGATCGTGATCCCGTGACTGACCGCGCTGGTCTGACTCCTCGGGGCCACGACAACCACCCGGTCGAAGAGCTTTCGGGCCACGCGGATCAGCGGCTGGATTCCCGGCGCATTCAGTCCGTCGTCGTTGGTAATCAGGGCCAGCATGCGACCTTCGGACCTCCTCTGCATGCCGCTTGACGCAGCCGTCCAAAGCGGCGAAACTCACGGCATGATAGCCCGAGTAAAAGCGCAGCGCAATGCGATCATCATCTACACCGACGGTGCCTGCAGCGGCAACCCCGGCCCCGCTGCCTGCGCCGCAGCGCTGAGCTACCAGGGAAGGGAGAAGAGGGCCTCCCGATACCTGGGCATGGGCACCAGCAACATAGCAGAGCTCGAGGCCGTGCGCCTTGCCCTGCGGATGCTCAAGCGCAAGGACCTGCCCGTCGACCTGCACACCGATTCCAAGTACGTCATCGGCGTCCTCTCCCTGGGGTGGAAGGCCAAGGCGAACCAGCAGATCATCGCCGACCTCAAGGCGATGCTGGCGCAATTCGCAGACCTCAGGCTGATCAAGGTCCCGGGACACGCCGGCGTCCCACTCAACGAGCTCGTCGATCAGATGGCCCGGGACGCGATTCTGCTGCGCAGCGGAACCGAATCCTGATGGTTCTTCGCGCGGCGACGGCCGCATGAGAGGTCGAGGGGAGATGCCGGCTCAGCTAGCGGTGCATGCCTGGTACTCGTCAATGCACTTCTGCTGGACGCAGGTCTGGTAGCACTGCTGGTCGTTGCCGCACTGCGAGCAGTTGGCCTCGAGGCACGCCTGGAGGTCCCACAACGCGACCGTCGCCTTCTGGCTTCCCTTGAGCAGGCAGTCGAGCTGGCAGTCCGCGTTCATCCCACACCCGTTGGCGCACTGGATCATGGCCACGCATCCGTCCGTGCCCCAGGGGCCCACGCATCCGGACCACTCGTTGGCGCAGTTGTTCATGATGCAGGCCTGGCTGGCAGCGGGCTGCGTCTGCGTTCCGCACGCTCCGGCACCGCACTGGTTGAGAGCAAGGAACGCATCCTGGCCCGCCTTGGATGCCTTCTGCATGCACCCCTCGATACATGCCTGGTTCTGGCAGGTCTGCGAGCAAACGATGATGCCCTTGCAGTCGGTTGCCCCGGGATTGCCGCCGGCGCACGCACCGTCGACGCACGCGGCCGGGGCCTGGCATGCTTCCGCCACGGACAGGTGCTTGCACCCGTCCACGCCCACCTTGCACTCCATGACCGACAGGCCGTCCTGGCTGCACGACTTCACGCCGACCGTGGTGCAGTCATCGGTGCACCCCACGACGCAGGCACCGGTCGCGGTATCGCACTTGGCCGTTCCGGGGCAGGGCTCGACCGGTCCCCACACCAGGCAGGCTTCCTGGTTCGGCCCACAGGCACGGAACGTGGTATCCGACAGGCACTCCGTCTTGCCAACGAGCGGGCACTCGTTGGTGCACCCCTCGACCTGCTCCTCCTGGGTGGAGATGTCGCCCGGAGGGGTCGTCGTGGCGTCCTCCTCGGTCTTGGAATCCTCCCCCGTCTTCACATCCTTGCCCGGCGTCTTGTCTCCTTCATCTCCGCTGTCGCAGCTCGCAAAGACCAGCCCGGCCACCACCAGCACCGCCAGCACCATCAGCTTCATGCGCACCATCGTAGTATCCCTCCGTTCTTCGTTTGCAGGTACTGACAACAGACTCTCAGCGCAACCCCGGAACCTTACTCCGACGGAAGCGCAAGTCAACAGGCTCGACATTCGATGGGGTGCAGGACCGGAACGGCAGTCAGCCGACGGGACCGAACGAGCGGAAGCCCCGTCGTTGGCGTTTCTAGTAGCTGGGGATGTCGTAGGTCGCGGAGGCGCCCACCTTCTGGCCGCCCACGGTGCCTGCGTACTCGATCTTCCCGGGGGACATCTTGATCGTCAGATCGAACGTCACCGAGCCGACGACCTTGCCCGACGACTGGATGTCACCGGAGTATGTCATCTCGTAGTTCTGCTGCGAGCCCGCAAACGACATCTCCAGCACGCCGTCCAGGACGATGCCCTGCGACGCATAGGCGTTGAACGTCATGCTGAACTCGAACGAAGCCGACTGGCCGGCCGCATCCCACGTACCGGAACCCTCCACGGTTGCGGAACCACCCTCTGCGCTTTCCACGGTCCCCGTGAACGTGAAGGACGTGTCCGTCCAGCTGTAGGTGAAGTTGCCCACCGTGATCTCGTCGGCAGCCGGAGCCTGAGCCATTCCCGAGAACACCTGGCCCTGGACCTGCCCCGCAGCGCCCGAGGCCGCTCCGAACACCTGCCCGGCCTCTTCCTTGGTCAGGCTTTCGTCGCTGCCGCAGGCCTGTGCGAAAACCAACACCGCCGCCACCAGAAGTCCCGAAAGTACTCTGCGCATCTTCTCCTCCATGGTTGAGTTGTCTGCTCGAGTCAACGGTCGAAATCATAGTGGATTGCTGCGGGTCTGGCAAGTCTCACGGCAGCGACCTATAATGGCGGCATGAGGCGGGTCGACACGACCGGGGTAGTCCCCATTTTCGACAAGGGAGAATCGAGCCGGGTGGACGTGCGGCTGCTGGTCGAGCCTCCCCCGTGGATCGAGCCGGCACCGGGGCTGCGGTCCCTTGCCCGAAAGCTGGCTCCCGCGTTCTACCTGGATGTCGGCAACGTCTGCAACCAGCGCTGCCTGTACTGTGCGGTCCCGCGGGAGAAGCTGTACCGCACGACGCTGACCGCGGCGCTCGACCCCCCGAAAGGCGCCGTGCTCCGCGGGTTCTCCACGGTGGCGCTCATCGGCGGAGAGCCGACGATCTGGCCCCACCTCCATGCTGCCTTGAGTCGGCTGCCGGAGCTGGGCGTGTCCCAGGTGATCGTGACGACGAACGGGCTCATGCTGGCCTACGAGGCGGAGCTGGACCGCATGCTGGCTTCGGGGGTGAGCGTGTTCGGTGTGTCGCTGGACGACTTCGACCCGCAGCGGCAGCGACGTCTGAGCCTTCGGGAGGACAACCCGGAGCTGCTGGAGCGGGCCGTGGGCCACCTCTCGACGGCCGATGCCGACACGTACTTCTACACCGTGGTCACGTCCGAGCTGTGCGGCCGGGGGGAGTGGTTCGGCCGGCAGGCAGCGTCGGTCGCTTCCCGCTTCAAGCGAACGCCGGCGTTCTTCCTGGCAGCGCTCAAGCCGCTCGAAGAGGCGGCACGGCAGGCAGATCGGCTCGAGCTGTCCCTGGGCGATGCGATCGCCGAGGTCCGCGGAGTGGCCCGGGGATTGCGGCGGGACGACGGCCCCGCCCCGACCGGACAGGACGGTCGTGGCGGGCCGGAAGGTCGCGGGCGAGGCGCGGCGACGTTGGCTGTCCGGGACTTCCCGCTCTGCACCCTGGGCGAGCTGCTGCCGCATTCGATGGATCTGCTGCACCGGAACGCCCCGCTGGACCTGGACAGCGGGCGGGTCGAGCCGTCGTGTCTGGCTTCGGACCGTACGTTCGTGGAGGCGTGCGGGCAGTGTGCCGTGCAGGCCTGGTGCCCCGCGATCTACAGGACCTGTCTTGCCCGTTTCGGCGCGGGCGGCTTTCGCTCAGTGGAGATCCCATGAAGGCCGTGGTCGTGGGGGGCTCGGGGTTCCTGGGGCGGCACGTGGTGAAGCAGCTTGCCGTTGCGGTCGGGGGAGGTCCGCTCGATCTCGTCTGCGCAGGGCGGAGCCTCCCCGACGAGCCGTTGCCGGGAGCGTTCGTCCAGGGAGATCGAACCGACCCGGACGTCGTGCGGGATCTGATGGAGCGCGGGCCCGACATCTGGATCGACCTGGCGCTCTTCGAACCGGCCGAGATGGAGCACCTCGTCGCTGCCTGGGAGCGGGCGGGCCGTGCGGTGAGGCGCTTCGTGGTCGCAGGCAGCATCGCGGAATACGGGCTGTCCCGCCGACACCGGCTGCCCGTGGCCGAAGATGTCCCTCTGGATGCGGAAGGAAGCTATGGCCGGGGCAAGGCCGAGGCGTGGAAGGTGGGCGAGCGGGCGGCAGCGAAGCGGGCCTTCCCGTTGAGCTGGGCCGTGCTGCCGCAGCTCTGGGGTTCCGGCGACCCGCACGGCCGGGACGCCCGCTGGATTGCCGCTCTCCTCCGGGGGGAGGCGATCCTGCTTCGCGGGAACGGACGGACCCTGCTTCCGGACGGATACGTGGAGACAGCCGCCGCCGCCATCGTGCACCTGGCATTCGCTCCGGGAGCGGACGGGGCTCGGGTGAACGTGGCCGGCCCCGCGACTCTCACCCCACTCTCCTATCTGAAGTGGGCTGCTTCGGCCCTCGGCCGCTCTCTGCGGGTGCTGCATGCCCATCCCGACATCGTTGCGGCAGCCGAACGGGTGACGTTCTCCTCGTTCCGGCCACCGTTCGGAGACTATGACTTCGGCCTCGACCTGTCGCACCTCTCCGCCCTCGGTTTTGCTGCCGGCATTCCGCCTGCCGAGGGGGTCCGGCGGACCGCACTCTGGCACGCATCCGCAGCCGGCAGGCGACTCGCCGAGCGAGCCGGCTGCCCTGCCGCTCCCGACTACGGCGCCGACGAGCGTCGCATCCGGCAGGTCCTGGCCGGCGCGGTGGAGAGGCTCCATGCTGTATGATGTGCACTTCCATCCCACCGACGAGCCGCTCGTCCGGGACGTCCCGGCCGTGATGGAGCGTGCTCGTGCGGCAGGCGTCTCGGGCGGTCTTGCCGCAGGGTACGACCCGGATTCCTGCTGCCGCGTGCTGGAGCTGGCGGAGGCCGTTCCCGGCCTCGACGCCGCCGTCGGGTTCCACCCGTGGTTCATCCGCCCCGATCTGGACGTGCGGCAGCTCCGCCCCTGGCTCGCGCACCCGCGCATCGTGGCCCTGGGCGAGATCGGCCTCGACGGCAAGGTCGAGGTCGACCCCGGGCTCCAGCGCAGGTACTTCGTGGCCCAGCTCGAGCTGGCTCGAGAGCTTCAGCTCCCCGTGGTCGTGCATTCCCGACACGCATTCCAAGCCACCCTGGACGCTGTGCGGGAAGTGCCCGGGGTCACCGGCATCCTGCACAGCTTCGGAGGCGCACCGGAGGTCGCGTCCCGGTTCCTCGACCTGGGGTGGTACTTCTCCCTCTCCGGCTCTGCCACCCGCCCCAATGCCCGCCGGGTCCACCGGCTCGTCCGCTTTCTCCCCGACGAGCGGATCCTGCTGGAGACCGATGCCCCGGCAATCGGCCTGGAAGGTGTGCCGCCCGAGCAGGTGGAGCCGGCCCACGTGCGCCACGTGCTGGTGGCGGTCGCTGCACTGCGAGGCCAGCCCCCCGACGCACTGGAGGCCCGCATCGCAAAGAACCTGAGCACGCTCTTCAAGGGCGGAATCGGCCGCACTGCACTCGGGGCGGAATAGCGCTTGCACAGGGCAGTCCGAGCCGTCGGGGAGCGCCCGGCGGTGCGGTCATTCCTTGTCGAGCTTGTCTCGTGGGAGGGCGATGGTCGAGGTCATCCCGACCCGCTCGCGGAGTGCCGTCATGTCGGCCAGGTCCAGCCGCCTCAGATCCGTCACGTCCTGTCCCCGGGCTGCGGGCCCGCGACCATCCCCGCGGGCGGCGTCCACCCGCCGGGGAGACATCAGCCGCTGCACGAAGTCGTACTCGGTCCCGGTCTGGAAGTCCTCCTCTCGCAGACTCTCTGCCGGCTGCGGGAGCACGAACCCGTAGTACTCCTCGATCGCCTTCACGAAGCCAGTCGGCGCAAGGGGCGAGATCCCCCGCAGCCAGGCAACCCGGATGAGGGGGAACGGAGACTGCTCGAGCGACCGGATCCTGCCGATGAGCCTCACCTGGCAAGGAGCCTCGTCCGTCCCGAGCGCCTCGATCACCGCCAGGGCGTTTGCGCGCAGCTTGAGCGATCCCACGAAGATCCCCTCACTGCCGTTGAGCTCGAGGCACTCCAGCATCGACCGCGCACTCTCGGAAAAGAAGACGAAATCCCGGATCGGCGGCGAACGGTAGGGACCACCGTCCTCCGGATGCGTGATGGCGCGACCTGCACGCGACCTCGGATCGTCCTGCTCAGGAGCCATTCGTCCCCTTCGACTCCGCCTACAGTCCGGCGATGATCTTCCAGCGGCCGTCCTCGAGAACGAAGTCCAGCCGGTTCTTGTCCTTGCCGGTGGCCCACCCTTCCAGCCCCCCTTCCACGTACTGGAAGGTCAGCTCGTACTCGAAGAATGCGCTGGCCTGGCCACCCTTGATGGATACCTTCTCTACCGAGATCTTGTAGAGGACTTTCTTGACGTTGTCCTGGAGGACCGGCATCACCTTGCGAATGAGCTGCTCGAACCCGTAGTCGTCCTTGGCGTCCGCGGTCGTGGAGGCATTCTCGAAGTAGCCCCTGGCAATCAGCTCGACCAATGCACCGGCGTCCCGCTGCTCGACGGCCAGGCGGTACTGCTCCACGGCATCGAGCAGATCGCGGTTCTCCGCCGTGTCCGGAACCGTGGTTCCCTGGATGTACGCAGGGCCGCAGGACAGCATCACGGCCCCCAACGCGGCGACAACTAGCAGTCTCATTCGTCCCTCCTGGCGGCCGTGCAGGCCGGAAGCAGACCCGCAAGGCCAACCCACTATAGCCCGAATTATTCCTAGGGGCAATCAGAACGAGAACGATGCGCCGAGGCCGAACTGGAAGCTGTCGTCCGATTCGTACGTCTTGAACCCGTCGGCATCCTCGCTCTCCTGCCACGCGATGGAGTAGATGCCATACGCGAACATCGGACCGAAGAAGCGGTAGCGGCCCTCCGCAACCAGGAGGGCGTCGTCCAGGCTGAAGAACTCGGAGAAGCCGTCGAAGTTGCGACGGGTGTAGTACGCGGCCAGCTTGAGCCCCGCGATCTCGGGAAGGTCCGTCCGCAACGTCACGCTCGCGTTGTCCGCTCCCTGGTAGTCCTCGTAGATCCCGCCGATTCCGAACAGCCCCACGATGTTGGCAAACAGCTCTCCGTAGAACCCGTTGCGGAGCTCGAGCCCCTCCGCCTTCTCGAAGTAGAACTTCTTGGGAACCGCCGGATTGGCCGCCGCCCCGTCAAACTGCGGGAGGGGAAGGAAGCTGACACGCTCGATGTCATACATCGTGTTGAAGTAGCTCGGTGCATACCGGGCCGACAGCAGGCGGTACTCCAGCCTCACCTCGAAGGTGCTCTTGAGCGCGGACAGCTCGTTGAGGACGCCCACGTGCCAGCCGGTTCCGTTCGTCGCGAAGAAGTTCACGTCAGTATAGGGGGTCAGCGCATAGATGTCGGTCCGGACCGCCTCGAACTCCGCATCCACGCCGACAAACCATGCCACCTCCGAGGGCTGCTTCTCGTCCGCCGTCGTCTCGGTCGATGCCCGGGTCGGTGCCAGGAAGTCCGCAGCGAACGTGGTCCCGAACGCGAGCTTCCGCAACAGCGGATGCGGGTCTTCCATGGCCAGCAGGAACGGGCGGACGTAGCCGCGCACAGCGACCAGGTTCCACACCAGGATGTCGTTGGTGAGTACCTCCGCTCCCCCTTGCTCCAGGTTGAGCTTGGTCGAGAGCCCGGTGTGATAGGTATCCAGCTCGAGCGTGTTGTAGTAGCGCCCGACAATGGTCCCATGTCCCACCGTAGAGGAGACCAGCTCGCCCAGCCGCAGGTAGAAGAGATCGCGCGGCTGCCCGTACTGAAAGAATCGGAGGATCCGGGTCCAGTCCGACGGCTCGTCCCAGTCCTCCTCCCGATACCATGGCTGGCCGTCCGGAGCATTGTCGATCACCCGGATCTTGAGAGGTGCCTGGATTCCGAACGCGAAGTCGCCGAATGCCAGCGTGGTCCCCACGCCCAGGGTCAGGAAGTAGTCCTCCGAGAACTTCCCGAACGTGAGCATCCCCTCCATCCCTCCGGAAACGCCGGATGAGGGCGTCTCGAGCGGTGGCACCGCACCCGGTGCCTGGGCCAGGACCGGGCTTGCCACAAGCAGCAGCAGGAACACAGCCGCTGCCGGCCATGGACGTCCTGGAAAGCCGATCACTGCCGGGGCAGGATGTCCGCATCGATTGCAGCTCCGGCGATCATCGACCATCCGCCTTCGCACAAGGCTACGGCGGGACTTCTTCGACCATCGACCATTCCCGTCCCGGTTCCGACGCATTGCAGGCATCCCGTCTCCTTCCCTTGCCAATGGATGCAACACGGCTATGCTTTCGGATGATACACGAACCGGGAGGGTTTGCCCAATGAAGTGCAGAGTCAACGAGAGCTACGGGTGCCTGCTGGGAGAATCGCTCGCGGTCGGGCTTCCCGCGTACCTGGTCCGATTCTCGGGCTGCAATCTCGACTGCCGGTACTGCGACACGGCCTATGCCCGCACCGAGCCGGGCGAGGAACGGTCCGTCGACGACATCCTGGCGCAGGTCCGCTCCTCGGGGCTGGGCCGCGTGCTGCTGACAGGCGGCGAGCCCATGCTCCAGGCCGACGCCGTGGTCGCACTGTGCCAGAGCCTGGTCCGTGACCGCGTCGAAGTCCTTGTCGAGACCAACGGGACGCTGCCGCTCGATCGGCTGCCGAGCAAGGTGGTCAAGGTGGTGGACGTCAAGACTCCGGGGGCGCTCCCTGGAGCCTCACCTCCGCCTTTTCTCGATGCCAACCTGGAGTGCCTGGGCGGGGCGGACCAGCTCAAGGTGGTTCTCTCGAGCATCCAGGACTACGACTGGGCCGTGGCCTTCCTGGCAGCCCGTTCCCCTCTTCCCCTGCCGCCTGCCAACGTCCTCTTCTCCCCTGCCTGGGGGCAGCTCGGCCCCGCAGAGCTGGCCGACCGGATGCTGCAGGATCGACTTCCATTCCGATTCCACCTCCAGGTGCACAAGGTCGTCTGGGGGGAACGGCGGGGTACATAGAACCACTGCGACCGTCGTTGCTGCGGCGCTCTCCCACGCCCGTGCGTGAATACAACGCTTTGAGCCCCCGTCTCCCGCCCGCTTGTTGCGCCACCTTCTTTCACAGGGAGGCATTCCATGTCGGGCAAGTTGCCGGTCGCTCTGCTGTCCTTCGCCATTCTGCTGGGGGGCGGTCTGCCCGTGGTCGCGGAGCCGGCGCAGCTCTCCGCCTCGGTATCCGAGGACCACTACCGGCCCCGCAGTCACCGCCATGGTCGTCGCGTCATCGTGCGTCACCATGTCCACGGCCGGAGCGCCCGGGTCCTGGTGGTCCGTCGCCCCGTGACGGCTGCCCCCTGGTGGGTGGTTCGGGCGCCCGTGGTGGTCCAGTGGGAGCGCACCGTCATCGATGATGCCGATGTCGACAGCGTCGAGTCCGAGGACTTGGATTCGAGTACCTCTCCGACGGAATCGGACGATCTCGATGAGGGTGAGCTGGACGGAGCCGACGGTCTGGGTGAGTCCGGCGACAATGAGACGGAGTACGTTCCCGACGGGGGGGAGGAAGAGAACGGCTACGTCTTCCAGAACGAAGAGGACACATGGCGGGAGCTGGAGCGCATGGAGGCCGAGGACGATTCCGGGGAGGATGCCGGAGCCGAGGTTCCGGCCGCACCCAACCCGGGCGTGAACCCGCCGGCCGCCATCCCGCCGTCCCTTCCGGGGCCGCCGGGTTCTTCTGCCGCGGTTCCCCAGCCGATCGCTCCGGCCGATGCGGCTTCCGCCGTGTTTCTGGCCGACATGGAGCAGCAGATCCTCGAGCTGGTCAACCGGGAGCGGGCAGCCGCCGGTGCCGCGGCCTTGACCAACGACCCGCTCCTCACGGTGGCAGCCAGGCGGCATTCCCGTGAGATGGCCGAGGTCGGCTTCTTCTCCCACGACTCGCCGACCGACACCAACCGTACGCTCGGCATGCGCCTTGCCAATGCCGGGTTGTCGAGCTACGGCTGGTCCGGGGAGAACATCGCCCTCTCCACCAGCGCCTCCGCCGAGGGCTTTGTCCGGATGTGGATGGACAGCCCCGGCCACCGGGAGAACCTGCTGCGCCCCGAGTTCAAGTTCAGCGGAATCGGCGTCTACACCGACGGGCACAAGACCTGGGCAACCCACGACTTCTCGTCCAGCCACTGAGCGCTACCCCGGGGCCGTGACTTCTACCGTGTGAAATTCGAAGGTCGATCCCGCCCGCAGCCGCATTCCAGGCCGTTCCGAGCCAGATCATTGAGCAATTCCCAACTGCCAATACCCCGATTCCTACCCCTATTCAGGGGTACTACCCCTTCTTCCGCCATTGAGCTCCCGGCCCTCGACCAAGGCATTCGACCTGACCTGAGGCCTTCAAAGCCCGAAGCACACGGCGCACCATGTGGTGACTCACCTCGGGACAAGCACGCTCCAAGTCGCCCAGCGTGAATTCCCCGGGGAACGTGCGGACTGCCTCGTGTACGCGGTCGGTCTTGGCGCCCATTGGCTCCCGTATCTCGCCGACTCGGCGCTCGAACTCCTTGTAGGCGGTTCTCAGGACGAACAGAACGAAGTGGACGAAAGGCCAGGGGTCGTGCCGGCCCTCGTGCCATCCCTGGGAACTGGCTTCGAGCGACTCGTAGTATCGTTCCTTGTTCGCCTCGATCAGTCGTTCGAGACTGATGTACCGGCCGACCTCGAAGCCCAGGTGATAGCACTGGAGCAGAAGCAGCAAACGAGACAAGCGCCCATTGCCGTCTCTGAAGGGGTGGATGCAAAGGAAGTCCAGGTTGAACGCGGCCAGCGCCACCAGAGCGGGGACGCTTCGCTCACGCAGGCAGTCGTTCCAGCGTGCGACCAGGTCGGCCATGGCAGAGGGCGTCGCCACTCCCGACACCGTCCGGAAGCGGATGCGCTCCCGGCCGTCGGGGTACCTCTCGATGATGTCGCCGTCCCGCTCCTTGTAGCGCCCCGCATCCCAGACATGCCCGCGCACCATCTTGTGGAGATCCAGGACGACTTCCTCAGTCAGAGGCAGTCGGCTGCTGCGCTCGTGGATCAGGGCAAGAGCGTCTCGGTAGCCGCGTATCTCCTCCTCATCGCGACTGCGAAGGGAGGACCGGCCGAACACGACTGTTGCTATCCGCGGGGCATCGACGTGCACTCCCTCGATCCGGTTCGACGACACGGCGCTTTCGACCAGAGCATGCTCCCGCAAGGATCTGAGCCTCTCAGGGGCCTGCCTGGAGAACAGTTCCTGCCTTCCCTTGAACTCGGCCAGATCCGTCAGGTACCAGACGGCAGTCGCCGGCACGGCGGGGGCCGACATACTGAACAACTCCAGAGTTTTCATTGCTCCCTCCCCGCAGCCGCCCCCGCCCCAGCCCGGCGCTCGCCCCACGGCCGCACCGCCACATTACCCCCTTTCTTGCCCCGATTCAAGCCAGAGAACCCCCCCGACGCTCTGAGCAGCGAACCGCACTCCGGGCACAGCCCCATCAACATAGCCGTACCCCGCGCCTGTGGCACATGGCAATGGCACGGCCGAGCGCATGGGTGTCGGACGAGTGGGACACGTCGGACACGTCGGACAGGGGCCGTTGAGGAAGTGCCCGCACCCACGGCACATCCAGTGACTTCTACCGTGTGAAGATTCAGTCCCCGTCCCGGGCGCAGCGGAAGCCGGCCCCGACGTGCTTGGATTCCTGCTCGTCAACGCTGGTTCGAGTGAGCGGCAGCGCATCGGCCGTGTCCGCAAACGAGCCGCCCGCAACGAACCGCATGGTCTCGTCATCCTCCTCGAGCTCCTTCTCGGTCTTGCCCTCGACAGAGCAGGTCGAGCTCAGGGACGAGGTCCACTCGAGCACGTTGCCGGTCATGTTCAGGAGCCCGTACGGCGAGGCGCCGGCAGGCAGGGCGTCGGCCGGCACGGTCCACATGGTCCCGCAGCCGCGGCCCTTGTCGGAGTGGAAGTCCGCCCGCTCGCAATCGGGAAGCTCGTTGCCCCACGGATAGAGCCGTCCGTCCGAGGCGCCGGCCGCCCGCTGCCATTCGGGGATGGTGGGCAGCCTGCGCCTGACAAAGCGGCAGTATGCCAGAGCACCGGCCCACTCCACGCAGTTCATCGGGTGGTCCTCCCGCCCCTTGGCCTCCAAGTTGCAGAACTCGGAGCGCTCGAACGTATCGAACTTGCGGGGAAGGCAGACTCCGGCATCCACGCACTTCCTGAACTCGCGCACCGTCACCTCGGTCCTGTCGATCCAGAACGCGGCGGGCGTCTCGTCCCAGCACTTGTCCAGGTGGCAGATGGATACCCGGCCCTCGGGGACGAAACACTCCTGCGGCCCATCTTCGGCCCGGATCGGCTGGCAGTGCGCTTCGACCGGCTCCGGCAGCGGAGCCTCCCGGCTGTAGAGCTGCACCACGGCGACCGAAAGGACGATCGTCCCGTGTACCGAGAAGAACGGTGCGGTCATGCCCGATGCAAGCGACATAAGGAACATCAGGGGAAGGACACTCACGGCCATGGTTTCACCCCCGTTGCAGGTCCGCTATGGTAACCCTCGCAGCCCCGCAAGACAAGACCGGGACGAGTAGGGCATTCCACCCATCCGGCCAGTGACGGAAGGCCGGAACGCGGGGGCGGGCGGACGACAGGCTCCGGCTCATGAGGCCGGGACCAGCCCCAGCCTGTCGGCAAGAGCAGCGGCCACGACGGGGGCGAAATCGGCTGGCGACGGAGCGGCCCCGGTCTCGGCAAGCAGTGAGGTCGCATTCACCCCTCGCAACCCGCACGCGACGATCGCACGGAACCAGGACAGGTCGGTCGCCAGGTTCACGGCAAAGCCGTGGCGGGTGACTCCGTTCTCGAGGCGCACGCCGACTGCCGCGATCTTGCGACCGCCGACGAAAACCCCCGGCCGGGCAGTATCCGCCTCTGCGCAGATGCCGTGGGTCGAAAGAACCCGGGCCAGCACCTCCAGGAGCAGGTCGATGTAGTCGTTGAGAGACAGCCGCAGACGGCCCAGGGCCAGGAGCGGGTACCCGACGAGCTGGCCCGGACCATGGAACGTGAGCAGCCCCCCTCGGTCCGTGGCCACGATTTCGGCTCCTCGCCTGCAAAGCGTCTCCGGCGGTACGAGGAAGCCTCCGCCGGCCCTCCGCCTGCCGGTCGTGTACACCGGCGGGTGCTCCAGCAGGAGCAGGGTGTGCGGGGCCTTCCCTTCCACGACGTTTCGGTGCGTTTCGAGCTGGAGAGCGAGCGCTTCCGCATACGGAACGGTCCCCAGCCACCGGACAAGGAGATCGGCCGGCATCACGGCACGTCTCGACGGACGGCCGCGCCTGCGATATCGACATCGATGCCGCCCGCGATTGCGCTGCCGATTGCGACGTCGCCTGCGATATCGACATCGACGCCGCCCGCGATTGCGCTGCCGATTGCGACGCCGCCTGCGATATCGACATCGATGCCGCCTGCGATTGCGCTGCCGATTGCGACGCCGCCTGCGATATCGACATCGATGCCGCCTGCGATTCCGCTGCCGATTGCCCCAATACCTTGCGGTGTGGAACGACCACGTCTTCTCCCAGGCCTTTCCGCCCCGTTCTCCCTTGATGGAGACCCAGTACTTCGTGCCCGCCTCGAGCGGGGAGTGGGCGTACATGGCGATCGTGCTTCCCCCGGCCAGGTTGCCGTCGTTGCTCGGGTCGACCCAGACGTGCGGGATCTCCTTCAGGTCTTTGTCGGCCCACAGTCGATGCTCGATCACCTTGAAGCCGCCGGGTGACGACCACGTGATTGAGATGATGGTCCCGGACGGGTAGCCCCCCGGGGGAGGCGGCGGCTGCGGGGTCTCCATGCCGTCGAAGCTTGGGGGGATCCCGCTGCTGCCCGGCGGAGGGTAGATCCCCATCCGCTCCGGCCCCGTGTACTTCTTCCCCTCGGCATCGGTGAAGCCGAAATCCATGGTGTCGATCTTGCTGGAGTTCTGCCAGGTTCCGGCGCCCGCCGCGCCGTAGCCGCAGGCCACCATCGTCGCATCCATGAAGGGAATCCGATGGTAGAGGGTGTTCATCCAGCCGTCCACCGCACCGGTGGGGTTGTGGACGAACGCGATGACCTCGGCCGCGCCGTCTCCGTATCCGAAATGTCCCATCCGGTCCCACGGCGCCGTTCCCGTAAACCCCGGCGTCCACGAAGGGTTCTCGTCGTGAGGGCTGGTCCCCGTGCTCTGGTACTTGTCCTTGTGGGTCACGTAGTAGTCGCAGTGCGCCTGGCATGCCTCGTTGATTGCCTCGATCATGTCGAGCGGCGGGAGGTTGCTCTGCCATCGAAACCAGTTGGCCCTCTCCAGCGCTTCGACCTGGTCGGACCGGGCGCTTTCCGGTGCGAAGCCGGCCGGCAGCGGATCGAGCTCCCCCGGGGCTTCGAGGATGTCGCCGACCAGCAAGGGATCCACGTCCCGCTCGAAATCGAGCAACGTCTCGTCCGTCCCTTCGCCGCCACCGCACGAGAGCAGGAACAGAAGCAGGGCGGCGAAGGCAGGGGCCGGCGTGCGGCGCAGGATCACGGCAGGCCTCTCTTGCTATTCTCTTCGACCAGTTGGAGCCACCTCTCGCGATCACCGGAGGCGAACGAGAAGAGCCTCACTCCGAAACCGCGAGGGGCACCGGGCTCGTCCGTGATGATGCGTGCCACGACGCCGCGACACGCCAGCAACCCGGACGGAAGGAAGAGCTGGATGTCGAGCACCGAGTCCACCTCGAACGGAAAGGCCTTCGGGTCGGACGTGACCAGGGCAAGGCCGCCGAGCGAGACATTGGCAACCTTGAAGTAGTAGTCCAACGTGGCCGCTGGCTCGCGGGCCATTGCGATGACATCCGGACACTGATATCGCGGGTGTGCTCTCCTTTCCATTCACCACCCTCCTGAGGACGAGGATATTCCACGCCCGCGACGTGTGCAAGTGCGGAGATGACCGGCTCTCCCCGCATCTCCGATCCGAATCAAGCGGCTCGACCGTCACATCATACCGATGGGGGGAACAGAGAAGCAAGCAGCTTCTCGGCAACGTCGTACGGCGAGGTTTTCCGAGAGACAAGCCGTCGGGAGATCCCCGAAGTGCGTTCGAGCTCGGCGAGGCGGCTCTCGAACTCCGCGGCCATGCGCTCCCGGAGCAGGGCATGGATGATGTCCGCAAGGCGGACCCGCTCGCGGCGTTCCCAGGCACCGGACTGGCGGATGGAATCGCCGTGGCGGTCGATGGCCTCGGCCAGCTCTGCAATTCCCTCGTTGCGTGGGGCGACGGTCTTGAGAATGGGGATGCGAGCGGTCGTTTCGGGGGCCTGCTGAACGGGCCATGGATTGTTGTCAGTCCCGCGGTGATGCCTCAGCTCGGCCTGGGAAACGGTGATTTGCTGGATGGTCTCGAGCTCCGCGATGACTCGCTCGGCGCCGGGGCGGTCCGCCTTGTTGACTGCGAAGACGTCGGCGACCTCGAGCAGGCCGGCCTTCATGATCTGGATCTCGTCACCGAGCCCGGGCACGAGGACGACGACCGAGGTATGCGCGTTCCGGACGATGTCGACCTCGTCCTGGCCGACACCGACGGTCTCGATGAGGACCATGTCGAAGCCCATGGCATCGAGCACGGTGACGACATCGGACGTGGAGCGGGAGAGTCCGCCGAGGTGACCGCGGGTGGCCAGGGAGCGGATGAAGACACCCGGGTCCGCCGCGTGACGCTGCATGCGGATGCGGTCGCCCAGGATGGCCCCGCCGGTGAAGGGGCTCGAAGGGTCGATGGCGACCACCCCCACGGTCCGTCCCGTGCTTCGGAATCTCTTGACCAGCATGTCCACGAGGGTGCTCTTGCCGGCCCCCGGATTGCCCGTGATGCCCACGATGTGCGCCCGACCGGTGTGCGGAAACAGTGCGGCAAGCTGGGCCCGTGCCGACGGATCCCGGTCATCCGCAAGTCTCATCAGCCGGGCAGCGGCGCGAATGTCACCGGCAAGTATCTTCTCTACCAGCATGTTCTCCCCAACTTCTGTTCCCCCCCCCTTCGACCTCTTCGCTTGCCCGGTCCCTCGGGGCAGGCCACCCCCCGCCCCCTAGTTCTTCACACTGGTGATGGGCGGCGGGATGCGCCCGGTCAGCCGGACAAAACCCGCACAGGAGTATTGCGACACGGGCATGATCACGAGCTGCCCCAGCAGTCCGCCAAGGTCCACGACGTCCCCCGGCTTTGCATCCGGTACCGGCAGGATGCGGACCGCGGTCGTCTTGTTGTTCACCATGCCGATGGCCAGCTCGTCTGCGATGATTCCAGCGATGGTCTCGACCGGCGTATCGCCCGGAACCGCCACCATGTCGAGCCCGACGGAGCACACTGCGGTCATGGCCTCGAGCTTCTCGAGGTTGATGCTCCCCCGCAGCGCTGCGGCCACCATGCCGGCATCCTCGCTGACCGGGATGAACGCACCGGACAGGCCGCCGACGGAAGTGGAAGCCATGGTGCCCCCCTTCTTGACCGCATCGACCAGCATGGCCAGCGCGGCCGTCGTGCCCGGGGCGCCGGTGGCCTCGACGCCCATCTCCTCGATGATGTCGGAAATGGAATCTCCGATGGCCGGCGTCGGCGCAAGCGACAGGTCCACGATGCCGAACGTGACGGGCTCACCGAGCATGCCGGCAACCTCCCGGCCCACCAGCTCACCGGCCCGCGTGATCTTGAATGCCATCTTCTTGATCGTCTCGGCCACCTGCGCCAGGTCGCCGAAACGCCCTTCACGCTTCATGCGCCGCAGCGCTGCCAGCACGACTCCGGGGCCGCTCACCCCGACGTTGATCACCGCGTCCGGCTCCCCGACGCCGTGGAACGCCCCTGCGATGAACGGGTTGTCCTCGGCCGCGTTGCAGAACACCACCAGTCGGGCGCACCCGGCCCCGTGCGCGGTGAGCTCCGCTGCCTGCTTGATCGACTCGGCCATCACGAGCACCGCGTCCATGTTGATCCCGGACCGTGTGGTACCCAGGTTGACCGACGAACATACCCGCTTCGTCGCTGCCAATGCCTGCGGGATGGACCTCATGAAGCGCATGTCACCGGTCGTGGCCCCCTTGTGGACCAGGGCCGAGTAGCCGGCGATGTAGTCCACTCCCACGTCCTGCGCCACCTGGTCCAGCACCCGGGCGACCGCAACGTACTCCTCGGTGCTCGACAGCCCCTCGCACACCAGCGACATGGGCGTCAGCGAGATGCGCTTGTTCACGATGGGGATCCCGTACCGGTCCTCCACCTGAGCCGCACACTCCACCAGGCGGTGGGCCCGCTGGTACAGGCGGTCGTAGAGGAACCTGCACAGCGCATCCACCGACCCGTGCGGGGCATCCAGCAGCGACACACCGAGCGTGACCGTTCGGATGTCGAGATGCTCGGCCTCGATCATCCGGATAGTCTCGTGGATCTCGTTCATCGAGAAGAGCATCGGTCACACCTTGTGCATGGACTTGAAGATGTTCTCGTGCATCACCAGGATCTGGGTCTGGCCGATGCGGAGCGCCTCGTCCTGGAGCCTCTCCTTGAAGATGCGGAACGACAGGTTGTTCTTCTCCAGCCCGTCGAGGTTCACGATGAAGATCATCGAGAAGTAGTCGGCCAGGATCACCTGGCTGATGTCGGCCAGGTCTCCACCGCACTCAGCGACGACGGCGGAGATGCGGGCGACGATGCCGGGACGGTTGTATCCCACGACCGTGACGATGGCCCGGTTGCCGGTCGATTCCGGTCGAGACAGGTTGAGCATGGTCTCACGGCACTGCGCATCGAGCGAGAGACACACGGACTGGTCCATCGCTGCATCCGCCTTGAGGAGCGGGGGGCCCGAGGATGGCTCCGCTGTCGGCGAGGGCGGCGAAACCGCGGGGGCAGCGGCCGCTGGAGGTGCTGCCGCGGCTCCTGAGCCGGCCGATGCTGCCGCACGCCGCGTCACCTCCTGCACCACGATGTCCTCGATGAGCTTCTCCAGCGCTTCGCTCTTCAGCGGAGCAGCGGCCCTGGGCGGCTCTTCGACCGCATACTTCAGCGTGATCCCCTTGCGGGAAGCGAACTCCCGGGCCCCGGGTGTCAGCAGCATGTCGCGCACCACCACGAAGGTGCCGTCCTTCTGCCCCGCCTCGATATCCTTCTCGGTCACTGCCTTCTTCATTTCGGCTCCAGGTTAGGCTTCATCCTGTGCTGCGGATTCGACATGGTAATGGTCTACAATCGCCACGACTGCGGCATCGATGGGCCGGGAAGGAAGCTTGCCGTCGGGCAGCTCCGGCTCGACGGCGACGCGGGCCGAGTGACCGTAGGCGACGATGACGTCTTCCCCCGGTCCCGCACCGAGGACATCGGCAGCGACGACCCCGTCATACATGGTGTACGGCGTCGGCCGCACCAGCAGATGGGGAGCGAGATCGGCCAGGTGGTACGGGCGCACGACCAGGAACTTCAGGCCGTGCAGACCTTCCCACTTGACCGTGGACCAGACCGTTCCGACCACTTTGCCCATGAACATCCTAGTCCTCCCGCTCCTCGACTTCCTTACCGTCCTTTTCGACCAAAACGGCGTCCACGATGCGGGCGACGGCCGCGTCGACCAGCGTCCACCGGTTGTCCGGGGCAGCAAACACCGCCCGGGCACCGCTGCCCCAGGCCACCGCCACAGTATGCCCGATGCGGGCGCCAATGGAATCGAATGCCACGACGACTTCCCCGGTCGGAGTGCGCTTCTCGCCATCCTGTCCGAGCACGGCGACGAGCAGTGCCTTGCGCCCCTCGATGCGGGGGTTCTTGCGGGTCGCCCACACCTCGCCGACCACCCTGCCGAGCATCATGGCGTCCCCCTTTCCCCGCCGCCCCGTTCCTCGCCCCCTGTCATCCCCTCGTCCGCTCCGACCCGCACCAGGGTCGTCGGCTTGAACTGCGCTCTGAGCGCGAAGGGGCCGGGAGCAGCATGCTCGCATCCACGCTCGATCTCGACGCGGTCGACGATGGCCATGACCGAGGCTTCGATGGGGCAGCGGTAGTCGCCTGCGACCCAGCGCCCCGGCTGGCCGACGCAGACCAGCACGTCCTGGCCCACCTCGGCCCCGACCTGGTCCACCGCGACGACGTGCTCGACGTCGTGACTCGGGTTGTACCAGAAATAGGGGCGCACGATGGCCAGCTTCAGGTTCTCGATCCTGGGGTTCTTCTTGGTTGCCCACACCGTGCCGACCAGGCGGCCGAGGATCATGCTCCACCTCCCTCGCCGTGCGGCGCGGTCCCGGAGGCCGCCGGTCCGGAACAAGCAGGCCTGCCGTTCGACCGGTCCGCTGGTGCAGTGCCGACGGGCTCATCCGCCAGCAGGTCCAGCTCGACGTGTGCGGAATCGACGATCGCCACGACCACGTCCTTGGTCGGCACTCCCGGGCCCAGCGTAAGGTCCCGTACCCGGCTCCCATGCGCCACGAGCACGAACTCCCCGATGCCCGCACCGAGCTGGTCGAGCGCGATGATGAGCCCGTCCTGGAGGTCGGGACGCTCCCCGTCGGCCGCGATGTCCGCAGGGGAGTGCCCGGACGCCACGGCAACCGGCCGCACGGCGAGCAGCTTGCGCCCGCCCAGCGAACCCGCCTCCTTGGCCCCCCAAACGGCACCGACCACACGGCACAGCTTCATGCGCGCCCTCGCGAACAGACCGGCTATGTATATCAGGTGGGGGACCAGGGGACAAGCGGGATCGGCTACATCCCCATCGGCATTCCCATGGGCATGCCGCCGGGGCCGCCGGGGGGGGAGGGCTTCTTGTCGAAGTCCGGGGTCTTCTTGGTCAGGTTCTGGACCTTGTACTTGCTGACCAGGAAGATCTTCCCGGCCAGGGGGCCGGCCGACGTGGTGGCGTAGGTGCTGGTATCGTCGACCTCCTCGCTGACGGTCACCGAGTGCTCGGACCCGTCCTGGAGCTTGAAGCTGACCGTGATACCCTCCTTGTCCAGGCCGACGTCCTCCGGCTTCTTGTCCTCCAGCGTCTTCTCCACGTCCAGAGAGGCGAGAGTCGACAGGATGGACGAGACATTGACATCCTCCTTGGGCTTGGGGCCGGAGAGGTTCCACACGTCTTTGCCATCCTTCTTGGCGGGAGCGAACGACAGTTCCTCGTCCGGGTGCTTGATCGTGAACGACGCGATGTCTTCCTGCTCGATCCGGAAGAGGCGCTTGTCCTTCAGGTCGTCCACTTCCTTGAGCACGTTCTCCCGGGAGAACTTCTGGATGGAGAAGGCCTGGGAAGTGCCGTCGAGTTTCCCGTAGTACCGCTCCTGGTCGTCCTTGTCCTTGTACTCCTTCCCGATGAGAAGGGTCGTCGTGCCGCTGCCGGCAGCGGCCGAGAGTTTGACCGTGACCCGGGCAGCGGAGGCATCGAGCCCGGCATCGTCAGGGACCTTGTCCAGGAAGTCGCCGACGCGGAAGTTGGTCAGGCTGTTGGCCAGCGACTTGACCTTGGAGGCCGCGGCGAATTCGCCTGCGGGTTCGATGAACTTCCACTCCGCACCGTCCCGGGCGACGGTCATAGGCGTCTTGCCCGGCACGTTGACCGAGATCTGCTCCACGTCCTTCTCCTCGAAGGAGAAGATCTTCTTGCGGCGCATGTCGGACAACGATTTCATGAGCTGCTCAGCGGACCACTTGCCGATGAGCACGATGCCGTCGCGGCCCTCGATGCGGGCATAGACACCCTTCTTCCGCCCCGCTCCGATGGACAGGGAGTAGGTTTCCTCCTTGTCTCCGGACTTGACCGTGGCGGTGAGGCGGTAGGCCTTGTCCAGGGCAGCGGCATCGGCACCGGGAAGCTTGTCGAGGAACGCGTCGGCCCGGACGTTGGCGAAGGAGCCGACGAACCCTTCGACCCCCTCGACGTCGAGGCCTGCCGGCTCCTTCAGGATCCACTCGTCCTTGGCTTCCCCAGCGTCCCCCTTGTCGCCTTCGGCCTTGGGCGATGCCGGCTTCTTCTCGAGCACGATCTTCGGAGTCTGGCCCTCCCGGGGATCGGCCACTTCGAGCCGGACCACGTCGTCCTTCTTGAACTCGAAGAGCTTCTTGTCCCTCAAGTCGGACAGATCGACCTCGAAGGGGGTACGCAAGTCCTTTCCAGGCAGCCGGTAGTAGATGGCCTCGCCATCCGGGACCATCACGAGCGTGTCGGGCTCGTCCCCGTTCATGGCGTCCTTCTTGTCCACCTTGCCGACATAGAGGTCCACCAGCTTCGTGTCCCCCTGGAGGAGGGTTACGCGCACCCGGCTCTTCTCGTCGAGCATGACGCCGGGAAGGTCCGCTGCCTCAACCCGGCGGGCGTAGTTGGAGGTAATCGCAGTGTCGAAGGCCCGCAGCATGGAGCGGACCTTGTAGACTTCGGCCAGTGCGGACACCGGCTTCTCGATGCGCCAGATGTCCTTTTCCAGACGTCTGAGCGCCACCTCGCCCCCGGATGCGGATGTATACACGATCCGGTCGGCGGGGCCGATCTTGGCGGCCTCGGCCGCTTCCTTCTCGGGGTCCTTCTTCTCCTCCTTGGCGGCTTCGGGGTCCGGCTCCGGCTCGTCGGGGAGCTTGAGCCCCGGGACGGAAAGGTCGGCCAGCTTTTCCTGCTCCGGCTCACGGGACAGAATGAAGAAGACGGCGCCGAGCACGACGACGGCGGCAAGGGCAATGAGCGTGGTCTTGTTCATGGGATCACCTCGCCTCGGTCTTGGGGGTCTGCCCCCGGGCGGACTTGAAGCGACGGGCAAGCGACCGGCGCTGCATGACCCTGAGCTGCCACCAGGCGACGCCGAACAGGATAAACAGGAGCGGCAGCCCGCCGATGGTTGCGTAGCTGATGAGCCTCTGGGTGTCCTCCTCGGTCTTCTCGATGGGGCGGAACGCGTAGTTCTTGGCCCGGATCTCGGCCAGGGCGGCCCGCTGCACGGCCCAGTCCAGCATGTTGAACATGGCCGGGATGGTCTCGCCGTACGCCGCACGCAGCTGGTTGAGCTTGATCTTCCAGTTCTCGAGGCGGACCTGCGGGACGAGGACTTCGCCCTGCGTGATCTGCTGGACGTTGACGTCCTTGAACACCGATTCGAGCGTCAGCGGTGGAATGCCCAGCGCGCTACCGAGGACCAGGAGGCGGCCCTCCCCCTCGTTGCGCCGCTCCGGCTTCTTCTCCTCCTTCTTCGGGGGCATGCCCTCCTGTTCCGGCTCCTCCTTCTTCACCTCGGGCGGTTCGTCCTTGCCCTTGAACGCGGAGGGGAACTTGCCGGTGACCATGAGGGCCAGCGTGTGCGGGCCGTTCGAAGCGAGCGACTGGGCCTGCTCCATGAGCTCGGGGGGCAGCAGCTTGAGCTTCTCGCCCCCCTCCGAGATCGGCAGGGTGGCCGGCTCCAGGATGCCTGCCGCTTCCGGGCCCGACTTGATCAGCTCGCTTGCCGTCAGCTCAGAGCCTTCCGGTGCAGCGAACTTCATGCTGCTGGAGAAGGGCATGGTGAGGCCGGGCAGGCTGCGCACGACGATGTTGCTCCGGTCGAACTCCCGGGCAAACGTCAGGAGCGGGTAGTCGAAATCCTTGGTGCCGCGGATGACCATCCTCCCCTTGCGCACCGAGTGGGGCAGGGTGATCCTGGCGTTGTTGACCGGGTCCACCACCAGGTCGCGGTTCAGCTCGATGCCATAGGGAGAGAGCAGCTCGTCGAGGTTGTTGTCCACCGCGGCGAGCGCGTTGAAATCGTTGGTGATGTTCGGGTTGGGGTTGAACGGGCCCATGGCCTTGATCGCCTCTTCGGAGAAGCTGGACAGGGACACGTCGAAGTTGTCGGCCAGCACGAGAATCGTCCCGCCCCGCATGAGGAACTGGTCGATCTCGTACAGTTCGCGGGGAGAGTACTTCTCGCGCGGCCCCCAGATGACGAGGGCGGAGATGTCGTCGCCGATGGTCTGGGATGCGTCGACCTTCTCCACGTCGAAGTCCTTGTCGGTGAACAGGCCGTTGCTGATGCCCGCAAGGATCTGGTTGACCTGCTGCTGGAGCTGGAGCGCCACGTCGAGGAAGCGCTGGTGAATGGGGTTCTGCTGCCCCATCATGCCCGCGATCTTGGGGTCGATGACCGGCTTGTCGGACGGGAACGGACAGAACTCGCCGTGACCGCAGACGAACCCGATCTTGCGCTGTCCCGGGGCCTTCTTGAGCATGTCCGTGAACGCGTCGGCATCCTCCTTGAGCGCGAGCAGGAGCTTCTTGAGCTCCATGACGCGCTGGACGTCCGGCGGGTCTGCGGCCAACACCTTGGCAAACTCGTCGAGCACCGTGACGAACCCTTGCAGGCCGCCCACCTGCTCCTTGGGACCGGTTCCCCGGACGATGGCGTCAAAGCGGTGATGCTGCCCGGCCAGCGGCTCGCCGCTGGTGGCAAAGGCATCTCGGACCTTGTCGCACTTCTCGAGGATCGTCTCCCGGTTCTTGGCCAGGGCCGCAGCCTCCTCCTCCATGTTTTCGATGGGGGCCAACAGCCCTTCGATGCCGGAGGTCTCCTGCTTCTCGTCCGGCTTGACCTCGAACGCGGTCAGCTCGTCGGTGCACGTTTTGAGCGCCTCGCTGATGGCGTCGGCTGCGTTGACCAGGTGCTCGATCTTGCGGACGTGCTCGACGCGGTCCTTGAGACGGATGAGCCGCTTCGTGATCTCGAACTCGAAGAAGTTCGGATCGAGGGCCTTGCCGAGAACCTCCACCTCCCCGTGCCAGTGCAGGGTCGCACCCACCACGTAGCGGGTCATCTCGAAGCGCCCTTCCTTGACCGTTCCCTCTTCCGCGACGAACGGCTCGACGCCGGCCTCCTCGGCCTTCTTCTCCACGTCGTCGGCCACTTCGACGACCTCGACCCGGCCTTGCCCCTGCGACCGGAACTCCTCGATCTTGTCGCGGAGCTTCTGGTCCACTCCCCGAATCAGCATGTCCTGTCCCCAGTCCCCCTTGACCGAGTCAGGCAGGGTCTTGCTGATGAACAGGCGGATCTCCAGCGGTCCCCCCGCTTCCTGGCCCACCATCGACTGGAGCACCTCGACGCTCTGGGGCGACAGCGAGTTCACCTGGTTCTCGGTCAGGTCAGCCCGGCCGAACACGTACGTCGAAATCAGGTTCACCAGCCCGATGCCGACGAGCAGGGCGACCAGCAGAATGAGCGTGTTGACGAATCGTGCGCCGCGAGACATGGTCTTCTTGTCCGCCATGGTGCACCTCCTAGTTCCAGCGGCGGCGGTTCAGAGAGAACGTCGCCACCACGAGGCACAGGGCAATCATCGAGAGGAAGAACACGAGGTCCCGCGTGTCGATGACGCCCCGGGTGAAGTTGGAGAAATGGGAGCTGAAGCTGAAGTACTCCGCCACCTTCTTGGCGCCTTCCCAGAACGCACCGAGGATCCGGTCGATGAAGAAGAAGAGGCTCGACAGCACCGCCCCCACGATGTAGGCCACGATCTGGGAGCGCGTCCAGGTCGAGGCCATCAGCCCGATCGCCAGGAAAGCGGACCCGACGAGCAGGAGCCCGACGTACCCCCCGATGATCGCACCCCAGTCCGGCTCGCCCAGCAGCCCGAGGAGGAGCGGGTAGACCAGCGTCAACAGCAGCGTGACCTTGAGGAAGCCCACCGCCCCCGCAAACTTCCCGAGCACGATCTCGGCGTCGCTGACCGGGAGGGTCGCGAGCAGCTCGAACGTGCCCAGCCGCTTCTCCTCGGACACGAGCCGCATCGCAATGGCCGGCAGGTAGAACACGAAGAACGCCGGAACCAGCTCGAAGAACGACCGCAGGCTGGCCTCCCCCGTCTTGAAGAAGGTATCGACCACGAAGAACTTGAGCCCCACCACGACGAGGAACACCGCAATGGCCACGTACGCGATGGGGGACGCAAAATAGGAGGCGAACTCCTTCTTTCCCATGACCCAGATATTGCCCATGGCCTACTCCTGCGTGCTTTTGCGGAAAATCCCCTCGAGATCCAGCAGCTCCCGCCGCACCTCGAGGAGCCGCCACTTCTGAGCAGTCGTCAGTGCCACCACCCGCTCCCGCAGGTCGTCCGCACCCCTGCCCGCGATCTCAAACTCCAGCTCACCTGCCAGGCCGACCGGACGCATTCGCACCGCGCCGGCCCACGGCTGCTGCGTGAGCACCGCCGCCACAGCCTCGGAGGCCAGTCCGTCCGCACCGATCCGAAGCACCACCGGCGGGTTGGACGCCTGCGCTTCCTGGAGCTCCCGCGGGGTCCCGTTGGCCACGATCTTCCCCCTGTGGATGATCACGATGCGGTCGCACGTGACCAGCACCTCGGGCAGGATGTGCGTGGAGAGGATCACCGTCCGTTCCTTTCCAAGATCCTTGATCAACGAGCGGATCTCCACGACCTGGTTCGGGTCGAGCCCCACGGTGGGCTCGTCCAGCACCAGGATCTCCGGATCATGGATCAGCGCCTGAGCCAGGCACAGGCGCTGCCGATAACCCTTGGAGAGCGTGCCGACCACCTGCCCCAGGACATCGGTCACGCCGCATTGCTCGGCCACGGCCGGAATGCGCTGGGCCAGCTTCCTGCTGGCGACCCCGCGCAGCGCACCGACGAACTTCAGGTAGTCGTAGGCCACCATGTCGCTGTACAGGGGCGCGTTCTCAGGCAGGTAGCCGAAGCGCTTCCGAACCGCCCGGGAATGCTCCTGGACGTCGAGCCCGCCGATGCGGACGCTTCCCGACGTGGGCGGGATGAAGCAGGTCATGATCTTCAGGCAGGTGCTCTTGCCTGCACCGTTGGGACCCAGGAACCCGACGATCTCGCCCTTGTTGATGGAGAACGAAATCCCCTTCAACGCATCGATCTCGCCATAGCGCTTCCTGAGGTCCGCCACTTCAATCATTGGGGCCGCAGCGCTGTGAGTCATTGTCCTCCCTCGACAAATGGCCGCCCTCAACCGGGCAGGCGCAGACAGTCATGTTGGGCCACTTCAACACTCCACCCGTGCGAATATTCCCGCAGGCCTGATCCAAATAAGGGGAGAGCGCGCTCCTGTCAAGGAGAACGTGCACCGTCCCCCTGGCCGGTTCGACATTCCGCTTGACAATCTCGGCCGCTGCGGATTACTTTCTGCTCGTTGATATTGCGGGAGTAGCTCATCTGGTAGAGCGTCAGCTTCCCAAGCTGAATGTCGCGGGTTCGATTCCCGTCTCCCGCTCAGACAGGCCGTCATCGAAGCCTCGGCCTGGGCGCATTCACTGTCCATCACGAAGGCTCCGTTCCAAGCGCTACCCAAGCCTGTCTGACCCTGAGCGAGGGAGCGCCGGCGACCGAGTCGAAGGGTCTCATGCCATCACGCCGGTCGAACCATCCTGCTCCTGAACCTGTGCCGCTGATTGTGCGGATGTGCCGAGGGTGCGGGCTCCCTGACGGCCTGCGAGGGTGCGGCGAGTACCGGCGGCACGGCATGTTTGATGTCTCGCAGTCTGGAGTGCGGCTCCCGAAGATCACCCCCTCCACCGCTCGGGGGAGGGTACCGTCGGGCACAGGCCCGACGGGGGGAGGGGGCGTGCCGGGCTGCTCCAGGATCGTAGGTGTGACTGGGCGTACCGGCCGGAGAGAGGCCACCGAGTGCCGGATCAGTCCTACGATTCAAGGGAAGCCCGGAAACCCCACCTCGCCCTTGCGCCCCGGGGCGCAAGGGCACTCCTCCCGGCGGGAGGAGGGGTATTTCGAGGCCCGCACTCCTGGCCGAGAGACATCAAGCTGGCTTTGCCGACGGTACACGACTCAGCCTCGCAGGCCGTAGGGTTGCCCGCACCCGCGGCCCTCTCGCTGCATCGGCCGCCGGGGTGCGCCGTGCGACGCTCC
>Ga0194127_10001156_pt1 | contig 39380 bp, 47 predicted proteins | sample TA2KigC100mmetaG_FD_148624 | JGI IMG/M metagenome (GOLD analysis project Ga0194127, IMG submission 148624) | Freshwater microbial communities from Lake Tanganyika, Tanzania - TA2015036 Kigoma Deep Cast 100m | ecosystem: Environmental > Aquatic > Freshwater > Lake | place: Tanzania: Lake...
GACTACACCCTCAAGCGCTGGGACGCCCTGGCCCGCTACGCCGGGACCGGGCACCTGCCCATCGACAACAACGTCATAGAGAACGACATCCGCCCCATTGCCATCGGGAAAAAGAACTGGTTGTTCGCGGGTTCCGAGCGGGCGGGCAAGCGGGCGGCCGCGATCCAGACCCTGCTCGGCACCGCCAAGCTCAACGGCCTCGACCCTGCGGCCTGGCTCAAGGACACCCTGGAAAAGCTCCCCACCTGGCCCGCCAGCCGCATCGACGAGCTGCTGCCGCTGCGGCGGGAAGACATGGACGCTCAGGACTGAAAGGAAGTGAGCCTCCGCAGTGGATCGGCTAAAGGCTTACGCTTCGGCAACAGTCATGGACGCAAATCCGTCAGCCGCCCGGCCTGTCCGGAGGCGGGTGTTGCGTCCAGCCTAGCCAGTCTTCACCCGCCCGCCACCGGTCACGGCCGCAAATCCGGCGCCGATATCGAGCAATTCCGCGTCGATACTGCTCTGTCTGAGGTTCTGGGCTTCGAACACCAGCGCTTCCAGCCGGTCCTGGATGTTCTTTTCGGCCGCCTGCATGGCTTGCAGCCGGAGTTGCTGTTCCGCGACCAGCGCTTCCACGCAGGTCCGGTAGAGGGTGATGAACAAGTGCTGGCGAATCAGCGCCGACAGCAGCCGCTCGCTGCCCAGGGGCGCCCGCGGCAGTACCCGATTCGGCCAGGGAGCCCGGGCGAGCCGCGAGAAATGCCCTAGATCCACGGGCAGGAGCCGGGTCATCCGGGGGATTCCCGACGGGCTGTGGAACAGCAGCACCGGCTCCACGGAGTGCTCGCGCCAGTCATCCAGGTGATCCAGGATGCGCTCGATGGCGGGCGCGATGCCTGTGGGCGAACTCGGTGTGGCGAGGGTGGTTTCCACCGGCTGACGCTGATCGGCGAGGCGCGCCCGCACCCTGGCGCCCACGGCCAGGATGTGCCGCCCGGACCAGGGGACGGTCGCCAAGGCATTCATGTCCGCGATGGCCCGGGCCACGAGGTCCTCATTGAAGCGTCCGCACAGGCCGACATCGGAACCCAGGATGACCGCTCCCACGCGCGAGGGCGGCGCGGGCCGCTGCGGTCGAAAGCCTGGCTTCATGCCGCGCAGCGCAACCTGGAAGCCCAGTTCCACGGACCGTTCGTATTCGCACAGGCTGTCCAATGCCTTCGAATACTGCCGGGCATTGACCGCCGCCAGGGATTTCATGGTGCGAACGATCCCGCGCAGATCGGATACCGTGCCGATCTGTCGCCTTAGTTCCTGCTCGGTGTCCACGCTGGGGTGGCCTAACCCGCCAGCACTTGTCTCAGGGAGGCCAGCAGCGCGGCGCGTTCCGGCTCGGCCAGAACCTCGCCCCGATGGATTCGTCGGCTGAGGTCCTGCTGATCTTCGCGCATCAAATCTCTCAACAAACCCTCGGCCCTCGCGATCTCGGCAAATGGCAAGCCATCGAACAAACCCTCGGTCACTGCCAGCAGGACGGCAATCTGCTCGCCAGGGCTCAGTGCCTCATGTTCCGCCTGCTTGAGTGTTTCGCGTACCCGCCGGCCGCGCTCCAGCAGGGCACGGGTGGTCTCATCCAGCCGTGTACCGAAGCGGGCGAACATCTCCAGTTCCTCGAATTGGGCGTAATAGAGCTTGAGCGCCCCCGCCACCGATCGGTAAGCAGGCAACTGCGCCTTGCCGCCCACGCGCGAGACTGACTTGCCGACATCGACGGCGGGCAGCATGCCTCTGTGGGCCAAATCCGGTGACAGATAAATCTGCCCGTCGGTGATGGAGATCAGGTTGGTGGGGATGTAGGCGGAGAGGTTCTGTGCCTCGATCTCGACGATGGGCAGCGCGGTTAACGAGCCACCGCGCGCCAGACGGGTGGCGCGTTCCAGCAAACGTGAATGGATATAGAAGATATCGCCAGGGTATGCCTCTCGACCCGGCGGGCGGCGCAATAGCAGGGAGAGCTCACGATAAGCCAGTGCGTGGCGGGTCAGGTCATCATAGACGATCAGGACATCGAGCCCTTGCGCCATGAAATATTCTGCCATGCTGGTGGCGGCATAGGGCGTGACATACTGGAGCCCGGGCGGGTCCTGCGCGGCGGCAACCACGACCACGGTTTGTTGCAGGACCTGTTGTTGGTGCAGGGTATCGATGACGCGGGCGGTCGCGTCGCCGCGCTGGCCGATCGCACAATAGACGCAGACGACATCCTTCTTGCGCTGGTTGAGGATCGCCGCCAGCGCGATGGCGGTCTTGCCGGTATGCCGGTCGCCGATGATGAGTTGTCGCTGTCCCCGCCCGATCGGGATGGCGGCGTCGATGACCTTGATGCCCGTGAGTAGCGGCTGGTTGACCGGGGCGCGTTCCATGATGCCTGGCGCCTCTCTCTCGATGGGCCAGCGCTCCGCCGGGATCAGCGAGCCCCGTTCGTCCAATGGCGCGCCGAGCGCGTTGACGACCCGTCCCAGTAACTCCATGCCCACCGGCACGTCCGCGACGCAGCCGGTACGACGGACGCGCGTGCCGGCCGCGATGCCTTCCGGGGGGCCCAGCAGCGCGACGCCGACCTGCCCCGGATCCAGATTGAGTGCCAGACCCAGGATGCCACCATTGAAGATAAGCAGTTCCTGGGATCGGACTCCGGCCAAACCGTCCACCAGCGCCACACTTTGATCGATATGGCGAACGCTGCCTGTTTCGACCGCCGTCAACTCAGGGCCGGATTCCTCGAGCAGTCGCGTCAGGGTGGCCCCAACCGCGTCTAGCGCATCATTCAGCATGGTCATGATCTCCGGCCTGTTTGGCCTCCGTCAGGGCATCGTCGAACACGTGTTCCAAATTTTCAAAATAGCTCTCCAGGCGCCATTCCAGCGTATGCGCCGGTGTGATGAGTATGAGTCCATGATCCCCCGGCGGCAACGCTTCGAAGCGAAGGGTCAGTTCGGGTCCCAACTCCCGGTGCAGCAGGCTGGTCACCTGTTCACGTTGAGCGGCGCTCAGAATCAGACTACTGGCGAGGGTCGCCTCGCCAACCCCGGATTCGGCGAGTTGCCGCTTCTCCTGCCCGGACAGCCGTTCGAAGCGCTCCAGGAAATGGCCGAGCAGCGCCTGCTCCAGTTCCTGGCCGCACAGATCCCCTACTGCCTTGCGGGCGCTGGCCATGACCCACTGCCCCAATTTCCGGCGCAATCGTTCCTTGAATTCGCGTTGTTCCCGCTCCAGTTCGCCTCGCCAGTGTCGCCTGAGGGTTTGTGTCTCTTCCTGTGCCGCGGCGATGAGGCTTACCCGCTCGCGTGCGGCCTCTGCCCGCGCCTCGGCCAGGAGTTCGGCGCGCATCTGGGTCAGTTCCCGGGTTTGTTGCCGGAGATGCTCGGCCTCCCGTTGCGCCTCTTCCTCGCGCTGGCGCACCGCGCTTTGACGGGCTTCGATCGCCTGCTGGCGGCGATCCATCGCGCGGAGGATCGGTCCATAGAGGAATCGCCGCAGCAACAGCGCCAGGATGAACAGGTTCACCCATTGCGCCGTGACCGTCAGCCAGTCCACTCGCACCTGACTCAGCCCCCGGTCTTGCCGATAAAGTAATCCCAGAACGGATTGGCGAAAATCAGGATCATGCTGACCACCAGGCAGTAGATACCGGTGGATTCGACCATGGCGACCCCGACGAACAAGGTGCGGGTCAGCGTCGGCGCTTCATCCGGCTGCTGGGCGATGGCGCTCAGGGCCTGCGCGACGGCGCGTCCCTCCCCCAGCGCCGGCCCGATGCTGCCGATGGCCATGGTCAGGCCTGCCGTGAAAATGGATACAGCGCCGATAATGACTTCCCCCGTGATCTCACTCATGTCGGTCTCCTGGGTTGTTGTTATTGGGTGGATCATCCTGGGCCGAGGCGATGAATACCATGGCCAGGATGGCGAATATGTAGGCCTGCACCAAGGCGGTGACCAGGCCGAGTAACTGCAAGGGGATGGGCAGAAAAAACGGGGCGACCAGCAACAGAATGGCGCCTACCATGCCGCCACTCATGACATTGCCGTAAAGCCGCATGGCCAGCGCCACGGTACGCGAGATTTCACCGAGGATGTTCATCGGCAGCATGAAGACGCTAGGCTTGAGATAGTCGGCAAAATAGGCGCGAGGTCCCCGTTGCGCGATGCCGTAAACCGGCACCGCCGCCAGCACGGCCAGCGCCAGGGCCGCGGTGGTGGACAATGAGCCGGTGGGCGGCTCGAACCCGGGGATCACGCCCAATAAATTGGCCGTGGCGATGAACAGGAACAGGGTGCCGATGAATCCCAGGTATTTCTCCGGCGCCTGTCTGCTGGTCGAATGGATCTGATCGCACAGGCCGACGACGAGTATTTCCAGGAAATTCTGCCAGCGCGAGATGGGCCCCTCGTCCCGTAGCCGCCGCGTGACGCCATGGGAACCCAGCACGAGGAGGAGCATTACCAGCCAGGTGTTGAGCAGGGTCGCGTTGACCGTGAAAGGCCCCCACTGGCAAAGCACGATGTCATCGGGGCTAAGTGTCATGAGTGCCTGGCCAGGGACGGGCCGAGCCGGCGGGTCCAGTACCCCCGGGCCGCGAGAATGCCCAGCAGGGCCGCCAGATAGTCCTGCCAGCGGTGGCCGGCCACGAGGTAGAGCCCCACGGCGATCAGGGCCAGGCGCAGCAGCAGGCTGGCCAGCAGGCCCGGCCCGCCCAGACGGCTTTGCGCAGCCCGCCGCACGGTCAACCAGAGACCGCCAAAATAGAGGCTGCCCAGCCCCATGCCGGCGGCCAGCGCCCACAGCCCGTGGAGTAAGGAAGTGCTCATGTCACGGCCTGTCGAGCTTGTTCAGGCCTTCCCGCTGAATCCAGCGCCAGGCATTCCAGCAGCCCAGCACGGCGCCCAGAAACAGCAGGGTCAGCGTCCAGGACACGCGCCCTGGCCATTCGCGGTCGATCCAGGTCCCCAGCGCGATGCCCGCCAGAACCGGCACGGCCACCGCCCAACCGACCAGGCCGAACATGCCCAGGCCAAACCAGGCGCCGCGGTCGATTCGGGTTTTCGCCTGCTGATGGCGCGCGGCCTTGTCGCCGACGACAGTGGCCAGATTCCTCCTGCGTTCGCGGCTCATGGTTTCACCCTCTTTGCAGTTCAAGGAAACGCTTGGCGACGCCGGCTTCCAGTCGCGCGAGCACGGACCGTGCCTGGCGTTCGCGTTCGCCGAGTTCCCGCCGGCGTTGCTCGATGGAACACTTGAGAGCGGCCGGATCCTTGCCCCGTACCGCCTCGCGGGTGCTGATCCTGACCTCGGATCCGCATTTGATCAGGATGCCCTCGTCCAGGCCCACGCAGCGCTCGTCGCCCTCAAGGGTCAGGTAGCGTAATAGCCCCGGCGCCAAGGCGGTGGCTAGGTCCACATGATGCGGCTCCAGACAGAAACACCCGTTTTCGGCCTCGGCGATGACCTTGCGAACCGGCTCATCCACCAGGGTTTCGGTCGGCAGGAAGATTTTAAGCCGCATCCTGGACCTCGTCCGCCACCCCGGTGAATTTTGCCTCGTCAAGGGCGCCGATCATGTATAGCGCGGTTTCCGGCATGGCGGCGTAGGTGTCGGCCAGGATGCGTTCGCAGCCCGCCAGCGTCGCATCGAGACTCACCCAGCGGCCCGACTGTCCGGTGAAGTGCTCGGTGCTGTAGAAAGGCTGGGTCAGGAATCGCTCCAGACGGCGGGCGCGGTTCACCGTGCGGCGATCCGCCTCGGACAGTTCCTCCAGCCCCAGCATGGCGATGATATCCTTAAGTTCTTCGTACTCGGCCAGAGTACGCCGCACCGACATCGCCACTTGGTAGTGATGATCGCCCACGATGGCGGGGTTCAGCATCCGGGAGTTGGAGGCCAGCAGGTCCATGGCTGGATAGAACCCCTGCGCGGCGCGTTTGCGGGACAGTACCACCGAGGCGGACAGGTGCGAGAAGGTATGGCTGGCGGAAGGGTCGGTGAAATCGTCCGCCGGTACATAGACGGCCTGCACCGAGGTGATGGCGCCGCTGGCGGAACTGGCGATACGCTCCTGAAGTTCGGCCATTTCCGTGGCCAGGGTTGGCTGATAACCCACGCGGGAAGGTATTCTGCCCATCAAGCCGGAAACCTCGGTCCCCGCCTGGATGAAGCGGAAGATGTTGTCGATCAACAGTAAAACGTCCTGTTTTTCCTCGTCGCGGAAATATTCCGCCACGGTCAGGGCGGCGTGACCCACCCGAAACCGCGCTCCCGGAGCTTCGTTCATCTGGCCGAAAACCAGTATGGCCTGATTCAGCACCCCGCTGTCGCGCATCTCCCGGTAGGTTTCCTCGGCTTCCCGACAACGTTCGCCGATGCCGCAGAAGAGGCTGACGCCCCGATAGCGCGCGGCCATGTTGTGGATCAGTTCGTCGATCATCACGGTCTTGCCGACGCCGGCTCCGCCGAACAAGCCGGCCTTGCCCCCGCGTTCGAGCGGGGCCAGCAGGTCGATGGCCTTGATGCCGGTCTCGAACATTTCCTGTTTCGATACTCTTCGTGACAGCGGCAAGGGCGGCTGGAGTATCGGCCGCCACTCGCAATCCTTGAGTGCGGGACCACTATCGATGGGGTTACCGAACATGTCGATCATCCGGCCCAGCAAGGCTCTGCCGACGGGCACCCGCAAGGGCTGGCCGGTATCGCGCACGGCTGCTCCGCGCCTGAGCCCCTGAGTCGGCTGCAGGGCAACACCCCGGACGGTATCCGGGCTGAGATGGGCCACCACTTCGATGAGCAACTCGGGCTCTTCCAATGTGAGCAAGGCCTGTCGTACTGGCGGCAGCCGTCCCTCAAAGCGGATGTCGACCACGCTGCCGCGCGTGGCCAGCACCCGGCCGTCGGCTTGGGCCGACTCCGGGGTGGCGAAGGGTTCGGATGTTTCAGGCCGCTGGCTCATGTCGGAATCGAGGCTTTACTGCCGGCCATGTCAGGCGGGCGGTTTGGTTTCAAATTGCCAGAAGCCGGTCATGCCCAAAAAACCGGAGGGTGGAACACCCTCCGGTAGTGCGCCGAGAGAGAATAAGGCGAGTGATCCGTTGCCATCCAATCTGGAGCGCCAGCCCACCTCGACAGATGATAGGTCTCCGCACCCAACTGGGCACGCTACACGATTTCGAACCTGCCGGTGATCAACAGTACACGCGGGTTTGTGATGCGTGCTCAACCATGACCGGATGTGCATGTCTCGCTAACTCACGGCGAAGTACAACAGGACGAGCATCACGAAAAACCACCTGGGCAGGTAATTCCTATGGCCGTTGATGTTGATGTCATCCACTACGCTCATCCACTCGACGAAGTCTCGGAGTCCTGAAAAGGGGCATTGGGCCATGTCAGGCGCCTGCAAGGTTTCGGATGGCTCGGTAGTCTCGCGGTCATTACTGTTCGGGCGGCTAGTTCTTGGAATCTTGGGGGCATCAGTCATGGGGGGTCTCCGTGGGGTGAATGTGAGTAAGGGTAAGGCAAAGCAGGTCTGGTGTGTGAAGAACCTCAGGCATCAGCCATTGTCATTTTGAGCCAGTGACCCGCAGGGTGCCGGGCAGGATGGCCCGGCATCCAGTTCTCGGGACATGAACCTGCCTAGGCCAAAAGGTCGGGTTTCAGACGTTTGATGGCGCGACCGGCGACCTGTCATGGCGCCGTTCCGCCATCCAGGCCCGGAATCGCATCGTTTTCGCCAAAGCGAGAAAAACTGCATAAGCTTTAATTCACTGCGCGCCGCATTCTTCGTGGCCAAATCATTCTGTTCACGTCTGAATGGCGCCAACCCGTTCCCGTTGACAATGCAGCCTGTCCAGGGTCTTGCAGGCAACTCACGCAATCATCGATTGATGGGGGTTCTCGTAGGCCGCCTGGAAGATTTCCCTGAGCGTGGCCGCCTCGGCAAAGCTGTCACAGGGCGATGACTCAGCATTTTGCCATTCGCCGTTTTCATCGTTATACCCTACCCAGAATCCCTCGGGGGAGATATTGATTTCGTAGTGGATGGTTGGCATGGGATGACCTCCGGTCAAATTCATCTTGAACGCAAAAAGCGCACCAAGGAATCCTGATTGCTTCAATATGCAAGTCCGGACCGAGCGTCGGGGCATTTGCCGCATTAAGCTAGGGTATTTCACGCACTTGAGGTGCGACAACATACCGCATGTAATGAATGGCATATCTTCATTAGTATAGAGTCATCCCGACACTTCATGGGATACTTTCTCTCTCTTTACTTTAATGGGCGCTCCACGCGAGCGCCATTTTTTTCATTCGTGGGGTACGGACTGTAGTCCAGATGCAGTATCGGCATGGTTCGTGCTGAAGGTGTGGTGAAAGCGATAGTAAGTCATGGTCAATCAAATGGCTTTCTCCTGTTTGCCTCGCTGGGCGCCCGGCAATAATATTAGTGGTGAAAGCCAATGGCCAAAAGGCTGGCTTTTATTATTCCGGAGTACCCGGTATTTATTCGTCATTTATACTCAAGGAAACAATCATGCAAACCAGTATTAACTCCAGACCGATAGCCTCTCAGAGCGTTGTCAATGAAATTGACGCAGTTTTGTCAGAGGACTCTCTTCAGACGTGTTCGCAGCCATCCAATGAGATCGATGAAGAACTCCGCAAAAAGATCATCGCCGAAAAAGCCTACTACCTGGCGGAAGCGCGCGGTTTCGCCGGTGGATGCGATCTGGAAGACTGGCTGGTGGCCGAGGCTGAAGTCAATCAGCTCCTGGGCGGTTCCTACATCACCGCCTGATCTCCAGAAAATCAACCGAGCTCGATTCATGGTTCGGCGTCTGGTGGAGATCCATCGAGGGGAATAAAGCCATGTGGACGGCTCCGCTTTATCGTGTGGGCGGACCCGTCCGGCTTGTTTCGGTATTGATGCCCTCTATAGGAAACTGTAAAACCGAACCGGCGGCTTATGGCCTTGGTTGTCACGATAGGGTCATTCTGTTGGCGCTTCCATGCTGTTTTCCGCGTGGGCCGGGTGTCATATAGGGTCTGGAACCGAGGTGGTTAATCAGGGGATTCGTGTTAGTGGCATTGATATCAGTGCGATATGTTATTCATCTCCATGGATAGGTTCAGGGATGCAATGCCGCCCGGCTCGAAGTGCTAATGAAATCTGTGTTTTCAAGATATTGGCTTACGAACAGGATAATCAATTAGAGGAGATTCTTATGCTAAGATTGGGTAACAAAAGTCCCCTGTCCATGGTTGCTTTGTTAATCGTCTTGGGGGTGAGCCCTGCCGTCCATGCCCGGCCGAGTATGTGGTGGGACCATTTTGAAGCCACCACTTCCGACGCATCCGAATGCGTCAAACAGGCGGAACAAATCCTGACCACCGAGAAGTCGGGTGAGCATGTCTCTGATGCCGATTCGGTCCGGTCCTGGAGTGACAAGACGGTGTCTGTGGCCGAATGCATCTCGTTCGGTGGTCAGCTCATCGTCGCGGTGCTGATCAGTAGCGAGGACCCGGATATGGGCAACCGGTTGTTTAATGCGCTGAGAAAAGGGTTGAAGAAAAGCAGCCCGAATCCGCAGTCCTGATACACCCTTGGCGGCGCCAACCTTTGGGTGTCGGATCGATGGCTGCTCGGTTTGCCGACGCACACAAGTCATGACTGTCCGCCTGCCAGACCTTGTCATCCGGGAGTGTCGAAGATGCATCCGTCATCCATCAGTCGACCGGCTTTGGCGGATAGTCATGCCGGAGGTTCACCCCGGCGGGTGCGTGAAATCCCACACAAAATGTGGGATTTACCATAGTCGCCTGATTGGGTGAAGCTGCATGTTCCACTAAGCTCTTGTTTGTATTGATCTGGGTCGTCATGGCGCAGAGTTTGCTTATATATGGCCATCTTCAACCCATCCATAAGGTAACCACCATGGCCATAACAGCAAGTACAAACAACAACCCGGCCGGCAGAAAGGGAGCCATGTTTCTGGGCACCGGGCTGGCCTTCGCTTCCCTGATTCTCGTTCCTGCCCTGGCCACCCGGCTGGGCATGGGTATGGCGATGACCGGCGCGTTGCGTATCGCGCTGATGCGCGCCTCCAACCGCGTCGTCAATAATAGCAACGGCGACGGAGAAACCGATACCGCCAGCATGTGTTGTCATTGATTGGAAAGGCATTCTAATCGGCGTATCCTTACAGCGTTCATTTCATCAATCCGGCCTACACGGCAGAGTTTGAATCCCTGGGTTCTTGACTCTTGTTCGTTGGACGTTTAGCCGTCAATCTGAAGATATGCAAGTTTAGGAGAAAAAAATGGCACATGTACACGGAGCAGCCGCCAAAACCGCGGCTGATCACGCCCACCATGCTCATCACGCTCATCATGCAACGAATGCGGCTGATCATGCCCATCATGCGATGAGTGCGGCGGGTTCCAGCCACAAAATGATGGAGCAGGCGGGGCACATGATGGCCAACATGCCGAAACATGGCGGCATGGCGGCGGCGGGTACGGCAGCGGTTGCCGCCGCCACGCCGCAAGGCAGAGGTTTCATGGGGTTCCTGGCGCGGCATCCCTTGGTGATTTTTGGCTTGGGCGTCGCGGTAGGGTATCTGGCGCACAAGTACCGCAAGGAAATCATCCAGTCCGCGGGTGGTCTGACCGGCGATTTTGGTCAACAGCAACATGAAACCCTCGACGATCTTGTCGGCGAATGCCAGGAATGTGCGGCTGAAGAGCCCACGAAAGCTCCAGGCAAGCCCGGTAAAGACTAATCCGTGCTCTCCCTGAACCCCCCCGGTTTGCCGGATCGGACGGCTACTCTCGCCCCCCTGACGGGAAGGCGCCGACGAAGGCCTGCTCGCCGGGGGCGGTTCGAAAAATTCACTCCAGTTCACCAACCCGATGGTCATCCCCATGGCGATTGAAAAGCAAATCGTGCTCCGCTATCGATCGGAAGGACATGTCCGTTTCCAGTTGCCTGAAGCACTCTGTGAACCGGAACTGGCCCGCGGGTTGGTTGCCAGCTTGTGCTCCATGGAAGGCATCTACCGCGTCGATCTGAACGCTGCTCAACGCAAGCTCTCCATCCGCTTCCTGGCGACAGTCTGCGATTTTGCCGCCGTCTTTCGGCGACTTCACGAGTCCGTGGCGCGGCTAGGTCAACAGTTGGGGTCAGCGCTGTCCCGCCCACGCGAAGCAACCACTGCCGGGCCAAATGCTGAGCCAAAACCCTTCTGGTCTCGAAGCTTCCAGGGTCGCATTCAGGAGATCCGAGAAACCTTGTCGGCCCTGCGCATCCTGGGCAAGCGCGCGCTCGTGGGCGTCAATGAGGGGATGCAACGGCGTCCTCGCTTTTTGACGGAGATGATGAACGATCTATTGATGCTCTATCTGGTCAAACTGCATTGGCATCACATCCTCTACGAGTGGTTGCCCAGACCCTGGACCCATCGGTATGAATGGGGCGCCGCGCTTTACCTCGTGTATTTGTCGGTTCAGGCCAGGCTGCCCAAACCGGGCTGACACACCACACGGAGTTCGCCCATGTCAGCCATCAGCGACGATTTTGGCGGAATCCAGCCCAGACATTTTCGTATCGAGCATGCCCTGCGACGGCGAATTCGCGTCCTGGCGCCCTCCCTGCGGAAAGATGCCGAGCGGGTTTACGCCCTGGAAATTCTGTTGCGCAAGCGGCTTGCGATTCGGCGCGTGCGCAGCGTTCCCCACCTGGGATCGCTGGCCATCGACTACGATCCGGCCCATTTGCCCCTGCCCTCCCTCATCCGATTGCTGGACACCGTAATACCCAGCCTGGGGCAAGGCATCGCCGCTTTCGATGAACCCGCGGAAAAGCGGCGGACCACCTGTGATATCCGGGAGATCAATTTCGCGATCGAGGGTATGACCTGTTCCTCCTGTGCATTGCTCATTGAGTTGCGGCTACGCCGCGACCCCCGCGTGCATCAGGTCAGCGTCAACATGGCTACGGAAACCGCCGCTCTCCGCGGGGTCATTCCCGAGGAGGATGTCCACGCCATCGTGCGTGGTCTGGGTTATCGGGTTCAGCCTGTCGATACCCTGCTTCAACGCAAACTGCTGATGGAGCGCGAGGAGCTGCGCGTCCGGGAGGCCCGGCGGCGCGCCATCATCACCGGTGTCCTCGGCATTCCGGTTACCGTGATGGCCATGGCGATGTGGCAGGGCCGGTTCTGGCGCTGGTCGCAGTTCCTGCTGAGCACGCCGGTGGTATTGTGGGCGGGACGGCCGTTCCTCGACAAGGCCGTCAAGCTGGCCCGCCACGGCTCGGCCAATATGGACACGCAGATAGTGCTTGGGGTCGGCTCCGCCTATCTGTTCAGTACGGCCGGTTTGCTGTCGGGTGCGCCACACCTCTACTTCGATGCCGCCAGCGGCATTCTTGGCTTTGTCCTGCTGGGTCGTTACCTGGAGGAGAAGGCCAAGGGCCGGGCCCATGCCGCGATCCGACGCTTGCTGGACATGCAACCGCACACGGCGCAATTGCTGCGCAACGGGGAGGTTGTCACCGTGTCGGTCGACGATCTGCAACCCGGCGACCTCATCCTGATCCGCCCGGGCGATCGCGTGCCGGCCGATGGAGTGGTCGTGGAAGGTCTGTCCCAGGTCGATGAAGCCATGGTCACGGGCGAGAGTCTCCCGGTCGTCAAGGCGGTAGGCCACACCGTCGTGGCGGGCTGCATCAACGGCAACGGCGCCTTGCGGGTGCGAGTGACCGCCATCGGCGCCGACACGGTGCTGGCCGGCATCATCCACATGGTCGATCAGGCGCAGTCTTCCCGCCTGCCGATCCAGAAAACGGTCGATCGCATCTGCGCGGTCTTCGTGCCGGGTGTCATCCTGATCAGCGGGGCCACCTTTGCCGGCTGGCTGCTGGCTGGCGCCGGGCTGACCACGGCCTTTTCCAACGGCATCGCGGTTCTGCTGATCGCCTGCCCCTGCGCCCTGGGTCTGGCGACACCGGCCGCCATCATGGTGGGTACGGGTCAGGCCGCCGAGCGCGGAATCTATATACGCAATGGTGAGAGCCTGGAACTGGCCACGCGGCTCGATACCATCATCTTCGACAAGACGGGCACCATCACCGTGGGTAAGCCGGTGGTCACCGATTTCTGGAATGTTTCCGGCTTTGCGGATGCCGAATTACTGTCGCTGGCCGCGGGCGCCGAGGCGGGTTCCGAACACTTCCTCGCCCGGGCGATACTGGCTTACGCCAGGGGGCAGGGAATCGCGGAGGCCGATGCCGTGGCCTTCGAGTCCCTTCCGGGGCGCGGCATCCGGGCCCGGGTCCGTGAGTATGAGCTATCCATCGGTGCGCAAGCCTGGCTGGCGGAAGTCAATATCGATGTCACGCCACTGTGGGAGCGGGTGTTGACGCTGGCCCACCAGGGCAAGACACCGGTGTTGATGGCCGTGGATGGTCGGGTCGCCGCCCTGTTCGGCATTGCCGACCAGCCTCGGGCTGGAGCGGCTGAGGCGATCGCGCGCCTCGGGCAATTGGGCGTCGAGGCCGTCATGGTGACGGGCGACGCGGAGGCCACGGCTCGTTATATCGCGGATCGCGTGGGCATCCAGACCGTCATTGCCCAGGCCCGGCCTGAACGGAAGCTGGAGATCGTCCAGGAGTATCAACGACTCGGCGGACGGGTGGGCATGATCGGCGACGGCATCAACGATGCCCCGGCGTTGGCCGCCGCCGATGTGGGTTTCGCCATTGGCACGGGCACTGACGTGGCGATCGAGACCGCCGACCTCACGCTGGCCAATGGCGACATTGCCAAGGTGGCTGAAGCCATGGAGCTCAGTGGCAAGACCTTGACCATCATCCGGCAGAACCTGTTCTGGGCGCTAGGCTATAACACTCTGGCCATTCCGGTGGCCGTGGCAGGCAAGCTGAATCCCATGATCGCCTGCATGGCCATGGCCTTCAGTTCCGTTTCCGTGGTCTTCAACTCCTTGCGTTTGCAGCATGGGCCGCCCCCCGGGGATCGGCGGAGCATTCCGCACGACACGTCGGTTTAATTCCCGCGCCGGCCCGGTCAAATCCGGGTTTCCGCCAGGCCCGGCTCCGGTGGGCGCGGGCCATGGCTCAGTGGAAGGTGCGTAGGATCCCCACCAGTTTTTCTATATCCAGGGGCTTGGCGATAAAGTCGTTGACTCCGGCGGCGCGAGCGACATGCAATTCGTCCGGCAGGATGCCCGCCGTCAGGGCGATGATGGGCATTCCGGACAGCACCGGATGTTGCCGGATCAGTTGCGTGGCGGTCAGGCCATCCACGCCTGGCATGCGGATGTCCATCAGTACCACGTGGAATTGATGGGGCATCGCCTTGAGTATTTGAATGGCTTCGTCGGCCGCGGTCATTGTCACGATCGTGGCGCCCTCCAGCTTCAGCGCCCGCTCCAGTTGCATCAGGTTGGCGCGGCTGTCGTCGACGGCCAGCACATGGAGACCAGACAGCCGGGGACCCGCCCCGTTCTGCCAGGCTGGCTGATGATCCGGCGGAGATAATATCGGCTGACTCGCCCGCCTGAATGACAGTTCGAACCAGAAACAACTGCCTCGGCTCGGAAGACTGGCTGCGCCAATCGAGCCGTCCATCAAGGTGACGAGACGCTTGCAGATCGACAGTCCCAGGCCGGTACCGCCAAAGCGCCGCGCAATGCTGGCGTCTGCCTGGATATAGGGTTCGAACAGGTCATCGAGGCGTTCTGGCTGAATCCCGATGCCTGAATCGTGAATCTCGAACCGAAGCCGCTGGCTATCGTGCCCGGTGTAGCGCTCGGTAACCAGGACAATGACGTTGCCCTGTTCGGTAAACTTGATCGCGTTACTGCCCAGGTTGATCAGAATCTGTTCCAGGCGCTGGGGATCGCCACTGAGAGGCACGGGGTGGCGCCGGCAATCCTGAATCATCAGGTCAAGACCCTTTTCCCGCGCCGATGGCCCCAGAAAGGATTCGATGCGAACCAATACCGCTGTCATATCGAAGTCCTGAACCTGTACCGCCAATTGCCCCGACTCCATTTTCAAGAAATCGAGGATGTCGTTAAAAAGGTGCAGTAGGGACCGTCCCGCGTCGCGGATATGCTGAAGCATGGCGCGCTGATCGGTGGTCAGATCTTCCCGGGCCAGGATCTGGGCAAGACCGAGCATGACATTCAGGGCATTGCGCGCTTCATGGCTCAAGCTGGCCAACAGGTCGAGCCTTTCGGCCGATGGTTGGGGGTTCATGCGAGTACGCGCGGGAGAGGCGCCCAGGGTGGTGAGGTCAAATTCACTCAAGTCAGGAGTCAGTCGGCGGTCAGCCGAGGTGGGCCATAACAGGGGGTGGCAGTCCATCGATCATGATTGTTGGGGGAAACGGGTTCAAACCACGCCGTAGATCAGGCAGGCGAGGCGCGGTTCGTCGAGATCCGCCAGGATCATGTCCACCAGGGCTTCCGAGCGGCGTTTTTCCTCGCGAGACAGGTTTTGGTAAACACAGCGATAGATGGCGTTGAAGGCGCGGATATCGGATTCGTTGTAGGGCTTTTTCAGCGTCTGATAGTACAGCAGCAATTCCTCGAATCCTTCGGAATGAAGGCGGGTAACATTCTGGCGAAGAGGCATGTTCATGGGGGATATCCTTGTCGTGAACTGAAAAAAACTGGCCCCGGACCCGGGCTCAACGGTGTCGATCCACATTGAGGCAATGGGGTTGAATCCCGATCAGGGCCAGCGCGAATGAGAGAGAGTAAAAGTGAGAATAGGAATCTCGGTTTGCATTGAGCAAAGGATGTGCCATTGCGTGCCTGGCCGGCCATGAAGCTCCGGAAGGCCGCCAAATCCGGGCCAGTGGCTGGTCCCGTCAGGCTGTCATGGCGCCGTGAGGCGATATCTGGCGGCTTTTTACCTGGAAAAAGTGTGGTATTTGCGGCAGCCAGTGGGGGATTTGCCGCAGCTATGCCCTGATGGGCATGGACAAAGACACAGATTCTTCTCGCAGTGGAATACGTTGGCTGGAGGCGCGCCAGCCATTCCAGGTCAAGGGCGGGGGTGGTGACGCATCCGGGCGCTCCCCGATGTAACGAAGTCTGACGCCCGGCGAGCGTGGATCGACGGGCGGGAATCCGGGTGGGTAGGGGTCGTCAGGGGCGCGTCTGCAACGACAACTTGGTGATGCCGGCATGCTGGGCCAGGGCCAGGATTGCGGCGGCCTTGCCGTAGTTGACGGATTCATCGACCTCGAACTGTACGGTCAAGTCAGGGTTTTGGGTATGCCGTTCTTCCAGTTTTTGACCGAGGACTTCAGCCGTCAGTTTTTCCTTGTCGAGATAAATCTCCCCGGTGGCATCGATGCTGACCAGGGTGACGGGGCTAGTCGGCGCGGGGGCGGCGGGAACGGGGTTCGGAAGATTGACTCCCACCGACTGGGTCAGGAGCGGGGCGGTGACAATGAACACCACCAGCAACACCAGCATCACGTCCACCAGCGGCGTGACGTTGATTTCGCTCATCGCTTGCTGTTCGTTTTTATTGCCGAACGCCATCTCAACCTCCCTTCCGCAGCGAAAAGCCGGTTTTCAGCGCCAGATGCAGAAAGTCGGTGGCAAAGTTTTCCAGTTCCGACTCGGTGAGCTTCACCTTGCGCAGAAAGTAGTTGTAGGCGAGTACGGCTGGAATGGCGGAGGCGATGCCGATGGCGGTGGCGATCAGCGCCTCGCCGATCGGACCCGCCACCACGTCCAGGCTGGCGGAGCCGGCCTGGCCGATGTCCTTGAGCGCATGCATGATGCCCCACACCGTCCCGAACAGACCGATGAAGGGGGCGGTGCTGCCAATGCTGGCGAGGATGGTCAGGCCCTGTTCGACGAGGTGACGCTCCTGCTGGATGCGTTGGCGCAGGCTGCGTTCCAGGATGTCCTGCCGGTCGCCGCTGGATTGCAGGCTGGGCGTGTTATCGGTATGGGTATCCTTGAGCACGTCGAAACCGGTTTTGGCGATGCGGGCCAGGGGACCCGGCAGACCGCTCAGTTCCGCCGCCGCCACCAGGCTGGGCGCACTCCAGAACGCCCGGCTGTAGGCTTTGTTGGCTTGTTGCAGCCGCCATTGATCCCAGGTCTTGAGCAGGATGATGGCCCAGGCAATGACGGAGAAGCCGATCAGCAGCCAGAGGGTGAGATTGACGATGTGACTGGACGCGAATTCGATCATGATGCAAGGGCCTCCCGGAGCCTCCGGTTAGTGTTGTGAATCGAGCAGATTGAAATTGATGGGGACGTTGACCCAGCTATCGACCGCCTGGCCGCCGCGTTTGGCGGGAACGAAGTGCCACTGACGCACCGCCTCCAGGGCCGCCTCGTCCAGCGGTTCATGGCCGCTGCTGGTTTCGACGCTGACCGCGGCCACCGATCCATTGGCGAGCACCCGTACCTTGAGCAGAACCCTGCCCTCCCACTGACGCCGCTTGGCGAGTGCCGGATACTCCGGTTTGGGGTTGTGCAGATAGCTGGCATTGGCCTTGGCGCTCTCGGTGACCCCGCCGGTGGCGCTGGCGGGAGCCCGGCTGCTGGTCGCGGGGCTTCCCGCCACAGCCGCTGGGCGCGATGCCGGAGTCGCCGGCGCGTTGGCGTGGCTTTCCACCGATGGCGAACGGTGGGTGGGTGCGGTATCGGCGTGGGTCTCCAGGCGCGGCCGCGTCTCGCTGGGGCGTGGCGGCGCAGGCGCTCTCGCGGGTGGCGCTTCCCGCACGGGTCTGGGTTCCAGTCTCGGTGGCGGCGGCTCGATGCGTTTTTCGATGATCGGTTCCTTCTTCGGAATCGCCGGCAAATTCGGATCTTCCTCAAGTTCACGCCGCGTGGGTCGGACGGGTTTGGGCGGCGGCTCGACCTTGGGCGGTGGTGGCGGCGCCATCCTGGGCTTGAGGGCTTCCGGCCTGGGTTTGGGTGGTGCGACTGGCTTGGGCGCGGGCGGAGCGGGTTTTGGCGCGGGGGGCGCTTTGGGTAAAGGCTTGGGCTTGTCGGGCTCGACCACGGGCGCGGGTGGAATAGGTTTCGGCGGCACGATGACGGGCGGCGGCGCAGGCGTCAGGATGAAACCGATGGGCGGTTTGGGCTTGGGCAGGAGGTCGGGACGATGGCTCAGCCACTGGCGGTATTGCCACACGCCGCCATGCAGCAGGGCGGAAATCAGGATCACCAGCATGTAGCGGAGCAGGGTCGAATTTCCCAGCCGGAAACGCGTAGCCGGCACACCGGGCGAAAACAATGGCGTCATGAAACGGGATTCTCGATCAGGCGGGAGTGAAAAGCCGGGAGGTCTCGCGTCGCTGGTTCATTTTCGCCAGAAAGTCGGGGTGAGCAGAATCAGGGCGGTGAAAATTTCGATGCGGCCCAAAAACATGGCCAGGGTGCACATCCAGGTCTGGAAGTCGGTCAGGCCGGCATAGTTGGTGGCGGGGCCGACTTCACCCAGCCCCGGACCCGCATTGTTGATGCTGGCAATGATGGCCGTGAAGGAGGAGATGAAATCCAGGCCGCTGAGGACCAGCATGAAAGTCAGGGATACCACGGTCATAAAATAGGCAAAAATGAAGCCAAGCACGGACAGTGTGATACGTGAGTTGATCACCGTGTCTCCCAGTTTAAGGGGGTTGATCGCGGCGGGATGGGTGAGCAAAAACATCTGCATCAGGCTCTGCTTGACCAGAATCAAAGTGCGCATCATCTTGATGCCGCCGCCCGTCGAACCCGTACACACCGCGATGCAACTGACGAACAGCATCCACAGGGGGGCAAAAATGGGCCACTCGTTGAAGTCCGCACTGGCAAATCCGCAGTCCGTGCCGATGGAGACCAGATTGAAACTGGCATGGCGCAGCGCGGTCAGGAAATCCTCATAGGCGCCCTGTAACCACAGATAAACGCCGAGCCCCAGGCAACTGCCGCCGATCAGGGTCAAATAGGGCATGACCTCGATGTCCTGCCGGTAGGCCTCCAGGCTCTTGTCCTGCATTGCCAGAAAATGGGTAGCAAAGTTCATGCCTGCCAGAATCATGAAGACGATCAACACGGCCTCGATCTCCGGGGAATCGAAATAGCCGATGCTGGCGTCATGAGTGGAAAACCCGCCCAGTCCCATGGTGGCGAAGGCATGACAGATGGCATCCAGCCAGTCCATTCCCGCCCATTTCAGGGAGATGATGCAGGCCACCGTGATGACGAAATAGGTGACCCAGAGATTCTTGGCGGTTTCGGTAATTCGGGGTGTCAGCTTGCTGTCCTTCATGGGTCCCGGGGTTTCGGCGACATAAAGCTGGCGGCCGCCGATGCCGAGAATGGGGAGGATGGCCACGGCCAGAACGATGATGCCCATGCCGCCCAGCCAGTTGAGTTCGTGCCGCCAGAGATTGATCGCGGCGGGCAGGTAGTCGAGATTGCTCAACACCGTGGAACCGGTCGTCGAGAGGCCGGACATGGTCTCAAAGTAGGCGTCGGTGAACGACAGATCCTCCAGGTAGGACATTAGCGGAAAAGTCGCGAATGCCGCCATGCCCAGCCAGGCCAGCACGACCAGCAGGAAGCCGTCGCGGGATTTCAGATCCTGCTCAAAGCGCCGGGTCATGCGCCACAGCAAGGTACCCGTGCCCAGCGTGAGCCCCATATCGGTAAGGAACAGGAGTGCGGTTCCATCCTGATAAATCAGCGCCGCCAGGATAGGCAGCAGATAGGTCACGCTGAAGACGATCAGCATCAGGCCGAAAATACGCGCTAGCGAGAGAAGGCGGATCACGGAGCTAACCTGAGTAAGGTGAGGAGGAACTTGAGCAGGGAAATGGCGGGCAGAATACACCAGATAACTATCGGGCTGCTGCATGATAACCGGAGAAGCCCCGGAGCGACATAGCGAATGTAACTGCTGAAGACCCTCTGTTGATTGATTTGGCTGAAATACGCATGCTGTCAGGATAGGCCTGAGGCGCTTATTTAGCGCTACTGGATGCTGAGTTTTCCCCGGCGTGCGAAGGAATAGGAAAAAGCCGTGAGCATCCGAACCCCTCAAGGCTCACGCTGCAAGGGCCGATTTATGCTCACAGTGTTGGCGTGAAAACTACCGAAACAAGCGGTCGCTACCCCGACTTTCGCTATTCACCCCGGTTTTCCCGAACTTTTACCTCTTCTCGACGCGCAAGCCTTTGTTCCCTCGGGGGCTGTGCCCACCATAGGGAAGCATGTTTTAGCACCTTACCCTTACCTGGGGAGATCGCCTAAATGAGAGTGTGGGAGAAGTCAGCAGACGCCGTAGTAGCGAAGAAGGTCAGGAAACAGGCTGGAGCGCAGGGCTGAAGGGACCGAGATACGACGAAAAGACTTCTGTAAAACACGAGTAGTCACTTGAAACTGGACGGAGCCGCCGCGAGCGGCCGGCTACCCGATGGCTGAGTTTCGCTGGGCTGGGTGGATTCCAAGCGTGGGCGAAGCCGGAGGTGGCGAGTGCAGTAACGGGGCGTTTAAAACGTAAGCTGTATCGACAAGGAGCAAAACCTTGAGTGGCAATAGCCATGGGTTCCAACCGCCGGATGCGGAAAACCGCATGTCCGGTGGTGTGGGAGGGGTAACCGGCGCAATCCCGTTACCTCCACCCGATTCGGCTGCCGGTAGAGCAACTGCCCTTATTGCCGCAGGATAGCGATCGCGAGGTGCGCATCACGGTGGCGGACCGGTTGCCGGTGGACCAGGTCGAGATCATGGCCCGGGACGTCGATTACCTGGTGCGCGTCTATGTGGCGCGCAGACTGCCGGCGGGACGGCTGTTCCGGATGATTTGCGACCCCGACCCGGCCGTTCGCAAGGAAGTCGCGCGACGCTGCCCCTGCCCAGCCTCGGCCTGATGTCCGGGGATCAGGATCTCGAAGTGCGCCGCCTTGTCGTCGAGCGCATGCCCGCGCCGATGCTGGTGATCATGCTCAATGACCCGGAGTGGCTGATCCGCTATCTCGCCGCCGACCCCGATAGTGAAGTCAGGAGCCTGGTGCGGGAACGATTGGGAAAAACGCCAAAGGCTTGAGCGCAAAGAAGGTAGGACCGATCCCGTGCAGCCGGGATGCAGGCCCCAGATCGGGCGGCACGGAAGTCGCCTCCGGCTTGAACCTGCTTGTCTTTAGGCTGTATACTTCAACAAGTGTTCACATGTTGGGGATCATGAAGCTAAGCCCATCGCAACTCACGGCCCTAGCCGGGATGTACGCCCTGCTGGGCGATCCTTCCCGGCTCTCCATCGTGCTGGTCTGCGCGGAGCAAGGCCGACAGCCGGTGAGGGCGATCATCGAGGCGACGGCATTGTCGCCATCGCTGGTCAGCCACCACCTGCGATTGCTGCGCACGGCGGGTCTGTTAAGGGTGGAGCGGTCCGGGCGGTTCGCCTACTACTCGATCGCCGACGAACACGTACGCCACATGCTCGAGGATATGGTCGATCATGTCCAGCACCTGGTGACCTGAACCCGAGCCTGTGCCTTCAAACCGACACGATTCCATGAGGTTAGCATCATGAGCGCATGCCACAGTCATCAAGACCACCCCCACCAACACGGCGCGGGGTGCGGACACACCGCCATCCGTCATGAGGGCCACGTGGACTACCTCCACGACGGTCATCTCCACCATCCACACAGCATCGACGACCAGATTGCTCACTACGACGAACACCGTCTGGCCGTGAACGACCGCAATCCCGGGGGTTGCGTGGATACCACACAGGCTTGCTGCGATGCCGGTCATCATCATGGACCGGATTGCGGCCACGAGCCGGTCCCTCATGGCGATCACATCGACTATCTGGTCGACGGGGTGCTGCACCACCCGTGCGGCGACCATTGTGATTGTCATGGGTCGGTTGATTTTGTAACGGCTTGACACGCGGCGGGGCCGTCGCCGGCAAGGCGACGGCCTGCCATCCGCGCGGGATGGATTTCCCGGCGGCAGAGCGCTGCTACCCGCCAACTTGCGAATGGGCGTGTTTAGCTCCGCCCAGTGATTTCCCGCCCAACCCGGACGGGGCCATACCCCTTGTCCACAAAAAGGCGTCCGGGATCGAATTAGGCGGCGGTCATTCATCGGCCGCCAAGCCCGCTCAGTTTTTCAATATCCTCGTACACTGCTCCGACTCGCGGGACACCTCCGGGAATACGTCCATGGCCTGGCATCCTGCCAATTAAGAAACCCGGCGTTATCCGCCGCTGGATGGTCTGACTGGCCGTGACGTATTCGAAGTGTTCGGAAAATCACGGATTTCCATGGCGTTAATGAAGATGGCAATTTTCCATGACCGCGCAATTGGGGGCGGCCGTCCGGCAAGCCAGCCTCAGATCGTGGCCCTCGCGCTGCACGTGTTCGCAAAACTTCTCACAGGAATCGCCGTTGGGCAGCGGTTGCCCTTCCGCGCATTGCAACGCCCGGGCATGCTCGCAGTATTTAGCACAAACGGTCTTGAGTGGTGTTTCTGGTTTGACGGGATCGGGTGTGCAGCCGCCCAGGATACCCAGGCAGGCGACAAAGCCGAATACGCGCAGCCTATTCATGTTCATGACAGATCCTCCCAGTTGCCGGTGATAACCCAGAAGTCACGGCTCTTGTCCGAGGCGACAACTTCTGGGTCCAAAAGGTAACAGCCGTTATCGCCCCAACCGGGTCCCCAGGAGTTTTCTCCAATGAATACGCCCGGATTGCCCAACCAGCCCACCAGATGGGTGGCATGGCCGCCTTGCGAGGAATCGGGCAGTTTAAGAATCTGGTTTTTCTTATAGGTTTGCCAGTTATTGCCAATGTTGGTCCCATAAACCACGGGGCGGTTGGCGCGGAGCGCTTCCAGCACCCTGTCGACCCGGTCATTGCCGGTTTCCGTGATCCGGTAGTAACCGGAGATGCGGTGCATGTAGGCATCGCGCATGGCCATGATGGGCGGGGATTGCAGCACCCGGTCGGTACGGTAAGGCCATTCCTTTTCCCGGCAGACACCAAAAACCTTGAGACAGTGGCAGGCCAGATAAGGGAAAGTCCCGGTGTCCTGATTGACCCTGGATGGGCGCATTTGCTCACGGCACAGGTAATACAGGGCCAGTACGGACAGGTCCCGATGGGCGGTCATTGGCAAGTCGCCTGGACGGATTCCCTGTTGTTTGCAGAGATGCTGCCGCTGGAGATTCTCCAGGGATTTGATGACCGACTGCGCCACGCAGGAACCGGTCTGGCCCTGATCATGGCGTGGCGACGCATACGGCCGCAGGTCGACATCGCCACTACTCGTGGCATAGGCCAGATGGGGTTTGAGCTGTGTGGTGTAATCCCAATAGCCGGCCAAGGAAGCCGCGTCATCGGGATCCCTGAGATGTCCGCCGATAAAATACGCCATGATGTTTCTCCTCCCGCCATGTGTTGTCATGATCTCAATCGGGTCGAGCAAGGCCGCCTCGGCTGAGCGTTGTAGTGTGCATTGACTGTTGATGAAACTCACTCAATCCGCCACGGTTGTTCCCGGGACAAGGGTACGCCTTACAAACTCATTGTGACACCTGCAAGCATTTGGCAGCCATGGTTAGCCCCTCGATGCTCGGCAGGGTGGCAAGTGGCATGACTAATAATACCGCATACCCGCTGCTCCCCATGGCTGCGAAGGATCCTGGTCCGTTAATAGTTGTCCAAGTGGATCCGTTCAGCAGGAAGGCGTACAGATAATCGGCATGGCGGCGTGGCGTGGTAAGCGTTATCATCGCAGGCTAACTCAAGCTTGCCGAAAGGTATCCATATGACACAAGACGAACTAAAACAGAAAGTTGCCGAAGCCGCGCTGGACTATGTCAAGGGCTACTCCATTCTGGGGATAGGCACGGGATCCACCAAAAGCTTATTCATCGACTGCCTGGCGGATATTAAAAAGGACATCGAGGGAACGGTGTCCAGCTCCAATGCCAGTTCCGAGCAACTCAAGAAGTTGGGAATTCCCGTGCTGGAGTTGAACGACGTTGGAACGCTGGATGTGTATGTGGATGGCGCCGACGAAATCAATCCGCACAAGCAATTGATCAAGGGCGGCGGCGCCGCGCTGACGCGGGAGAAGATTATTGCCGGCGCCAGCCGCAAGTTCATCTGCATCGCCGATGAAACCAAGTGCGTGGATGTTCTGGGGAAATTTCCCCTGCCCGTGGAGGTGATCCCCATGGCTCGCAGCTATGTGGCCCGGGAATTGGTCAAGCTGGGCGGTCAGCCCGTTTGGCGCGAAAACTGTGTGACCGATAATGGGGGACAGATTCTCGACGTGTGGAATTTATCCATCCTGAACCCGATTGAAATGGAGCAAGTCATCAACAACATACCCGGGGTGATCACGGTGGGTCTCTTTGCGATGAGACCCGCCGATGTTGTTCTGGTGGGTGGCGCTGACGGGGTCAGACGCATCGACTAGCTGAATATCCGGGATCACTCGGCGTTGTCGCCGGCGCCGAGTGTGACCCGCATGGAAAGGTCGATGGCCTGAACATGCTTGGTCAGAGCTCCCACCGAAATATAATCCACCCCCGTTTCGGCCATTTCCCTGATGGTATCCAGCGACACATTCCCTGAAACCTCGAGTTTCGCCCGCTTGTTCGTAATCTTCACGGCCTCCCGTATTTGCGGCAACGTGAATTCGTCAAGCATGATGCGTTCGGCGCCGGCCGCGAGCGCCTCCTCGAGCTCCTGGAGGTTTTCAACCTCGACCTCGACCATGACGTCCTGCTGTAGAGATTGGGCCATCCGCACGGCCTGGCGGATGGAGCCTGCCGCCAGGATATGATTTTCCTTGATCAGGATGGCGTCATACAGACCTATGCGATGATTTTGGCAACCGCCGCAGCGGACGGCGTATTTTTGCGCATGGCGTAATCCCGGCAGGGTTTTACGGGTGTCGAGCACACTGACACCGGTCCCCTCGACCGCCTTGGCATATTGGCGGGCAACCGTCGCGGTGGCTGAAAGAGTTTGCAGAAGATTCAGAGCCGTTCGTTCCCCTGTCATCAAATCACGTGCCGACCCCATCAGGGTGCAAAGCGTGCTGTCTGCCTCGGCGATGGCTCCTTCTGGCAAGTGCCATCTGATGCTGACATGAGGGTCCAAGCGCAGGAAAACCGCATCGAACCAGTTTTGACCGCACAGCACCATGGCTTCGCGCGTGATCACCCTTGCGGTGGCCATGGCCTTTTCGGGGAGGATGGACGCCGTAAGATCGCCGGCGCCGATGTCTTCAGCCAGAAATCGATCGATTTCTTCGATATCAGGATGAGCATCGTGGTTGATTGCCGCGGGAGTGGTGGTCATTGTGGGTCTCTGCTCAACATTCGGAGGGGTTGATGGATGCATCAACGGATTGAGTAGTGCCTGATTTCTCGATCTTGTTGCCAATCCATGGGCGGTTGATCGTAAAACGTACCCATTGTCTGACCAATGGGTATCAATGTTCTGATGTGTGGAAAAAGGAGGGCATTCTCGTTGGTCAAGTTGCCCTCCAGGCCCCACGGCATGGGTATCCCATGCCGATTGCGTAACTTTCGCCGATGTGCTTACGGGCGTTCAGTGAGCGCCCGTAAGCTGGGTCGACTTACTTTTTTTTGCTCTTCGCAGAAGACGACTTCTTGGATGGAGCGGCTTTGGCGGGGTTGGAGGGTGAGTTGGCCAGCGCCGATGAGACACCGACGTCCTTCAATTTTGCTGCGTAGGTTGCCCGCTCGGAGGCTGGCATGGCAATCAATCCCGCCGTGCGCAGATAACCTTTCTCGCTCCACGCGTGTTCGCTAGTGATCTCTGTCAGGAATTCACGTAAGCCCGGCGTCCGTCCAATGCTCTTGGACTTTACATAGAGGTACAGGGGACGCGCACCCAAATAGCTCCGGGTAGAGATGTTTTCATACGTCGGTTCGACGCCATTGATCGGTATTGCGCGTAGCTTGGAGGCATGCTCGGTCATCATCTTGTAACCGAAGACGCCGAGCTTGGGCGTAGTAGATTCGACGATTCTGGATATGTGGGTCACATCGTTTTCGGCGCCCTCCTTATACACTCCATCCTCGCGGACACTGCGGCATTTTCTCAGCATATCCGCCGTGGGTTCACGAGCTCCAGCGGGCACCCAGGGGGGACCCTTACATTCCAGATCGGATATCAGATCATCGAAGGCATCATAGGTGGCAGAGGTCGTGGGTGGGCCGAGCAGTTCGATGGGGGTGGCGGGAAGGGAGTCCTTCACATCCCTCCAGGTTTTATTGGGGTTGAGTTCCATCGCCCCATTCCGCTCGGCTAACCATTTGGCAAAAGCCAGACGGGCCTCTTTGTTGGTGAGTGACCAGGGCTCGGCCTTTTTTGACTGGGCAAGGATGAGCGCGTCATAGCCGATCTTAAGCTCCAGAACGTCGGCGATGCCGTTGCGGGAACATTCATCGCGCTCCTTGGCCTTTATGGCGCGGGAGGCCAGGGCTATATCGGGCGATTGAGGCCCCATGCCCTCACAGAATAGCTTGATGCCGCCGCCCGTGCCGGAGGCCTGGATCAAGGGCGGCTTGATCCTGACTTTATCCGCTGCCGCCTTGACGAAAGGCACCACGGTGGAGGAACCCATCATCGAAACATAACCCCGTTGAAAATCCGCGAAGCTTGTGTTGGCCAGAAAAACACCGCCGATTACGGCGCAAGTCGAAAAAACCAGTCTTTTCATGATGAAAAATCCACTAAAATGCCCAAATTGAGTAAGTAATTTTAACTGAAAGTCTCCTGGGTACTCTTGCTTGTTTGCATGCCCCAGAAAAAGCAAACCCGCCATAGGGCGGGTTTGCTGATCTCAGGTAGCGTTGGCTACATGATGTGCGGCTCGATCAGTCGCCCATCCAGCGCAGTTCGACGCGGCGGTTCTTGATACGGCCGTCTTCCGTTGCGTTGTCCGCGATCGGATATTCGGTGCCATAGCCCTTGGCGTACAGGTTGTTGGTGACACCCTTGCTGCGCAGATACTGTGCAACCGACTCGGAACGACGCTGAGACAGGTTCAGGTTGTGCTGTTCCTTGCCTGCCTTGCCCTCATAGCTGGCATAGCCGGCAACTTCGATGTCTTTCTTCGCCGGGAATGCAACCAACTGCTCGACCACGCCGTCGAGGATACCCTTGGCGCCTTCGGTCAGCTCAGCGGAGTCATAGCGGAAGTTCACGCCGCGCAGTTCCATGACGATCGGGCAGCCCTGGCTGTCGACCTTGGTGCCGGAAGAAGTACCCGGGCACTTGTCATCGCAGTCGTTCACGCCATCCGCATCGGTATCGCGAGTTGCGCAATCGTCAGCCACCAGCGGCGCCGCGACCGCGCCAGGCTTGTCGCCGAAGGGAACCACGAAACCGACGTTGACCAGGAAGTCATTGAACAGGTCGGTGTTGCCCGGCCAGTTCCCGGCGGCGGTGTCGCCACGGTAGCGTACGTCACCACGCAGCAGGAAGTTGTCAGCCAGCTCATAGGTAGCGCCGGCGCCGATTTCAAAGATGAAGGAGGAGGTCGATTTGCCGGTGAGATTGTTCACACCGCCCGGGATGCCGTTCGGGAAGGTGCCATCCGTGTAACCGGGGAAGGAACCCCGCCAGCTCGAATTCATGCCACCCATCGCAAATACCGCATACGGAGAGAAAGTGTCACGCATGAAGTAGTACTGCAGATCGACGGTACCGCCAGTCAGGTCGGTGCCGCCATGCCCCCAAGTGCCAGTCCAGTTCATGTTGGGCTGGTAGGCGGCGCCGAGTTGCGGCAGACCATTATTGGTCATGCTCTGCCAGAAGCCACGGATTTCAACGTTGAAGTATTCGTTGATGATCTTGCCGAGTGCCAGACCCGCGCCCCAGCCGCCTTGCGCGTTGCGCGAACCCGCAGGCTGCACGAACGTGCCGAACGGAGCGGCATACCAGCGGTCATCGGTAAACTCGCCCGAAGATACCGGTGCGGCATAGCTTGATTCGGTGTCCGCGGCCGGCGCGGTGGTTGATTCCATGCCTGCCGTTGACGTGTCCAGCGATTCATGCTGGTCCGCATAGACGACGGGTAATCCCGCCAGACCGGCCAGGCTCAAAGCCAGAAGTGATTTTTTGAACATAGTTAGCTCCCGTTAGCCCTAAAACAACAATTGTTGAGAAATTCGCAACATGCTCAATGTTAGCTGTTGCGGTTATGGCTTGCAACTACATTTTACTGGGTCATAGTAAGATGTTGCGTTGACCCGCCGCCAAAGATGGATTTTGCTTCCCATGCCACAGGGGCATATCCCCTCCATCAGTGTATTTCCTCCTCTTTCGACAGATCGGGAAGGTCAGCGGAAAGACTCGTTCGGGCAACCCGATTATCCGGGAAACAACAAGAGAAGGTACTTCCTTTGCCGACGATGCTGCTGATTTTGAATTCCCCGCCGTGCCGGGCCATGACATGCTTGACTATCGCCAGCCCCAGGCCGGTACCTCCGGGTCCCCTGCTAGCATCCACACGATAAAACCGTTCCGTCAAGCGAGGAAGATACTCAGGTGCAATGCCGGGTCCAGTATCCGAGACGTCCAGCCGGGCCATGTCGCCCTGCTCATGCCAGCGCACCACAACCTTGTCACCTACACGGCAATATTTCAATGCATTCTGGACCAGGTTGGTGAAGGCGCTTTGCAATTCCTGCTCGCTACCGAAGAGTCCATGCGGGGTATCTAGGCATAGCTCGATATCGGGCTTGTCTTCCATGACCAAGGCTGATGCCTCCTCATGAATCTTTTCAAGCAGCGCCGGAATGTCCACGCGATGCTGCAACAAGGGGTGTGAGGCCGATTCCAGACGCGTCAGCGTCAGGAGATCATCTATCAGAGTCTGCATGCGTAAAGTTTGCTCTTCCATGCGCTGGAAGGCGCGGGCAAATTTGGGTGGCATCATGTCCGCGTGGTCGGCCAGGCTTTCCACATAACCTCGAATCACCGTCAGGGGCGTGCGCAATTCATGTGACACGTTTGCAACAAAATCGGTGCGAACACGTTCCATAAAGCGGAGTTGTGTCACGTCTTGCGCCACCAGCAAGCGCAAATCTTCGCCATAAGGCACGATGCGAATATCCAGTTGAACATTATCCGTGATGGGTGAGGGCACCCCCACCGTGGACTGGTAGTCAGCGGATTCAAGGTAGCTCGTAAATCTGGGATGACGAATCAGGTTGCCAATTTTCTGGCCGATATCGGTACGCCGTAGCCCCAATAAACTGGCCGCCGCCTCATTAAACCAGTCGATCCTGTCACCTGAGCTGAGTACCACTGTCGCATCGGGCAGGGCGGCTGTAGCGGTCCGGAAACGCTCTAGCAGTCGGATAAGTTGCTTCTTGCGTCTCCGGTTGCGGCGTCTCAACCGGAATATCAGGTAGTAAACCTCTTCCCAGACACCCAAGCCATGCGGTATGTCACTGGTTTTTCCCCCGCGCAGCCATTGCAATAGCCGGTTGGCGTGGAATACATGATGGAAGATGTAGAGAATGGGAACAATCGATAGCGCCAGTGCCAGGTTATGGGTTAGCTTGCCAACAAACAGGCCAATCAGCATGGTCACCAGGACCAGGGAAATTTCCGATCGCCAGGGATGCAGCATGGATCAGGTACTGAACTTTAGGCAGTGACGGTCTGGGGCGAGGTGGGGGCCGGATTTCCCGCCGCATCGGTAATACGAGTTCAAAACCCGGTCAGCGGATATTTTTCAGGTTGCCCAACTGCGCGAAGCCGACGACTGCCAGGCCCAGGAAGCAAACCAGGACCCAGAAAGGCATGCTGAAGCCCAGTAGCGTCCAGTCGACCTTGGCGCAATCACCGGTGCCGGTGACCATGGCTTTCAGGGTATCCGTTAACGGAAAGTATTGAAACATGTAGGAAAGGCCGGGACCGCAGGCCGGTACTTCACTGGCCGGCAGGTGTTGAATCCAGACGTGACGCGCCGAAATGCTGGCCCCCACCAGTGCGGTCAAGCCAGAGGCGCCCGCGTAGATTTTGATGCCCTGTGGCCCTGGATTATGAATGGCTGCGGCCAGCATGACCAAGCCCACGGCCACCACCATGATTCTTTGCGAGATGCACAGGGGGCAGGGATCCAGTTTACCCACGAACTGAAAATAGAAAGCCGACAACATCAATCCGACGCAAAACAAAAAACACAGGAAAAACCAGTTCCTGGGGCTCATCCTTTGTAAGAACACAAATACTCCTCTCATATGGATGACATTGGCGCACTGGTGGAGGTTTCCAGCCGCATGCCTACTTTCATGATGACTTGAAATTGGGTGACCTTGCCATCGCGTATCTGGCCCCGGGTTTCGATGACTTGAAACCAGTCCAGTTTGTGATGAGTCAGGGTGGCTTTTTCAATGCCGCTGCGAATGGCATCATCGCCGCTAATGGGGGATGTGCCGACGATTTCCAGAAGCTGGTAGGCTGAGTTTGGCATAAAGTCCTCGCGGGTGGGCCTGGATGTTGTACTGAATAATCAAAATGGAGACGGCTGGATAAAAGGGTCTGGCCCCGACTCCAGCGGCTTCATGATGCGGCAAGCCGGGCGGCTTGTCGATATGGGGGGGGTGGTTCAGTGCCATCACCCATGCTCAGGCCGGGGTGTTGCGCTGCACCCAGCGGGCGCCGGAATCAAGGGTTTCCTTTTTCCAGAAGGGCGCCCGATGTTTGAGTTCCTCGATCAGATGCCGCGTGGCATCGAGAGCCGCTCCCCGGTGGGCGGACCAACAGGCCAACAGGACTATGGCATCCGTCGGCTTGATTTCACCCACGCGGTGTATCACCAAGGTTTCATTCACCGCCCACCGTGCCTGAGCTTCACTCACAATTCGCGCCAATTCGCGCTCCGTCATGCCGGGGTAATGTTCCAACCAGAGCCGCTCAACCGGGTCGCCCTCGTTGAAGTCACGCATGGTGCCGATGAATATGCTCTGCGCGCCATATTTGGCGGCTTTTTCACCCAGGGTTGTCTGAAATTCCAGCAACTCCCGGTAGGGGTCGAAAGGATGTTCCTTCAGTGCGATCACGGGCGTCTCAACCGCCGGTGACCGGGGGAAAGAAGGCGACTTCATCACCATCCCGGACGGAGGTGCCGGCACTGGCATATTCCAGATTGACGGCGCAGAGGATGTTATCGGGCAGCGGTCGTCCCTGGTTGACGGTCTTCCAGATTTCACCGACGGTGGTAATGCCCTCGTACACGATCTGCTCATCCACGCGGCCCATTGTTTCACGGAGACTGGCGAAGTAACGAATTTGTATGGACATGTCGATCGCCTCCAACATTAACACTCAGCTTGGGATGGTCATGACTCTCGTGAAACACGCGGCAGGATTCATGAGGCCTGTTTCACAGTGGTCATGATGCTCAGGTCCGCATAGCCAGATGGCCCCAGGCTGGCCATCAACCATTTCAGGAAATGCGGGGTCCAGCCAACCATCAGCCACCAGGTCGGTCAGATTGCACATGCCCGACGGGATGGCTCCGGATTTAACCAATAACAATTGTTCCGCGCGAATTTGGCTTGCCAACCAGGCCGCGAGACTATCCGAGGTGACATCCCAGGATGCCCGAATGGAAGTGGCCTCCAGGGCATTGGCATCAGGCAACCAGATGACGGAACGACCAAGCTGATGCGCCTGAAGCAAGGCCTGACAATCAGTGGCAACCCAAAGTCCCGCGCACAGCCCCTGCAGCATTCTGCCATATTGCGCCATGGCCGAGATGGCCATGACATGCGCGACATGATCATCGAATCCCCATCGCTGCTGAGAACGGCGTACGGCATCCGCGAACAGGCCACCGCCGGGCACGATGATGACATTGCAGGCGGCCAGATTTATCAGCCATTTGGGCAGCAGCGGTGAGGCCCAGAGACTGCCGCCGAGTTTAATAACCCAGGGAATGGGCACGCGGCGTTTGATGACGAAACTGATCCATCAAGCGCAGCAGGGCCGCCGCCTTGTGATGGCATTCCTCGTATTCCAGCGCGCAATCGGAATCCGCCACAATGCCGCCTCCCGCCCAGAAGCGCAGGACGTTCCCGGAATGCACCAGAGTGCGTATGGCGATATTGCTGTCCATGCCGCCGTCATAGCCGACATAGCCCACCGAACCACAATAGACGCCACGCCGATTGGGTTCCAGTTCCTCGATGATTTCCATGGCGCGGATTTTTGGCGCGCCGGTAATGGAGCCGCCGGGAAAGCAGCCGCGCAACAGGTCCAGTGCGCTGTGATGTGCCAGCAGCCTGCCCCGCACCGTAAAAACCATGTGATGCACGGTGGCATAGCTTTCGATTTCGAAGAGCTTCGGGACATGCACGGAACCGGCGACGCAGTTCTTGCCGATATCGTTCCGCAGCAAGTCCACGATCATCAGATTTTCGGCGCGATCCTTGAGACTGTCGCGAAGCTCCAGGACTTGGGTGGCGTCGCTGACCGCGTCTGGGAGCCGTGGCCGGGTGCCTTTGATGGGTTTGGTTTCGACTTCATCCCGGCTAACCTTTAAAAACCGCTCAGGGGAAGAGCTTAGCACCTGAACCTGGGGATAGTTCAGGTAGGCGCTGAAAGGAGCGGGATTGTGGGTGCGCAGGTACTGATAGGCCACCCAGGGATTACCTCGGGCAGCCGCCGAAAAACGCAAGGCCAGATTGACCTGATAGCAATCCCCTTCGTGGATGTAACGCTGGATGGCATTGAAGGCGCGCGCGTAGCTGGCCTGGTCCAGGTTGGCGCTGGGTTTGCCCTGGGTTTCGAAATCTCCCAGCCGCCAACCCAATGTCTGTATCTGGCTGAAACTCTTGATGAGGTGGGGCCAGCGGCTGTCCAGGACCGGGCTATCCTTCCGTCCGACCAGGTAGGTTCTCCGCTCGTGATGATCCACGATCACACTCCAGTCATAGATACCGATCATCATGTCCGGAATGCCTTCGGCATCCACGGCCCGGCTGGGTATGCGTTCCAGCCGCCGGGAGAGGTCGTAGCCAAAATAGCCCATGGCGCCGCCACAAAAGGGCAGACCGGCGATCGGATCGATGGATTTGCCGAGCGACTCCTGGACCAGGCTGAACGGGTCATCCGGGGACAGGCGGATGGAATCGCCCTCGCGAATTTCCGTGAGGGCCCCCCGGGTCACCAGAGTTTTGACGGGGTCGGCGGCCAGGATGTCGTAGCGCCCTTGCCGACTATGCGGATAGCCGCTGTCCAGAAAAACCGACCAGCCGCGATCCGACCAGGGAAGGAACAGGGCGGCGCTATCCTCGAAATAAGGTAGTTCTTGCAGTCTTGACTTCATGATCCAGGTTGGAGTTCCAGCGATGCGAGACAGGCAAGGGCGGCGGCGGGACCGCAGTCCGCCGCCGAAAAGCCGGTTGCCGAGGCGACGACGGGGAGCAAATCATTGAAATCAACGTAGGGTCTGCCGCACCGCTGGGCCAGGGTCCGGACTAAAAATCGCCCGACGCCGGCGCCGATCAATGGCGCCGTTGGCCCCAGCAGTCCACGCGAAAGTTGCAGGCTTATCGCCTTGTGTAAAAGAATCAACTGTTGTTCACGCAAGTGTGTTGCAAGCTCAAGCCAGCGTTCATCCGGCAGCATTTCCGCGTCCCAGCCAAACTGACGAGCCAGCCGTTGACCGCTGCCTCGCGGTGTCTTGGGTCCTTGGTCGGCTGCTGGCATTTGGTCCGCGGCCTCGGGCAATTCCCCGGTCAGGCGGTAAACATCCGCCATCGATGCAAAATATTCCGCCATGACGCCTGACCATGCCCCATCCAGGGGCGCCTTCTTCGCCAGAATCATTACGGGAGTCCGGATGATACCGCTGTAGATGAGCTCATCGTAGCGTAACCGCTCACTATCGGTATAGCCCCGGTAAAGCACCCGGGAGGCGGAAATGGTCAAGAGATCGGTGGTAGTACTACCCATATCCACCAGAATGCCTTCATGAATCCGGGTGGCGGCCCATAATCCGGTAGCCAGCCAATTGGCCGAGGCTATCTTGAGCGTATCCGCCAGTTGCATGGCCTCCGCCCCAATCAGACCCTCATCGCCCCGAAAGACCTTGACGCGGCCAGTCCCCAGTCCACGCATCATGGCTCTGGTCAGCGCCATGACACCCTCCTGCCGGGTGGCAAAATGGTCGGTCAATTCCCCGGTCATGGTGATGACATGATGGGTGGAGGAATCATCGGGTAGGGCTGTCAGCATCAGACCCAGGGCCCGATCCAGATGCTCCAGACCCTGCCAGAGCGGGCAGGCCACCTGGTGCGCGGTCGCGATGCGGCCTTGCTCATTCAGCAGAACCGCCTTCAGATGGGCGCCGCCGACATCCCAACCCACGATACGTGGACTCATCAGTGTGGCCCCCAGATAACTTCCACACTCCGGGTGGTGGACAAGGATGGTCTGGGCAGACATTGATGTTGCCAAAGATCGACTACCAACCGCGCGGGATTGATGCTCAGGGCGGATTGCAATCCCGCGTAGGAACTGGTCAGTCTGGGATTGATCTCAAGAACCTTTTAGCCCTCATCGGTCCGAAGCAGGTCAACTCCCACGTAGCCCCACAGATCGGGTATGGCCCGGGCGATATCCTGAATCAGTACCGCGAAATGTCCCGACTCATCCGGCAGAGCATTTACCTGGCAACCGGTCAGAGAAAAGCCTTGCCCTTCCTCGCAAATCAACTGCCGATTAACGCTGAGCAGCACGCCGTCACCCTGTCTGAACAGCCCGCAGAGACTCAAGGTTTCGCCTCTAACCAGCGGTTGGATAATCCAGACGCCCGACAGCGCCCGCCGGCGGAACGCGTTCCATTCATTGGAATCGCGGATGATGGTGGTGTCCTCGCAGGCCACGCCGTCATCGATCTTGATGACGATGGGAAAATCAAAAGGCGGTCGGTCTTGATCATCGGCCCAGGGCTGGGCAGGCACGACGGGAATGTGATGTCGCTTCAGGGTTGCCAGGGTTGCCAGTTTGCTGGCCGTCAGTCGCACTCCCCGGGCCGGAGTATTCAGCAAGATTTTGCCTCGTGTCTCGATCCGCCGGCAAATCTCTTCCAGTATGCCGCCAGTCTCCGGGGCGATGGGCCAGGCTGACCAGACCTGATCAAGCAGGGTGGTGAAAAGGTCCATGGCGTTCGTCGCGGCACCGACTGGAATCCATTGGATGAGTGGATTGTCCCGGATTGGCAGCAGTCTCTCATCGCGTAATACCTGCAATTCGAGCCCGGGAATGGCCGCCAAGTCGCGACTCAAGGCGCCAACCATCAGATCTCCCTCGCGGATGAGGGCGGTGTTTGGCGGCAGGTCTTGGCCTCCCCCCGTAATATACTCATACACCAGCAACTTCATGGGTGGCGCGATTGGATATCATTCCTGTGGTCGACCTCATGGCCGGACGAGTCGTCCATGCCCGCCATGGCGATCGGCAAAACTATAAACCCCTGGAAACCCCTTACAGTCCGATGGCCGAACCGGTCGCCGTGGTTCAGGGCATGCTGCGCGTGGCCAATTTCAAGACCTTCTATGTAGCGGATCTGGATGCACTGATGGGCAAGGAGCCGCAGCGCCAACTGCTGGAACGTTTGGCTGTCAGCTTTCCGGAGCGGATATTCTGGATTGATCTGGGTATGCATGGGGTGGGCATGCGCCCGGGTCACATAATGGGTAAGCGCTCATGGCCGGTCATCGGGAGCGAATCGCTCACCGAGCAGATGCTGGGCAGGCTGGTTAAAGCCCGGTCCGATTGTATACTCTCGCTGGATTTTCAGGATCGCATTTTGCGAGGTCCCGAAAAACTGTTGGCCCAGCCTGAATGCTGGCCCCAAAAGGTCATCCTGATGAACCTCAAACGGGTAGGTGGTCTCGACGGCCCAGATTTCGAGCAGGCCGCGCATTTTGTGCACACTTATCCGGATCATGAGTTCATCGCCGCCGGAGGTGTGCGCCACGACGGGGATCTGGAAGCTCTCGAACGCATTGGAGTCAGCGCCGTACTCGTTGCGACGGCTCTTCACGCGGGAAACATCAGCGGCGGGGTGCGCCGACTCTTGCCGGAACCATGCATCGGGACCCACTGACCTGCCTGAATTTTAGGCGAAAAAAAAACGCTGTCCCGCCAGGCGGAACAGCGTTTTTCAGCAATCGCTTACTTGTGAGCCGCGAAGGGGTGCTCGACTTGGCCCTTCTGCTTCACAACATCAGCCGCCTTCGGCTCGCCAGCAACGGCGCGCTTGATGGACAGCTTGGTGGCTTCGTAGTTGTAGTCCTGGATCTTGGCATCGTCTTCGGCCAGCCAGTGAATGAATACGCCTACGCAAATGAACAGATCGTCAGCTTCGTCAGCCGGGATGGTGCCATCTTCAACACAATCGGCAACCGCCATGGCGACGCCGCGCTGTGCCGGTCCAAACATCTGGGTGGCCTGCTTGCCATTCTTGATGGTGACCTTGTTGAACATGACGGTAGCGGGCTTGCACAGCAGGTTGGGAGCAACCACGGCCAGCAGGCTGGTGAAGCCATCCTTGTTGTTGGTCACGCAGTTGGCGAACGCGGTTTCAGCGGCGCTGCCGCGCGGACCCATGATCAGGTCGACGTGAGCAATTTCGTTACCACCGCCGCAGAGTGCTTCACCGACCAGCAACTTGTTGATTTTTCCCATGTTTGAATCCTCGGTATTATCGTTGTTAAAAAAAGAAAAGAACTTCTGAAGTATCGACATAAAAATGCCTCCCCGGGGCAGTGATCTCATTACTGAGGCTGCCTTATAATTTTTGTAAGGACGCCTCCATGCCCCAAGCATTACATCCTAGTAGCAGCTTTGCAGTTCCGCGGCGAGCACCGTTGCAACCGTCAAATCCGCGGATGTGCCTGGATTTATTCCCCGGGCCTTGAACTCCCTGTCGACCTCCCGAAGAACTTCCATGCGCTGGAGGAGTGCTGCCGACGCGGTTAACCCGTCTTCAACGCCTCGCATTCGCTCAGTCACATCATGCGCGATGGCCGATCCAAATTTTCGCTCGATATGACTGTCCGGAAAGCGAGCCGATAGTCCAACGAACACTGCTACGGCCGCCCACTCCTCATCATCCCATAGGGATAGCCCGACATCATACATTGGAATGGCGCTATGGAAAACATCGGCAAAGGAAGCACTGTATTGACGAGCCACGCTGTCACGCTGCGCGGCCAGTCGCATGACCTCCAGAAGGCTGACATTGGGCGTTGATTCGACGTCCTGTTCGGGCGCCTGCCCCAGACCGGCGGGTTGGGCAAGCCGGATGGCTCGGTAGACCCATTCGGCATCCGCGACGGTAGTATGGTCAAGAAAATGTCTGACTGCGTCATGAAAACTGGCATGCCCGTTCTGATGGATGAAGGCCTGAATCAGGGGGGCCGCCAACAGGACAATCCCGAGGTTGGTATTGCAGCCGACAGCGCCGCGAGTCGCCTCGATGGCGCGAAAAATCTTCTCGCCCAGAGGAAGTCCCGGATCGGCCAGGCAGGAGGCGCTGACCCTGGCGCTGATCCTGAAATCCTCCACCGTCATGTCATGACCCTCGGAGTGAATGCTGACATTGCCCGGTTTGAAGGCCCTGAGTTCCAGTTCGCAGGCCTTGAGGTAAGCCTCGCGGGCGGTTAGCGCTCGTCTGGCCAGCATGATGGATTCAGAGGGCGTGCAGGGCATGAGTCCGGTCAGCGCGGGTACGGTTTAAAAAGTCATTGACCAGCAGTTCCGCGATGGAGACTTCGGCGACGCCTTGCAGCCCTTTCCAGGCGGGAATGCTGTTGACCTCAAGAATGGAGTAACGGCCCTGCTCATCCCGGATGATATCGACGCCCGCATAATTCATGTTCAGTTGGCGCACGGCGTCCTCGGCCAAGCGGCAGAGCCGCGCGTCATCGAGTCGAACCGGCTCGCACACGGCGCCCTGATGCACATTATTGAGCCAGGTGACCCCCGAGCGACGCATGGCGGCCACGGTTTTACCAGCCACCACAAAAACCCGAAAATCGTGATTGGCATCACCGGTATGCACGAAACGCTGGAGATAATAAACCCCCGCGTCATCGGAAAAGCCGGCCAGGTCCTCCAGCGTGTCATAGCGCCGCAGACCGTTGCCCTGGGAGCCGAACAAGGGCTTGGTGACCACGCCATACCCTTGGCTCAGCTCCCGTTGGGCAATCGCCAGAGCCATCCCGGGATCGCTGGTGACCCAGGCCGGCGGCGTCGGGATTCCAACCTGGCGGAGTAAAAAACTGGTCATGCCCTTGTCCACGGTGCGCTCTACCGCGCGGCCATCGTTGTACACGGGGATTCCCAGCGCCGCCAGCGCATGCAAAATATCCAGGTAGAGCACGACCTGCTCCAGGGCGCCTCCCGGGACTCCCCGCACGAACACGCCCTCCGGCAGGTCCTGCTCGAACCCCGGCATGGCGACGAGAGGCCCCTCGCCATCCAGGTTAAGACCGCAGACCGTGAGGCTGACGAATAGCGTTTCGTGACCGCGCTTGGCAAAAGCCTCGCGCAACCTTTTGCCGTGCCAGCCTGGATCGTCGGTGATGACGGCGATGCGGCCCACTATTCGTCGAAAGAACGGTCCAGCAAGGCCTCGTCCAGGGCGCCCGCATGGAAGCTCCGGCCGGATTCGACCGCCGTCACGATGACCTTGGCCGGGCTGAACAGCATCGCATCGACCTTGAAGAAGTCGTAGCCATAATCCTTGAACACTTCGGCGAAGGGTTTACCGTAATCGCGCGAGGTTGAACTGGGCAGACCGGTTGCGAGCGCCCGCGCGTCCTCGTCGCTGCCCTTGACGAACAAATGCGCCGTACCGCCGAACAGGATGGCGTCATTGGTGCGGCCCATGGCCTTCACGAAGTTGGGATGCGGCGGCGGCACCGGAGCCGAGGCGATACCGTCGATGATGTTGCCGAGCGGAAAATGCAGGGAGTGCGCCTTGTGCAGGGCTACCTCCAGCACGCGGCTCACCACCTGCATGCCGCCGGCAAGGCTGGAGGTGGGCGTCAGAATGACATGGACGCTATCGGTCTCGACCTTGCAGGCCTTGGCAATTTTTTCGATCACTTCGACCGGCGGGACCTTGTCGACTTCCATCACGATGGCGGTTTCCCCGAACACATCCCGGTAGCCAAGCTCCTCGTACAGTTCCTCGACGGGTTTTTCCACCCCGTCCTTGATCTTGGTGGCCATGGCGCGGGCGGGTCCCGAGCCCAGGGCAAAA
>Ga0194127_10001158_pt1 | contig 39376 bp, 34 predicted proteins | sample TA2KigC100mmetaG_FD_148624 | JGI IMG/M metagenome (GOLD analysis project Ga0194127, IMG submission 148624) | Freshwater microbial communities from Lake Tanganyika, Tanzania - TA2015036 Kigoma Deep Cast 100m | ecosystem: Environmental > Aquatic > Freshwater > Lake | place: Tanzania: Lake...
TCGTCATCTGGTACCTCGTCGCGGCGGTCGTGGCGCCCGTCCTCGAGGAGATCCTCTTTCGAGGTGGGCTCTATCGCGGCTTGCGTGGCGCGACCGGCTACAGCCTTTGGGAGAGCATGGTCGTGTCGGCGCTGCTCAGCAGCCTGGTCTTCGCGGCGATCCATCCGCAAGGGGTGCTGTTCGTGCCGATCCTGGGTGCCCTTGCCATGAGCTTCTGCCTGGTCAGGGAACTGCGCGGCAGCCTTGTGGCACCGATGGTCGGGCACGCACTGAACAACGGCCTGATCGTGACCCTGAACCTCATGCTGCTCAAGTGACCCCGTGAGGATCCGATGAAGGTGCGCGGGAATCGCACTTGATTCGCTCAGGTCCGGTAGCATCCTTGGCGAAGGCATGGATCGCCTTCGGAGGTGCGTGAGAATGAGCTCGCAGGTCGGCGTCCTGGACACCAAGGTTCTCGTCCTCAATCGGCTGTATGCGGCTGTGCGCGTGATCGATGCGTACCGCGCCTTCACGCTTCTCGCCAAGGAAGCCGCTGAAGTCATCTCGGTCGAAGGTGGGTCTTGGGTTGGCTACTCCTTTGACAGCTGGGCGCAAGCCGCTGAGTACCAGCGCCAGCATGAGCACGAGGACCATGACTGGGTGCGTACCACGCGCATCGTGATCGCCGTGCCGAAGGTGATCCGGCTCCTGGGCTACGACCGCTTTCCCAAGGAGCAGGTCAAGCTGAATCGCCGCAACATCTACGCGCGCGATGGCAACCGCTGCCAGTACTGCGGCAAGCACTTCAGCACGAAGGAACTCACGCTCGACCATGTCGTGCCGCGCGTGCAGGGCGGCGAGAACAGCTGGACCAACCTTGTGTGCGCGTGCGTGCGCTGCAATGCGCGCAAGGGCGGCCGCACGCCCCAGCAGGCGAACATGCGACTGGTCAAGGTTCCCGTGAAACCCAAACGAAATCCCGCCATCGCGCTGCGGCTGGGAAGCCCGCGCTATCAGTCGTGGAAGGCATTCCTCGACGAGGCGTACTGGACGGTCGAACTCTCGGAGTGAACCTCGTGCTGCGGTCCAGCGCGAGGTGCGAGGTCTGCGCCGTCAGCGATCGAGGGTCAGCGTGTGCACACCAGACGGCATGAGTGAGGCGACCAAGGCTGGATCGAGCACGCCGCGTCCCCACGGGCAAGCCTTGACGGACGGCTCGCCGTCCTGGTCGACGCACCGGGCGAGGTCATGGAGGATGATCGCATCGGCGACGGGGCCGAGCGTGCCGAGGATGCGAGCGAGATGATCTCCGGCGTGGTCGAGCATGCTGGCTGTGAGCAGTGCAGCCGGCGCAAGCGCCAGGCCGATGCCCTGATGCTCGCGAAGGAGTCGCAGCGTCGAGTGCAGGTCACTGACCAAGTGCAGCGCGTGAGGCACGACCAGGAGCCGCTGGCCGCGATCTTCGGCGCGTTTGCGCACGGAGCCGAGCGCGCCGCGGCAGGCCTCGATGCCGGCAGGCATCCAGTTGCGCAGGTCCCCATCGTCCGGCGAGCCTGAGAGGGAGCCGGTGAACACGAGCACGCGTGGCGTCGCCTCGGGCCATTCGCCCGGGTCGAGCAGGCTGCCCTGCAGCCATGCACCCCACGGGGTGCCGTCCGCTGTGATGGTTCCGGCCGCCATGGCCGTGCACGCGCCCGCGCGCATGCGGTCGGCCGTCAGGGTGGGCCGGATCATGCTGTCGGCCCGCGATACTCGCAGCGGCTGGTGCAAGTCTCATGCACGATCACCTCGGCGAGCATGGGGAGGACGGGGTGCAGCCGGTCCCACACCCAGACGGCCAGCATCTCGCTGGTGGGATTGGCGAGTCCGGGAAGGTCATTCAGCAGCCGATGGTCGAGTTCATCCTGAAGCGGAGCCACGGCCCGCTTGATGTCGCCGTAGTCCACGAGGTAGCCGCGCGCGGGATCGAGCGGCCCTTCGACGACCACATCAACTGTGAACGAATGGCCATGGAGGCGGCGGCACTTGTGACCCTCCGGGAAGGAGGGCAGGAAGTGCGCCGCCTCGAACGAGAACGACTTCGCCAGCCGGATCCGCATGCCGCGCGATCAGGCGCTGGCCTTCGAGCCTTCGCGGTCTTCGCGGAGGCGACGGCTCTTGCCCTGGCGATCGCGCAGGTAGTAGAGCTTCGCGCGACGCACTTCCGCGCGGCGGAGCACTTCAACCTTCTCGACGCGGGGCGAGTTGAGCGGGAAGATGCGCTCGACGCCTTCGTTGGCGACGATGCGGCGCACCGTGATCATCTTGTTGATGCCACGGCCCTTCTGGGCGATGAGCACGCCCTGGAAGACCTGCACGCGCTCCTTGTCGCCTTCGATGATCTTGTAGTGCACATCGAGGGTGTCACCCACCTTGAGTTGGGGGGTGGTGCCTTCGGGCTTGACCTGGCCGGCGACGACGTCTTCGAGGATCTTGCTGCGGTTCATGGAAATCTCAACCTTGGGCGCATGGGCCCGGATGGCCGTTCAGCATGGGCACGGGGTGCACAGGCCGTTGTGGCGTGGCGACGTGGGCGCATGTCCCAGAGGTCGCGGTTCAAGGAGGTCGGGACGACGCTCGCGCGTGCGCTCGACCTGCTGCTCAAGACGCCAGGCCGCGATTGCGGCATGGTCACCATCGAGCAGCACGGGGGGAACGGAGTGCCCGCGCCAATCGCGGGGACGGGTGTAGTGGGGGCAGTCCAGGAGCGGACGGCCCTGTGGATCGCGGAGCGAGAAGCTGTCTTGCGCGGCGCTGAGTTCGTGGCCCAGCACGCCCGGTTGGAGGCGGGCGATCGCATCGACCATGAGCATGGCGGGAAGCTCGCCACCGGAGACGACGAAGTCACCGATGCTCACTTCCTCGAGCCCGAGCGAGTCGATCGCACGCTGGTCGATGCCTTCGTAGTGGCCGCACACGAGCATGACGCGCGGCGAGGATGCAAGATCCTCGACCAGGCGCTGCGTGAGCGGTCGGCCGCTGGGCGAGAGCAGGATGCGGCGCGCTAGGCGTGCATCCATCGCCTGGACGGCTTCGACGGCATCGGCCACCGGACCAGCCATGAGCACCATGCCGGGACCGCCGCCGAACGGACGGTCGTCGACCTTCTGATGCTTGTTGTCCGCCCACGCCCTGATGTCGTGCGTGTGCACCTCGATGGCTCCCGACGAGATCGCCCGCCCGGTCATGCTGGCGTGCAGCACGGCAGGGAACATCTCGGTGAAGAGCGTGAGGATGTCCAGGCGGATGGCCATGGCGCGGTGTGGTCAGTTCACTTCTTCGCGGGAGCCGCGGCGGGCTTGAGCTTGGTGTGGCCGCGGGCGCGGGTGACCTCGTACTGCTTCGAGATCGGGCGCTTGCCCTTGCCGACGGTCGGCGTGATGTTGGCGCGCTTGAGCAGGTCAACCACGGTTTCCGAAGGCTGTGCGCCGACGGAGAGCCAGTGCACGATGCGATCGGTGTTGAGGTTCCACTGCTTGCCTTCGGTGCCGAGCGGATCGAACCAGCCCAGGGCCTCGATGACGGCGCCGTCGCGCGGCGAGCGCTTGTCCATGGCGGACAGGCGATAGAACGGACGATGGATGCGACCCATCTTCTTCAGGCGAAGGACAACCATGTGATGACTCCGTGTTGCGCTTCCCTCGGGGCGCCCCGGGCCACAGTGGCCGAGGTCGCTGACCGGGCGAGCCGTGGAGCCCTGCGACGCGTGGTCGCGGTGGATGGGGCCGTGCGGCGCGCCTTTGGGACGCGGATGCGAGTCGAGCAGTGTACGGAACCGGCGACTCGCTGCAAGGGGCCAGTACGGCGGGTCGCGCCGCGGCGCGTTATCGGGGCATCAGCAGTAGCCTGCGCCGCATGAGCAGCGGTTGGTGGGTTCACCAGTGGTATCAGGACTACGGGGCATGGATGGTGGCGGGCTATGCCCTCATCGTGATCTTCAGCATCACGCTCCATGAGCTGGCGCATGGTTGGGCCGCGATCTGGCAAGGTGACCGCACGCCCATCGAGCTTGGCCACATGACGTGGAACCCGCTGGTGCACATGGGGTGGGCCTCGTTGCTGATGTTCGCGGTCGTGGGCATCGCGTGGGGGTTGATGCCGGTCGATCCATCACGCATGCGGAACGGTCGCCGCAGCATGGGCTGGGTCGCGTTCGCGGGCCCGATGATGAACGTGGCGATCGCGTTCGTCGCGCTCACCGTGCTTGCGGTCGCCTCGGCGAAGAGCCTGGCCATCGGTGAGCGCGCCACGCTCTTGCTCTGGCTGGCCGGTTACATCAATCTTGCACTCGCGATTCTGAACCTGCTGCCGGTTCCGCCCCTCGATGGTTCGCGCATCGCCGCGGGCGTCTCGATCAAGGCGTACTCGTTCTTCAACCGGCCCGAAGTCGCGGGGGCATCCGTGTTCGTCTTGCTGGCGATCGTCTTCCTGGGAGCGGGCGATCTCATCTTCGACGCAGCGCTCACTGGTGCGAAGTGGTACTTGGCCGTCGCCGAACGGTTCCTCGACGGTTGATGCGGCGACCGTCAGCTCGCCTGGTACACGATCGTGCCAGCCACGATCGTCATCAGCACGCGCGGCGGAGCGCTGGCCCAATCGGCCGTGCGCGGATCGCGATCGAGGATCGTGAGATCGGCGGGGGCACCGGCGTGGAGAGAGCCGCAGCCAGAGGGGAATCCAAGCGATTGCGCCGCTTCTAGGGTGTAGGCGTACAGGGCTTCGGTGGGAGTGAGCGACTGTTCAGTCGCCACGACCGCACCCGTGCGGTCGATCCCGGTGATCGCGGCGCGCATGCCGGCGATCGGGCAGCAGGTCACGATCGGCCAGTCGCTGCCGAAGACCAGTCGCGCACCGGCGTTCGCGAAGTCACGGAACCGGAAGAAGCGATCCATGCGTGATGCGCCGAGGCGTGATGGCGCGTTCGGAGCATCCTCTGCCTTGTGCAGCGGCTGCATGCTGATGATCCTGCCCGCGCAGCGTGCGATGTCCTCCACGCGTGCGGTCTGTGCGTGCTCGATCCGGCCGATGTGCCGCTCATCGCGCTCGAGCGCATCGAGCGCAGCCGTCAGGGCTGCATCGCCGATCGCGTGCATGCTCGGACTGAGGCCGTTGGCCAGCACATGTTCCACCCAGGTGCGCAGCAGGCCATCGGCGGCAAGCTCGGTCCAGAGTCCGCTCGTGGACGGTTCGTCCGCGTACGGATCGTGCATGCGTGCGGTGCGCGAGCCGAGCGTGCCATCGATGAAGCTCTTGTAGCCGATCACCCAAAGGCGATCGGTGCGATCGAAGGTCACGCCCTGGGTGACATCGAGCGGCCAATCGCGATCCAAGAGCGTGATCGCCATCCGCAGCGGCAGATCGTGACGGCATGGTGCCAGCACATGTTCAAGGTCAGCGCCGTACTCCATGCTGCCCACACCGGTCACGCCCCGGGCATGCAGGTGGTGCACGGCGGCATCGAGCGCGGTGCGGCGCTCGCGCACACTCGGTGCGGGGATCGCGGGCTTGGCGATGTGCCAGGCCGCGGCCTCTCTGAGCAGTCCCGTTGGGCAGCCTGCGGCATCACGCACGATGTCGCCACCGGCCGGAGTGGACGAGAGATCGAGCCGCGCCATCACGCTGCGGCTGACGACGCAAGCGTGATGATCCATCCGCCATGCAACGACCTGCCGGCCATCGAGTCCATCGAACCATTCGGCGGTCGGCTGCTCGCCGCCCCATCGATCCTCGTTCCAGCCTTGGGCGATCAGCCAGCGGCCGGATTCGAGGGTGCCATGCCGGGCACGCACCAGGCGCTCGACCTCCGCCCGGGAGGTGCACGACGCGAGGTCGAGCATCTCCAGGCCGAGTCCGCCCAGGATCAGGTGCAGATGACCGTCGATGAGACCCGGCACGGCGAACGCGCCGGGCGGCAGATCAATGGCGTTGGCGCCCGGATCACGGTCGGTCAGCACGCCATCCGACCAGTGCAGGCCATGACGATCGCCCGAGGCAGGACACCACGCGGAGACGTTCATCGAAGCTGCAGCGGCCATCGCCCTATGCTAGAAGCATGATTGCTCGACGCACCGCGCTCCATGCCTCGCTCCTCGCATCGCTGGCGACCGTGTCCTGCAACGATGCCCAGCCCAAGCCGCCTGCACCCGCGGGCCCCAAGCCGCCAGCGGCGAAGGCGCCAGAGGCCGCGGGCCAAGCCGCTGCTCCGACCGTGGCAGGTGCAGCGACGAATGCTGCGCCGAGTGCAGAACCATCGTGGCAAGTGAGCAGCGCAACGAGCGACGCCACCGTCATCGAAGTGGGCGGGCTGAGCTTTCCCAAGCCCACGACCTGGCAGTGGCAGCTGCCCACGATGCAGTTCCGCACGCTGCAGTACACCGTTCCCGGCCCCGGTGGAGAGGACGGGGGTGCCGCTGAACTCGTGGTGAGCCTCTTCGCAGGCGGCGACGGCGGCCCAATCGATGCCAACATCGAACGATGGGTGCGGCAGTTCCGCGCAGAGGATGGAGGGGCGATCGTGCCGGTGCGCGAGGACATCACGGTCGCTGGCATGAAGGTGGCGCTGATCGAGCTCAAGGGCGCGTACCAGGGCATGGGTGCGGCTGCACCGCGACCGGGCCAGATGCAATTCGGTGCGATCGTGCAAGCGCCCGGGCGCAATGTGTTCCTGCGCCTGAATGGCCCCGAACGCACGGTCGAGACGCATCGCCTGGATTTCCGGGCGATGGTCGATGGACTGCGCTCCGATCTGGCCGCTCCTGCGGCACCGTGACCACTCAGGCGACTGCTCCGGCGTGTGGCCACGACAGCGGGCCGACCGGATGGTCCGATCGGCCCGCAGGTCATGTTCCTGGATCGAGCCTCAGCGCTTGCTGGCGGCGTCGAAGCGCTTGTTGACCTCGTTCCAGTTGACGACACCCCACCATGCGGTGATGTAGTCGGGGCGACGGTTCTGGTAGTTGAGGTAGTAGGCGTGTTCCCACACATCGAGGCAGAGGATCGGCGTGCCTTCGCAGTCGCTGATGCCCGCCATGAGCGGGTTGTCCTGATTCGGGGTCGAGCAGACGGCGAGCGTTCCGTTGGGCATCACGCACAGCCACGCCCAGCCTGAACCGAAGCGGCCCGTGCCCGCTGCGGCGAACTTCTTCTTGAAGTCGTCCATCGAGCCGAAGGCGGCGTTGATCGCCTTGGCGAGCGCGTCGCTCGGCTGGCCGCCTGTTCCGGGCGCAGCCATGAGCGACCAGAACATGGTGTGGTTCCAGGCGCCGCCGCCGTTGTTGCGCACCGGGTTGCGCAGGCCATCGGGAAGCGACGCGATGCGTCGGCAGAGTTCGTCCAGCGAGAGCCCGTGCAGGTCGGCATGGGGCTCGAGCGCGGCGTTCAGGTTCGTGACATACGCATTGTGGTGCTTGGTGTGATGGATGTTCATCGTCCGTGCGTCGATCACGGGCTCAAGTGCGTTCTCGGCGTACGGCAGCGGGGGAAGGGTGAAGGGGTAGTGGTTGCTCATTGCCGCAGTCTAGGCCTCGCCAGCGGGTAACGCGTCGGTGCCCGCCGCTTTGCATGCGCGGTGCTCAGCGAAGCTCGAGGCCATCGAATCCGAACTCGATCCCCTCGGGCAGGTTGAGTGCATCGCGCTCGTGCAGGATGTCGTGGGTCATGTGCACCAAGACCGTGCGGGCGGCGCCGATGCGCGTGGCTGCATCGACGGCCTGGTCGATCGAGAAGTGCGTGGGGTGCGCCCTGAACCGCAGGCCATCGAGGACGAGGGTGCGCGTGCCCGTGAGGTGGTGCCACGAGTCGGGAGGGATGCCGTTCACATCGGTGGCATAGACCAGCGGGAAGAGCGGGCCGGGGCCATCGAACCTCCACGACAGGATCGGAAGCCGGCCATGCAGCATCTGCACGGCGGTGGCGGTGATCCCATGGCAGTCGATCGACTCGCTGGGCGAGATCGGCACTGCTGCGAGGTCGGCGACCCAGCTGTCGTTGGCGTTGTGCACGCGATCGAAGATGTGGGCGTAGATCCGGCGCACTTCGTTGATCGTGCGGGCATCGCCGATCACCGGAATCGAGGTGCCCATCAGCGCGTTGTAGCGGCGCACCTCGTCGAGCCCCCAGATGTGGTCGACATGGCTGTGCGTGAGCAGGATGTGGTCGGCACGATCGATGCGATGCTCAAGGGCCTGTTGCCGATGGTCGGGGCCGACATCGAGCAGCACGGTGCGGCGCACGCCCTGCGCGTCGTCGAAACGCAGCATGGCTGCCGTGCGCAGTCGGCGGTCGCGACGGTCGGTGCTGGTGCAGGTCGCGCAATCGCAGCCGATCAGCGGCACACCAGCGGATGTTCCTGTGCCCAGCAGCGTGAGCACGGCATCTGGATCGCGGGCCGTGCGCAGTTGGGTGGGCCCGGGCTGACCGCGCTCAGCCATGGGCGAGCGCTCCGCGGAGCCGGCGCACGGCTTCGGCGGGATCGGGTGCGGCGAGGACGGCGCGGCTGACTGCCACGCCGCGGCACCCGAGCCCGGCGAGTTCACGCACCTTTGCCTCGTCGATGCCCCCGATGGCCAGGTGCGGCGTGCCGGGGTGCTCGGCAAGGAAGCGCACGAGGTAGCTCGGGCCTGCGATCGGCAGCCCATCCTTGGTCCCGGATGGGTACATGCATCCGACGCCGCAGTACGAGGCACCCGCAGCCACGGCCTCGGCGGCCTCGTGCGGATCGTGCGTGCTCGCACCGATCAAGAGGGCCGAACCGGCGATCGAGCGCGCAGCAGCGATGGGCAGGTCGCCTTGGCCTAGATGCACGCCATCGGCATCGCTGGCCAGCGCAACGTCGATGCGGTCGTTGATGATCAGGCTTGCTGCAGCGGATCGGGTGAGCTCGCGGAGCAACACGGCGCGCGCCAGCAGCTTGCCGCCATCAAGGTGCTTCTCGCGAAGCTGCAGGCAGTCGGCGCCGCCGTCGAGTGCGGCCTTCGCGGCATCGAGCCACGGCATGCAGCAGATCGACTCGGTCAGGAGCACGCAAACGGCCCACTGACGCGGGGCGCTGCCGGCAAGTCGCAGCGCGAGGTCGCGGGCCAGGTCATAGGTTCGGTAGCGGATGCGCTCGATGCGCGTGGCGGCGATCGTGTCGTGCAGCTTGAGCGACTCCTCGAGGGAGCGCAGCGCCTCGGCTGCACGCGAGCCGTTGGCCAATGCGATGGCATGCAGCGTGGGCCTGTCATGCTCCGCGGCCCCGGTGATGGTCGTGCCCACATCGCCATGCGCATCGCGCGAGGCGAGGAGGCGCGACGCATCGAGGCTCTCAAGCGCCTGGGCAACCGCGTGGCGAGCAGCCTTGAACCCTTCCGAGAGCGCGCGATCACCGACCGAGAACCGGCAGAGGTCCTCAAGCACGCGGAGCGCTTCGAGGGCCCGATTTCGGTTGGCATCGATGATGCGGAGGGTCGCGGACACGGTTTCCTGCAGCGTAGGCCGGGGTTTCGCGCGCGGCGGCGGCCGGCCACGGACGCTACCATTTCCACCCCTATGGCACAGATCCGCGAGATCAAGAAGCGCATGGTTGCCGTCCGCACCATCCAGCGCATCACCAAGACCATGCAGATGATCGCGACCGCCAAGTTCACGGCGTCGCTGGCCCGGGCCAAGGCCACCCGCCCCTACACCGATCGCATCCGACAGCTGGTGGGCGAAGTCGCCGCAGCGGCAGGTGATGTCTCGCATCCGCTTCTGCAGGGCGGCGGTTCGTCGGGCAAGGTGCTGGTGCTTGTCATCGGCAGCGATCGCGGCCTCTGCGGCGCCTACAACGGCAATGTGCTGCGCACGGCCATGGTCCGCATCAAGGCACTGAAGGCCCAGGGCAAGCAGGTTGTGCTGCACACCGCCGGCAAGAAGGCCTTTGCGTTCTTCAAGTACCAGCAGATGCTGCCCGAGGAGCGCTTCACCTTCGGCGACCGCCCCAAGTACGAGGACATCCAGGCCCTCGCCGATCGCTACATGGGTGCATTCGCTGCGGGCGAGTTCGAGCAGATCGTGGTCTGCAGCATGCGCTTCGTGAGCAATGCGCGCCAGATCGCCGAAGCGGTGCAGCTGCTGCCGCTGTCGATGCCGCAGGCGTCGCAGGGCGCTTCCACCGCGTCGTACGAGTTCAGCCCGGGTGCCGTCGAGATCCTCGATGACCTTCTTCCTCGCAGCGTGAAGGTCAGCCTGTTCCAGGCCTTCAACGATGCCATCGTGAGCGAGAACGTCATGCGCATGGTGGCGATGAAGGCTGCGACCGACAATGCGTCGGGCCTCGGCCGCACGCTCAAGCGCAACTACAACCGCGCACGCCAGGCTCGCATCACGACCGAACTCACCGAGATCGTGTCGGGTGCCGCAGCGCTGGGCTGATCGCGTCTTCGGTCAAGCATCTCCGAGGCCCGTGCCATCCGGCGCGGGCCTCGTTCGTTTGCGGGCTGCGTGGGCGAGGCAGCGCGGGGACTCAGCCAGGGTCCTTGCCCGTGACGACTGGCATGCTGGCCTTCGTCCAGCCCTCGAGCCCGCCGCGCAGCGTGTAGACGCTGTCGTAGCCCAGTTCGATGAGCCGCTTGCTCGCCGCTGGGCCGAGCACATCGTTGGCGTTGGTGCCGTAGACCAGGATCGCGACCGACTTGAATTCGCCGAGTTCGGGAACGGCCACATCGTTCATCGTGGGCATCGGCATCGAACGGGCACCCTTGATGTGGCCTGCTTCATAGAGCGCGCTCGGTCGGGGATCGATGATCACCACGCGCTTGGACTTGCCAAGCAGGCCCTTCTCACGCGTTCCCAGTGCCAGCACTTCGTCCGCTCGGACCAGCGTGAGATTCTTGTCGCTCGTGCTCCGCTCGCAGGCCACGAGCGGGAGGGAGAGGGCGAGGCATGCAGCGAGTCGTTGCAGGGTCATGCGGCTAGTGTACGGACCATGTCGACGCTCCTCATGCCCTGCTTGGTTCTGCCGGTTGCCTTGCTCGCCTGGAGCGTGTCCGGGCTGGGCGCCGCTGCGCCGGTCCCGCCCAGTCCTGCAGCGACAGGGCCACTGGAACGATCGGCCGAGCCTCATGTCAGGGCATCGCTTGACCCCAGCATCCTTCGCACACCGGATGGCCGAAGGTTCCTCGACATGCAGTTCATGATCGAACGGGGTTGGCACCTCTACTGGCGCAATCCCGGAGACAGCGGGCAGCCGCCTCGCTTGTCGTGGACGCTGCCGGAGGGCTGGTCGGCCAGTGAGCCGATCTTCCCCGTGCCCAACCATCTTCCGGACGATGAAGACATCCTCGCCTTTGAGGGTTCGCTGCGACTGTTGGTCCCGGTGACGCCGCCCGCCTCATGGTCTGGTGGCGCGATCGCGGTGCGAGTGAGTGCCCAATGGATGACCTGCAAGGAACACTGCGTCGTGGAGCGCCAATCGTTGGGGGCGGAACTGGTCGAGCGCGAAGGCGCGATGCCGACGGGCTACCCGGAGCCCGCGCCCGTCGAGGTGCTTTCGGCCCTTCGGGGCGAAGGGGAGGATCGGCTCCTCGTCATCGACGCTTCGGCGCTGGCCAGCTCGGCTCGGTGGTTCCCGGATGCGTGTCCCGGCGTGCGGTTTCCCAGTGAACGCATGCTGCCGATGCCAGGTGGACGGATCGAGATCCCGGTCCGGGTCCGTGAGGGGGATGCGCCTGATCGGCGCCCGATGGTCCGCGGGATGGCCGTGATCGACCTCGCCGGCGGGCTCCGGGCCTTCGATGTGTGTGTCCCCGCGGTGCGCGCTGCGGCAAAGTGATCGCAAGGCTCACCATCGCGCCCTCCAGCATGGCTAGAGTCCCGTCCAACCGTTTCACCACTCCAGGATCCAACCAGAAGGAATGACCCATGAAGCATCTCGCGCTCATCGCCTCGCTCACCCTCGGTGCCGGCCTCGCGCTGTCGCCGGTCATCGCTCCCGCAGCGCTCGCTGCCGAAGGCCAGAAGGCTGCTGCCAAGATCGGCGAGGCTGCGCCCGACTTCACCCTCAAGGGTGCCGACGGCAAGGAGTACAAACTCGCCGACTACAAGGGCAAGGTCGTGGTGCTCGAGTGGATCAACCCGGGTTGCCCAGTCTGCCGTGAGGTGTGCGAGGAAGGCAAGGTCGGATCGATGATCACGAGCTGCAAGGAGATGGATGCCGACGTGGTGTTCCTCTTCATCAACAGCACGGCCGCCACGGCGAACGATCCAAAGTCGAGCGCCGATTACCTCGCCAAGAACAAGATCGAGGCTCCCGCGCTGATCGACGGCGACGGCAAGGTCGGTCACGCCTACGGTGCCAAGACCACGCCGCACTGCTTCGTCATCGGCAAGGACGGCAAGCTCGCCTATGACGGCGCGATCGACGACAAGGGCTCGAAGAACTACGTCGTCGAAGCCGTGAAGGCGCTCAAGGACGGCAAGGCCGCCGAACCCTCGACCACCAAGCCCTACGGCTGCAGCGTGAAGTACGCCCGCAAGTGATCGCCCCTGACGGTCGCCCCGGCCTGGCCGAATGCGATCTCAGTCCAACCTGATGTCCAATGCAACAGCGGGGTGCGCCGATGGGCGCACCTCGCTGTCATTCGTGGCATGATGGGTCAGCACCCTGACGGGGCTGGCCACGGTTGCTGCGCGGATGGGAGGTCAGCCCACATTGACAGGCATGACCACGTACACGAAGTCCTGTCCAAGACGGACCACGCCGGGCTTGTTGGGGCTCTTCAGCTCGACGATGACTTCGGGCATGTCCGCGATCTTCAGCACATCCGTGATGAAGACGGGGTTGAAGCCGATCTCGATCGGGTCACCCTCGTACTTGGCGATCGGCAGTTCGATGTCGGCCTCGCCCATCTCAGGAACCCGGCTCGACAGGCGGAGCATGCCCGGGCCGAAGGCGAGTCGAACGCCCTTGCTTTCTTCGCTCGTGAGGAGTGCTGCGCGGCGGATCGCCGCCGCGAACTCGCCCGTATCGAAGGTGGCGCGCTTGTCGTGGTCCTTCGGGATCACATCCTCGAAGGGGGGGAAGGTGCCTTCGACGAGGCTGGAGACCAGCGTGGCGGCCTCGCCAACCTGGATCGAGAGCCGGTTACGGTCGCGGCTCACGGTGACGGAGGCATCAGGATCATCGAGAAGCCGATTCAGCACCGACAGGCTCTTGGCCGGGACGATGCAGGTCGAATCGCCATCCGCGGGCGCGCTGCAGTCGCCGCGGGCGACAGCCAGCCGGCGCCCATCCGTGGCGACCATGCGCAACTTGCGGCCCTTGCGCTCAAGCAGGGTGCCGGCGATCGCGTAGCGGGAGTTGTCGACGCTCGTGGCGAAGGCGGTTCGGTGGATCAGTCGGCGCAGCGTGCCGGCGGCTACCTCAAACTCGGTGCCGGCATCCTTGGCATCCCGCACGCCGGGGAACTCGCGGGGCTCGTAGCCGAAGACCCTGAAGGTCGCGTGCTGGCCCTTGATCGTGGTGATGTTGCGTTCGGTCGAGATCGACAGCGTGCTGTCGTCGCACGCGCGTGTGATCTGCGTGAGCTTGTCTGCCGGCAGGAGCGCCTCGCCCGGTCCGTCCACCTGCACACTCGAGACGTGGACGGTGAGGCCCAGCTCGCCGTCGGTCGCCTGGATCGACAGCACGCCGTCGGCAGCGGTGAGCTTCAGGCAGAGCATGACTGGCGCGGGGCTGCGATTGGGCACGACGCTGGCGGCCATGGCCAAGGCATCAAGCAGGGCGGCGCGGTCGCAGACGATCTTCATGGTCTTCCTCGCTGGATCGGTGGATCGATAACGCCGGGCGAACCCCGGACGGCCGTAGTGTAACGATGGCCCGTTGGCACGACCTGTGGTGGCTGCGGGGAATCGGCCGTGCAACGGCCTAGACTCCCCCCATGATCCTGAGGCTTCTGCGCCAACTCAATCGCGCATATGGCTACGCCGTCTTCGGCATCTACCTCGCGGCCTTCGGGATCGCATTCCTGTTCGTCTTCATCTTCCCTCCGGCCACACTGGCGCTGCTCTTCATCTCGATCTTCGGACTGCTTTTCTTCAATGTGCTCGGCTTCGTGCTTCGGACGATCGAAAAGCGATGGAACCGCGCACGGCTTGACAAGGGGCTCTGCCCCGAGTGCGGTGCGGCGGCGCTCTCGGCCGTCTCGGGGCGAACAGGGGAGATCCGGTGCGGGGCGTGCGATGCCCGGCACGATGCGCAGGGCGCCTGGATCAAGCCGTTGGTCCCGGAGCCCGAGCCCGTGCAGGCTTGATCAGGATTGGTCAGGCAGACGGACTCTCTCCGTGCTCGATGCGCGTGATCTTGGCGAGGCGGCGTTCATGGCGACCGCCCTCGAATGCGGTGGACATCCACACGTCGAGGATGCGCTTCGCCAGGATCGGACCGATCAGGTCGGCTGACAGGCAGAGCACATTCGCGTCGTTGTGGCTGCGGGAAAGTTGCGCGGCGAGTTCATCGCTGGCGAGTGCGGCTCGGATCCCGTCGACCTTGTTCGCAGCGATGCACATGCCGATGCCTGTGCCGCAGACGAGGATGCCACGCTCGGATTCGCCGCGGGCGACCGCATTGGCCACAAGCCACGCGATGTCCGGATAGTCGCACGATGCGCCGCTGCACTCGCCGAGCACCACCGGGTCGTGGCCCGCGCTGCGCAGTTGCGCCACGAAGGACTGGACGAGCGAGACACCGCGATGATCCGAGCCGAGCGAGATCCTCATGGCGGGAGCATGGCAGAGATCCGGCTGGGGATCAACTCGGCCAAATTGCGGGCCAGGTCGTCGTAGGCCTCTTGGCCCATGCCGATCGGATCGGCCACGTCGCCGGCCGGATCGAGCAGTTGGATCCGGTCCTTGAGTGCAGGCCGATCAGCCACCAGTCGACGCGCGGCCTCGACATGGCTGCGGGTCATGCAGAGGATCAGATCGGCCTTCTCGATCATCTCGCGGCTCAGGGGCTTGCTGCGACCGGCATGGTCGATGCCCATGCTGCGCAGGGCTCGCACTGCCTCAGGGGTTGGCGGTTGGCCGTCCCACGCACCCACCCCTGCGCTGCCCACGAACAGTGCCGATCCGCTGGGAAGGCGGCCCTGTCCGGCGGCATGCCGCGCGATGGCCTCGGCCATCGGCGATCGGCAGGTGTTGCCGGTGCACACGAACAGGATCGTCTTCACGCGAATGAATGTAGTCCCGCGTCGACGATGCTGCACCCGCCCTCTAGACTGCACGCGCCCAGAAGGGAACCACCGCGTGGACTTCGTCGACTTCGACTTGGCGTGGAAACAGCTCGCTCCCCGTGGCGTCATCGAGGCCGGGGACGGCCCGGCCATTTTCCGTGTGGCTCTTGAGGAAGGCGCACCGGTCATCGACATCGCGGCCAAGGACCACCCGCGCGCGGCAAGCTTGCCGGCCGGCATCAAGAGCATGTCGCGCGTCCGCATGGCGGAGTTCGTGGAAGCGATCGCCCACAAGTTGCACCTGCAGGAGGTGCTCGTCTTCCCCGTGGGCAAGTGGAAGCAGGTCTTTGAAGCGGTCAGCGAGCCGATGGCCAAGCACGAGCAATGGGCGGCGATCGATGGCAGCGCGAGCGTCGAACTGAACCGTCGTGATCCGATCGTCTTCGAGCAGGGTGACCATCACGTGCTGCGCGCGCTCGCGCGATGCGTGCTTGAGGCAGGATCGGAGCAGGCCCACGGCATCGGCATCGCGACGACGGGAACATCACTGGTGATGGAGGTGCTCCCCCCCGGCGAGCTCACGATCTACTGCGGCACGCCTGCGCTGGCGCAGCAGGTGCTTGAACTGATGAGCCACCTCAAGCCCGACGCCTGACGGCGCCGTGCGATCACCCCTGTCCGCGGACCCAGTCGACGAGCAGGCGCACGCCCCAGCCGGTGGGGCCGGCAGCACAGAGATCCGTTGCTGCTTCGCTGTTGGCCACGCCGGCGATGTCCAAGTGGGCCCAGGGCAGGGCATCATCGACGAAGAACGAGAGGAACGCAGCGCCCTGGATCGGATGCGCCATCCGCGAAGGATTGCTGTTGATCAGGTCGGCGTGCTGGCCGCGCATGTAGTCGCGGTGCTCAGGCCAGAGCGGCAGGGCCCAGACCTTCTCGCCGGTCGCGGCTGCACTCTGCTCGATGCCCGCTCGAAGCGACGGATCGTTGCAGAAGAGGCCCGCGCTGAAGTGCCCGAGCGCCGTGACCACACCGCCGGTGAGGGTGGCAAGATCGATGAGGTGGGTCGGCTTGAGCGTGCGGCATGCCCAGCTCATGGCATCGGCCAGCACCAAGCGCCCCTCGGCATCGGTGTTGGTGACCTCGACGGTCACGCCGTTGTGCATGGTGATGATGTCATCAGGGCGGTACGACTCGCCGTTGACCATGTTCTCGGCAGCACCCAGCACCGCCGTCACGCGCACGGGCAGGTCGAGCGCCGCGATGGCCTGCATCGCGCCGAGCACGGCGGCGCCACCCATCTTGTCATACTTCATCCCCTTCATGCCATTGTTGACCTTGAGGCTGTAGCCGCCGGTGTCGTAGGTCAGTGTCTTGCCGATGAGCACCAGGTGCTTGCCGCGCGCACGACCTGAGAGCCGGCGCGGTGCATGCTCGAGCACCGTGATGCAGGGCTTGGCGGCGGAGCCCTTGCCCACATTGACGAGCCCGCCCATGCCGAGTTTCTGCGCCTGGCGGAAGTCGATCACGCGGTGCTTGAGGCCCGCCTTGCGGGCGAGTGCGCGGGCCTGCGCATCGACCCATTGGGGATTGCAGATGTTGGGCGGCGTTGCCCCGAAACGCCGCGCAGCGTTGACCGCATCGGCCACGACCAGGCCTCGCTCGATCGCTTCGCGGGTCTTGGCGGCGTCAGTCCAGATCGCGAGCGCGCCGCGACGCGCCTCCTTGCGCGTGGCCCGGCCATCGAGCTCATCGAAGCGCCACTGCGCGATGGCGATGCCCTCGGCGAGCGAGGCGGCGTGCGCCTGCAGTTGCACCGGGGCGTGCAGCGCGATGGCTGCGGGGGCGGCCCGGTCGAGCCACTTGGCAAGCTTGGCTCCGATCGTGCGTACCCCCGATGCGGTCAGGTCCTTCCTGGTGCCGAGGCCGACAACCAGGCTCGCGTGGCCCACCAGCAGGCACTCGCCGGCATCGGCACGGAACCCCGGGCTCGCGAACGCCGCGCTCACGCTTGCCGCGACCGCGGGCTCCTTCGATGGCGGCGTTCGATCGTCGCTGAAGACGAAAGCGACTTGGAGCGCGGAACGGACCTGACGGACGGCGATCGACTGGAACATGGTCGCGAATGCTAGCCATGCGGGAACGGAGGGATCGGCGCACTATCCTTCTCCTGTGGATCTGTCGTGTGATGTCGTCGTGATCGGAGGTGGCCACGCGGGCACCGAGGCAGCGCATGCCGCGGCCATGGTGCTCCGCGCGCATGGCGGCGGGCGGGTCGCGCTGGTGACGATGGATGCCTCGCGCATCGGTGCGATGAGCTGCAACCCTGCGATCGGTGGCTTGGCCAAGGGGCAGATGGTGCGCGAGATCGATGCGCTCGGTGGGCTCATGGGTCGTGCGACCGACGCCACCGGCATCATGTTCAAGATGCTCAACACCTCCAAGGGTGCCGCCGTGCGCGGACCCCGTGCACAGTGCGACAAGCACGCCTACGCCGCCGAAGTGCAGCGCTTGATGGCGTGTGATCCCGAGATCACCGTGATCGAGGGCACCGTCGATGGCTTCGAGGTCGTGGACGGCGCCATCGTTGGGGCAGTACTCGCGAAGGGGGCTTGCGCGGTCGTCGCCGATGACTCGGCGATCGAAGCCAACGCCCCGGGCAACCAACTCGCAAGGGCTCCGTACGGCGAGGGCGCCCGTCGCAGCCCGCGAGCGCATGGCCCGACCACGCTCCGTTGCGGCGCCTGCGTACTGACGACAGGAACCTTCATGCGCGCCCTCATGCACACGGGCCAGGAGAAGGTCGTCGGCGGTCGCATCGGCGAGGGTGCTGCCGTGCCGGTCAGCGCCACGCTGCGTGCGCTCGGCTTCGAGCTCGGCCGGCTCAAGACCGGAACGCCGCCGCGCCTAGCCCGTGGATCGATCGATTGGGAGTCCCTGCCGCCGCAGCTTGGCGATGCCCGGCCCGAGCCATTCAGCGAAACGACCGACCGCGCGGGATTTCCTGCGCTTCGGCAAGTCGAGTGCCGTGCCACGCAGACCACGCCATGGATGCACCAGCTGATCCGCGACAACCTGCACCTCGCGCCCATGTACGCAGGCGAGGTCGAAGCGGAGTGCGGGCCTCGCTACTGCCCGAGCCTGGAGGACAAGGTGGTGCGATTCGCCGATCGCGATAGCCATCATGTCTTCCTTGAGCCCGAGAGCCTGCATACGGATGAGGTCTATTGCAACGGACTGAGCACGAGCCTTCCGGCCGCGGTGCAGGAGCGGATCGTGCGTGGCTTGGCTGGGTGCGAGCGGGCAACGATCCTCAAGTACGGATACGCCGTCGAGTACGACATGGTCTGGCCGCACCAGATCGATGCGACCGGCGAGACCAAGCTCGTGCGCGGCCTGTTCCTGGCTGGGCAGATCAACGGCACCAGTGGTTACGAGGAAGCGGGTGCGCAGGGGCTCCTCGCAGGCTTGAATGCCGCGCGGCGGGTGCGGGGCCATGACGCGGTGCGGCTTGGCCGCGAACAGGCGTACATCGGCGTGATGATGGATGACTTGGTGACCAAGGTGCCGCGTGAGCCGTACCGCATGTTCACCAGCCGGGCCGAGCATCGCTTGCTGCTGCGAGCCGACAACGCGGCCGATCGGCTCACGCGCGATGCGTGGTCCTGGGGGTTGATCGCCGACCATCACTGGCACACCTTCGAGGCTGCGCAGGCCGCGCTCGCGGCACTGCGCACACGGCTCGATCCGAAGACCGCATCGGGCCGGGCGCTGCGGCCTGTTGCGCTCGATCCGGCGACGACTGACGAGGCCTTCGCCCATGCGCTGGGCATCGATGATGTGGCACTGGCCTCCAAGGCCATGACCGAGGTGCGCTACGAGGGGTACATCACGCGCATGCACAGCGACATCCGGCGTGCGCAGGATCACGAGCGGGTGAGTGTGCCGATGGATCTCGATCCCTCGGGGGTGACTGGCTTGCGTGGCGAGGCCGTGGAGGTGCTCCGCAAGTTCCGTCCGGCCACGCTTGGCCAGGCGGGTCGGCTTGCCGGCATCAATCCCGCGGATGTCAGCCTGCTCGCGATCGCGATCAAGCGGCATCGCTCCGTCGGTCGTTAGACTCTCCGCACCTCCGCCGCCGTAGCTCAATTGGCAGAGCACCTGATTTGTAATCTGGAGGTTGCCGGTTCAATTCCGGTCGGCGGCTTTGGCATCCTCACCGCGAGGTGCGCCGGGTCATGCCAACGCCGTGTCTCCACACGGGGGCGCGACGCGGACTCCCATCCCAGTCCCGCCCATCCGTCGCGCAGTGTGATTGACCCCGCGAAATCCACCTTACGATGACCAGCATGAGTTTCCGTGCGCTGACCCTTGCGGTACTCGCCCTCTCGCTGGTGGTTTCGTTGGGGGGCACGTTGCTGGGGCTCTTCATGGAGAGCGACGAAGCGTGGCGGCTTGCCGGCACGGCCATGATCCTGACGGTCATGAGCGGGTTCTGGGCGGCCGCTACGCGTGGGGGAGACGCCCGATTGACGCCCTCCGTGCTGTGCACCGTGATCGGGAGCGGTATCTCGGCCGCCTGGTTCTGCGTGTCTGTTTGGTCGAACGGACGACTCTTCGAATCTTTTCTCTTTTCCGGCTTCGCGTGCCTTGGTGCGACCATCGCGGGGGCCATCTCGATGCGAGCCTTGGCCTTTCCGTTGGCGGTGCGCGGAGCGTGGGTCGCGTTCGGGCTGCAGATGGCAGCGCTTGTGGCCTGGTTCGCGGCGGCATGGGACCTTGGCGGAAGTGGGGTCGATGACGGATACCGGGGCTGGCAATTCATGACGGTCTCGCCCATCGCCTTCATGGTCTGCTTCGGCGATCCGCGTGAGCGGCGTGCGATGGCGTGGCAGGTCACGGGGCTGTCCTTGCTGGGCATCGCGCTGGCGATCTGGCTGGGCATCGCCAACGACCTGCACCAGCCCTGGAACCTGGCCCAGCCCGACCGCACCTCCATGGAGCGGCAGGGTGCAGGCGCCGTGCTCCTGGCGACCTTCGCGCTTGCGATCGGCATGGGTCGAGTCTTCCGCCACGCACGCGGTGGGCCTTGGGCACGCGTGCTGCACCTGGTCACTGTGGGCATGGTGCTGATGGAGGGTTGGCTCTTCTTCGTCTCCATCGCCTTGGGATGGCCTGGCGACCTTGCGGAGCGGGTCCTTGTGGCCATGATCCCGATGATCGTGTGCGGCGGAGCGATCTCGGCGGTGCTCGACCGCATGGCTCGGGCGATCAAGGCCACGAGCGTGCTCGACCTCAAGGACCTCCAGTGCGATTGTCCCCGCTGCAAGCACCGACAGCGCATCCCGGTGGATGGTGCCATGCATCCGTGCGCTCGATGCGGCCTCGGTTTCAGCATCGTCCTCTCGCAGAGGCAGTGCTTTGCGTGCTCATATGACCTGGCAGGATCGCTTGGTGCCAGCACGTGCCCGGAGTGCGGCGCACCCGTGGTCACGCAGCCGGCGTCCCACGCGGCACCCCCAACGATCGTCGTTGGTTCCGAGCCAGCCATCGGTTGAGGGCGTTCCATGAGTGCCCACCTCATTCTGGACTTTGACAGCACGATCGTCACGGTGGAATCGCTCGATGAGCTCGCTGCGATCGCGCTCGAAGGCCGCAGCGACCGCGCCGAGGTGCTCGCGCGCATCCGCTCGATCACCGATGCCGGCATGGATGGCTCGCTGCCGATCGACCAAAGTCTTTCGCAGCGGCTGGCGCTGCTGCGGTTCGATCGGGCGATGGTGGACCGGCTCATTGCGCGCCTGCACGCAGCGGTGAGCCCATCGCTGCTCGCTCATGCCAAGGAGCTGCGCGAGGGTGCGGACCGAGTCTGGGTCGTCACGAGCGGGTTCCACGAGTGGATCGATCCGGTGGTGGAAGCGCTCGGGATCGAGCGATCTCATGTCTGCGCGAATCGCCTGCTCTGGTCAGCGGATGGCCGCTCGCTTGGCTTGGATCCTTCGAGCAAGCTCGCCTCGCCCCGGAGCAAGCCACGCGCCGTTCGCGCGCTCGGGCTGTCCGGTCGGGTGATCGCGGTGGGTGACGGCATCACCGATTGGGAGATCCGCGACGACGGCGCGGCCCATGAGTTCATCGCGTTGACCGAGACCGTCGAGAGGGCGCCGGTCGTGGTTCACGCCGATCAGATCGCTCGCGACTTCGGAACCGTGATGCAGCGCTGGCGTGCGTGACCGAACGATGGATCGAAAGCTCCGGGGCGGGCACTAGCCCCAGGCACTGATGAGCGCACCAAGATCCGCTCCGTCCACCACGCCGTCGGCGTTCAGGTCGCCCACGATGCCGGAGCCAGTCAATCCCCAAACCGAGAGCAGGAGCCCCAGATCGGCGCCATTGACCACGCCATCGCCGTTCAGGTCCGGTGACGGTGCGCAGGTTCCGCAGGAGAGTGAGACCTCGTACCGCGTGCCGAATGCGCCGGGGATGATTGGCGGATCATCGGGATCCGGCGGGTTGTCAGGATCCGGATCGGTGCACGGCTGCCCCGACTGGATCGGGCCTTCCGGGCTGCCAAGGCTCACGATCGCGTACCACGATTCACCTGCGGGTACACACACGGTGGTCAGCAGCGGCTCGCATGGGCCGATCGCAAGCCACGCCATCTGTTCGAGCGTGGTCACGCAGCTGCCACGCACGATCGTCAGGCTGGCCGGGAACTCCGCACGCAAGCCAATCGTGTGGCCACCAATCGGCAGTGCGTACCAATCGGCGTCGCGCGGCGCTCCGGTGGTGCACCTGCCCGCCACGCGCTCGCCGCAGGCCAGCGCATCGAACGCCGGCTCAGGCAATGTACATCCATCGTTGATGCGGTCGAAGCACGCTTCGCCCTCCGGGCGTGCGCCGGGCGGACCCTCGAGTTCGCAGGGCGTGAACGGGCACCACCACGCAGCATCGCTCACGCAGGTCTGGTCCCAGAGCGCGGCGCCGCACCAGCCATCGAGCCGTACGGATCGAGCGCAGCATGCTTCATCGTCACAGCCGCCGGTGTCGTGAGGGGTGTCACAAGCACCGGGCGAGGGACAGTACAGCCCATCGCACTCCTCATCCGCAACATCCACGCACGATTGATCCCAAGCGATCACGCAGCAGTCTGGCACGATCAGGCACACGGCTTCGCAGCACTCGGTGGTGAAGCAGCCCGGGGTGGGATGCGGTTCGTCGCAGCGGCCCGCCGATCCGTCGCCGGGCCCGCACGCTCCGCCGGCGAGCGAGCCTTGATTGATCGGTCGGCTCGGCGGTGCACCCCACGCAGCCAGTTCGATCGCTCGTCGGCGCGCGTCGAGGCCCCTTGAGCGCTTGGCCAACGGGGCCTGCGGCCAAGCCGCACCGGGCTGGTCGGTGGCATCGCTGCCGATCGATCCGTGCTTCGCTGCGGGTTTGGCGGCCGACACGGATGCGAAGGCGCAGCCGGTCAGGTTCGGCAACCTGATGATCGCGTTGCTGCTGATGTCCGCAGCCACGATGTCGAGGTCGCAATCGCCATCGGTGTCGACCAGTTCGATGTGACGCACGAATGGGCTGGGGCGCTTGAGGACCGCTTCGCCGAACGCTGGCCGCGTTGCGGTGCCGACATTCTCTAGAAGGTAAAGGCCGCCATTGATGATGGCTACGCTGGTCACGACATCGAGGTCGCCGTCGCGATCGAGGTCGGCCACGGCACACGTCCAGCCATAGCCGGTGTCGGGCCCGGCGAATGAATCCTGTCGCGTGAACCGGCCGTCGTCATTCCAGCAGATGACCAGCGGCTGGTTCACCTCGACCGAGAGCAACTGCGCGACGACGTCGTCGTCACCGTCGTCATCCATGTCGGCGAGCACGAAGGTGGTGATCGCCGGCTGATCGGCAACGAGCGGCTGGATGGGGGTGTGCACGGGCCACTCGGCAAGCGCGCCGCCACGGTTGCGCCACGTGAGCAGGGACCCCGTCGAGATCGATGACGCCACGACATCCAGCCAACCATCGCCATCGACATCTGCAGCGCGCACCTGCTGCAGGGAACCGGTGCCGCCGAACCAATCATCGTTGCGCAGGCGCTGATGCGGAGCAAAGCCCCCAAGCCCGTCGGCCCGATCGATGCGCAGCGTTGGACCTGATGCATTCGCAACGATGAGATCGGCAAGCCCATCGCCGGTGAGGTCGGCCAGCTCCATGGTGCGCGGCTCGCGCTCCTGCAGCCAGCTCGAGCCGGTGCCGAACTGGGCTTGGCCGAGGTTGTTCAGGCGGAGCACCGCACCCTGATACGCGCGCAAGGCCAGCAGCACGTTGGGCGTGGCGGTCAAGCCAGGCTCAACGACAGCCCAGTCGGCCTGTGCCGGCACTTCCAGCTCGCGCCAGACGCCGAACGATGGCGCGCCACCGGTGCCCAGCGACCATCGAATCAGGCGATCGGTGTTGCGGCCGGGCACGATCGCGTCGAGCACACTGTCGCCATCGAGGTCTGTGAGTGCAACCTGATTGGGTGCGTGTGCCGGTGGCAACGCGGAACCACTGTTGGGACCGAATGGGATGTCTGTCGCGAGCAAAGAGGCGATCGCGGCGATCGAGTGCACGCCACCAGTATGACGAACGGCAGAAGGAGTGCCATCGAGTGCTCCTGATGAAGCCCAAAAACAAATCCCCCCCGGCACAGGGCCGGGGGGGGAAGTGATCTCAGGAGACAGGCTTCGGATTACGGGCAGGCCGTACCGAAGACCGCGAGCAGGGCGCCAAGGTCAGCACCGTCGGTCACGCCGTCATCGTTGACGTCGCCACCGGGTGTGCCCCAGCCTGCGAGGAGGGCGCCAAGGTCGGCACCGTCACGCACGCCGTCGCCGTTGAAGTCGCCGGGGCAGTTACCGCCCGAGCAGGCAGCAGCGGCACCGTTGACGATGACGGGCCACTGGTACGAGTTGGCACCAACGGGGGCGAAGACGTTCTGCGAGGTGCCCGTGCAGAGGGTGTAGCGGAGGAAGCAGTTACTCGGGTTGGCACCCACCGCCACGCCGATGCCGCTTCGGTAGCCCGCGCCAGAGGGAACGCCCTGGACGGTGCCGTTGAAGAGGTTCGGGGTGTCGAGGACGAGAACGAGGTCGGTCTCGTTCTCGACGCAGAGCGGCTCGTCAGGCTCGAAGTTGGCCATATAGACGCCCGAGGGAACCAGCACGTTCCACGACTGGACCAGAACAAGGTCGCCGTTGGCGGCGCCGGTTTCGGCGAAGTTCGTCGGGTTGCCGCCGTTGGTGTCGCGGTAGACCGAGAGCTTCACCGGGATCTGCAGGTCAGTCGCGCCGTAGCCGCAACTTCCACCGGTCGGGGTCACCGAGCGGAGCGCGGCGACGCCGAAGTTGATGCAGCTGATCTCCTTCAGCAGGTTCGCACCGGTGATGACCGCCGCGAACGAGTTGTCGGTGCTGCCACCAGTGTTGTTACCGCAGCCGGTCGCGCAACCCTGCAAGAAGTTGCCGGTCGGAGCCGCGGCTACCGAGAGCTGACGGTTGTCCGGGCCGGGAGCCGAGCAGGTGGTGTCCAGCGTGATTGGGCAGGATGCTGGCACACCGGTGACCTTGAGCGTGTACTCGTTCCGGCTGCCGCTTGAGCAGGAGAGCGAACCATTGTCGAAGTCCGGGGCGACGACGAGGTAGTACGCGCCAGCCTTCGCACACGTGGTGAAGGTCTCGGGGCAGCCCGCAGCCGTGGTTGCCAGAGTGATCGTGTTTCCACACTCACCGCCGAGCAGCAACGCGAACGCAAAGGTCTCGCTGCGCAGGTCGACGGTCACGGTCTGGTCGCTGGTCAGGTTGAGGCGGTACCAGTCGAGGTCACGGGTCACGTTGCCGGTCGTGGCGTCCACGGATGTCTGGAACGTGCCCTTGACGGTGTCGCCCAGGGAGATGAACTCGGTCGGTGCGCCGTTGGGGAGGTCATTGCAACCACCATTCGAGTCCGAACCGCAGGCTTCGCTTTCGGTCTTGTTGTTCACATCGAGGGTGCAGGTCGACGGCAGGTCGATCGTGATCGTTCCAGCGCCGGTTTCGCCATCGACATACGAACCCATGCGGATCAGGTAGGTGTTGCCCAGCACAACCGTCGCGGTCATCGCCGACGCGTACGGCGTGACGCCGTCGGTCAGGAAGCACGTGGTGCTGCCGTCATCGTTGCAGCCGACCAGCACCGACGCGAGGTCGTTGTAGTCGAAGCCGACGGGGTTGGCACCGAGGTTGTACACCGCAAGCTTGTTGTCGTAGCCGACAGCGCCGCAGGTCGAGATCGACACCACGCCGTTGGCGGGAGCGACGAACTTCCACCACACGTCGTTGAAGAACGTGTCGGTGCCCGAATTGCAGGTGGCAGCGGCGTGGTTCGGGCCGTCCATCGTTGCACCCACGGTGTTGAACGCGTACGCGCCGTCACCGGGGACGTTGGTCGGGCTCGTCGCGCAGTTGTTGGCCGGGCCAACCGGGGTGCACGAGTAGAAGCCGCACTCGGGGATCGCGATGTCGACGCACAACTGGTCCCAGCCGCTGTCGCAGCACGACGGGAGCAGGTTGCAAACGATGTTGCAGCAGGTGGTGTCGTCGCAGCCCGGGGTCGCGTGGACCACGTTGCATGCGCCAGCGCTGCCGCAGTTCGCGGCGCTCTGCGTGAAGGTCAGGAGCAGGTTGCCGGGGCCCGACGCGGCGCCACTCGTGGCGGTGTAGCCGCCGACGCGGACGTAGTACGTGGTGCCAGGCGTGGTCGAGTAGCCGAGGATCTCGGAGAAGTACTGCTGGCACGACGAGTTGCCGGTAGCCGCGTCACCGTTGCAGGCGACCTGGACGAGCGAATTGCAGGCGCCCGAGTACAGCACGATGGATGTGTCGAACGACGCGGCATCACAGGTGGTGATGTCGATCGTGCCGTTCTGTGCGGGGGCGACCCACTTGAACCACACGTCCTTGTTGGCAGTGCCCCAACTCAGGTACGTGCCGGCGCACTGCGTCTCATCGACCGGTTGGGGGCTGGTGGTGGCGGAGGCGGTGTTGAACGCCGAGGCAACGCCGCTGACCAGGGTGGGAGCGCCGGAGCACTCATCCTGGGCGAGGGCGGTGCTCGCGGCACACAGAGCAGCTGTGAGGCTGCCGAAGAGACAGAGACGATTCATGGTTCAATTCTCCTTCAAGAGATCACGATTCGGACCGAACTTCGCGAACGTCGCTTGCCCGCCACGCTGTCCGTAGGCGTGTTGGGGCCCGTCTCCGAAACATGACATCGAGGACAGCGAAGGGGTGAAAATTTTTCGAAAATCGCGCAGTTCTCGGCAGTGAGGTCAACTCAGCAGAACCCGAGCCTTGAGCTACGGTTGCAAGGGAAAACTTGCGGTCGAAGCCTCACATGGTCCAATAACATGATAATCCTGACGATGATTTCCGTATCCGTCTACTAGAGTCGAAGCCATGAGTGCGTTCGCGAACCGAGTGGTGGTCGTCACCGGGGCGAGTTCAGGCATTGGCGCCGCAACGGCTCGAGCGTGTGCTGCCTCCGGAATGCGGGTGGTCTTGGTTGCGCGGCGCGCGGACCGGCTTCGCAAGGTCGCTGACGCGTGCGAGGACGCTGGCGGGAAAGCCCACGCGCTTGCGATCGATGTGGCTGCAGCGGGGGCATCTGAGGAGATCCTTGCACACGCCGTGTCGGCGTTTGGCCGCGTCGATGTGGTCTTCGCCAATGCCGGTTACGGCACGCGCGCCGGGCTCATCGACATGAGCGAGAGAGACCTGCGGGCGATGTTCGATGTGAATTTCTTCGCGGCGCTGTCACTGTGCCGAGCTGCTGCGCGTCGGTGGATCGCGGCTGGGCAACCTGGGCACCTGATCATGTCTTCAAGTTGCATCGGGAAGTTTCCGCTGGCCTATCACGGCGCGTACTGCGCTACCAAGGCTTCTCAGGCCATGGCCTGTGCGGCACTCAGGGCCGAGCTTCAGTCACATCGCATTGCGGTGAGCAGCGTGCACCCCATCACCACCAAGACCGAGTTCTTCGTGGAGTCCGATCGCCGATCAGGTGCAGGCGATTCGACCACGGAGGTTCCAGACCACGCGCCATCATTCCTGGTCCAATCGCCCGAGCGAGTGGCTGCAGCCGTGGTGCGGTGCATGCACCGCCCTGTTCCTGAAGTCTGGACGAGTTCGCTGGTGCGCCTGAGTGCGGCGCTCTTTACGGCGTGGCCGTGGCTGCTGCACCAAGTGCTCGATCGACAAGCGGTAATGGAACGGGATCAGGATGAGCGACGCCTGCGCGCCGACTCAGCCAAGCGGTGACCGTTCGGCCCAGCGAGGCCACCCTGGACTGGCATCAAGATTGAGCTGGCGCCGCGCGCCTTTGGCTGCGTACATGGCAGCGTCGGCATCGTGCAGGGCGGCGTCGATGTTGCCGGAACCATCGAGCGAGGACCAGCCCACGCTCGCCTGGATGCCGGCGATGGCCAGTGATTCCTGCACGCGGGCTGCGGTCCAGCGGGTGGCAGGAGCATCGGACTCCATGAGCAGCACCGCAAACTCGTCGCCCCCCAAGCGAGCGATGACATCGGAGTCGCGGAACGAGGAGCGGATGACCTGCGCAGCACGGCGCAGCAGCGCATCGCCTGCGCGATGGCCGTGGGCATCATTGGTCCGTTTGAGTCCATCGAGGTCGATCATGATGAGCCCTGCCGACGAGCCGTAGCGCTTGATGCGGCCGGCTTCGGCGTAGGCGATCGATGTCCAGCCCCGCCGGTTGTAGAGGCGCGTGAGATCGTCGACGGTGCTCTCGCACTCGGCTCGTTCGGCGCGTCGACGCAGCGAATCGGCATCGTGCGCTGCCTGCAGTGCGAATCCGATGACGGCGGCGGCGTGCGTGATGAGTGGCAGGTGGGGGACAAGTTCATCGGCGGTTGCGGTTCGGCCGAGACCGCCGAGCGTCCCGAAGCACTCACTGGGGCCGTCATCGGGGGCCCAGACAAGCGGACTGCCTGCGTACAGGGTTGCGCCGCACTCTCGAAGGAAATCATCCTTGCAGGTGACGGAAGTCGCTCGATGCAGCGACTTGACCAAGGTGCGACCGGTCTTGACCACGGTTCCGCATGGTGTCGCCGAGGTGGCGTAGGCCTGTCCGGGTGCCACGGCGAGGTCGGATCCGGTCGAGACATGGAGCACGATGTGCTCCTCGCCCCGCGAGCGTGCCACGAACCAGGTGCGGAGTGGGGTCGATCTGGCCAGAAATGCCAGCGTTCGACCGATCATGGTTCCGGGCTGCACTGCCGATTGATCGGCGCCGTCCGTCGAGCACTGAACATCCATGGGCAGACCATCCGATTCGAACTGAGTTGGTGCAAGTCGGTCGCGTCAAGGTGCCGCGAGCGTCGGGCGGGCAGCGCCGCGGAGGTGCGAGTCGGGAGCGGCAGGGGCCCATGTGGGGTGGCATGCCCGTATCCCCAACGCCCCGCTTGGTGACATGGATTTCGGAACTAGGATGGTTCTCATGGCGGTTCTCCCACGGCTGATCCTGGGTAGCTCGATGCTCGCCGTGGCCGGGGCATGGTTGGCATCGACTGGCGGATCCGGTCCGGGTCGGGTGCGCCCGCAGCCCCGCCCGGCGTCATTCGCCAGCGAGATTCGCTACGGGCGAGACATTCGCCCGATCCTGAGTGACCGTTGTTTCCAGTGCCACGGCCCGGACCGCGCGAAGCAACAGGCTGGTTTGCGCTTGGACTCCTTCGAAGCCGCCACGGCAGCGCGACCCGATGGCGCAGCGATCGTGCCGGGTGCACCCGAGCGCAGCGTGCTCTTGGCGCGAGTCCATGAAATGGATCCTGACATTGCCATGCCGCCACCTGACAGCGGCAAGCGCGCGCTGAGCGACGATGAACGGGCCCTGCTTGCGCGCTGGATCGAGGCGGGTGCGCCGTACGAGGCGCACTGGTCGTTCCTCGCGCCCGAGGCACGCCACGATGATGATGCGCAGCCGAGTTCGTGGGGGCGCACTCCGATCGATCGATTCATCCTGGAGCGCTGGCAGGGTGCTGGGATAGAGCCTGGGCCAGAGGCTGACCGCGCCACGCTGGCGCGTCGCGTGTTCCTTGACCTGACGGGCTTGCCGCCGACCGATCGCGAACTCGCGGCGCATCTTGCCGATGAGCGCCCTGATGCCTACGAGCGACTCGTGGCCACGCTGCTCGAGGAGGAGCCGTACATCACGCGCCATGCAGAGCGCATGGCGGTGCCGTGGCTCGATCTGGCCCGCTATGCAGACACCTGCGGCATTCACATGGATGCTGGCCGGCAGATCTGGCCTTGGCGCGACTGGGTGCTGCAGGCGTACCGGTCGAACATGCCCTATGACCGATTCGTGATCGAGCAGCTGGCGGGTGACTTGATCCCCGGTGCCTCGCAGGATCAGGTGATCGCCAGCGGCTTCAATCGCAACCATGTCACGACGGACGAGGGTGGCGCGATCTCCGAGGAGTACCTCGTCGAGTACTGGGTCGACCGCACCAACACGACGGCCTCGGTCTTCCTTGGCCTGACGATGGGCTGTGCACGGTGCCACGACCACAAGTTCGATCCGGTCACGACCGAGGACTACTACTCGATGCTGGCGTTCTTCAACAGCATCGAGGAGCCCGGGCTCTATTCGCAAGTGCCCGATCCCAACCGCGCGCTCGAACCCTACATCGCGGTGGCCGATCCACGGATGGATGCCACGCTGTCGGAGTTGGCCGCGCAACGCATGCAGGCCGTTGCCGTGCGAGACCAGGGCGCCGAAGAAGACCGTGGGCTGCTCGACAGCTTCCTCGCGCGCTGGCGTTCCCAAGAAGGCATCGCGTGGACCCGGCCTGTCGTCGAGCGGGCGAGCAGCGCGGGCGGAGCGACGCTGACGACGCAGGACGATGGATCGGTGCTGGCCTCGGGTGCGAACCCGGATGTCGACGAACACACGATCACATTGAGGTTTCCCGAGACCGGCGTGAGATTGATCGCCCTTGAGGCGTTGACGGATCCGAGCTTCGGTGGACGCGTGGGCCGGGCCCCCAACGGCAATGCCGTACTGAGTTCGATCAGCGCCGAGGCGGTCAGCCTCGAGGATCCACGCGTGCGCGTGCCGGTGCGATTCATCTGGGCGTGGGCAAGCCATGAGCAGCCCAACGGGGACTTCCGCGCCGTGAATGCGCTCGATGCTGGAGACGGCCGGCAATGGGCGCTCGAGGGCCATGTCCATGGGCAAGGCCGGGTGGCGTATGTCCTCACCGAAGCACCCATCGGCTTTGCGACCGGTACGCAGCTTGAACTCAAGCTCGGCTACCAGTCGCCCTACGCGCAGCACTCGATCGGTCGCGTTCGCGTGCACGTCGCGCCCGTTGATGATCGAGTGCTGGCCCAGCTGCCGATCGCCACCAGCGACTGGTACCTGAGTGAGGTCTTCGGCAGCGGATCGCTCGATGCGGCACTCGCAGAGCATGCCCCGGGCCGCGAGGTGCGGTTCAACCGCCACGCGAAATTCGGCAAGGGTGGCTGGCGTCACGCGCCCGGGATCCGCGACGCCGAGTTGGTTGGACTGGCCCAGGGTGTTGGGACTGAGTACATCGCACGGCAGGTGTTTGCGCCGACGGCACGCACGCTGGAGCTTTCTCTGGGCAGCGATGACCGGATCACGGTCTGGCGCAACGGTGAGCAGGTCCATGCGAACGCCACCGATCGCGCCGTCGCGCCCGACCAAGACCGCATCAGCATCGACCTGCCGGCCGGTGAGAGCCAGCTGGTCTTCAAGATCGTGAACACGGGCGGGCGGGGCGGCTTCTACGCGCGGACTGACCGGCCCGAGGCCGTCTTGGCGTCGGCGGATCTTGGGCTCTTCATGCCCGACCCGGCAGTTCATGACGGCGCCCTTCAGCTGGCTCGCGACAGCTGGCGCGTCCAGCACTCGCCGCGCTACCGCGAGGCGGCGCAGCGCGTCGCATCGATCGACACTCGCATTGAGCGCGCGAAGGCCGAGTCGCCGCAGACCATGGTCATGCGCGAGCTCGGTGCACCGCGCGATACGTACGTGCTGATGCGTGGCTCATACACGGCACCTGATGCGAACCGCAAGGTCAAGCGTGACATTCCCAAGGTGCTCGGTTCGTGGCCCGACGAGTTGCCACGCAATCGACTTGGGTTGGCCCAGTGGATCGTGAGCGATCGCAACCCGCTCACGGCTCGTGTGACGGTGAACCGGGTCTGGGAACTGCTCTTTGGCCGCGGGCTCGTGCGGACCAGCGAGGACTTCGGCCTGCAGGGCGATCTGCCCACCCACCCGGAGCTCTTGGATTGGCTGGCGATCGAGTTCCGCGAGAGCGGTTGGAACGTGCGCGAGCTCGTGCGGCTGCTGGTGACGAGTTCGACCTACCGGCTGTCGAGCCGCACGCGGCCCGAGGTGGCTGCCTTCGATGCCGACAACCGCTTGCTGTCGTGGTATCCGCGGCAGCGGCTCGCCGCCGAGCAGATCCGCGACCAAGCGCTCTACGTGGGCGGGCTGCTCGTCGAAGAGCTCGGTGGCCGCAGCGTGAAGCCCTACCAGCCCGAGGGGCTGTGGCAGGAAGTCGCGATGCCGCAGTCGAACACGCGCGCGTATGAGCAGGGCAGCGGGGACGATCTCTGGCGAAGGAGCCTGTACACCTATTGGAAACGGGCTGTGCCGCCGCCCTCGCTGCTGACCTTCGATGCTCCCACGCGTGAGTTCTGCACGACCCGACGCCTATCCACCAACACACCGCTGCAAGCGCTTGTGCTGTGGAACGACCCGCAGTTCGTCGAGGCAGCGCGTGCGGCCGCAGCGCGCGTCCTTGCCGAGCCCGGCAGCGATGCGGCGCGCATGCGCACGCTCTTTGTGCGAGCTACCGCGCATGAGCCGCGCTCTGGATTGCTTGAGCGTTTGCTCGAGGACCTGGATCTCTACCGCTCACGCTTCTCGGGAGGGACTGAGGATGCGATCAGGCTGCTCGCCGTGGGCGAGCATCCCGCCGGACGTTCGCTCGACCCGGCTGAACTGGCCGCATGGACCATGGTCGCGAACGCGATCCTGGCCAGTGACCCCGTGATCGTGAAGGACTGAGCGCGAAGGAGCCCCCGATGCGAAGGAATCCCATCACGCAAGGCCCCGCGGATCCGCTTGAGGAGTACCTGCTCAACCTCACGCGACGACGCTTCTTCGGAAAGGTCGCCGGCTCGCTCGGTGCGGCCTTGGGCGGTGCGGCGCTGGCCGACCTCACGATGGCCAAGGGCGCGCTTGCAGGGTCGGTCTCGAACGAGGCTGTGGGAATCCTGTCGAACCTGCCGCACTATGCGCCGCGCGCCAAGCGTGTGATCTACCTGCACATGGAAGGGGCTCCGAGCCAACTCGACCTCTATGACCACAAGCCGGAGCTGGTGCAGCGCTTCGATGAAGACCTGCCTGATTCAGTGCGCAACGGACAGCGCATCACCGGGATGACCAGTGGACAGTCGCGGTTTCCGGTCGCACCGACGATGTTCCGCTTCGATCGCCACGAGAACAACGAGGGTGGGGTGTGGCTCAGCGAACTCCTGCCACATACGGGCAGCGTGGCGCACGAGATCTGCTTCATCAAGTCGCTGCACACTTCGGCCATCAACCACGAGCCAGGCATCACCTTCTTCCAGACCGGCACTGAGCAGCCGGGGCGTCCGAGCTTCGGCGCGTGGGTGAGCTACGGGCTCGGCAGCGCGAATCGGAACCTGCCGAGCTTCGTGGTCATGATCACGCAGGGCCTCGGCAACATGCAGGCGCTGAGCGCGCGCTTTTGGGGCAGCGGCTTCCTGCCGAGCGAGCACCAGGGCTGCAAGCTGCGCGCCGGGCGCGATGCCGTGTTGCACCTGCGCGACCCTGATGGGCTGACGCGCGAGGATCGGCGGCAGATGCTGGACTTGGTCAGCGAGATCAACGCGCGCGAGTTCCAGGACAGCCTCGACCCCGAGGTCCAGGCCCGCATCGCCCAGCACGAGATGGCGTACCGCATGCAGATGTCGGTGCCCGAACTGACCGACTTCAGTGACGAGAGCGAAGCCACCCTGGCGATGTACGGGCCCGACGTGCGCACCCCGGGCTCGTTTGCGGCAAATTGCCTGATGGCGCGACGGCTCTCGGAGCGTGGCGTGCGGTTCGTGCAGCTCTACATGCGCGGCTGGGATCAGCACGGCAACCTGCCAGGGGAGCTGCGGGCGCAGGCTGGTGCGGTCGATCAGCCGCAGGCGGCGCTCATCAAGGACCTTCGTCAGCGCGGGCTGCTCGATGACACGCTGGTCTTGTGGGCCGGGGAGTTCGGGCGCACCGTGTACTGCCAAGGTCCCCTGGCGCGTGAGAATTACGGCCGTGACCACCATCCGCGCTGCTTCACGGTCTGGCTGGCCGGCGGCGGCGTGAAGCCTGGCATCAGCTGGGGGAAGACCGATGATTTCTCCTACAACATCATCGAGAACCCCGTCGAGGTCCATGACCTTCACGCCACCATGCTTCACCTGCTCGGCTTTGAGCACAAGCGGCTCACCTTCCGGCATGAGGGTCGCGACTATCGCCTGACGGACGTGCACGGCAAGGTTGTGCGCGGGATCATGGCTTGATCGGGTGGCCAGGCGCCGGTCGGCGGCACATGATCTAAGTCGATGATTTGCAACATCTTGCAGTGATCGATTCGCCTCTTTGACGATGCCTTTGCATTGATTATTGGCTTGCGTGAGATTCTTCGGCTGATTTTGTTTCAATTCAGGGAACCCATTTGCATCGATCTGAAGTCGTGGAATGGTGGGCTCGGCCCGTTTGGGAGCATGGGTCACCTCAGACAACTCGACACGAAGCGAAAAGGGCTTGGTGATCGCGTGGTCTGACGCCGGGATCGTCTGCCGTTTGTCAAGTTTGGACTCGTTTGAGTCCGAGGGAGAGGAAAAGGAAATGAAGAATCCATCCGTTTGGATGGCGTTGGCTGCGGCCGCGTCGTCCGCCATCGTCTCGTCCGTCGACGCCGCTGTCGTCAACTGGAATCTCAATCTCGACATCCCCGCCACGACTTCGGGGCTGTTCCTCAACATCGAGCAGCAACTCGTCAGCACCTCTGCCGACACCAACGCTGGCTGGGACTTGAACCCCAACGGTGCGAGCGGACTGTTCTTCGGTGGAACCACCGCTCACGGAACCTGGATGATGGTTGACCCGGCCACAGGCTGGGATTCGGCGAGTTCCTTCAACCCCGGAGTCGTCGTCGGCTCAGGCTACGTCTTCCAGGCGCTGCCCGGCGGCAACATGATCTTCGGCAGCGGCCCAGGACTCTGGAAGGAGAACGCCAACAACATCTTCGGCTTTCGCTTCCTGAATTCGCAGAACCAGGTTCGCTTCGGGTACGGCGTGATGTACATCGGCGCCACCGCCTTGGAGCGTCGCCTCGTCTCGCTGAGCTACGAAACCAGTGGGCTGTCGATCGTGGCGGTGCCAGCCCCAGGTGCCATTGCCCTTGCCGCGCTTGCTGGCCTGGCCGGTGGTACGCGCCGGCGTCGCTGAACGCGGTTCGGCAACGAGCCTCGAACTGAACGAAGCCCCTGAGCCGACCCGGCTTAGGGGCTTTGTCACTCAGAAGCTGGGCGAAGGGCGCTCGCGCCGGAGCGCACGAAGCGCAAATCGCTGCGGGAACAGGAAGGGCAGCAGTTCGTCGGTGATCGATCGCGGGGTGCCATAGGCCAGGTCGGCGATGAGCTCGGCGGCGAGCGGCGTGGTGAGCATGCCGTGGGATCCGTGCCCGATCGAGCACCACTGGCCCGGTGTGTAAGGGCATGGTGGCCACGCTTGCGCCATGGGCCCGTGCTTGATGGCACGGTAGGCAACGGTGAACGCCTCATCGTCGGCAATGGGGCCGACCATCGGCAGGTGGTCGAGGCTCGCGGCGCGCGTGCCCGACCACGATGCAATCAACGGATGTGATGCACGGACGAGGCGGTCGGCGATGGCTTTGAGCGATGCAGTTTCCAGCTGGCCGTTCATCGGGTGGCTTGTGTCCTTGAGTGCGGATGCAGCCCACACACCCGGATGATTCGTTGCACCGATCCAAGCCTGCACGCCATCCGCGTTGGGCAGGGCATAGCCCTCGTGCATGATGGCCGTCTCGAGCGCGTTGCCCAGCAGGATCTGGCCAATCGAGCCGCCGTTGGGGGTCGGTTGCGCACGGCTGCAGACCGTTCCATCGAGCGCCGAGGTGGAGAAGGCCGTGGCATGCACGACGCACGCCTCGTGCGGTGCGCGGTCGGTCACCCGAATCAGCGGATGGTCGAGCAGCGCCTGAATCAGTTCGCGGGGCGATGCGACGAGTGCCTTCCGCGTCGTCAGCCCGTTCGGCGTCGTGATGGGCATCAGTCGATGGGGCACGCCAAGGTCGATGAAGCGATCGGCGAGGAGATGCCACGCGGCATCGTGGACCCGGACCTGTTCGCTCTGCCACGATCCATCGGGTTGGGCTGCGGCTGCAAGCGGCACATCACTGGCTCGGGGCGCTTCAGGCGCGGGCTCGACCACCGTGAGCTGTGCTCCGCGCTCGGCGAAGGCGCGAGCGCACCACGCACCGGCGAGCCCAGCGCCCAGGATCGTCACGCGTTGGGGAGGCGTGGGGAGCGGCGGAGCGAACCACGGCGCGAGCGTGGGGTCAGGCCGGTGGTCACGCCGCGTGGCCGCGGTCATGTGGCGCTTGGTCTTGAAGCCGGCCACGCGGGTCACGTCGAAGCCCGCCTCGTGCAGCCCGCTGCGCACGGCGGCCGCCGCAGAGAAGGTCGATGCGGTGCCGCCCGGTCGAGTGAGTCGCGCGATGTGCGCGAGGACCTCTGCCGACCAGAGTCGGGTCTCGAGGGCTGGTTCGTAGGCATCCAGGAACCACGCATCGGCTTCGAAGCTCAGCTGCGGCAGCCACACGGTGGCGTCGCCCAAGACGAGGGTGATCGCGGCGCGGCCATCGAGCAGCCGCCAGCGATTCACGCCCTGCGTCGATCGGAGCGGTCGCGCGAGGATCATCTCGAGCGCTGTGCGCTCTGGTGCGGGGATCCCTGAGCGGAGCGCGGGATCGCGCCACCAGTCGAGCATCGAAGGATCGCGCTCAAAGCCCACATAGTGCAGGCGCTGGTGCGGAGTGGCATGTCGGCCGAAGGCGGCCAGCAAGCACGCGAGCGAACACCCTGTGCCGATACCCAGTTCGGCCACGGTCCATTGGCGCTGAGCCGCCCACCGGCCCGGCAGGGGATCCGAGACAGCCGCGAAGCCCTGGGCCCGGAGGTATGTGTGGCACTTCTCTCCCCAGGGGTCGGCCTCGTGGAAGGGGCGTGGGTTGCTCGGATGGGCGGAGAGGGGCCCCGGGAAGGAGGAGTCCTCAGTCAGTCCAAAGTCCGTTTGCCCACGGTTCGGCAGCGGTTCAGGCGTTGTAAGGGGCACGCGGAGCGCAGTATGGACCCAGATCGCCCGAAAGACGCAACATGGCATTCAAGGCGATCAAAAACTAGGAAATCTTACGCTGGAAATTTGCACTGTTTGGGAACGGGGTCACTCTCCCTCGTCCCGGAGTCGTGTCCGGGGCGTCCGGGCCCTTACCCGGAGCCTTGCAAGGTGGTGGCCGGTCCAAGGAAGCCCAAGCCACCCATCCCTTTCCTTAATCCCTCTTCGTTTGGAGAAAGACATGAAGAACCTGAAGCTTGAGATGCACTTCGCAGCTGCGGCTGCCCTGTGCGCCGCCGGCGCAGCCAACGCGGCCGTCATCGCGTGGGAAAACTGCAATCTGGTCATTCCGGCCAACGTTGACGGCCTTTACATCAACATTGAGACGCAGGCCACCGGTTCGACCGGCAGTGCCGTCGCTGGCTGGGACATCAACCCGTACGGCGCCACTGCGATCCAATTCTTCGGCTCACCGGGTGGCGGCTACATGCGCTACCCGGGTGCCACGGGCGGGGTCGGCAACCTCGCCATCGGCATGACCGTCGGCGCGACTAACTCGTTCGGTGGGGGCTCCGCCGCCTTCGGTTCGGCTGCCGGCCAATGGCAGTTCAACGCCACCAACATCTTCGGCTTCCGCTTCGTCGCGGCTGACGGTGGCACCAAGTACGGATACGGCACCATGTCGGTCGGCGCGACCGCCGCGGTCCGCACCATCACCAACCTGTACTACGAGAGCACGACGGGCACCGCAATCCAGATTGTTCCCGCTCCGGGCGCGCTCGCGCTGCTGGGCGTGGCTGGCCTGGCCAGCCGTCGTCGTCGCTGATCGCAGCGACCCGACCAACCAACCTGGTTGACCACGCACGGGCGGCCTTCGGGCCGCCCGTGTTCATGTGGCGGATGATCTGCGCGTGATCGTTAGGATCCGGGCATGGCGACTCGCGCGGCACAGCGGCTGCTCATCGTGGGCTGGGACGCAGCGGATTGGCAGGTGATCGATCCGCTGATGAAGCAGGGGCGGCTGCCCGTCCTGGCGAGTTTGATCGCGCGCGGCATTCGTTCGGACCTGTCCACGCTTGAGCCCAAGCTGAGCCCGCTGCTCTGGACGACGATCGCCACGGGGCGCACGCCCGATCGGCATGGCATCGCGAACTTCGTCGAGCCCAAGCCTGACGGCAGCGGGCTTCGTGTGGCATCGAGCACGAGCCGGAAGGTCAAGGCGCTCTGGAACATCGCGTCGCAGTCGGGCCTGCGCACCCAGGTCACGGGCTGGTACGCCAGCCATCCAGCTGAACCCATCCTCGGCAGTGTGACCAGCAACCTGCTCATGGAGGGTGATCCGGGCGAGAGCGGAGCGTGGCCGCTTGCCGCTGGGGCCGTGCATCCGGGGGCCTTGTCAGAAGCCATCGCTGCATCGCGTGTCGGTCGCGCGGCCATGCGTGCCGATGGTCTTGGCACGCTCGTGCCGAACCTGCCCGCCGGCCTGGTTGGCGATCCACGCGTGGACACGCTCTGCAAACTGATGGCCGTGGCCGCCAGCGTGGAGCGTGCGGCGCTGACGGCGATGGAGCATGCTCCGTGGGATCTCTCGATGGTGTTCTTCGAGTCGATCGACACGGTGGGGCATCACTTCATGCAGTACCGATCTCCGCGCATGAAGCACGTGAGCGAAGCGGACGTGCGCACGTTTGGCGGCGTGATGGATGCGGTCTATGCATGGCATGATGCTGCGCTTGGCCGATTGCTCGATCGCGCGGGGCCGGATACGACGGTGCTCCTCGTCAGCGACCACGGTTTCCACAGTGGGCAGGGGCGGCCTCATCTTGAAGACCTGCCGCCCGAGCGGCGCATGGAGAAGGAAGCGAGCTGGCATCGACCGACGGGGATCCTGGTCGCGGCGGGGCCGGGCATTCGGGCGGGTGCGGCCGTGGCTGCCGCGAACATCGTGGACATCGCGCCGACGGCCCTCGCGCTGCTCGGCCTGCCCGCTGCCGCGGACTTCGCCGGTCGCGCCTTGGCCGAAGCGATCGATGCCACGATTCCCGCACGCATCGATTCATGGGAAGCGGTCGATGGCGCTTCGGGCCTCCATCCTGCGGATGCGCGACAGGATCCCTACGAAGCGGCCGATGCCATCCAGCAGTTGGTGGACCTTGGGTACATGGCGGCCCTCCCCGAGGATGCGAAGGCGCAGGTCGACCTGGTCCGACGGGAGAGCGCGTTCAACATCGGGGTGCATCTGCTGTCGCGGGGCCTGGTGCGATCGGCGCTTCCGCACTTCGAGATGCTGGTCGCTGGTCGGCCGGATGAGCCACGCTACCGATCGTGCCTGGCCTCGTGCCTGATCGGTCTGGGCGACGCATCGCGCGCCATCGATGTGGTACGAGGCACGTTGCAGCGCGATGGTGGCAACGCCGAAGCGCGACTGATGCTGGCCCGTGCGCTGCTGGATGCTGGCGACCGTGACGCGTCGATGCGCGAAGCCGATGCTGTTTCCCGCAGCGTGCGTTCGCAGCCGGCGCTCATTCCTGCCTTGGCGGATCTCTTCCTTCGACAAGGCAGGGCCAAGGAGTCGGCCTCGCTCCATCGCCGTGCGCATGAGGCGGATCGCACGGCGATCACGCCGCTGCTCGGGGTGGCACGCGCGCTGCTGTGTGAACTGCCGA
>Ga0194127_10001175_pt1 | contig 39017 bp, 29 predicted proteins | sample TA2KigC100mmetaG_FD_148624 | JGI IMG/M metagenome (GOLD analysis project Ga0194127, IMG submission 148624) | Freshwater microbial communities from Lake Tanganyika, Tanzania - TA2015036 Kigoma Deep Cast 100m | ecosystem: Environmental > Aquatic > Freshwater > Lake | place: Tanzania: Lake...
CCCCCACCACGGCCTGATCGGCTCCGGGCCGCACCTCGCGCAGGTGCCGTCGCCGCGGAAGACCCACGAGTGCCTGCGCATGGCGATGGACAAGGGCGCCGGGACCTACGCGATCTGCAACGTCGGCAACATCCGCGAGTTCGTGCTCGGGATCGACGCGACCGCGAAGATGACGTGGCGCATGGACGGGTTCGATCCCGATGCCTGGCTCGACGGATGGGTGCGGACGCGATTCCCGTCGCGCGCGGCGGAGGTTGCCGCCGCCTACCGAGCCTACTTCGACGCGTGGGCGATCCATCCCGAGCAGAACGTGCCGTTCCTGATGGACGGCCAGATGTTCGGCGCCGGCAACTCCGCGCTCGGGAAGATCGCGAAGCGGCTCAAGGAGAAGACGCCGGAGCCGTCCGTGGCGAAGAGCGCGCCGGCCCCGAAGGCCGGCGGCGACGCGTTCTGGGCGGGCCTGAGCGACATGCATCCGCGCGCTCTCGGGCGCGCAGCGACGCTCCATCATCTCGCGGCGCAGCGGGACGGGCTGTCCAAGGCGATCAAGACGGCCGAGGCGGCGGCGGCAGCACTGCCGGCCGGCAAGGCCGCCTTCCTTCGCGACAACCTGGTCCACCAGGCCATGATCATGGTGCGGACCGGCCTGTGGCTGGAGCACGTCGAGGCCGCCGGCGACAACCTTGACCGTGGCGACCGGGCCGCCTGTGCCGAGGCGCTGGCATCGGCCGAGGCCTCGTTTGCTGCGATCCCGCGGCTTTCCGAGTCCTACTGCCGCGGCCCATGGGAGAACTGGTACCGCGGCTGCAAGAAGCTCAACATCGAGGCGACCCTGAAGCGCACGCGCGACGTCCTCGCGCAGGCGCGCAGCACGGAGCCGCGACCGCGTCCGTAGCGCGTGCAGGCCGAGGTCGCTTGTCATGCGACGGCGCAGATGAACTATCGATGCCCGGAATATGATAAGGAATGCTGCGATGAGCCTCACCAGACGAGACTTCTTGCTCTCCGCCGCAGGCGGGGCACTGGCGGCGGGCGTGGGCGGTTGTGCGCACGTCGGGCAGCGTAAAGCCGGGAAACCAGGCTTGGTCGCGAAGGTGGTGCGGGTGGGCGGGGTGTTGAGGATCGCCATCAACGGCGAGGTCTTCGATCCGCTGGCCTACCGGTCGTACCGGCCGACGCCGGAACTGGTGCGGGGTTTCCACGCCACCGGGCTGCGGCTGGCCAACGTCACTCACACCGGCATGCTCTGCACGCTGGACGTGCCGTACTCCCTGTTCGGCGAGGTCTGGACGGGGCCCCGCCGGTTCAACTGGGATCACTTCGACGCCCAGATGGAGATGTTCGAGGCGAACGCGCCGGGCGCCTACTACAATATCGCGCTCCAGCTCGACACCCGCGACTGGGCGCTGAAGTCGCATCCGGACTGGTCGAACTGCTACTGGAACCTCGTCGAGATGGCCGGCCATGAGCCGTGGCGGGCCGAGACCGCGGAGTCGCTGCAGGAGTTCCTGCGGCAGATCGAGGCGCGCTACGGCGACCGCGTCTTCGCCTACAGCCTGCTCTGCGGCAGCTCGACCGAGTGGTACACCAACTCGCAGGGCCGCGGCCGGCCCGAGGCGGCGATCCGGGAGCACCCGCTGAAGACGGCGGCGTTCCGCAGGTTCACCGGCGATCCGGCGGCGACGATGCCGACGCTGGAGGAACTGCATCGGACCTCGCACGGCGCGTTGCGCGACCCGGTGGCCGACGCGGCGGCGCTGCGCTACTGGCGGTTCCACCACGAGATCATCGGCGACGCCATCGTCCATTTCGCCGGGAAGGCGCAGGAGGTGCTGCAGCACCGCAAGCTGCTCGGCCTCTTCTACGGCTACCTGACGCAGCTCAGCAGTGCGCGGCTGCTGCAGGAGGGCCATCTCGGGTACGAACGGGTCTGGCGGTCGCCCGATCTGGACATGATCTACGCGCCGGCGAAGTACGGCGCTCCGCGCAGCCTCGAGGGCGCCAGCGGCTACCTGCTGACGGTCGATTCGCTCGACCTTCGCGACAAGCTGGTCTTCCAGGAGATCGACCACACGACCCACATCGCGCGGAGCACCGTGGAGAACGGCCGCGAGATTCCGGGTTCCGGCACGAAGCTCCGGAACGCCTTCGAAACCCGGCAGGTGCTGAGGCGGGAGTTCGCGCTGACGCGGGTCAAGCGCACCGCGCTGTGGTGGTTCGACTTCCTCGGCGGCAACTACGCGAGCCCGGAGATGATGGCGATGGTCGACGAACTCGCGCGGGTGCAGGACCGGCTGCGCGACGTGCCGATGCGGTCCGTCGCCCAGATCGCGGTCTTCGGCGACGTGCCGTCGATGTACCACGTGAACGCGGGCTCCAGCCTGGCCGACGACCTGCTGGTGCAGCCGCCCGACGCGCTCGCCCGCATCGGCGCGCCGTACGACATCTACAACTTCTCGGACATCGACCACCCGCAACTCCCGTTCGCGCAGTACAAGCTGCTCATCTTCCTCAACGCCCTCCGCATACCCCCCGCCAGGCGCGAGTTCATCCGCGCCGAACTGCAAACGGGCAACCGGACCCTCCTCTGGATCCATGCGCCGGACTACATCCAGCCGGACGGCTTCTCCGCCGACGCCATTTCCGCGATCACCGGCATCACCGTGACCGCGCGCGCCGGGGATGACAGCGTCGTGCAGGCCGTCGGGGCCCGCTTCGGTTTCGGACGGAAGGTGGCTCCGCTGTTCGAGGTTCACGACAAGGACGCGGACGTGATCGGCACCTACGTCTCCAACGACGCCCCCGCGCTCGTCCGCAAGACGTTCGCCGGGCACCACGCGGTGTACAGCGCCGTCGGGAATCTGCCCTCCGCGGTCTACCGCGAGATCGCCCGCACCGCGGGCGTCCACATCTACTACGAGGGAAGCGATCCGACCTATATCAACAGCCGCCTCCTCGGCATCCATATGCAGAAGGACACCAACCCGCAGATCACCTTCCCGGTCACCACGCCCTGCCGGCTCGAAGAGCTCTTTGACGGCGGTGAAATCCGCGTCGAGAACGGCGTCTGCCGCCTGCCTCACCAACCCGGAGTCGCAAAACTGTACCTGGTGCAATCATGAGAACTGCACGGCGCGAATTCCTGCGACACGCGGTGCTCGGCGGAGCCGCGGCGTCGTTTCCCAACCTCATCCCCGCCCGCGTGCTCGGCGCCGATGGCGCAGTCACGCCGAACAACCGCATCAACGTCGCGTTGATCGGCACGGGACGGCAGGTGTTCTATGCCAACCTGCCGTGGTTTCTCTGGTCCGAGGACGTGCAGGTCGTCGCGGTGTGCGACGTGGACTCGTGGCGCATGGAGCAGGCGAAGAAGCTGGTCGAGGAGAGCTACGCGAAGAAGGCCGGGCTCGGCCGCTACAAGGGCTGCGCGACGCATCGCGACTTCCGCGAGGTGCTGGCGCGCAAAGACGTGGACGCCGTCATGATCTCCACGCCGGACCATTGGCACGCCTGCATGGCCATTGCCGCCGCCAAGGCCGGCAAGGACATCGCGCTGGAGAAACCGATTTCGCTCTCGGTCGAGCAAGGCCGCGCCATCGCGGACGCGGTCACGAGGCACAAGGTGGTCTGCCGCACCGACACCGAGGTGCGTTCGCAGCAATGGTTCCAGCAGCTTTGCCAGGTCGTCCGCAACCGCCGCATCGGCGAGGTCAAGCGCGTGATGGTCGGCGTGCCCAAGGACCCCGCGCCGCTCGCGGAGACTCCCGGGCCGATGCCGGTGCCGCCGGAGTTGGACTACGACCTGTGGCAAGGCCCCGCGCCCGCGCGCCCCTACACGCTCACGCGCGTTCACTCTCCGCGCAGCGGCCTCGACTACACCGCCGGCACCGGGCCGGGGTGGATGCACATCAGCGACTACTCCCTCGGAACTCTGCTGAACTGGGGCACGCACACCGTCGACATCGCGCAGTGGGCGTTGGACACCGAGCGCACCGGCCCCGTCGAGGTCGAGGGACGTGCCGAGTTCCGGGACAATCTCTGGGATGTGCCGCGCAACTTCGAGATGCGCTATCGCTACGCCAGCGGCATCGAGATGCTCTATGTCGCCGACCGTCCCTTCGTCCGCGTCGAGGGCACCGAAGGCTGGATCGAGAACACATGGTTCCAGTCCGGCGGTTTCAAGGCGAGCGCTCCGGAGCTACTGAAGTGGAAGCCCGGCCCGAACGACATCCACCTGCCTTGCGTCAGCGAGAAGGAGGACTTCATCAACTGCGTCCGCAGCCGCAAGGATCCGATCATCACCGCGGAGATCGGCCATCGCACCGCGACGATCTGCCAGATCGGCTTCATCGCCGCCAGGCTCGGCCAGAAACTGAAGTGGGATCCCGCCGCCGAGAAGTTCACCGCCAACGACGAAGCCAACCAACTGCTCTCCCGTCCGCTGCGCGCGCCGTGGACGCTTTGACCAGCCCGCACGAAAGGCTGAGGCATCATGGGAATCTCCCGACGCAATTTCATCCTCACGGCCGCCGGCGGTAGCATCGGCGGGCTCACCGCGACCACGCGGGCTGCGAAACCGCCCGACAAGCAGGGCGGTGTCGTCGTCATTCCGGAACGCCAGGTCCCGGTGCTCGCCGAGGCCGACGTGGTGGTGTGCGGCGGGGGCACCGCGGGGCTGGCGGCGGCGTTTTGCGCGGCGCGGCATGGCGCGAAGGTGATCCTGCTGGAGCGCTGGCCAAGCCTCGGCGGAATGGCGACCAACGCGCTCGTCAACATCTGGCACACCAGCGATCGGAAGAAACAGGTCATCACTGGGTTCGTCCAGGAAGCGGTTGACCGCGGCGGGCGATTTGTGCGGCGCATGGCCCATTACCCCACCAAGCCGGAAACGCACGAGTTCGACTCGACGGGCATGCGCGTCGTCTTCGACCGGATGCTCAAGGATGCGGGCGTACGGGTGTTCTGCAACCTCGCCGCGGTCGAGTCGATCGTCTCGGAAGGGCGCATGCGCGCGGTGCTGGTGGACACGAAGACCGGGCGCAAGGCGGTCCGCGGACGGGTCTTCATCGACGCAACGGGTGACGGGGACGTCGCGGCCAACGCGGGGCTGCCGTTCGATTTCGGGCGCGCCGGCGACGGGGCCGTGCAGGGCATGACGATGATGTTCCGTCTGCGCGGCCTGGATGCCGCGGCGATCCGGGCGCATCCCGGGGATGCCGGGCGGGTATTCGACCTCATGCGGAAGCTCCGCGACGAGGGACGATTCCCGCAGTTCCTGGAGATGGCCGCCCGGTCGTACCTCACGAGCCCGCGCGAGCCGGTCGTTTCGTACAACATGTGTCCCGTCGCCGGGAATCCGCTCGGCGAGGAGGAATTGACGCGGCTTTCCGCGCAGGCCCGCGAGCAGGTGTATGCCTACGTGGATCTCTGGCGGGAGCAGATGCCCGGATTCAGCGCGGCGGAGGTCGAGCAGATGGGGTTCGCCCTGGGCGTCCGCGAATCCCGACGCATCCGCGGCCTCCGGACGCTCGATGCCCGGATGGTCGTCAAGGCGGTCAAGCAGCCCGACGCCATCGGGCACGGCTTCTGGATGATCGATATCCACGACCCGAAGGGGACCGGCCACACGACGTGGGTGGACCAGAAGGCGGAGACGATGCCGCCGGCCGGCGACAGCTACCACATTCCGCTCGGCATGTGCCTGAACGACCGCATCCCCAACGTCGCCGTCGTTGGCCGTTGCGCGTCGTCCACGCATGAGGGGCTCGCGTCGGTGCGTCTCCAATCCCACTGCATGGTGATGGGGCAGGGCGTCGGCACCTGCGCCGCGCTCGCGCTCGGCGCCGGCGTGGATATGGCCGCGTTCGACATCCGCAAACTGCAATCGCAACTGCGCAAGGACGGCGTCTACCTGGAGAACGTTCCCGCATGAACCCAACCATCAATGCGCCCCCTGCGTTGCCCCACGGGAGCATGAAGGCAGGGCTGCAGCAGGTGCCGGAGAAGGTCAACGGACGGGAGAACAAGCCATGACGCCGAGTTTCAGCCGGATTATCGCGACGTTGCTGCCGCTGGTCGGTTCGAGCGTCCACGCGGCCGACGCCACCGCAGGTCGCGTCGACACCATCACCCGCATGCCGGGGCTCGTGGCGTTCTGGGATTTCGTGAACCGCGAGCCGGACGGGGCGCGGCGGTTCACGGCGCATGTGCCGGCGGGGGCGGCGAACGACTACGCACTCGACGCCGCGAACTACGTGAAGGACTACTGGGGCGCGGGGCGGGAGGCGACGTACGCCGACTTTCCGCTGATGGGCCGCGGGCTGTTCGGACAGGCGATTCGAATCCGGAAGGAGACCGACCCGGACTTCCGTCCGTTCCTGTTCGTGCCGCGTGCGCGGCTGCACGACACGCCGCTCGACATCAAGGGCGCGGGGAAGTCGGTGACCGTCGTCGTGTGGGCGATCCGCGAGAGCGGCAACCACGCGCTGGCGGGGATCTGGCACGAGGGGACCGACCTCAAGCAGAAGGAGACGGCCGGCATCGCGCGCGCGGTGCGCGGGCAGCGGCAGTACGCGCTCTTCGCCGGGCTGAACAAGGGGGGCAGCGCCTGCGGCCACGTGTCCGAGAACGGCGCCAGTTCGTTCCTGAACAAGTACGCGCTGCACAAGTGCAACTCCGCGGGCATCTCGCGCGAGGTCCCGGCCGACTCGCCGGCGGAGGTGCTCGACGCCGCGTGGCAGTGCTTCGCGATGACCTTCGACGATGCGACGGACGAACTGACCGGATGGCTCGACGGCGTCGCCGGCGACCGGTGGCTGGAGAATCCGCAGAAGGACGGCCTGATCTCGTTCGCGGCGAACGCGTGGCTGCAGGGCCGCCTGCACCGCGAGCCTGGCCTGCAGCCGGGCGAGGATCCGGACTTTCCGAAGGACCAGTTCTACAACCCGCCGGAGGCGAAGCCCGTCGCGGTGCAGGTCGTCCGCGAGACGGCGGACGAGCGCGTCGAGGTGCGCGAGTACGGCTATACGAGAGTCCGTGTGACGACGCGCGCGGGGAAGGAAGTCGGGCGCGAACTCGTCGCGCTACGCCTGAACCCGTGGTGGTATCCGCACGGCATTTACCGGCCGGCTGACGACGGGACGGGCGGCCCGTTCACGATCGGCCGCGTCATCCACAGCTCCCGCGGCGTCGGCTTCACCGGCTGGATCGGCGGTGTTGCCGTCTTCGACCGGGCGCTGTCGGCCGGCGAACTGAAGCGGTTGTCGGACCTCGCCCTCGGCCCGGAGGCTATTCCCAAGGAATGAGATACGGGCTCCATGCCCATGCCGGAGCGTCCTGCAGGTGTGAATGCGACGTCCCTCTGGAATCGGTTTCCGATCCGCGCGGACTGCCCATGGCACGGTCGAGTCGCTCCACCAAGCGTGGAAGATCGCGTTCGCCGGGACCGGCCCCCATCGCCGCCCGTCCGGGCGGTCAGGCGAACTCGATGTGGAAGTGGATGATGTCTTCCTGCGGCTCGCTGGTGACCTTGTACTGGCTGTGGGTGAAGACGCGCTGCATCGGCCGGTTTGCGCGAAGCACCTCGGCCGTGAACCCGCGGATGCCGTACCGCTTGGCGATCGTCGCGAGATGATTGAGAAGGAACGTGCCGATGCCGCGGTTCTGCCACTTGTCGTGGACGATGAACGCGACCTCGGCGAGGTTGGTCTTCTCGTTGAGGTAATACCTGCCGATCGCGACGATGTCCTCGCCGTACGGGGCGGGGACCGTGGCCACGATCGCGATGTCGCTGCGGTGGTTGATGAAGACGAAATCCTGGATCTGCTGCTGCGGGATCGTCTTGATGTGCTTCATGAACCGGTAGTACTTCGTCTCCTCCGACAGCGCGTAGAACATGTCCCGCACGTTGGGCTCGTCGGTCGGATGGATGGGCCGGAACATCACCTGCGTGCCGTCGCGCAGGAGCCGGGAGGTCCTGAACTCCTGCGGGCCGACGACGATCTTCCCCTCGACGCCCGCCATTTCGGGCCGGAGGTATCTCGTTTCGATCGCCTCGCGGACGAGTTGGGGGCGGAACTTCGGGTCGGCGATGGCGATCAGGGCCAGGGCCCGCGCCTGCACGCTCTTGCCGTGAAGGTACGCGACGCCGTGTTCGGTCACGACGTAGTGAACGTCGCCGCGGGTGGTCACGACCCCCGCGCCGGGGCTCAACCGGGTGACGATGCGGGAGATCGATCCGCCCTTGGCCGTCGACGGCAGGGCGATGATGGCCCGCCCGCCGGCGGAGCGCCCCGCGCCGCGGTTGAAGTCGACCTGTCCGCCGATGCCGGAGTAGAACCGGTTGCCGATCGAGTCCGCGCAGACCTGGCCGGTGAGATCGATCTCCATCGCAACGTTGATCGCCACCTGCCTGTGCTGGCGGCTGATCAGGAACGGGTCGTTGACGTACTCGGTGGGATGGAAGGCGAAGACCGGGTTGTTGTCGATGTAGTCGTAGAGTTTCTTGGTTCCCATGCAGAAACTGGCGACGACGCGACCGCGGTCGACGGTCTTCCTCGCGCCGGTGACGGCGCCGGATTCGACGAGGTCGATCATCGAGTCGGTGAACATCTCGGTGTGGATGCCGAGATCCTTGCGGTCCTTGAGGAACGGAACGACCGCCTGGGGGATCGAGCCGATCCCGAACTCCACCGTGGTGCCGTGGTCGACGAGCGCGGCGACGTACCGGCCGATGCGACGGGTGATCTCGTCGGGCTCCTTCGGCACCACCTCGATCACGGGCTCGTCCACCGGCACGAGGTAGTCGATGTCGTTAACGTCGATGAACGAATCGCCCAGCGTCCGCGGCATCTGCGGATTGACTTCGGCGATGACGATCCGCGCGTTGGCGGCGGCGCTCTTGACGATGTCGACGGAAACGCCGAGGCTGCAGCGCCCGCGCTCGTCCGGCGGCGTCACTTCGATCAGGGCCGCGTCGAGCGGGATCTGGCCGGAGTTGAACAGGGTGGGGATGTCGGACAGGAACACCGGGGTGTAATCACCGAGCCCCTCCTGGATGATCCCGCGCACGTTCTCCGCGATGAAGAAGCTGTTGACGCGGAAGAAACTCGAGAACTGGTGGTCTGCGTACGGCGCGTCGCCGGAGGTCAGCAGGTGGACGACCTCGGTGTCGGGCAGATCCTTGCCCCGGGCGGTTAGCGCGCGGACCAGTTCTTCCGGCTGGCCGCATCCCGTGCCGATGAAGATCCGCTGGCCGGGCCGGATGGCGCCGATCGCCTCATCGGCGGTCACGACCTGATGCTTGTACTTCGTCTGCCAGTCGGGATCCCACGTCTGTTTCTTCTTCTGTGCCATGGCGGGCCTCATTCCTTGGCGAGGGTGATGCGCGCGTCGGCGGCCACGGATTCGCGGCCGACTTCGGCGACCATGAAGGGGTTGATGTCCATCTCGGTGATCTGGGGAAAGTCGGTCGCCAGCTGGCTGATTCGCTGCAGCGCCTCGGCGATCGCCTGGACATCGACGCTCCGCTGGCCGCGGACGCCGCGCAGCAGGCCGAACGACTTGGTGCTCTCGAGCATCTGCATGGCCTCCTCCTGCGTGATGGGGGCCAGGTGGAAGGCGACGTCCTTCATGACTTCGACGAAGATGCCGCCGAGGCCGAACATGAGCATCGGGCCGAACTGCGGGTCGCGCGTCATGCCCAGGATGACCTCGCGGCCCCGGCCGCACATCTTCTCCACGTAGACGTCCTGCAGACGGGCGGCCGGCACCCGCTGGGGGATGCGGAGCATCATGAGGTCGTAGGCGTCGCGCACGGCGTCCGCGCTGTTCAAGTGGAGCTTGACGCCGCCCAGGTCGGACTTGTGGATGATATCCGGCGAGGCGATCTTCATGGCGACCGGATAGCCGATGCGTTCGGCGATTTCGACCGCGGCCTGCGCCGAGTCCGCCAGCGCGCCCGGGGGGATGTGGAAGTCGTACGCCTGGATGATCTCCTTGGCCGCGGCCTCGCCGACCTGGAGTTCGCCGGTTCGGATGTGGCGTTGAACGATGCGTTCGACGCGCCGCCGGTTCACCGGGAAGCGGGTCACCACGCGGGGCGGGCGCCGCAGCCAGGCGGAGTACTCGCACATGGCGACGAGCGCGGCCACGGCCCGCTCGGGCGAGGGGTAGTCCGGCAGGCGGGCGTCGATCAGCGCGGCCCGCCCGGCGCGGACATCGTCGCCGCCCATGAAGGAGACCAGGACGGGCTTGGTGGACCCGGCCGCCGCGGCGTGGATCGCGCGCGCCGTCTCGACGGCATCGGTCATCGCCTGGGGGGTCAGAATCACGACGACGGCGTCGACGCCATCGTCCTTGAGGACGCCCTCGAGGGCGATGCCGTACCGGCCGGCGTCGGCGTCGCCGAGCACGTCGACCGGGTTGTTCACGCTGGCGGCCGCCGGCAGGACCTTCCGCAGAGGATCGGCGATGGCCGGGGAGATCCCGGCCATCTTGAGGCCCGACAACTCGATGGCGTCCGCCGCCATGATGCCCGGCCCGCCGGCGTTGGTCAGCACCGCGACGCGGTTGCCGCGGGGGAGGGGCTGCATGTCGAAGGCGGTGGCGATGTCGAAGAGCGTCTCGAATCGTTCCGCCCGGACGACGCCCGCCCGGCGGAAGGCCGCCGCGTACCCGACATCCGCGCCGGCCAGACTGCCGGTGTGCGACGACGCGGCCCGGCCGCCCGCCGCCGTCACGCCCGCCTTGAACAGCACGACGGGCTTCTTCGATGCGGCCTCCTCGGCGGACTTGATGAACGCGTCGCCCGCGGCGACGCTTTCGAGATAGCCGACGATGACCTTCGTGTCGGGATCGTCCGCCAGCGCCTCGAGAAAATCGGTTTCCGAGAGATCCGCCTTGTTGCCCATGCTGACGAGCTTCGACAGGCCCAGCCGGCGCTCCGCCGACCAGTCGAGAATGGCGGTCAGCAGCGCGCCCGACTGCGAGATCACCGAGATGCCGCCCTTTCGCGGCATGTGCTTGGCGAACGACGCGTTCATGTTGTGGTGCGCGTTGATGAGGCCGAGACAGTTCGGCCCGAGCAGCCGGACGTTCCGGCTGCGGCACCGCGCGGCCAGCGCGCGCTCGCGTCCGGCGCCTTCGGCGCCGACTTCCTTGAAGCCGGCCGTGATGACGACGATGGCTCCCGCGCCCGCCTCGATCGCGTCATCGACCGCCGCGGGAACGGCGGCCGTGGGAACGGAAATCACCGCCAGGTCGATCGACGTGCCGATCGCCTTGCACGAGGGCTTGCAGGGCAGGCCCAGGATCTCCGCCGCCGTGGGGTTGACCGGCGTCAGCCCCCCCCCGAATCCGTTGGCTTGCAGGTTGGACAGGATCTCGTACCCAACCTTGCCGGGCGTGCGGGACGCTCCGACGACCGCGATGTTCCCGGGCTTCAGCAATGCTTCCAGCATGGATCATCCTCTCTCCGCGTTCTCATCCAGGGACGGGACCACCCGGCCGGCGGCCGGCTGAAAACGCCATCCACATTGTCCCTTGCGAACCGATCCGCGTTCCGCTAGACTATTATACAGCACGTCGCGGTTGGGTTCGTACCGCCTCTCTTCAGTATGAACGAGAAAACGCCTACGTTAGCGTAGGCGGGGTGGACGAATCAAGCCGCAGTTCAGGCGGTGCGATCGAAACCAACGAAAGGTGAGTGCCATGTCGGAACAGAAGACGGGATCCGCTGAGGGTGTCTCCATTCCTCCTTCGCCCGAGTTTGCGTCCAAGGCCCATGTGAAGTCGTTCGCCGATTACAAGGCCATGTACGATCGTTCGATCCGCGACCCGGAGGGGTTCTGGGGGGACATCGCCGGCCAGTTCGAATGGAAGCAGAAGTGGACCAAGGTCCGCGACTTCACGTTCGAGCGCCCGGTTGAGATCAAGTGGTTCATCGGCGGCAAGACGAACCTCTCGGTCAACTGCCTCGACCGGCACCTGGCGAAGCGGGGCAACCAGACGGCGATCCTCTGGGAGGGCAACGTGCCCGGCGAGGATTCGAAGCTGACCTACCGCGAGTTGTACGAGGCCGTCTGCAAGTTCGCCAACGCGCTGCGATCGCTGGGCGTGAAGAAGGGCGACCGGGTGTGCATCTACCTGCAGATGATCCCGCAGGCCGCCATCGCGTGCCTCGCGTGCGCGCGCATCGGCGCGGTGCACTCGGTGGTGTTCGGCGCCTTCAGCGCGGATGCGCTGCGCGACCGCATCAACGATTCGGCCTGCTCGGTGCTGATCACCCAGGACACCGCGCTGCGCGGGGCCAAGAGCGATATCCCGATGAAGACGAACGCCGACAGGGCCGTCGCGCAGTGCCCCAGCATCCGCTCCGTGGTCGTCGTCAAGCGCACCGGTCACGAGGTTCCCATGCAGGCGGGCCGGGATGTCTGGTATCACGAACTGGTGAAGAACCAGGCCGCCACGTGCGAGCCGGAGTGGATGGATTCCGAGGATCCCCTGTTCATCCTCTATACGTCGGGGTCGACCGGAAAGCCCAAGGGCGTGCTGCACACGACCGGCGGCTACATGGTCTACGCCGCGACGACCTTCAAGTACATCTTCGACTATCACGAGGGTGACATCTGGTGGTGCACGGCGGACATCGGATGGGTCACGGGCCACACGTACATCGTCTACGGTCCGCTGTGCAACGGCGCGATCACGATCATGTTCGAGGGCGTGCCGACCTATCCCGACAGCGGCCGGTTCTGGGACGTGGTCGACAAGTACAAGGTCACCCAGTTCTACACCGCGCCGACCGCGATCCGGGCGCTGATGCGCGACGGCGAGGGTCCGATCCGGGCGCGCAACCTGAACAGCCTCAAGCTTCTGGGCAGCGTGGGCGAGCCGATCAATCCGGAAGTCTGGCTGTGGTACCGCAACAACGTCGGCCACGGCAAGACCCCGGTGGTGGACACCTGGTGGCAGACGGAGACCGGCGGCATCCTGATCACGCCGCTGCCGGGCGCCCACGCGCTCAAGCCGGGCAGCGCGAGCCGTCCCTTCTTCGGCGTCGAGCCGGTGATTCTGGACGACAACGGCAAGGAAGTGCCCGACGGCACCTCCGGCAAGCTGTGCATCAAGGCCGCCTGGCCGGGCATCATGCGCACGACCTACGGCGACCATGAGCGTTTCGTGCAGACGTACTTCTCGACCTACAAGGGGTACTACTTCACGGGCGACGGTTGCCGCCGGGACAAGGACGGCGACTACTGGCTGCTGGGCCGCGTGGACGACGTCATCAACGTCTCCGGTCACCGCATGGGCACCGCGGAAGTCGAAAGCGCCCTGGTCTCGCATCCGGCCGTGGCGGAATCCGCGGTCGTGGGTTGCCCGCACGAGATCAAGGGACAGGGGATCTACGCGTACGTGACCCTCAAGACGGGGAACGAGTACACCGACGCGCTCAAGAAGGTCCTCATGAAGCACGTCCGCGAGCAGATCGGACCGATCGCCGTCCCGGACGTCATCCAGTGGGCCCCGGGACTGCCGAAGACGCGATCGGGCAAGATCATGCGGCGCATCCTCCGCAAGATCGCCGAAGGCGCGATCGACCAGGTGGGCGATACCAGCACCCTGGCCGACCCGTCCGTCGTCACTCACTTGGTGGAGGAATCCAAGAGTCTGGTGGGCGGAAAGCGCTGACGATACGTTGAGAAGGACGCGCGATTGGAACGGAACAGCCCCGGCCGCCGGGTGAGGCGGCCGGGGCTGGCTTTTTGACGGGGAAGGGAAATTCAAACGGAGGGGTCGTCATGACGGATTCAAGAAGCATGAATCGATGGTGGGTGGTGGCCGGTGGCATCCTGATTCAACTCTGCCTCGGCGCCATATACGCATGGTCGGCGTTCACGGGAAAACTGACGGCCGAGCCGTTTCAGTTCACGAAGACCCAGACACAGGTCATCTTCTCCGTCGGCCTGCTGGCGTTCGCCGTTGTCATGGCGCTGGTCGCCGGGCCGTGGCAGAAGACGGCCGGGCCGAAGAAGGTCGCCATGGCGGGCGGTCTCGTGCTGGGCGGGGGATACCTTCTGGCCGGCGCGATGGGCTCCAGCTTCTGGGGCATCCTGCTGGGCGTTGGCGTCCTCGGAGGCGCGGGCATCGGCCTGGGCTATGTCTGCCCCATTGCCGCCCTGGTCAAGTGGTTTCCCGACAAGAAAGGCCTGATCACCGGGCTCGCGGTGGCCGGATTCGGCTTCGGCGCGCTCATCTGGATCAAACTGACCAGCGGGTTCAAATTCGGCCCCGTGGATCTGACGCCCGGATGGGCGGGTCTGTACGGGATGGGGTGGTCGGTCAGCCAGGTGTTCAAGCTGTACGGCATCCTGTTCGCCGCCCTCGTGGTGCTCGGGGCGCAGGTGATGGTCAATCCGCCGAAGGGATGGAGTCCCGCCGGATGGACCGCGCCGTCGTCGGCCTCGGCCGCGACGACCGGCGGCGTGAACTTCGGCGCCGCGCAGATGGCGCGCACGCCGCAGTTCTGGACGGTGTTCCTGACGTTCCTCGTCGGCGCGACCTCCGGCTTGATGGTGATCGGCGTCATCCAGTTGTTCGGCAAGGACGCCCTGGCCACCAAGGGAATCGACCCGGCACAGGCCAACATCATCACCGGAACGGCCATGGGCTTGTTCTACGCCCTCATGAACGGCTTCGGCCGGATCGCGTGGGGTTCGATGTCCGACCGGATGGGGCGCAAGAACGCCATTACGCTCATGTGCCTTCTCCAGGGCATCATGATGGTCCTGTTCTACTTCATCGGCGGCCGGGAGTGGGGCCTCTACCTGGGCGCGGCGGTGATCGGGTTCAACTTCGGCGGCAATTTCGCGCTGTTCCCCGCGATCACGGCGGACTACTTCGGCAACGCCAATGTCGGCACGAATTACCCGTGGGTCTTCATGTCCTACGGCCTCGGCGGCGTGGTCGGACCGGTTCTCGGCGGGATGATGGGCGACGCGCGGGCCTGGATGTGGGCGTTCATCCCCGCGGGCATCGCCTGTCTCGTCATGGCGGCCGTCATCCGATCGCTCACCCCGCCGAAGGCGGCCGCCTGACGCCGAGCCGCCATGCAGCGGAAGATCTTCGTCCACTCGGCGGCGCTGGATGAGGGCGGGTATCCGCACTCCTGCCCCTTCAGCAGCCGTCGGGCCGGGCAAACGCTCGCCAAGGCGGCCTCGTTCGGCCTGACGGAGGGCGCGGACCGGCAGGTCGTCGCCCCGGAGCCCGTTCCTCCGGAGCTTCTGCGACGGTTCCATACCGACGCCTACCTGGGCGCCCTTCGCGACGCCGGCCGCGGGACGATCGAGCCCGCCCGCGCGCTGGCCGCCGGGCTGGGGACGCCGGATTGCCCGATCTTCCAGGGCATGTTCGATTTCCTCTCCCTCGCGGCGGGAGGGTCGATCGTCGGCGCGCGATGGATCGCCGAGGGCAGGGCGGACATCGCGTTCAACCCGTCCGGCGGGTTCCACCATGCGCATCCGGACCACGCGTCCGGCTTCTGCTTCATCAACGACGTCGTGCTGGCGGCCGAAACGCTGGTCGACTCGGGCCGCCGCGTGGCGTTCATCGACGTGGACGCGCATCACTGCGACGGCGTGCAGCGCGCGTTCTACTCCCGGTCGGATGTCATGACGCTGTCGATGCACGAGAGCGGGCGGACGCTGTTTCCCGGCACGGGCTTCGAGAACGAGATCGGCGAGGGTCCGGGCCGCGGCTACTGCGTGAACCTGCCGCTCCCGGTCGGGACGTACGACACGATCTACATGAGCGCGTTCCGCGGCGTCATCCTGCCGCTCGTGAAGGCGTTCAACCCGGACGTCGTGATGATCGAGCTGGGCATGGACGCCCTGGCCGGCGACCCCCTGGCGCATCTCCATCTGACCAACAACACGCAGACGGATATCGTCGAGTTGCTGATGGAACTGAACAAGCCGATGCTGGTCACCGGCGGGGGCGGGTACAACATCGAGAATACCGTCCGGGCCTGGTCCCTGTGCTGGAGCGTCATGTGCGGAGATCATTCCCATCACGACGATCTGGGGATGATGATGGGCGGCGTGATGATGGAGAACACCGACTGGTTCGGCGGCCTTCGCGACCGGGTCCTGCTCTCCGACGCCGGCTTGCGTGCGGAGGTCGACGAGGACGTCGCAAAGGTCGTCGACCGCATCCGGGCGACCGTGTTTCCCCTCCACGGCATCTGATTGGACCTGCGCTGCCCGCCCGCGGACGTTCGGACCGGTTGCGCGGGACCTTCCCCATCACCGTCCGCGCCCATGGACAGGCCGCGACGGCCGGGGTGCCGGTACGGCCGAAGACCGGAGGCAATCCCGCATGGGCTGACCGGAGGCGGTGCGCCTATGCGGGCGGCGCGGCGGACAGGGCCTCGGCGGGGCGCAGGCCCGACGCTTCGAGGGCGGCGGGGAGCGCGGTCCAGGGCTCGGTGACGCCCTCGGCCAGGAGGAAGGCGAGGTAGATCGCGCTGTTGCGGTCACCCCACTGTTCCCGGATGGCGGCGATGCCCTTCGCGAGGGAGCCGGCGTCGGGCGCGGCGGGCTCGCCCTCCAGCATGCAGCCGGTATGCGGAATGCCCTGCACGTCCAGAAACCGCTCGATCATCGCCGCGTGGTCCTGCACCAGCCAGGCGCGCAGGAATCCGTCGTGGTGGGCGCGGAAGGCGGGGCCCGCGGCCCGCGCGGCCAGCCAGTCCGCCTGCTTCGCCGCCGGCTGTGTCTTGAGGAACTTCTCGCGGAAGCGCATCGCGGTCGCCAGTGCCAGCAGCACGGCCGGGCGCACCTGCCGCGACATCTCGTCGTTCGCGCCCAGGAAGGCCGCGCACGCCTGCGTGCGCTCCGCCGCCGTCAGGCCCCGCCAGATTTCCAGATACGTAAGCATGCCGGTTCTCCCGCGCGCGGCCCGCCGGGTTGCCCGGAAGGCCCGCCGCGCGCTCGGCCGCCAGTCTACACCATCTTCGCCTGTCTGGCCCGGATTCCGATGCAGCCTGCCCGGGCCGGCGGTTCCGGGCCTTCCGGGCGGGGCGTGGGGAACCGGTTGACCGCGGGGCGGGCACCGGGTTCAATCGGTTCGTCGCGGAAGGCGGTGACGATCGTGAAGCGGATCAGGCTCAACAGCGGCGGGATCGAGGTCTCGCGGATGGCGTACGGGACGTGGCGGATGCTGTCGACGAAGCCGTCGGCTCAGGAGATCAACCGCCGGCTCCACCTCTGCCTCGAACTCGGCATCACGACGATCGACACCGCGGAGATCTACGGGCTCTACGAGGTCGAGAAGGCCCTCGGCGCGGCGCTGGCGCTCTCGCCGGGGCTGCGCGACCGGCTGGAGATCGTCACCAAGGCCGGCATCTACGTGCCCTGCGCCCATCACCCCGAGCGCCGAACGGCGCATTACAACGCCACGGGCGACCGGCTGGTGAAGAGCCTCGAAAAATCGCTGCGATGGCTCGGCACGGACCGGATCGACCTCTTCCTCGTCCACCGCCCCGACTGGCTGACGCGCGCGGACGACACGGCGGACGGCCTCAACCGGCTGCTCGCCGCCGGCAAGATCCGGACCGCCGGGGTCTCGAACTACAGCGCAGCGCAGTTCGAGACACTGAACGCCTGCATGCGGCAGCCGCTGGCAACGAACCAGGTCGAGTTCCATCTGCTGCGCATGGACCCGATCACCGACGGCACGTTCGCCCAGTGCGAGCGGCTCGGCATCCCGCCGATGGCGTGGAGCCCGCTGGCGGGCGGACGTCTCTTCGATCCCGCGAACCCGGCGGCGCAGCGGCTCGCCGCGGCGGCGGAGTCCATGGCCGCGCGCACCGGCGGCGCGACGCTGGAACAGCTCGCTTACGCGTGGATCCTTGCGCATCCGAGCCGGCCGGTTGCGGTCATCGGCACGAACCGCGGGGAGCGCATCCGAAGCGCGGTGGCCGCGGAGGCGGTCGCGCTGGAGCGCGAGGACTGGTACGCCCTCTGGGAGGCGGCGCAGGGGAGGAAGATCCCATGAGTGCGATCCGCCCCGTCACCGTCGCCATGTTCGTCGCGGCCGGGGCGGCGAGCGGCGCCGTCGTCGACCTGCGCCCGGACTGGGACGCGTCGCAGCCGCTGGCGAATCCGGACAAGGGCTGGTACCACCACCACTTCGACAACACGGTCGAGAAGTACCTCGTCGAGCGTGACGAGGAGCTGACGGCGTTCCCCGGGATGGACCACCTCTACCTGCGCCTCGCGTGGGCCTACCTGGAGCCGGCGGAGGGCCGCTTCGACTGGAAGGTGATCGACGAGCCGATCGCGAAGTGGACCGCGAAAGGCATGGGGATCGCCTTCCGCATCAGCTGCAAGGAGACCGGCACGAGTCGCATCGAGCAGCAGTTCGCGACGCCGCGGTGGGTGCGCGATGCGGGTGCGAAGGGCGGACATTTCGTCAAAGGGAAGCCCGCCGGCCCGGAGGCGCCGTGGGAGCCGGTCTACGACGACCCCGTCTTCCTCGCGAAGCTCGACGCCTTTCTCGCCGCGTTCGCCGCGCGCTACGACGGCAAGCCGTGGCTTCGCTATGTCGACATCGGCAGCTTCGGCGACTGGGGCGAGGGGCACACCTCGTCCGGCAGCGGGCTCAAGTACCCGTTCGAGGCGTTCGAGCGGCACATCGATATCCACCTGCGGCACTTCACGAAGTCGCCCCTGGTGATCTCCGACGACTACGTCACCAGCCTCGTCAGCACCAACGACCGCCGGCGGCTGCACGCGAAGATCGCGGCGGCGGGCATCGGCTACCGCGACGACAGCATCCTGGTCGACTGGTACGTGAAGACCTACACCCCGACGTTCACCGTGCGCAGCCCGGGGCTGTTCGAGGATACCTGGCGGCGGACGCCCACGGTCTTCGAGCTCGAACACTACGGGAAGGTGAAGGAGAACGGGAACTGGGTTCCGCGGCCGGGATCGTCGCTCGCGGTGCACGGCGGCGGCCGGACCGGGGCCGACTACTTCCGCGGCGCGCTGGAGCGGCTGCACGCCACCTGGATCGGCTTCCACGGTTACGCGCGCCACTGGCTCGCCGACAACCCGCAGCTCACCGTCGAGATGCTGAACCGCTGCGGTTACTGGTTCTTCCCGCACACCGTCGAAAGGCCGGACGTCCTGAAGGCCGGCGCGTCGAACGCGGTGTCCATCGCCTGGGAGAACCGCGGCGTGGCGCCGGCCTACCGGCCCTACACGCTGGTCCTCAGGCTGGAAGGCCCGGAGACGTTCGAGTGCGCCCAGCCCTCGGGCAACATGCGCTGGATGCCGGAGCCTCCCGGCAAGACCTGGAGCGAGACGTATGCGCTGGCGCTTCCGGCCTCGATGAAGCCCGGCGACTACGCGCTCTCGTTCAAGCTTCGATCCGACGCTGCCGCGCGCGACGTGAAACTGCCTCTCAAGGCCGCCAGGCAGCGGGCGGATGGCTTCACGGCCATCGGTCGCGTGCGGGTGGGTCCATGAAACGGAACGCGGCGGTGCGCGGTCTGGGCGGGGCGTCGGGGGCGATCCGGCGCGCCGTCGGCGCCGCGTTTCTGGGCGGCCTTGTCGGGTGGGCGGCGTTCTCCCCCGCGGGGGAACCGCCGGCCGCCGGATTCAGGAGCGGAACGGCGCCGGTCGCCCTCATCGAACTCTACACGTCGGAGGGTTGCAGCAGTTGCCCGCGCGCCGACGCCTGGCTGTCGAGGCTCAAGGGGTCGCCGCGGCTCTGGAGCGCGTTCGTCCCCGTCGCGTTCCACGTCGACTACTGGAACTCGCCGGCCTGGCGGGATCCGTGGTCGCAGGCGGCTTTCGCCGAGCGGCAGAAGCGGATCTCGGCGGCGTGGACCCCGAGCCGGGTCTACACGCCGGCCATGGCGGCCCACGGCCGCGAATGGGGGAACTGGGCCTCGCTCCAGGAGCCCCCACCGCTCGGCGGCGACGTCGGCGTGCTGGCGGTGCGCCCGCTCGGGGCCCGGCGCTGGTCGGCCGCCTTCGTGCCGCGCGGCGCGGCGACCGACGCGCTCCGGCTGCACGCCGCCTGCCTGGGATTCGATCTGAGCTCGAGCGTGACCGGCGGCGAGAACGCCGGCCGGACGTTGTCCCATGACTTCGTCGTCCTTGGATACGAAGGACTCCCCCTGTCCGCCGCCGGGGGACGCTGGTCCGCCGAGTTCGCCGAACCGGCGGCGGCGACGGGGACCACGGCGCGGGCCCTGGCGGTATGGGTGGAGCGCGAGGGACGTCCGATCCAGGCGACGGGTGGATGGCTGGAGGATCGAAAAGGAGGCCCATGAAATCACGGACCGGGCGGTGGGTGGCAGCGCTTCTCGCAGGGGCTTGTGCGGCGTCCGCGGATACCAACGGAGTGGAGGCGCTTCGCGCCGAGGTGAAGGGCAGGGGGTGGATCGCCTTCGCGGCGCGGACGGAGGCGGGCGACCTCGACCTCTTCGTCTGCCGGCCGGACGGATCGGCGAAGCGCAACCTCACGCGAACGCCGGAATGGAACGAAGGGCTGCCGCGGTTCTCGCCGGACGGCGGGCGGCTGCTGTTCCGCCGGATCCCGCGCAAGGAGACGTTCGACAACAACCACCACGGGGCGCAGGGCGTGCTACTGCTTGCGCGGAGCGACGGATCGGACGCGAAGCCGCTGGGCGCCGCCGGGGAGTTCCCGTGGGGCACGTGGAGTCCGGATGGACGCCAGATCCTGTGCCTCGCGCCGAAAGGCTTCAGCATCGTGCAACTCGACACCCTGGCCACGGTCCGGTCGTTCCCGCGGAAGGGCTTCTTCCAGCAGCCGGCCTGGTCGCCCGACGGCGGCGTGATCGTCGGCGTGGCGAACTCGTTCGGCGAGAGCTGGAGCGTGGCCCGGATGGACCTCGCGAGCGGGGAGTCCGCCGCGATCAGCACGACGGACAGCTGCACGCCGGACTGGTTCCCCGGCGGGACGGACGCGATCTACTCGTGGCGGCGGCCCGGCCAGAAGGGCTATGGATGGACGCAGCTCTGGCGCACCGCGGGCGCGGGAACCCCGCCGCAGCTTGTCTACGCCGAGGAGGGCCGTCATGTCTACGGCGGCCACGTGTCGCCCGACGCGAAGTACGTGCTCTTCACCGGCAACGGCGTCGAGGACGGCGACCCGGCGAACGGCGGCTCGCCGATGGGCCTGATGCGGCTCGCCGACGCGCCGGTCATCGGCGGCGAGAGCCCGGCGTTTCGCTCGCTGCATCCCAAAGCCGGACGCGGTCCCGTGCTGGCGCTGCCGTCCGGCTGGGAGCCCTGCTGGACCTTCAGCGAGGCGCCCGGGAAACCGTGAAGCCTCTGCCGCTACTGTTCGCGCTGTGTGTTGCGGCTCCGGCCGCGGAAACGGAGAGTCTGCGCGTCAGGTTGGTGCTCGGACCACACGCTTCGCCTTCCGTGCGACTGTTGTCCGGGTCGGCGGGACTGGTGGTCGCGGGGGTCCGACGCGAGGCGAATGCGCTGGAATGCGATGTGACCTGGCCCAAGCCGTGCGCGCAAAGGCGCGAGCCGCATTCGATCTGGCGGCACGTGCTCGAACACGGCGACCCCGGCCAGGCGAGTCGCCTGCGGGAGGATCCCGGCCTGACACCGGATGCGCCGGTTCTGACCGTGCAAGCGACGGATGATGGCACGCGCGGGTTTTCGATCGGCCTCGCGCAACTGATCCGCCACAAGGCGATGTGGCTCCCGGATCACGACATGTTCGTCACCCGTGCGGACGTTCCGGTGGAGTTCGCGGTGCATCGGGCGTCGCTGAACGGCCAGCGGGTGCTGGCTCGCACGAAGCACGAACCGGAGGCAACGCTCGCGGAATGGACCGGCCGATGGGCGGACTTCGGGAACCCGACCCGGACCCATCACGGCCAGGAAACATCCTGGCTCGGCACCCAAGGGCATCTCGTCGGCACCGCCGCGCGGCACGGTTCGCTCTACAAGTTCGGCGTCGACCGCCGGGCCGGTGTGCGGCCCGACCACGCCTCGCCGCACAGGTTCCGCTTCGATCCGCTCTGGCCCGGTTGCACGTGGACAGGTCAGCGCATCGTGAACGGGCTTCCGGTGATCGTCACGGATCTGACACGCGGGGGCCAGCGTTGCTCGATCGAACAGTTTGCCGCTCCGCTGCGCGAGGATGCGCCGACCAAGCGCGGCGGGGTCGAGAGCGTCTTCTTCACGCGGGTCGAAATCACCGGCGCCGGGCCGGTGCGCCTGGGCTTCCGCCTGGCGACGGAGAACCAGGCGCGCCATCCGGAGTTGCGGGACGTTGCCGGTCGCCCGTGCATCGTGGACCGGGAAACCGGGGCGGTGTGGCTGATGATCGAGCCCGACGCGGGGCTGGCCGTGACGGCGTGCGCTCCCATCGTGGACGACAAGGAGCCGCGCGTGGAATTCGATTGCGGGGGTCAGCTCGTCGCCGGCGAGTCGCGCGCGGTCGTGTTCAAGCTCGCCTCGCCCGTCGTCGCTGCGGACGCCGCGCCGCGGCTTGCCGCGCTGGATATCGCCCGGGCGCGCGCGACCACCGTTCAGTACTGGGAGAACTGGCTGGCGCAGGGGGCCCGGTTCGACGTGCCGGAGCAGGCGGTGAACGATCTCTTCCGCGCGAACCTCTGGCACGCGCTGATCCTGCCGCGCTTTCGCGACGGGGGCCGGATCGACCTGCCGTATTACCCCTTCGCCTATGGACAGCTGAATGCGGACTGGCCGATCAATCAGGCCGTGTACGTCGACTACATGATCTACGGACTGCGCGGTCATTTCGACGTGGCAGCGGAGGAGTTCGCCGCCCTGTATCGCAGCCAGCAGAAGGCTGACGGACGCGTCGGCGGTTACGCGGAGTGGGGGGTGTACTCGCCGGGGATGCTCTACGCCATCGGTCGGAACTTCCTGCTTTCGGGCGATGACGCGGCGTTTGCCCGGCTGCTGCCCCAGTCCCTCAAGGCGCTTGACTGGTGCCTCGCCCAAGTGGCGCGCGGCCGGCAGTCGGAGGTCGCCCCCGGTCTCGTCGTGGCCCCGCTCAACGACCTGACCCACGACGCCCGGGCGTGGGGGTTTCCCAATGCCTACTTCGTCGCAGGGCTGGAGATCTTCGGCCGGGCGCTGGCCGTCCACGGGCATCCGCGCGCCGCCGAGGTGCTGGCTGCGGCGAAGGGGATGCGGGCTGACGTCGAACGCGAGTTCGCCCGCTCCAGCGTCAAGTCCCCGGTGGTGCAACTCGCCGACGGCACATGGAACAACTACGTGCCGTGTGATGCGCTGACGCCGCGCCGCCTGCTCGATCAATGGTATCCGACGGACGTGGACTGCGGGCCCCTGCACCTCGCGCGACTCGGCGCCATCGATCCGGGGGGCTGGCTCGCCACCGCGATGCTTCACGATCACGAGGACAACCTGTTCCTCAACCAGTGGGGCATGGCCAACGAGCCCGTGTACAACCAGCAGGCCACCGTCCACCTCCTGCGCGACGAGCCGGAGGCCGCCATCCGCGCCTTCTACAGCATGATGGCCTGCGCCTTCTCCCATCACCAGCTCTGCCCGCTCGAACACCGCTGGGCCTGGGGTCAGTACTACGGCCCGCCCAGCACTGACGGCGCGTGGTTCGAGCTCTATCGCAACATGCTGGTGAGTGAACGGGACAACGGCACGTTGCTCATCGCCCCCGCCACGCCGCGCGCCTGGCTGGCCGACGGCCGGCGGATCGCCGTGCAGCGCGCGCCGACGCAGTTCGGCCCGGTCTCCTTCACCATCGACAGCCGGGCCGCGGCCGGCACGATCACCGCCACGCTCGATGCGCCCGCCCGCCGGCCCGTCGCCTCGCTGGTGGTGCGTTTTCGGCATCCGCAGAGCAAGCCCATCCGCTCCGTCCTCGTGAACGGAAAGCCGTGGACCGGCTTCGACCCCGCGCGGGAATCGGTCCTCGTCCCCAACCCCGAGGCCTCGGCCCTCACCATCACGGCGCGGTACGATGAACAGGAGGCGACCCGATGAGATGTCGCCTCGGCCATCGGATCCCGCTGGTTCTGCTCACCGGCATGGCCGCGCACGGTGCCGACACGGGCGCGATCCTGCTGGCCCGCGAAGTCCACGATCTCGGCTGGATTGCCTTCAGCGCGGCCACGCCGGCGGGGGACTGGGATCTGTTCCTCATGCGCCCCGACGGCGCGGAGCGACGCAAGCTTACGGATACGCCCGGGTTCAACGAAACCGGCGTCCGATTCTCGCCGGACGGGGAGCATCTCCTGTACTACCGGCAGCCGGCGAAGGATCCGGTCGATAACAACACCTACGGAACCCACGAGCTGGTCATCGCGGACGCCGCCGGCGAGCAGCCGGAGAGCTTCGGCAACGGGTTCCCGTGGGCCGCGTGGGGACCGGACGGGAAGGCGCTGGCGGTGCTCAAGCCGGACGGGATTCACATCGTCGAGGTCGCCACGCGCAAGACCGTGCGGACGATCCCGCGCAAGGGCCTCGTCGAGCAGTTCGCCTGGTCGCCGGACGGCGGGCGGTTCTGCGGCACGGCCAACGGGCTCGGGCCATCTTGGACCATCGGCTGCCTCGATGCGGCGTCGGGCGAGATCCGGGCTGCCAGCGAAACGGAGCGCTACAACTGCACGTCCGACTGGACGCCGGATTCGCGACACATCGTCTACGCGCGCGGCATCATTCCGAACGACGGCGGCCGGGCGGAACTGTGGCGCGCAACACCGGACGGCACGGAGAAGCGGCTGCTCTACGCCGAGGCCGGACGGCACATCTACGGGGCGTGCGCGTCGCCGGACGGTCGCCACCTTCTATTCACTCGCAGCGAGGAAGACCTCGGCCGCGTGGACCAGAAGAAGACCACGATGGCGATCATTCGCATGAGGGATACGCCGTTGACCGGTTCACCGGCGATGACCAACCGGCTCGATCTCGGTCCTGGCTGGGAACCGCACTGGAGACCGTCAAAATGAGGATCTTCCAATCCTTGGAAGCTGCGTCGTCAGGCTCTTCCAATCCTCGGAACACCTGTATAAGGGGGGGCATGAACGATCGTATTGCACTGATCGGCCTTTCGCTGCTGCTCGCTGCTTGCGGGGCACGAGATCGGAACGACGGCGCGGATGCGCAGGTCCGCTCGCTCGGCACGGTCGAGGTCACGGCGCGGCTCGTCGAGGTGCCGGAGGGCGCGGTCTTCCACCGCGACCTGTACGACTACGCGACGATCCTCAAGTACGAGGTCGTGGCCGTCCACCGCGGCGCGGTCGCGGCGGGCGCGACGATCTTCGTCGGCCACTACGATCCGTGGAAGCCGCGTGCGGAGGCGGCGGACAAGCGGGTCCAGGGGATCGGAGGCACCGTGCGGCGGTTCCGCGCCGGGGACCTGCACCGCATGGCGCTGGAGACGCCGATGGACGACGTCTTCATGGGCGGCATCGTCGACAAGTACTTCGGGAAGCGCGAGGGGCCGGCGTACTGGGCCGTGTGGACGAACGAGGCGAACTGACGCCGCATGGTCTTCACGTCGCACATCTTCGTCTTCTACTTCCTGCCGCTGACGCTGGCGGTCTACTACCTGCTTCCGGACCGGACCGGTCCGCGCAACGCGTGGCTGCTCGTCGCGAGCTATGTCTTCTACGGCTGGTGGAACCCGTGGTTCACGGCGCTCATGCTGGCCGTCACCGCGATCAACCACGCCGGCGGCACCGTGATCGCGCGCCCCGGCGCCGCGGAGCGCTCCCGGAAGGCTGCCCTGGTCCTCGCGGTCGCCTCCAGCCTCGGCCTGCTCGTCTTCTTCAAGTACGCCGGCTTCCTCCAGGTGAACCTGAACCACCTGCTCGGGGCGTTCGGCGCGGACGGCGTGCGCGTGTGGTCGATCGTCCTCCCGGTCGGCATCTCGTTCTACGTCTTCCAGGCGCTGAGCTACACGGTCGACGTCTACCGCCGCGAGGCGCCGCCGGCGCGGACGTTCGCCGACTTCGCCTGCTACATCGCGCTCTTCCCGCAGATGATCGCGGGGCCGATCGTCCGCTACGGATCCGTCGCCCTCGCGCTTCGCGAGCGCCACTGCGGGGTCTCGCTCTTCGCGTCGGGGACGGTGCTGTTCATGCTGGGATTCGCGAAGAAGGTCCTGCTTGCGAACCCGATCGGCGGCGCGGCGGACGCGGCCTTCGGGGCGGCGGCGCCCGGGGCCGGGGTCGCCTGGGCCGGCGTCGTCGCGTACGCGCTGCAGATCTACTTCGATTTCTCCGGCTACTCCGACATGGCCGTCGGTCTCGGGCGCATGTTCGGCTTCGAGTTCATCAAGAACTTCGACGCGCCCTACCGCGCCGACAGCATCGCCGACTTCTGGCGCCGCTGGCACATCTCGCTGAGCACGTTCCTGCGCGACTACCTCTACATCCCGCTCGGCGGGAACCGCCGCGGTCCGGTCCGCACCTACGCGAACCTCGCGATCGTGATGCTCCTCGGCGGGCTCTGGCACGGCGCGAACTGGACCTTCGTCGCCTGGGGCGCGTACCACGGGATCCTGCTGATCGCGGAGCGCGCGGCCGGCCGGGCGCCGGCGTGGCGGGCCCTGCCGCGGCCGCTTCGCGTCGCCGCGACGTTCGTTCTCGTGCTCGGCTCGTGGGTCTGGTTCCGCGCGGAAACGCTGGCGGATGCGGCGGCCTACTTCACCGCCATGGCCGGATGCGGCGTGCCGGCGGATGCGCGGTCGGCGGTGCTTGCCGCCCAGGTGTTCGAGCCCGGCCGGCTCGTGCCGATGGCGGTGGCCGGACTCCTGCTGATCTCGCGCCGGCAGGCGCACGAGTGGAGCGCCGCCGTGACGTGGCCGAAGGCGCTGGTCGCGTTCGCGGTGTTTCTGGTCGCGCTCGCCGCGATGGCGGCGCAGGCCTTCAACCCGTTCCTCTACTTCCAATTCTGATGAGCACGCACCCCGCCAGCCGTTTCGCGGTCGCCGCCTTCGCGGCGGTCATCGCAGGCGTGCCGGTCGTCGACGGCACGGTCGATCTCGCGCGCCGGGTGCGGCCGCCGGTGGCGGACCTCTTCACGCAGCCGCCGACGCAGGCGAACCTCCGCGCGACCGAGCATGCGATGGAGGAGGGCAGCGCGGTCGCGCGGGCCGTGCGGCCGTGGATGCTGGCGGCGCGGTTCCTCGGGCTGCGCGACGGCGGGGACAAGGTGCTGCGCGGCCGGGGCGGCTGGCTCTTCTACCGGCCGGGCGCGGAGTACCTGACGGCGCGGCCGCCGGCGGGCGGCTCGATGGTGAACGACGCGCTGGCGGCGGTGCGTGGATTCCGCGACGAACTGGACGCGCGCGGGATCCGGCTGATGGTGGTTCCGGTGCCGAACAAGGAGAGCGTCTATCCGGACCGGACCTTCCGCGGTGGTCGTCCGCCGGCCGGCGCCCTGGCTCCGGAAACCGCCGCCTTCCTCTCGGGCTGCCGGCGGGCCGGGATCCCCGTGGTCGACCTCTTCGCGGAGTTCCGCATCGCCCGGGCGGCGGGTGCGCCGGACCTGTACCTTGCGACCGACAGCCACTGGACGCCGGCGGGCCTCCGGATCGCCGTCGGGGAGGTGGCAAGGCACCTGCGCGCCCCGGCCGGGCCGTCCGCCTATGCCGTGCTGCCCGCGCCGGTCCGGCGTACGGGCGATCTCGTGCGCATGCTGCAGTCGCCGGCGATCGAGGCGGCGGTCGGAGCGGAGGTGGTCGCCTGCGAGCGGGTCGTGCGCGCGGAGTCCGGCGCGCCGTACGCCGACGATCCGGCCTCGGACGTGCTGGTGATCGGCGACAGCTTCCTGCGGATCTACGAGACCGACGAGCCGGGCGGCGCCGGCTTCATCGCGCACCTGGCCCGCGCGCTGGGGCGGCCGGTGGCGTCGCTGGTCAACGACGGCGGCGGCGCGACGCTGGTGCGGCAGGACCTGGTCCGGCGCCCGCGCCTGCTGGAGGGGAAGAGGGTGGTCGTGTGGGCGTTCGTCGAGCGCGACCTGCGGCTGGCCGCCGAGGGATGGCCGGTCCTCGCCCTGCCCGACTTGCCGCGGCGGATCGAGTAGGATCCCGCCCCATGCACGAGATCCTTCAGCGCGGGCTGTCGGCGGCCCGCAGGAACTTCTGGCCGGGCCTGGCGCTGCAGGGCATCGCCCTCGCGCTGGTCCTGTTCTACTACCTTCACGCGCCGACGAGGGAGGTTCTGTCGCGGATCCCGGGGCTCAAGGAACGGATGGGCCTCCTGTTTCCCCTGCTGGCCACCGCCGTCACGGGCGGACTGGTCCCCTTCCTGCTCCTCGCCGCGCGGCGGGAGATCCCCGCGGGCCGGCACGCGAGCCACCTCGTCTTCATGCTGGGCTTCTGGGCCGTGAACGGGCTCATCATCGACGTCCTCTACCGCGCGCAGGCGGCGGTGTTCGGCGACCAGGCGGACGTGTGGACCGTGGTCAAGAAGACGCTGGCCGACCAATTCCTCTTCTGCCCGCTCTGGTCGGCGCCGTTCGCGGCGGTCGCGATGCGATGGAAGGACGGCGGTTTCTCCTTCCGCGCCCTGCGCGCCGGCCTCACGCGCCGGGTCTTCCTTCTGGACACCCTGGCGGTCCTGCTGGGCATCTGGGCCGTGTGGATCCCCGCGGTGGCGATCGTCTACAGCCTCCCGCTGGCGCTCCAGTTCCCGGTCTTCAGCGTCGTGCTGTGCCTCTGGTCGCTCCTGCTGGCGGCGCTGGGCGGCCGGGCCGCGGCGCCGTTGGAGGAACTTCACGGAACGGCGGCGGACGGGGAAAGCGATCCCGGGCCGCCCCGGTGATGCCTCGCGATCGCCACGGACGCGATCCCTCTCCGGCGGGGGGAGAGCGCCCTGCGATGACTACTGCTCGAAATACGTGTACCCGCGGAGGCCCGTCTCGTAGGCGTCCATGATCTCGCGGCGTTCCTGCGGGGTCAGCAGTCCGAGGCGGACGGCCTTCTCGGCCTGGGCGCGGACGCGCTCGATCATCTCGGCGGGTGTGTACTCGACGTAGCTGAGGACGTCGGCGACGGTGTCGCCGTCGAACTCGCGAACGTATTCGATCTCGCCCTTCTCGCTGATGCGGATGTTCACGACGTTCGTGTCGCCGAAGAGGTTGTGCAGGTCGCCGAGCGTCTCCTGGTAGGCGCCGGCCAGGAAGACGCCGAGGATGTACTCCCCGCCGTTGAGCTCGTGCAGCCGGAGGGTCGGGCTGACGTCCTGCAGGTCGACGAACCGGGTGATCTTGCCGTCGCAGTCGCAGGTGATGTCCGAGATGGTTCCCAGGCGGGTCGGGCACTCGGAAAGCCGGTGGACGGGCATCACCGGGAAGATCTGGTCGATGGCCCAGATATCCGGCAGCGACTGGAACACGCTGAGATTGGCGTGGTAGACGTCCGCCAGCGCCGACTGGATGCCCTGCAACTCCTCCGGGACGTACTTGTGGTCGCCCATGCTCTCGCTTGCGCGGACGACGATGGACCAGAAGATCCGCTCGGCCAGCGCGCGCGTGCGCAGGTCCGCGAGGCCGTGTTCGAACATCGAGCGCACCTCGTCGCGGTAGAAGACCGCGTCGTGGTAGTTCTCCTGCAGGTTCTTCACGCTCATGGTGCGGCTGACCTCGAGGAGGTTCCGCAGCGCCTCGGGGGCGTTCTCCGGAAGCGCCTCGGGCGGGGCGGCGTCCTCGAACCGGGTCACGGCCAGCACGTTGAACAGCAGCACGGAGTGGTGGGCGACGACCGCGCGTCCGGACTCGCTGACGATCGTCGGGTGGGCCACGCCCGCCTCGTCCATCGTCTTCATCACGACCTCGACGACGTCGGCGGCGTACTCCTGCGGCGTGTAGTTGCTGCTGCTCGCGAAGTTGGTGTGCGAGCCGTCGTAATCGACGGCGAGGCCGCCGCCGACGTTGAGGTAGCCCATCGCCGCGCCTTCCTTCGCGAGCCCCGCGTAGATCCGCGCGGCCTCGCGGCAGGCGCCCTGGATGTTCCGGATGTTCGGGATCTGCGAGCCCACGTGGAAGTGGAGCATCCGGAGGCAGTCGAGCATGTCGAGCGAGCGGAGCCGGTCGACGACATCGATGATCTGCGCTGCGGTCAGGCCGAACATGCCGCGGTCGCCGCCCGAGTCGGCCCAGTGGCCTCCTCCGCGGGCGGAGAGCTTCGACCGCACGCCGAGGAGCGGACGCACCTTGAGCCGCTCGGCGCGCTCGAGGATCATCGGCAGTTCCTCGGGCATGTCGAGGACGATGACCGTCTGCAGGCCCATCTTGCGCGCGTGAAGCGCGAGGTCGGCGAACTCCTCGTCCTTGTAGCCGTTGCAGACGATGAGCGCCTCGGGATCGTCCATGTAGGCCAGCGCGGCGATCAGTTCGCCCTTGCTGCCGGCCTCGAGGCCGAAGTGGTGGGCGCGGCCGTAGTGGGCGATCTTCTCGACGACCTGCTGCTGCTGGTTGACCTTGACCGGGTAGACGCCGCGGTATTCGCCGCGGTAGCCGGCGTCACGGATCGCCCGCGTGAAGCACCCGTTGATCAGGGCGAGACGCGAGCGGAGGATGTCCTCGAAGCGCACGAGGACGGGCAGCGTGAGGCCGCGGTCCTTGAGGCCCGAGATGATGTCCATCAGGCTGACCGAAACACCCTCGGGGAGGAGGTCGGAGCGGACGACGACCTCGCCCTTGGGCGAGATGTCGAAGTAGTTCCGGCCCCAGTTGCGGATTCCGTAGAGCTCGGCCGAGTTCTCGGTCGTCCACCGCGTCAGCATCTCGGGTTTGATCATCGTCTCTTGGACCTGCCGCGGCGGGGGCTGTGAATCCGTCGCGGCGCGCATCCTACGGAATCGCCCCCGCAATGCAATCACGCAGTGGGCGCGAGGGGGAGCCCGCCGTCACCCGGCGGCGGCGCGGTAGGCGTCGAGCGTGAGGCGGGCGGTGCGCTCCCACGAGAACTGCGCGGCGCGGTGGAGGCCGCGCTCGCGGAGGGCGGCGGCGTGGGCGGGGTCGGTCAGCACGCGCACGACCGCCGCGGCGATCTCGCCCTCGTCGTCCGGCGGCACGAGCGCCGCCGCGTCGCCGGCGACCTCGGGCAGCGAGCTGCCGTTGCCGCACACGACCGGCGTTCCGCAGGCCATCGCCTCGATCACCGGGAGGCCGAAGCCCTCGTAGCGCGACGGCAGGGCGAAGACGGCGGCCTCGCGATAGGCCCGCACCAGGCCGGGGCCGTCGACGTAGCCGCGCCATTCGACCGCATCGCCGAGCCGCACCTCGCGCGCCGCCGCCTCGGCCTCCGGGTAGCGGGCGTCGGGCGGGCCGACGACCACCAGCCGCGCCGCGGGCACCTCGCGCAGCACGCGCGCGAAGGCGCGGACGAGCGCGGGGAGGTTCTTGTACGGGTCGCGCCGGCCGACGAACAGCACGACCGGGCCCGCGGGACGGACGTCCGGGTCCGGCCGGAACACCGGGTTCGCCGCCTCGGGCGTCACGACGACGTCGCCGCGGCGGTCCGCAGGGATGCGCAGTTCGCGAACGACATCCTCCGCCGTGCTGCGGCTCGGCACGAGGATCCGCGTCGCGCGCCGCGCCGCCTCGCGGATCACGAGCCGGAAGACCGGCAGGAAGCGCGTCTTCATCGCCCGCGGCGTGTACTGCGGGAACAGAAGCGGGATCAGGTCGTGGATCGTCACCACCGCCCGCACCGGCCCGCGGCCCCCGGGCGCGAAGGCGAGGTAGGGCATCATGTAGTTCGGCGAGTGGTAGACCCGGGTCTCCAGCCGGCGAAGAAGTCCCGGCAGCCGCGCCTGCGACACGGGCGAGAAGAGGCCCCAGGGCACCAGCCGCGCGCCCACGTTCGACGCCGCGCCGGCGCCCGTCCCCTCCCTCTCGCGCTCCATCACCTCCGGCCGGTCGAACAGCACCGTGTACCGGACCGAGCCGTCCAGCCCGGGCAGGTGGCGGAGCAGCTCGCGCGTGTAGAGCCCGATGCCGGAGATCTGAGGGAAGATCCAGCGGGCGTCGATGACGGTGTGAAGGCTCACGCGGGGGGGGCTCACAGGTTCGGAGGTTTCGGGCTCAACATCCAACATCCAACAACCAACAGCCAACAACCAACTGCCAATGGGGAGAGGGATGAGGGAGGAAACCTGAAACCTGAAAGAGCGCGCCCGCCTCCGGTCTTCATTCGGTTGTCCCCCTTCGGTTGTCAGCCTCCGGGCCGGCACCCGGCACCCGACACTTGCCACCTCCGCGCCCCCTCACGCCGCGCCTCCGACGTTCCTGTAGATGGCCCACGTCTTCCGCGCGGTCTCGTCCCACGTGAATCGCGCCGCGTTCGCGGCGCCGCGGACGGTGAGTGCGTCGCGGCGGGCGGAGTCGCCGAGCACGGCCGCCACGCGCGCGGCCCACTCGTCGGCCTCGAAGCCGCCCACGATCTCGGCGCCGTCGCCGCAGACCTCGGGCAGCGAGCCGCCCGTCGAGACGATCGCGGGGGCGCCGCAGGCCATCGCCTCGAGCGGCGTGAAGCCGAAGCCCTCGTAGAGCGACGGGGACACGAACGCCGCCGCGCCTGCGTAGAGAGCGGGCAGGTCGCCGTCGGCCGGGTAGTCGAGGTGCCGGATCCGCGCCGCCCGGGGCGAGCGGGCGATGCGCTCCAGGATCGGCCCGTAGTTCCAGCCCTTCATGCCGGCGAGGACGAGGTCGCCGTCGAACCCGCGCAGCCGCTCGAAGACGTCGACAAGGAACGGGAGGTTCTTGCGCGGCTCGAGCGTGCCGACGGAAAGCAGGTAGGGGCGGTCGAGGCCGTGGCGGGCGAGGACGGCGCGGACGGCGTCCTCCGGCGGACGGCCGAAGCCGTCGGGCAGGCCGAGCGGCACGCCGTGCACGCGGGCGGCGGCGGCGGGCCAGCGCTCGCGGATCTCGTCCGCGATCGTCCCGGAGTCGGCCAGGATCGCGTCGGCGCGCGCGACGGTGTCGTCGATGCGCGCGGTGAGGTAGCGCAGGTTCGCGGCCTCGGCGGCGTGCGGGAAGCGGAGGAACGAAAGGTCGTGGATCGTCACGACGCTGCGTCCGCGAGCGAGCGGCGGGCGGATGAAGTTCGGGAAGTGGAAGACGTCCGCCGCGCCCGAGAAGGCGTCGAAGGGCGGGAACGCCATGCGTTTCCACGCCTGCTGGACGATCCGCCCCGGGATCCAGCGCACGGCCTTCACCGCGGCCCCGGCGGCCTCGAACGGCACGCCGCGGCGCTGGAAATCGAAGCAGAACAGGCGCAGTTCGTCGGCCCCGCGGTGCGCGCCGAGGTGCTCGACGAGCGACTTCACGTAGCGGCCCACGCCCGCCCGCTGCGCCACCGCCGCCTGGATGTCGATGCAGACCCGCACGCACGCTCCCTTCGGCGCGGATGCTAGCGGGGAAGACCGGGGACCGCAATGGGAACACCGAGCATCGAACACCGAACACCGAACACCGAACATCGAACGCCGAAGAAGGACTCAACAGCCAACAGCCAACATCCAACGTCCAACAGCCAACGTCCAACGATGCGGGACTCCCTGGTGTCGGACGTCTCTGCCGGGTTTCCGGCGCGAGTGTTCAGCTGTTCGCGCGGCGGCGGCGGGTGCGGAAGGCGGCGGCGAAGTCGGTCAATTCGGGGGACTTGAGCAGGCGGGCGGACGCGAAGTAGGTGGCGATGCCGGCGGTCAGGCCGGCGAGGACCCCGGCGATCTGGGCAAGCTTGGGCGCGAGGCCGGCCCCGAGGGCGAGTTCCCGGGCGCCGGCGTCGGCGAAATAGGCGGCGACGGCGAGCGCGGCGCAGCCGGCGAGGTCGCGGGCGAGGCTGCGGCCGATGGCGGACCAGTCGGGCGGGCCCAGGCGCTTCTCGAGGAGGCGGGTGAGGATGAGGCAGTTGAGGGCCTCGGCGGCGACGACGGAGAAGGCAAGGCCGGCGTGCTTGTAGTGGAGCGGCCAGGTCCACCGGAAGACGAGGCTCATCGCGAGGTTCGCGAGGACGGTGAGGATGCCGACGCGAACCGGCGTCCGCGTGTCCTGCATGCCGTAGAAGGCGGGGACGACGACCTTGCCGAGGCCGAAGAAGATGAGTCCGGCGCAGTAGACGCGCAGCGACCGGGCGGTGAGCATCGTGGATTCCGCGCCGAATTCGCGCCATTCGAAGCTCATCCGCAGGATCGGCTCGGCCAGCACGAAGAGGCCGACCGCCGCGGGCAGCATGACGAACAGGATGACGCGCGTCGCGTGGTTGACGGACTCGCGGAGGCCCTTGAGGTCGTGCTGGGCGCCGTGCCCCGAGAAGAGCGGCAGCAGCACGGTGCTCAGGGCGGTGGCGAAGATGCCCTGCGGCAGGTAGATCAGCCGCTCGCTGAAGTAGAGCGCGGCGGCGGCCCACTCGCCGATCGAGGCGGCGAGCATCGTCGCGAAGAAGACGTTGAACTGCGACACGGCGCGGCCGAGTGCGGCGGGGCCCGTCAGCGTCAGCACGCGGCCGAGCCGGCGGTCGCGGAGGTCGATGCCCGGGCGAAGGTCGGCGCCCTTGCGCAGCAGCACGGGAACCTGCGCGGCCCATTGCAGGACGCCGGCGAGCACGATGCCCCACGCGACGCCGTAGATCTGCTCCTCCGGCGTCCGGCCGACGTGCGGGCAGACGAACACGATCACCCCGATCTGCACGAGGTTCAGGATCCACGGCGTCGCCGCGGGGACCGCGAAGTGGTGGAAGGCGTTCAGCGCGCCCATCGCGACGGCGGCCATGCAGATGAAGAGGAGGTACGGGAGCATGATCCGGAGCAGGGACCACGTCAGGCGGATGGTCGGCGTCATCCCGTTGCGGGCGAGGATCACGGTCGCCGTGACGATGCCGAGCGCCACGACCGCGGCCAGCACGACGCCGATGAGGGTGAAGACCGACCGTGCCAGCCGCCACGCCGCCGCGTCGCCCTCGTTCTGGCGGCTCTCGACGAAGACCGGGATGAAGGCCGCCGACAGGGCGCCCTCGCCGAAGAGCGCGCGGAAGAGGTTCGGGATGCGGTAGGCGACGACGAAGGCGGACATCGCCGCCGAGGTGCCGAAGGCGCCCGCGAGGAGGATGTCGCGGAAGTAGCCGAGGAACCGGCTGATGGTGGTCAGGCCGCTGACGACACCCGCGGAACGGAGAACGCCGGAGCGGTCGTCTGGACCGGCGGGGGTCACGGCACGGACGCCGCCTCCCGCTCGCCGGCCAGCAGGCGGGTCCGGACCGCCAGTTCCCGGTCGTTGAGGTCGGCCGGCTCGGGGAAGCAGTCGAGGAAGACCGCGGTCTCCGCGGTCTCGCCCGGCCGGAGCCGGCGCCCGGGGGCGGCGAGTTCCAATTCGGCGTGGGCGGCGCCGCGGTGAACGTAGGCTGCGGCCTCTTGGGCCGCATGGGCGCCGGTCTCGCCGGCGCGCAGCAAGAGCAGGTGCCGCGGAAGCTCGGCGGCGACCCACGCGCGCGACGCGGTGGCCGCGAGCCGGTGTTCGCCGCCGAGGTCGACGTGGTAGACCGCGGAGTCCGGCGCGCGGGTGACGGCGAAGACGGGCGGCGCCTCGAAGGCGACCGGGTGCAGGGGCGGGTCCGTCGCGTCGTCCGCCGGGAACACCAGGCGCTGGGGCGCCTGGATGCGGACGAGCACGGAGGGGCCGGAGGGGATGATCGACGGCCCGGTCTGCTCGAGGCGCTGCCGGATCTCCAGCGAGGCGGAGAGGCGGCTGAGCCGGAGGGTCCGCGTCACGCGCACGTTCAGCGGCGGGCCGAAGTCCTGAAGCAGGGTGCAAACCGCCGCGCCGTCGGCGGTCCTCCATGCGCGCCCGGTCCACGGACGGCCCTCGAACAGGTCGTCGGGGCTGCCGCCCTCGGCGCGGATCCGCGGCCACACGGACTCGGGCGAGGGCCAGCTCCAGACGCCGCCGTAGTCCTTCCAGGAGCCGGCTCCGCTCCGCCGGCCGGAGGCCTGCGGGGCGAGCGCCGCCGCGACGTGAAGAAGGTTGGAGCCGTCCGCCGGCGCGAACGAGCAGACGCGGCCGATGTCCGGGACGACCACCGCCTCCGCCGTCGGGGTCTTCAGCACCAGCGCGTTGGTCCAGGGGCCGTGAGCCGCCGGCGGGATCGGGGCCACCGGCACGTCGCCGCCGGCCGCGGTCTCCGCCGCGGCGCGCGCCACCCCGGCGGCGGCCGCCAGGGCGACCGCCGCGATCCCCGCCGTGCTGGAGCGTGAAAGGGCCATCCGGCGCCGTTTGTACACGGTTTGCGCGCGCGGTTCACGCACGGATCACGGCGCCTCGAACAGGGCGAGGATCGAGCGGGCGGGGACGCAGCTCTTCACCACCATCTGCAGGTTCCGCTGCTCGCCGTCCTTCTCGTCGTAGTAGATCGACCGCGTCGAGGCCACCATGCCGACCACGGCGCCGTCCCGGGTGAGGACCGGCGCGCCGCTGGATCCCTTGGCGAAGTCCGCGGTGATGGCCATTCGGGGCACGCGCGGGCCCTTGCGGACGCCCTCGACGAAGTGGCGCGCCACCACGCCGCGCGTGACGGTGAAGAACAGGCCGGCCGGGTGGCTGATCACGGTGACCTCCGTGCCCGCGGGCGGGGCCGGGGCGAGGGCGAGCGGCGCCAGCGGACCGCCGTCGATCCGCACGGCGGCGACGTCGTTCGCCGCCGAGGCCGCGAGGACCTCGCGCACGGCGAAGACGCTTCCGTCGGCGCGGGCGATGGCGAGCCCGGCGGTCGAGCCGGTGGTGCGGTTCGTGGCGAGGGCGTGGTGGTTGAAGACGACGATGTCCGGGGCGACCGCGAAGCAGCTCGAACAGGAGACATGCCACTCGGAGCACTTCCCGCACTTGTAGAGCTCGCACATCACGAGGGCCGACTCGCGCGCCGGGATCCCGTCCGCGGCGGCGGGGCGGGCCGTTCCCGCGGACGCGGGCGACGGCAGGCGGACGCGCGCCCGCGTCCGGTCCAGCTGCGCGCGCAGCGTGGCGATGGGCGTCAGCCGGCCGCCGTCGTTCAGGGCGGCCACCTCGCGGGCCAGCTCGCGCTGGAAGGCGGCGTCGTCGACCGGCGCCGGATCGGGCGCGAGCCCCGCGGCGCGCCCCGGGGCGGCGGCGACCAGGGTGAGGAGGACGGCGAGGAGCGGGCCCGTGATGCGCATCGGGTCAGAACTCCCCGATGATGCCGAACGAGAAGAAGTAGCCGTCGTCGATGTCGCCCTCGGGCAGCGGCCCGTGCGTGTAGTCGATCGTCCGGTGGAGCAGCGAGCCGAACCGCGCGGTGAAGGTCATGAGCCCGCCCACCGTGACGTTGGCGCCCGCGTAGAGCCGGTGGTCATGCATCATGAGGTCGCCGCCGGGATCGTCGTCGTCGAGCGAAAACCGCCACATGCGGTTGATCTGGTAGCCGGCCAGCAGCGCGACGGCCGGATGCAGGCGCCAGAAGGCGCGGGTCTCGGGGTAGGCCGCGTCGATCACGACGTCGCGGAGCGGAGCCCATCGCACGCCGACGATCGGGTCGAAGGCGTAGCCCGGGTGCACGCGGAAGCCGCCCTGGACCGCGACCTCCCGGCCGAACGACTGGATGCCCGACATCGCGAACGGCACGTTGAAGTTGTCCCACTCCATCTCGGAGGACCCGCCGTAATAGCCCGGGAACACCTCGGCGCGGAGCGTGAGCCCCTGGGTCGTGCGCAGGTCCCAGCGCGCCCGGAGGTAGCCCTCGCCGAACGAACTCGGCAGGCCGAAGCCGGTGCCGTCGGTCGGCGTCCACATGCGGCCGCCGAGCGAGAGGTCGATGTCGCCGCTCGACGTCCGGTAGTAGCCGAGGGAGACGCGAGCCTGCCATTCGACGAAGCCGAAGTCCTCGGCCACGCCCTCGATCGCCTCGTCGGGCGCGATCCCGATCGAGAACGCCGCGAATTCCTCGCGGCCGCCGTCGACGATCGGACAATACCGGAACGGCGAGCCTTCGTCCGCGGCCCGCGTTGTGATGGCCATCGCCAGGGCCGCCGGGACCGCGGCCGCAATCCACCGCCTCATGCGTCCTCCCTGCCGACGGTCACCGCGGCGCGGTCCCCGCGGGGCGCGCCACCTCGACGATCGTCGGCGTCAGTTCGATGTTCACGGCATGATGGGCGCCCCCGCGGGAGATTCCAATCAGAAAGCGGGAGTAGAACTCGCGGTCCTGCGCGGCGCCGCCGACCTGGACCGTCTGGCCCGGGGCGACGATCACCTCGGTCGCGGCGCGCTGGTAGCGGATCCGGTAGGGGTTGCCGTCGACCATCCCGCTCAACTCGGGCGTCAGGCGCACCCGCACGAGCGCCTGTGCGCCCTCGCCGATCACCGTCGGCTCGACCGCCAGGAAGGCGCCGACCTTCTGCCACTGCACGACCTGCTGCACGAGGCCCCAGTCCAGCGCCCGCGTCACCAACCATGCCGCGTAGGGGACATCCTCGCCGACGTGCAGCGTCGCGGAACGGCCGCTGGTGACCGTCAGGATCTGCGCGGTGTTGTCGCGGACCTCCGTCGTCGTGTGCGTCAGCGAGGGATTCAGCCGGATCGCGCCCCCGGCGCCGCCCGGGCCGACCGTCATGCCGCCCTTCAAGCCCAGCGACCCGCCGCGCTCGGTCTGCCGGGCGGCTCCGCTGTGACGCACCTCGATGCGGACCATCCTCGGCGGGGCGGAGAGCTCCGAGGCCATGGCCGCCAGCTTCGCGTGCTCCTCCTCGGTGGCGAAGGCCAGCAGCCGGTTGTTCTTCTCGTCGAGCACGACGTTGCCGCCGGCCGACACGATGCCGCGCGCGATCGGCTCGGCCGCCGCCGCGTCGGTGAAGCCCAGCGCGTGGGTCTTGAAAACCCGGTTGGTTCCATCGGCCGCCGCCGCGCCGGCCGCGAGCAGGATCACCGGAATCATCGCTCTCATCGTCCGCTGCCCTCCGCCCGAACCATCGGCCGGGAACCCCGCCCGCGCAA
>Ga0194127_10001181_pt1 | contig 38782 bp, 41 predicted proteins | sample TA2KigC100mmetaG_FD_148624 | JGI IMG/M metagenome (GOLD analysis project Ga0194127, IMG submission 148624) | Freshwater microbial communities from Lake Tanganyika, Tanzania - TA2015036 Kigoma Deep Cast 100m | ecosystem: Environmental > Aquatic > Freshwater > Lake | place: Tanzania: Lake...
TTTTGACGATTTGGGCCGGTACGCCGGCCGCCACGCTGCCGTCCGGCAGGTCGATGTTCACCACGGCGTTCGCGCCCACGGCCACGTCAGCGCCGATGCGGATCTTCCCGAACACCTTGGCGCCGGGCCCGAAGTAGACGCGATCGCCGACGCTGGGCACGCCGCGCCGTTCGCCCCGCCCACCGACGCCGATGGTCACCCCCTGGGAGAGATTGCAGTTCTCCCCGATCACGCAGCGGCTGCTGAGGACGATGCCCCCGTGGTGTCCGATGTAGAGCCCGGGACCGATGCGGGCGGCAGCGGGCAAGCGGATGCCGGTCAGCAGCTCCAGCCAGAGCTGCCAGGGCTGGCGCAGGAAGCTCAGGAGGCGCGGCCAGACCCAGTGGCGTCGCTCGGCCAGCCAGCGCGCGCAGCGATAGTCGATGATGGCCCAGATCGTCGGCGTGCCGAGGAGGGTCCGCAGGCGCCGCCAGGGGCCGGGCGTGCCCATGATGAAATAGTAGCGGTCGAGATCGCGCTTGAGATGGGACACGGGCACCTCGTGGGGAGCGAGTATAGGCGGGGCGGCCGCCGGCTGTCCACACGGGACGGCTTCAGGCTTGCCAAGACGGCAAGGGCGGCCGATACTCGCGACATGGAACTCCTCGCGCGGCTCGCGCGCGTTTGGCGCAATCAGCGCCTGCGCTGGCGGCAGGCCGGCCTCAACGAGTACACGAACACCCCCTTCTTCCGCGAGTGCGGCCTCGCGATCGGCGAAGGCTGCCGCATCTTCAGCAACAACCCGCACGAGACTTTCGGCTCCGAGCCCTACCTGATCCGCATCGGCAATCACGTGACGATCACCTCGGGGGTGAAGTTCATCACGCACGACGGCGGCACCTGGGTGTTCCGCCAGGAGGACCCGGCCTTCGACGTCTTCGGCCCCATCGAGGTGAAGGACAACGTCTTCATCGGCATCGGGACGATCCTCATGCCCGGCGTGACGATCGGCGAGAACTGCGTGATCGGCTCGCACAGCGTCGTCTCGCGCAGCATCCCCGCGAACTCGGTGGCGGCCGGTGTGCCGGCGCGAGTGATCATGGGCCTGGAGGAGTACCGCGCCAAGAAGCTCACGCAGCGCACCGTGGTGCGCGGCTTCTCGGCGGCGGAGCGGAAGGCCGTCCTCCTGCGCCTCTGGGAGAACCGGACCGAGGACTCCTGAGAAATCGCCATCGCTCCGACCTTGACGGCCGGCCCAGGCCTGAGTATCATGCCATGCGCATATGCGAATGTACTCATTTAGAGAGGGAGCAGGCATGGACTTCGAGCTGGCCAGCCTGAGGCTGAGGGCGATGGGACACCCCACCCGCCTGCGCATTCTCGAGTTGCTCGCCCACAGCGGCTGTTGCGTCGGCGAGATCGAGCGCCAACTCGACCTGCGCCAGTCCAACGTCAGCCAGCACCTGCGCGTGCTGCGCGACTGCGGACTGGTGACGGTGAGCCGGCAGGGCCAGACGCTCTGCTACTCGCTCAACCAGCCCCTGGTCAGCCCCCTCCTCGAGTCCCTGGAGTCCCTGGCCTGACCCCGAGCCCGGCAGGCGCCGCGGCGCCGCCGCTGGAGGCACGATGAACACCGCCCCGCTCATCGACGAGCAGACCGAACAGCACCTGCGCGACTTCTTCGGCCAGCGCCTGCAGCGGACCGTGGACGTCATGCTCTACAGCGGCCAGGAGAACGCCGAAGCCGTCGATTTCACGCGCCGCTTCCTGCGCGAGCTGGCCGCGCTCGCCGATCGCATCGCCCTCAGCGAGCGCCCCCTCGGCGACGCGGAGCGAGGCCGCGGCCTCGTCTCGCCGAGCCTCGTGCTCGGCGCCGATCTCGGCTACGCGATCGAGGTGCACGGCGCGCCGAGCGGCCACGAGGCGGGCGCGCTCGTCGAGACGCTCGGCCTCATCGGCGCGGGCGACTCGGAACTCAGCGCCGACAGCCGGGCGAAGCTGGCCGCGGTCGACAAGGCGGTCCTGCTCTACTCCTTCGTGACCCCGACCTGCCCTCACTGCCCGGGCTCGGTGCTCCAGAACCACAAGATCGCCATCGAGGCCAGGGGCAGGGTGCGTTCAGTGGCCGTCAGCGCGGCCGAGAACAGGGAACTCGCGCAGCGCTTCCGCGTGAGCAGCGTCCCCCAGCAGGTGATCAACGAGGATCCGGCCAGCAGCACGCTCGGCCGGCAGCCCGAGGGGAGCTTCGTCGACCAGGTGCTGCGCTACGGCGCCAGCGACGCCGAGACGGTGCTCGCCGCAACGGCGGCGCGCGCAGCCGAACGGACCCGGCTCGACGAGCGGCCGACGGCGCCCCTGGCGATCACGGACGAGAACTTCGCCGCCGCGGTGGCGAAGTACCCCTTCCTCGTCGTCGACTGCTGGGCCGAGTGGTGCGGGCCCTGCCGGATGGTCGGCCCCGTCGTCGAGGCCCTGGCCGCCGAGCAGGCGGGACGGATGGTCTTCGGCAAGCTCGACACGGAGGCGAACCGCGAAGTGCCGGCCACCTACGACATCCGCTCGATTCCGACCCTCCTCGTGTTCAGGGACGGCGAGCTCGTGGATCGCCTTGTCGGCGCCATGCCGGAGGCGGCCCTGCTGGCCAGGCTCGAGAGCCTGCTGTCGGCGGAGGCGTGATGGCGAACGACACGCTGAACGTGGAGCTCCTGCGCGTGGACGGCCTCAGCCTGGCCGCCCGCACGGGCAGCGGCCACTGGCTGAGCATGGATACCTCGTCGGCGGGCGGCGGCCACGGCGGCGCGGCGTCGCCCGTGGAGCTGGTCCTCGCCGCGCTCGCCGGCTGCATGGCGATGGACATCCTGAGCATGCTCGCAAAGATGCGGGCACGTATCGAGGATTTCCGGATCGAGGCGCGCGCCGAGCGCGCCCCCGAGCCGCCACGCGTTTTCACGAAGGTCGACCTGACGATCCGCGTGCGCGGCGACGTCAAGCCCCGCCAGATCGAGAAGGCGATCGCGCTCAGCCATGAGCGCTACTGCTCGGTGGGCGCGATGTTGAAACCGAGCGTGCCGATCGCCCATCATTACGTCCTGGAGCCGAGCACGGCCCTTGCAGACGCCGAGAGTCCCAACCCCCCAGAGGGCGCGAGCCGCAGCGATGCGTAGCGCCAGAGCCAACCACGACCCAAGGAGCCTCCACCCGATGATGAAGCGCATCCTCCTCAGCCTCGTCTCCGCCCTCCTCGCGCTCGGTGGCGCCCAGTCCGCCGGCGCCCTCACCGCCGTCGGCGAGGCGGCGCCGGACTTCACGTTGACCACCCTCGACGGCAAGGAGACCTACACCCTCTCCCAGCTGCGCGGGCAGGTCGTCTACCTGGACTTCTGGGCGAGCTGGTGCGGGCCTTGCCGCGCGTCCTTCCCCGAGGTGAAGGCCCTGCACGAGACCTACAAGGGCCGCCCCTTCCGCGTGCTCGCCGTGAGCCTCGACCGCAAGGCCGCCGACGGCGTCAAGTTCCTCGAGGCGCAGAAGGCGCCCTTCGTCAGCGTCTTCGACGAGGGCGGCAAGGTGGCCACGCGCTTCGGCGTGCAGGGCATCCCCACGGCCTTCCTGATCGATGCCGAGGGCAAGGTGGCGCACAGCGCGGTCGGCTTCGATCCGCAGAAGGTGTCGCAGCTGAAGGCGAAGATCGAAGACCTGCTCGGCAAGGTCGACGCCAAGGCCCAGGCGAAGCCGGCCGTCTCCAGCGCCGGCAGCGGCCGCTAGTTGTCGAGGGCGCCCTCGGCGATCCAGCGCCCGATGCGGGCGATCGCCGAGGGCGCCAGCACGGCGCCCGGCGGCATCTGCGCACCGAAGAGCGGGTTTCCGCGGATCTTCTGGTAGAGGACGGAGGCTGTCGTGTCGCCGGCGGCCACGCGCAGCGCCCCGCCGTAGCCTCCGGCCGGCACCCCCACCAGGTTCGCGTACTCGGCCATCTCCGGCGCATGGCAGAAGCGGCAGTTGGCCTCGAGAAGAGGCAGCACCTCGGCGGCGAAGGCAACGGGCACCGGCGGCTCCTCGTCGTCGGGCGCAGGCGGAGGCGCCAGCGGTTCCCCGAGGTCCGAACAGCCGGCCGCGAGGCCGAGCACCAAGAAGAGCAGCAGGGCGCGCTGGCGTCGCATCTCAGCCCCCCGCGCCCGCGCGCTGTGCGCTGAGCCGCACCGTGATGCGCTGCAGCTCGTCCAGCTTCATCACCAGGAACTTGGGCCGCGGGATCGCGAAGTCCGCGAGCTTGACGGTGAACTCCGCGCGCACCGCGAGCGCCGCGCCGTCCGCGCTCAGCGTGACGCTGACCGGCGTCAGGAGCGGCTGCGTCACGCCGTGCAGGCTGAGCTCGCCGGCCAGCGTGAGGACGGCCGTTTCGCCGGGCGCCAGGCGTCCCGGCGCCGCAATCAGCGAGTCGGCGCGAAAGCTGGCCACGGGAAAGCGCTCGGTCTCGAGGTGGTTCTCGCGCATGTGCTGGTTGCGCAAGCCGATGCCGGTGTTTTAACTCGCCAGGTCGACGCGCACCTCGACGCGGCAGCCCGCCGCGAGATCCGCCGGATCGACGGTCACCTCCCCCGAGACCTGCCGCGTCTTCCCCTCGACGGTCTCCAAGGGCGCCTTGGAGACGAAGCTGACGAGGTTGCTCTCCGCGCCGGGCAGGATGCGGTAGAGGGCCGGCGCGGCGTCCGCCGCCCGGGCGGCAGCCAACAGCAGGCTGAGAGCGAGCAGGCGGCGCATGGTGGGACCTCCGCGCGATCAGTAGAGGAGGTGCAGGATCAGACTGAAGGCCTCGTAGTCAGTGGCGCCGACGGCGGGGCCGGGCTGCGCGTCCCACCAACTCATCAGGGTCGAGACGCCGACGAAGGGCGTCGCGAGCAGCTCGGCGCCGATGGCGAAGCGCCGTTCGCTGCCACTCTGCGCGCTCGCGTCCGGATCGTGGAAGTCGAAGAGAGCGCGCAGGGCGCAGCCCCGGCGCAGCGTCCAGCAGAGCTCCTGACTGGCGAGAAGCGCCGTCTGCGGCCCGCCCTCCGCGCGTTCGCGGCGCTCCCAGTCGCATTCGCCCAGCCAGGTGAGCGGGCCGAGCGCAACACAGGCGAAAGGCCCCCCGAGACGGCGCTCGCGGCCGGCCGCGGCCTCCTCTTCCCGATAGAGGGAGGCGCCGAGGCCGAGCTTGAGCGCCGCCAGTTCGCGGCGCCACTCGCCGCGCAGGGCGAGGGCCGGCCGGTTGTCGCTGTCGCGAAGCTGCCCACCGGCACCGTTGAAGATGCCGAGGCTGAGCCCGGCGCCGCTTGGCAGAAGGCCGACCTCGACGCCGACGTCCAGATCGGCGGGTGGCGCGAAGCCGGCCCGCTCGCGCACGACCTGCGTGTGATCGGCGAAGCGCCAGCCAAAGGCCGGTGCGAAACGGCCCGCCTTGAGGTAGCCGCCGGCGGGCAGCAGGAAGGCGAGTCCGTAGACCTCGCCGGCGCCGCTCAGGCTCTGCTCCAGGTGCAGCGAAACGCGCGCGTCCACCTGCAGCTGCACGTAGAGGTCGCCCTGCATCTGGAACAGGTTGTCGGCGCTCTTGCGCGCGGCGTCGGGATGGTAGCGGTAGAGCGTGCGCAGATCGACGCCGATGGCGATGCGCTCGTTGAGTTGCGGGTCGATCGCGGCCGCATCGGCCGGCGTCCGCAACGCCAGTTCGCTGGGCACGAGGTACTGGCTCGCGTAGGCGCTGCGCCTGCCGCCGCCGCTCGGGTCGTCATGGCAGAGCAGGCACTTCTGGCCGTAATGGGCGGCGTAGCGCGGCAGCGCCGCGGCACTCTGGGCGAGGAGCAGTGGCGCCAGGGAGAGCAACAGGCGTCGGCGCCAGCGCAACAGGAAGAGCATGGGGCCTCCCGCGGCTGCAGGCTCGAGCGATGCCGGCGGCCTCGGCGACATCGCCAGCGATGTGGGCGCGCGCGGGGAGGATCCGCCCGCCGGCCCGCCGCGTCAGCCCAGGAGGGCCTTGACGCGCGGGTGCACCACCGCCCCGCCCTCGGTGACCAGGGTCTCCGCGATGATCTCGTCCGCGCGGTCGACGCTCAGGGCGCCGTCCTTGACCATGTTCAGCAGGAAGTTGGCGATGTTCTTGGCGAACATCTGGCTGGCGTGGAAGGGCACCTCGCTCGGCAGGTTGGCCGGGCCGAGGATGCTCACGCCCTGCTCGACCACGCAGCCGCCCGGCTGCGTGAGCTCGCAGTTGCCGCCGCGCTCGGCGGCGAGGTCGACGATCACCGAGCCGGGCGCCATGCCGCGCACCATCGCGGCCGTCACGAGGACGGGCGCCCGCTTGCCGGGCACCGCGGCCGTCGTGATGACGACGTCGCTGTCCGCGATCACCTTTGCCAGCAGCTCGCGCTGGCGCGCGAGGAATTCCGCGCTCTGCTCGCGGGCGTAGCCGCCCGCGTCCTCGGCGCCGGCCGTGTCGAGCGACACCTCGACGAAACGCGCGCCCAGGCTCTGCACCTGCTCCTTCACCGCGGGCCGCACGTCGTAGGCCTGCACGACGGCGCCCAGCTTGCGGGCGCTGGCAATCGCCTGCAGGCCGGCGACGCCGGCGCCCATCACGAAGACATGGGCCGGCGACAGCGTGCCGGCGGCCGTCATCATCATCGGGAACATGCGCGGCAGGCGCTCGGCGGCCAGGATCACCGCGCGGTAGCCGGCGACGGTGGCCATCGAGGAGAGCACGTCCATCGCCTGGCCGCGCGTGATGCGGGGGATCAGCTCGAGGCTGAAGTGGGTGACGCCGGTCGCGGCGAGCGTCTGCGCGGCGCGCGGACTGCCGAGGGGATCGGACAGGCCGATCAGGAACTGGCCTGTGCGCAGGCGCGGCAGGTCGGCCGGCCCGGCTTCGGGGTTGGCGCCCAGGCTGCGCACCTGGACCACGATGTCCGCCTGCGCGAAGAGCTCCGCGCGGGTCGCCAGCGTCGCGCCCTTCTCGGCGAAGGCGGCGTCGGGGATCCCGGCCGCCTCGCCCGCGCCCCGCTCGACGCAGATGCCGAGACCGGCCCGCAGCAGCGGACCCATGTTCGCGGGGACCATCGCCACCCGGCGTTCGCCGGGAAAGCTCTCCTTGGGGATGCCGACGATCATGACGGGCAGGACCTCGTGGGGAGCGGACGCGCGGGAGAGCAGTGCCGCTCCGCCCCTGCGAAGTCCCGGCACTGCGGCGCGGCCGCGAATGCGGGGAGTCTAGGCGGCGCCCCCGGCCCTCGCAAGGGATTTCCCGCCGGGCGGGCGCGGTCGCGCGCGTCACCCGCTGCCGGTCGCGCACGGCTCGCGCGCGGCCCGGACGCCGCGGAGGTTCGACTCCGAAATGCCCGGAATCCGCGGCGCTTCCGGTCCGCGGCGCGATCTGCAGCCTTGCGCCGGCGACGATCGGCTCCTAAGCTCGGCGCTCCACTCCCTCCCTTCCCTCACCCTACTCCGGGAGCGATCCATGTCCGTGCCGCCGATCGCGATCAGGGCCGTCCACCACGTGGAGATCTGGGCGGGCAACGCCAAGCAGGCTGCCTACTACTACCGCAAGGGCTTCGGCTTCAGCCAAATCGCCTACGCCGGCCTCGAGACCGGCCTCCAGGATCGCACCTCCTACTGCCTCGCCGAGGGCAAGGTCAGACTCGTGCTCAGTTCGCCCCTAGCGCCCGACGGCGTGATGGGCCAGTTCCTCGACCGCCACGGCGACGGCGTGCGCGACATCGCCTTCCTCGTCGACGACGCCGACGCCGCCTTCGCGCTCGCCGTCGCGCGCGGCGCGGAGCCCCTGCAGGCGCCCATCGACCGCAGCGACGAGCACGGCAGCGTTCGCCACGCCGCCATCCACACCTACGGCGACGTCGTGCACAGCTTCATCTCCTTGAAGGACTACCAGGGCTGCTTCCTGCCGGGCTATCGCGAGCAGCGCCTCGAGGAGGCGGGCTTCGGTTTCAAGCTGATCGACCACATCGTGGGCAATGTCGAAGAAGGCAAGATGGACTACTGGCGCGAGTGGTACGAGCGCGTGCTCGGCTGGACGCAGTTCCTCTCCTTCGACGACAAGGACATCTCCACCGAGTTCACGGCGCTGCGCTCGAGGGTGATGGCGAGCCCGACGGCCAACATTCGCTTTCCGATCAACGAGCCGGCCAAGGGCCTCAAGAAGAGCCAGATCGACGAGTACCTCGAGTTCAACGGTGGGGCGGGCTCACAGCACATCGCGCTGCTCACGGGCGACATCATCGCGACGGTGAGCAAGCTGAAGGCGGCCGGCATCGACTTCTTGACGGTGCCGGGGAGCTACTACGACGCCCTGCCGCAGCGGATCGGAGCGATCGACGAGGAGCTCAGCGTGCTCGCCAAGCTGGGCGTTCTCGTCGATCGCGATGACAAGGGCTACCTGCTGCAGCTCTTCACGAAGCCGGTCGAAGACCGGCCGACGCTCTTCATCGAGATCATCCAGCGCAAGGGCAGCAACAGCTTCGGCAAGGGCAACTTCCGGGCGCTCTTCGAGTCGATCGAGCGCGAGCAGGCCAAGCGCGGCACGCTCTAGCGGGCCCCGCGCGGGGGGCGACGAGGCAGGGAGGGCAGCCGATGCGGCTCTTCAACTACGAGCGGAGCGGCGAAGCGCGCAGCGGCCTCTGGCTGAACGGGCGCGGCTACGATCTCGAGGCGCTGCTGGGCGAGGACTGCGGTGGCCCGCTCGGCCCGCGCAATCTCGGCAGCTTGCCGGCCTGGCAAGCCCGGCTGGCCGAGCGCGCGCCGACGGTCCCGCCCCTGCCCACGACGGGCTGGCGCTGGCTACCGCCGCTTCTGCCCGCGGCGAGCTTTCGCGACTTCTACGCCTTCGAGACGCACGTCCGGCAGGCCCGCGCGCGGCGCGGCCTCGAGGTGCCGGCGGCCTGGTACCGCTTCCCGGTCTTCTACTTCTCGAATCCGCACGCGCTCTTCGGCCACGAGGCGGAGATCCCCCTGCCGCCGGACGCCGCCGAGGAATGGCTGGACTTCGAGCTCGAGATCGGCGCCGTGCTCGGCGCCGGCGGGCGCGACCTGACGCCGGCCGCCGCCGAGGCGCTGATCGCCGGCTACTGCGTGCTCAACGACTGGAGCGCGCGACGCGTGCAGCGCGACGAAATGAGCGTCGGCCTCGGTCCGGCCAAGGGCAAGGACTTCGCGACCTCGCTCGGGCCCTTCCTCGTCACGCCGGACGAGCTGGCCGACCGCCGGCAAGGCAAGGGCTATGCGCTCACGATGGTCGCGCGCCGTGGCGGCCGCGAGCTGTGCCGCGCCAGCTGGGACAGCATCCACTACTCCTTCGGCGAGATGATCAGCCGCGCCTCGCAGGGCGTCGATCTGCTGCCGGGCGAGCTCTTCGGCAGCGGCACCGTCGGCGGGGGCTGCATCCTCGAGCTTGGCGAGGAAGCGGCCGGCGGCTGGCTGGCGCCCGGCGATCGCGTGGAGCTGGAGATCGAGCGCCTGGGCACCCTCACAGGGACGATCGCCGCGTCCTGAACCGCCGCCGGTTTACAAGCCGGGTCGATTCGGGCACACTCTCCCCACTGCCCCCCTCTCAACCACGGAGATCGCCATGCCCTTCTACCACCGACTGGGGACGATCCCCCGCAAGCGCCACGTCGTCTTCAAGGGCGAGGGCGGCGCCTTCCACTACGAGCACCTGATGGGCAACAAGGGCTTCACGGGCCCCGCCTCGCTGATGTACCACCTGCGCCGGCCGACCTGCCTGCGCGAGGTGCGCCTGCGCGGGCCGCTCGTCTGGGAAGCCGATCCGGATCTGCGCCTGCGGCCGCGCCACCTGCGCCTGCACCGGCTGCCCGCAGGCGGCAGCCCGACGCTCGATCGCCGGCCCATCCTCTTCAATCGCGAGGTCGCCGTCTCCTTCGCGCAGCCGGATCGCCCCGACGAGCACTTCTATCGCAACGCCCAGGGCGACGAGCTGATCTTCATCGCCGAGGGCGGCGGCCGCCTCGAGTCGACGCTCGGCTCGCTGGCCCTGCGCGCGGGCGACTACGTGGTAATCCCGCGCGGCATCATCCACCGCTTCGCGCTCGAGGGCCCGGCGCGCCTTTTGATCATCGAGTCGGCGGGGGCGGTGGAGACACCCCACCGCTATCGCAACGAGTTTGGCCAGCTCCTCGAGCACAGCCCCTTCTGCGAGCGCGACGTTCGCGGTCCGGAGCGGCTGGACACGGTGGACGAGCCGGGCGAGTTCGTCGTCCTCACCAAGCAGTACAACGCGCTGCACGAGGTGGTGATGGCGCACCACCCCTTCGACGTCGTCGGCTGGGACGGCTACTACTTCCCCTGGGCTTTCAACATCGGCGACTTCGAGCCGATCGTCGGCAGCCTGCACCAGCCGCCGCCGGTGCACCAGACCTTCCAGGGCGATGGCTTCGTGATCTGCTCCTTCGTGTCGCGGCTCTACGACTTCCACCCCGCGGCCATTCCGGCGCCCTACAACCACAGCAACGCGATGTCCGACGAGGTGCTCTACTACGCGAAGTCCGAGTTCATGAGCCGCAAGGGCATCGAGTACGGCTCGCTGACCCTGCATCCCGATGGCATACCGCACGGCCCGCATCCCGGCACGATGGAGAAGTCGATCGGCGCCCAGCGCACGAAGGAGCTGGCCGTGATGCTGGACACCTTCCGTCCCCTGCGCGTCGCCAAGCCGGCGCTCGCCGTGGAGGATGCAGACTACCTCACGAGCTGGCTGGAGTAAGCGCCATGGTGGGTTTCGATCTGGGTGAGATGGACCGTCGCGACAGCTATCAGCTCCTCACGCGCATCGTCGGTCCGCGGCCCATCGCCTTCGTGAGCTGCCTCGACCCCGCCGGGCGCGGCAACCTGGCGCCCTTCTCCTACTTCAATCTGGGCGGCCTCAACCCGCCCAGCCTCGTCTTCTGCGCGACGAACACGCGCGACGGCCGCGTCAAAGACACCGTGCGCAACGTCGAGACCACGGGCGAGTTCGTGGTCAACATGGTGACGCGCGCGATGGCCGATCGCATGAACCAGGCCTCCTGGAGCTATCCGCCCGATGTGGACGAGTTCGACGCCGCCGGCTTCGCGCGCGCCGCCGCGCTGCGCGTGAAGCCGCCGCGCGTGGCCGAGAGCCCCGTGGCGATCGAGTGCCGCCTGCACCGCATCGTGCGCCATGGCGAGGGGCCGCTGGCGAGCAACTACGTCATCGGGGAGGCGCTCTACGTGCACATCGCCGAGAGCGTGCTGGGGCCCGTGGGGCCGGATGCGCGCAAGCTCGATCTGATCGGGCGTCTGGGCGATGACTGGTACGTGCACGTCGCGGGCGAGGCGCTCTTCGAGCTACCCCGCCCCACAGGCGGCTAGCGCCCGCACGCGGCTGCTAGAACAGGCTGCCCCAGAGCGAAACGAAGTAGTCCCGCATGAAGATGACCCGCTGGACGAGCAGGGCGACGCGACCCATCACGGTCAGGCCGAAGCCCGCGCCGAAGCCGATCATCAGCGTGTAGATGCCCGTGCGCGACATCACGCCCAGCACGCCGGTGTGCGGCCGCGAGAAGAAGAAGTAGGCGAGCGCGCAAACCACCCCGATCAGCGCCAGGGTGAAGTTCACGGCGGGCCAGAAGCCCGCCACCGGGCGGATCGTCCCCTCCACCTGCAGGAAGATCGCCGTCTTGAAGGCGAGCGGGATGAAGATGCCCGTCGAGATGCCCACGTAGAAGCCGAGCGCGTAGCGGCTCACCCAGCCCAGGCGGGGCGACAGGCGGAACCACATGAGGAGTCCCAGCAGCACCGGCACGAGGTAGTACCACTTCTGCTCGTAGACGATGGGGACGATCACCTTGTCGCGGAAACCCTGGTGATAGAGGAGCATCGTCCAGTAGCCGGTGGTCACGCCCACCCAGAGCCGCTCGGCAAACTTATAGAAGGGATTGTCCGCATAGAGGAAGGAGAACACGGCCAGCGTTAGGAAGACGGCCCCGCCTTGCCAGAGCAGCGTGCCCCAGTTCGCTTCCACGGCTACCGCCCTCCCGCGTGCGCGCGTCGCTGGGCGATGTAGCCCACGTTGGCGACGATCATGGCGATGATGATGAGCAGGTGGCTCGTCACCTGGTAGGGCATGCCGCGCGAGGCTTGGCCCGGCCGCTCGCGGAGGCTCTCGTACTCGGCGGCGCCCTTGACTCCCGGCAGCAGTCCGAAGATCTGTCCCGACTGGAGATAGGGGTAGTAATCGGAGGCCATCACGCCGGTGACGCCCAAGGCCACCGGCACGCCGTACTTGGCATTGCCGTACTGGATCCACATGTCGGCCACGTTGCCGCCCGCCAGCGAGACGACGCAGGCGACGTCGCTGAAGTTGTGGATGTCCTGCATCATCGGGATCGCGTCGACCGCGGTGCCATAGTAGTCCGTCGGGAAGGGCACGCGGTAGTCGCTCCCCATGGCGAGAATCGTGATCGCCGGGTAGGGCTTGTAGCCGAGGAAGGCGTAGTGGACGTCGCGCTGCTTGCCGTGCTCCGTGGCGACACGCGTGACCAGCTCATCGACCATCGCCGGCCCGAACTGCGAGAGCGCCGTGATCACGAGGCGCAGGTCCTTGTCGAAGCACTGGTGGAGGATGGCTTCGGCCATGGGCTGAAGCTCGGCGAGCGTACTCGGATCGTAGTCGATGGCGAGATGGATGACCCCGCCCGCCGGCTGGGCTTCGATGGCCTCGTGCACGGCCCGCACCTCACCCGAGATGCCCACCGGCACCGTGAAGGGGCGCACCGCCGGCACGATGACCACCAGGGCCATCAGGACGTAGATCCAGCGCCGATCGATATTGAGCAGCCGGTCGTACCAGGCCATGCCGTCTCTCATGCGCACACGCTCCTCGTCGCCGCAGGCCTCACTTGTCGCCTCCCATGTAGCCCCGCTCGATGCCGAGGATGATCTTCATGCTGTAGGAGATGGCGCCGAGGCCGACGCCGATGATGATCGCCCGCTTGGAGGCCATGTTCGGCACGGCCAGGATCCACTGCACGAGGCTGCTGTTCCAGCTCGAGAACGGCTCGGGCAAGGGCACGATGCGCAGCATCACGATGAAGGCCGTCACCAGGAGCACCGTGGCCAGCCAGGTGCGCACGCGGAAGGCGCGATAGGCGGCGCTGGCGATGTAGAAGGCCAGCATCGAGAAGATCGTCGCCTGGCAGGGGATCATCACGTAGCTGAACAGGTTCTGGGCGAGGCTGTCCGGGCCGCTGTCGCGCCTGAAGTTGGCGATGGCCATCACCAGGAAGCCGACAATCGTGACGATCGCATAGAAGCGCTCCCGCGGGTCCTTGCGCGCCTTGATCACCGTGCCCCGCATCAGCGAGAAGATGCCGAGCGGCAGCGCCAGGATGCCGATCACGATCACGAAGTCATTGGCGTAGGTGAAGAGGAACTCCGAGGCCGCATGGGGCACGAAGAACTGCAGCACCATGATGAGGCCCGTCACGAACACGATCAGGATGGGTATCTGCTTCTTCATGGCGCCTCAGACGGGTGTGCGCACGAGACGGAGGATGCCGTCCCAGTGCGCCAGGGTCAGGGCGAGAATTCCCGCAATGATGATCAGGATGATGGCGAGCTTGGCGTAGTCCTGCGCCTTGAGCGGACCGAGCTGGGCCGGCGCCCGCGAGAGATAGGCGCTGGCCGCGTAGAGCTCCTCCCCGATCAGGGTGTAGTCCGTGGCGGCGACGAAGAAGGGAATCTGCGAAACCTGATCGGTGCCGGAGATCTGGATCGCGCCCGTGCCGCTGCCCGTCTCGGCGAGGAGCAGGCTCTCGGCGTGGAAGATGCCCATGTAGAAGCAGGTCGCCGGTTTCTCGCGCCGCATGATGCCGTTGACCGCGGCGACGTAGGGGAACTGCATCGCGGACACGTAGCTGATGTTGTCGGCGCGATACACTTCCGGGCGCCCGGCCTGCGTGTAGGCTTCCTTGACCACCTCCTGGCCCATGGCCAGCATGACGGGGTCGTTGACGGGCACCAGGATCGGCGTCTGGTACTCCGCCGTGCGCCGGGCCACGCGCGACAGGATCGTGTACCCGGCAATGGTGGCCACGTCGCCGGCGGTGCCCGTGCCGAGCACGTAGAGGATCGGCGTGCCCATCTCGGTGGCGCGGCCGATCGCCTCGTCCACGGCGCCGAGGCCGGGGATCGGGCGGATGTAGAGCTCCTTGCCGCGCCGCGCCGAATTGATGAACCAGGCGACCGCGCCGCCGAAGAGCAATACGGCGACGAGGATGTTCGTCTTGCCGCGGTGGAACCAGTTGCCCTTGCCGACGCCGGTGGCCGCTCCACTCCAGGCGGTCAGGCGACCGTCGCCGCTGCGGCCGCGCACGCGCAGATGGATCGGCTCGCCGCTGGCCACGAAGGCGGGATTCGGCTGCCCTTGGGCGCTGGCGTCCTCGTCGAAGTAGACGAAGTGCTCGCTGCCGCGCGGGGCGCTGCCGACCTGGAACCAGACCGAGTCCGGCGCCGTGGGACTCGGCCCGCGCCAGATCTCGTAGACCAGGAGCTCGGCATCGTCCGGGGCGACGGACCAGCGCGCGAGCACGCCGTGGCCGTTGTCGTCGGGGCTGTCGCCGACGCGCAGTCCGGTCGGCGGGCTGAGCAGGGGCGCGACGACGAGCGTGGAGTCCTGGGCGATGGCGGCGATGGGGTGGGAGAGAGCGATGAGAAGCGGGGCGAGCGAGAGCAGTCGCTGGAGCACGAACCCTGCCTTTCGGCGCCGCCCGGGAGCCCGCAGGGCGCGGGCGGCAGCATCCCAGGCGCGGATCATGGCAGGCTATCCGCATCGCTGACAAGGAAAAAGCGGCGCCCCCGGCGGGAGCGCCGCCTGCGGCAGCGCGCTGACTCAGGGCAGCCGATAGCGCACCGTGAGCGGCAGGCGCTCGCCGGCCGCATAGTAGCGCCGCCAGAAAATCAGCGGCGCGCCCGCGTGCTCGGCCTGGAAGCTGGGCGCGGGCTCGACGGCGACGACCGTCGCGCCGGCGGGCAAGCGCAGCGTGCGGCTGACCAGGCGGTCCTCCGGGTAGTCGCCCGCGAAGCTGTAGACCCACTCCGCGCCGTCCTGCCGCGCGACGGCCTCGTCCCGGTAGCCGACGCTCAGCGCGAGCGGCGCGCGCGGCGCCGCGGGCACGGCCAGCGCGATGACGACCTGCGTGCGGCCGCCCTGCGTCTCGAGGCGCGGCGTCAGCGCGTTGCCGAAGGCGTCGCGCACCTGCATGCGCGCCGTGCGCTCGCGCTCCCAGTCGGCGACGCCCCAGCTCACCTGCGTCAGCAGCTCGCGGCCCTCGTTGCGCGCCTCGAGCGTGGACCAGGAGGTGGCGCCGCCCGCGCGGTCCACGTCGTCGACGACCTGGGTGACCCACAGCGGCTGCTGCGCATCGTAGGCCGGCAGCACCGCACTGCCGTCCACGCTCGCGATCTGGCTCGCCGGCAGCTCGAGCATCACCGGCGCGCGACCCTCGCGGCCGTCGACCAGGTAGCGGCTCTCCTGCAAGGCGCGCAGGCGGCCCTCGATCACGCGGCCGTCCTTGAGGACGATCCGCGACGGGCTCGCGCTCGGCGCCCCGGCCCCGCCCGCGAGCAGCCACAGTCCCAGCAGCACGATCAGCGTGTTGCGCTTCATTGCTTTCCCCCTTCCGAGTCGCTGCGGGCCGGCGCGCAGCGCGCGCCCGGGCCCACGGTTAGCGTCAGTTCGCCGGCGCGGATCACGCCGAATTCTTCGAAGGCGCCGTCCAGGTAGGCCAGCACCGCCGCGCCGCGGCCGCCCTCACGCGCGTCGCCGCCGAGGCGGTCGCGCAAGCCGAGCGCGATGAGGACCAGCGCCGCCGCCACGAGCGCGGTCGCGCCCAGCGGCCGCCAGCGGCGAGCCGGCGCCGCGGACTCCGCGGCTGCGCTCAGGATCGCCGCACGCAGCGCGGCCGGCGGCTGCTGCGCCGCCAGTCCCTGCAGCGCCGTCCGCAGGCCTCGCCGCGCGACGACCGCCTCCGCGCAGTGCGGGCAGGCCGCGCGGTGCATCTCGCAGGCCGCCGCATCCGCGGCGGAGAGCTCGCCGTCGAGCCAGGCCTCGAGCTGCTGGGCGAAGTCCTCACAGCGCATGGCCGGACCTCCTCAGGTTCTCGCGCAGACGCGCGATCGCCTCGTGCTTGCGGGACGCCACGGTGCCGGACGGGATGTCCAGCACCGCGGCCACCGTGCGATAGGCCAGCCCCTCGACCTCGCTCAACAAGATTACGCTGCGCTGGGCCTCGGGCAGGGCGGCCAGGGCGGCCGCGAGCGCGCGGCGGAGCTCCCCCTGCTCGAGCGCCTGGGCCGGCGTGGGGCCGGGACTGGCCGCCGCGTCCGCGACCGCCGGCGCCGGATCGCGCCAGCGGGCCTCGCTGCGGCCACGCCGCCAGTCGCTCACGAGCAGGTTGCGGGCGATGCGAAAGACGAGGGCCTCGCCCGGCAGGTCGCCGCGACCCAGCGTGCGGTCCAGGCGCAGGAAGGTCTCCTGGCAGAGATCGCGCGCGCGCTCGGGGTCGCCGGTCTGGGCGCTGAGGAAGCGAAAGACGGCGGCGCCGTGGCGATCGTAGAGGGCGGCCAGCGCCGCCTGTCTCCTCTCGCCTCGCCCTCGCTCGTCCATCGCCTCACCTCCTGTCGCGCCTTCAGCCCTGCAGACGCGCGAGGGCTTCGCTTCTTCACCGGAATCGGCGGGCATGGGAAAGCCCGCACAAGGTCGCTTTCGGCCTTGTGCGCCGTCAAGCGGAGCTTCAGATTAGGGGCGCCGAGGAGGTGCCGGCTTGCCCATACGGCTCGAAGCGAAGCTGTCCGAGATTCCCGCCTGGCTCGACCTGGCAGCCGAGATCCGGCGCCTCAAGGTCGAGCGCAAGGCCGTGCTGCTCGCCCACTACTACCAGGAAGCGGAGATCCAGGACCTGGCCGACGTGCTCGGCGACAGCCTCGCCCTCGCCCAGGCCGCGCGCGCCACCGACGCCGAGCTGATCGTCTTCGCGGGCGTGCACTTCATGGCCGAGACGGCGAAGATCCTCAATCCCGAGCGCACGGTGGTCGTGCCCGACCTCGCGGCCGGCTGCTCCCTGGCCGACGCCTGCCCGGCGCCCGAGCTCGCGGCCTGGAAGGCGGCGCACCCCGAGCACCTCGTCGTCGCCTACATCAACTGCACGGCGGCGACGAAGGCGCTCGCGGACATCATCTGCACCTCGGGCAACGCGGAGAAGGTGGTGAAGAGCCTGCCGCCGGATCGGCCCATCCTCTTCGTGCCGGACAAGAACCTCGGCGGCTGGCTGAACCGGAAGCTCGGCCTCGCGATGGACCTCTGGCCGGGCACCTGCATCGTCCACGAGACCTTCAGCGAGCGCAAGCTGATCGAGGCGAAGCTCGCGCATCCGGAGGCGCTCTTCATCGCGCATCCGGAGTGCGAGGAGCCCGTGCTGCGGCACGCGGACTTCGTCGGCTCGACGGCGCGCCTGCTCAGCTTCGTGACGGAGAGCCCGGCGCCGGCCTTCATCGTCGGCACGGAGACGGGCATCCTCCACCAGATGAAGAAGCGGGCGCCGGGCAAGACCTTCTACTCGGCGCCCTACGAAGAGGGTGGCTGCGCCTGCAACGAGTGCCCGCATATGAAACTGAACACGCTCGAGAAGCTCTATCTGTGCCTGCGCGACGTCGAGCCGCGCATCGAGATGGACGAGGCCCTGCGCCGCGCGGCGCTCGCGCCGCTCGAGCGTATGCTGGCGCTCTGAGCCAGTCCCCTACTCCGCGTACTTCACGCTGCACCCGTAGGGCCGCGTCTCCGCCGTGGCCACCGGCTTGCCCGCGAGAACGGCCTCGAGCGCCGCGGCGACGTAGTTGGTCTCGCCCACGGGACCGCCGGGATTGGGGGCATCGTCGATCGCGCCCTGGTAGCGCAGCCTGCCGTCCGCGCCGATCAGGAAAAGATGCGGCGTCGTCTTGGCGCCGTAGGCCTTGCCCACCGCGCCCGACTCGTCGAGCAGCACGGGGAAGCTGAGCGCGAGGTCCTTCGCCGCCTCACCCACCGTGAGGGCGGCGGCGGGCTGGGCGCTGGCGAGCAAGCCGCAGGCGAAGAGGAAAGCAGGCAGGCTGTGGTGGATCGATCACTCCTTGGGTCGCTCCGCCGTCGGCGGAGCAGCGGTTGGATCCGCCGGCGGCGGATCGAGGGGGTGATCGAGAAAATAGTGCCGGCGCTCGCCCATCACTAGCTCGGCGAGAACGCCGCGCAGGGCCCCGCGGGCGAGCGCGCCGTGCGCGAGGCGAAGATTGAGGCGCTCGCCGATGGCCTCGCCGTCAGCCAGCGGATTGAGCAGCTCGACGCAGTCCGCCGCCGGGTAGAAGGCGAGCGAGCGAGCCCCGGGGAGCTCAACGAGTACGCCGCTTTCGCCGCGCTCGATGCGCAGCCCGGCCTCACCCACACGCAGTGGCAGCGGCAGGTCGGCACGGACCTGGGCAATCAGCCCGTCGGCGGCCGAGGGCTGGGCCGGTGCGCCGTGCAGGCAGTGGGGAAGCTGCAGGCTCAGCGAGTCGCTGCCGAAGCGGCAGGCCTCGAGGCAGGCCACCCAGTCGACGTGCCCGGTGATGCTGAGGAAGTCGCCGGGCGGCAGCGGGTCCGGCAGACGCAGCGCGGTCGTGAGGAGCAGCCGGCCCGTGTAGATGTGATCGAGGAGCTTGCCCCGCAAGAGGTGGCGCTCGGGCGCCGGCCAGCGCCAGTCCTCGAGGAAGACGACGCCCGGCGGCAAGCTGAGCTGGATCTGGGGCGCGAGGCCCGTGTCGTTGCGCCCGTTCCAGTAGAGGTGCCAGCCGGCGGCAGGCTCCAGGAGCACGCCGAGCAGCAGGGTGTCGCCGGCCGCCGCCCCCTGCCGCGAGGCGAGCAGACGGCTGCGCACTGGCGGCGCAGAAGCGACGGCCGGGGCCTCGGCCGCGCGCGGGGCCGGCGGGGGGCCGGCCGTCAGCATGAAGAGCAAGCAAAACAACAACTTGCCGTGCATGTTCGTCCCCTTTGGCGGGGGAGTCTACGCGCTTCCGCGCGACCTGACAAGGCCGCCGCCCTTGTGGGCCGAGGCGGCAAACTGGTAAGATTGAGCTTTCACCACCCCGATCCATCCGACGCGAGGACTAGACACCATGAGACACCGCAACCTGCGCCGCCTTGCGATCGCCTTGCCGCTGCTCCTGGCCGCGGCCACGGCCGGCGCCGCCCTGCCGGACGGCAAGATCCTGGTCATCCAGGCCACCGCCATCGAGGGCCTCGCGGCCGTCGAGGGTGAGATCGACAGCACCTTCACGACGAGCTATGCGGTCGACGCGGGTCGTCTGAGCATCGACCGGAAAGCCCTCGGCAACCTGGAGGGCGTCCAGGCCCTCTTCCTCGTCGAGCATCGACTGGACCAGGCCGCCCGCGGAGGCCTGAACCGGCGCTTCAGCCAGGATGTCCGCGCCCTCAGGGGCGGCGACATCCGCCTGGACCTGCTGCCCAAGCTCGAGCTCGAGTACCAGCTCGCCGAGCTGGACGGCCGCCCGGCCCTGGCCGGTGACGGCGGCCGCATCTTCGCCGAGGAGGGCGCGAACGGGCCCTACCTCGTCTGGCGCATCGACGGCCTCGCGCTGGTGGACCGGGACGCCATCACCCTCCGCTAGCGACGACAGGCCCCAAGCACGGAGGCCCCGGCTCGCTCGCCGGGGCCTCCGTCTTTTTGGATTGATCGTGCGCACAGCGCGGCCTAGCTCTCTTCGGCGGCGGCGAGCCCCTCCACCATCACGGTCACCTGGTTGTCGGCCACCATCAGGAAGCCGCCGGCGATCCGCTGGTCGAAGAGCGGACGGCGCTCGGCGTCGGCGAGCAGCAGGCGTCCGGCCAGGAGGCGCACCAGGTAGGGTGCGTGCCGGGGCAGGATGCCGAAGCCGCCCTCCCAGCCCGGGCCCTTGAGGCTGGCCGCCTCGCCCGCGAAGACCACGCCCGTGGGCGCCACGATGCGGCAGCTCAGGCTAGCCATGCGCGGCCTCGAGCTGCTCGGCCTTCGCCGCCGCATCCTCGATCGTGCCGACGTAGAGGAAGGCCTGCTCGGGCAGGTGGTCCCACTTCCCCTCGACCAGCTCCTTGAAGCTGCGGATGGTGTCGGCCAGCTTGACGTACTTGCCCTCGTAGCCCGTGAACTGCGCAGCGACGAAGAAGGGCTGGCTCAGGAAGCGCTGGATCTTGCGCGCGCGCTGCACGGTGAGCTTGTCCTCCTCGGAGAGCTCGTCCATGCCGAGGATGGCAATGATGTCCTGCAGGTCCTTGTAGCGCTGCAGGGTCTGCTGCACCGCGCGGGCGACGCGGTAGTGCTCCTCGCCCAGCACCTGCGCGTTCATGATGCGGCTGGTCGAGTCGAGCGGGTCCACCGCCGGGTAGATGCCGAGCTCGGCGATCGGGCGGCTGAGCACCGTCGTCGCGTCGAGGTGGCTGAAAGTGGTGGCCGGCGCCGGGTCGGTGAGGTCGTCCGCGGGCACGTAGATGGCCTGCACGCTGGTGATGGCGCCGCCCGTCGTCGAGGTGATGCGCTCCTGCAGCTCGCCCATCTCGGTGGCCAGGCTCGGCTGGTAGCCCACCGCGCTCGGCATGCGGCCGAGCAGCGCGCTCACTTCGCTTCCCGCCTGCGTGAAGCGGAAGATGTTGTCGATGAAGACGAGCACGTCGCGGCCGCCCGACATGTCGCGCAGGGCCTCGGCCATCGTCAGGCCGGTCAGGCCCACGCGCAGACGCGCGCCCGGCGGCTCGTTCATCTGGCCGTAGATGAGCGCCGTCTTGTCGATGACCCCCGACTCCTTCATCTCCAGGTAGAGGTCGTTGCCCTCGCGCGTGCGCTCGCCCACGCCGCAGAAGCAGGAGTAGCCGCCGTGCTGCTTGGCGATGTTGTTGATCAGCTCCATGATGACGACGGTCTTGCCCACGCCGGCGCCGCCGAAGAGGCCGACCTTGCCGCCGCGCACGTAGGGCGCGAGCAGGTCGATGACCTTGATGCCCGTCTCGAAGATCTCGCTCTTGGGCGTGAGCTTGTCGAAGCCGGGCGGCGGCGTGTGGATGGAGCGCGTGCGCGTCGCCGTGACGGGACCGAGGTTGTCCACCGGCTCGCCGAGCACGTTGAAGATGCGGCCGAGCACTTCCTCGCCCACGGGCACGGTGATCGGCGCGCCCGTGTTGGCCACATCGACGCCCCGGATCAGCCCGTCGGTGGAGCTCATCGCCACCGCGCGCACCTGGTTGCGGCCGATGTGCTGCTGCACCTCGGCGGTCAGCTTCAGGTGGCGCCCCTCGATCTCGGTGTCGATGGTGAGCGCGGTCATGATCTCCGGCACCATGCCCTCGGGGAACTCCACGTCGAGGACGGGGCCGATGATCTGCACCACTTTGCCGTTCGCGTGCATGCTCGCTCCTACTTGCTGCTCGTGGCGGCGGACCCTATTTGAGGGCCTCCGCGCCGCCGACGATCTCCAGCAGTTCCTTGGTGATCTGGGCCTGGCGGGCCTTGTTGTAGGACAACTTCAGGTTGTCGATCATTTCCTTGGCGCTGTCCGAGGCCGCCTTCATCGCGGTGCGCCGTGCGCCCTGCTCGCTGGCCGCGGCCTCGAGCAGGGTGCGGAAGAAGCTGTTGCGCAGGTAGAGCGGCAGCAGCTCGCCGAGCAGGCGCGCCGCGTCCGGCTCGAGGATGAACTGCGGCCGCGCCTTGCCGCGGCCCGCGTCCGCCGCGGGCAGCACGAGCGGCAGCACCCGCTCCAGGCTCGCCGGCTGCTCGGCCGCGTTCTTGAAGCGCGGATAGGCGACGTGCACTTCGTCCACCTCGCCGCTGAGGAAGGCCTCGCCGAGCAGGGTCGCGAAGCGCTCGCCGTCCTCGGGCTGCGGCCGATCGCCCAGCTCCGTCGTCTGGAACTTGACCGGGCGGCCGACGAAACGCAGGTAGCCCGCGCCCTTGCGGCCGACGACGTAGATGTCCACCGCCCGCCCCTCGGCCTCCTGCTCGCGCGTGAAGCGCAGCGCCAGGCGCAGGATGTTCGTGTTGATCGCGCCGCAGAGGCCGCGGTTAGTGGTCAGCACGAGAAGGGCGACCCGCTTGACCACGGGCCGCGTCGCCAGGAGGGGATTTTCCTCGCCGCCGCCGGCGGCGAGCAGGGCGAGCATGCCGGGCAAGGTCTCCGCGAAGGGCCGCGCCGCGACGAGACGGTCCACCGCGCGCTTGAACTTGCTGGTGGCCACCATCTCCATGGTGCGCGTGATCTTGTGCGTACTGGTGACGCTCTTGATCCGCTTCTGGATGTCCTTGGCGTTCGCCATCGCTGATCTAGCCGCCGTACTGCTTGAGGAAGTCCTCGAGGGCGGCCTTGAGGGCCGTCTCCGTTTCGGGCGTGATCTGACCCGAGGCAGTGATCCCCTTGCCGACCTCGGGCTTCTGCGTGCGCATGTAGGTGAGGAAGCGCGCCTCGAAGTCGCGCACCTTCTCGACGCCGATCTTGCTCAGGTACCCCGAGATGCCGGCGTAGATGATCATCACCTGCTCCTCGACCGGCATCGGCACCCACTGATCCTGCTTGAGGATCTCCACCATGCGCTGGCCTTTGGCGAGCGCCGCCTGCGTGGCCTTGTCGAGCTCCGAGCCGAACTGCGCGAAGGCCTCCAGCTCGCGGTACTGCGCCATGTCCAGACGCAGGCTGCCGGCCACCTTGCGCATCGCCTTGATCTGGGCGTTGCCGCCCACGCGCGACACCGAGATGCCCACGTTGATCGCCGGGCGCACGCCCTGGTTGAAGAGGTCGGGCTCGAGGAAGATCTGGCCGTCGGTGATCGAGATCACGTTGGTCGGGATGTAGGCCGTCACGTCGCCCGACTGCGTCTCGATGATTCCCAGCGCGGTGAGGCTGCCGCCGCCCTTGGCGTCGTTCAACTTCGCCGCACGCTCGAGCAGGCGGCTGTGCAGGTAGAAGACGTCGCCCGGGAAGGCCTCGCGGCCCGGCGGGCGGCGAAGAAGGAGCGAGAGCTGGCGATAGGCGACGGCCTGCTTGGAGAGGTCGTCGTAGACGCACAGCGTGTGGCCTTGCTTGTCGTACATGAAGTACTCGGCCATCGCCGCGCCGGCGTAGGGCGCGATGTACTGCAGCGGCGCCGGGTCGGCGGCGGTGGCTGCAACGATGATCGTGTAGTCCATCGCACCGTGCTTGCGCAGGTGCTCGACGACGCCGGCCACCGTGGAGGCCTTCTGGCCGATGGCGACGTAGACGCAGATCACCCCGGAGTGCTTCTGGTTGATGATCGTGTCGAGCGCGACGGCGGTCTTGCCCGTGCCGCGGTCGCCGATGATCAGCTCGCGCTGCCCGCGGCCGATGGGGATCATCGAGTCGACCGACTTGAGGCCGGTCAGCAGCGGCTCCTTCACCGGCTGGCGGTCGACGATGCCCGGCGCCGGGCTCTCGAGCGGGCGGTACTTGGCGGCGGCAATCGGGCCCTTGCCGTCGATCGGCACGCCGAGCGGCGTGACGACGCGGCCGAGCAGGGCCTCGCCGACGGGCACCGAGATGACCCGGCTCGTGCGCTTGACGGCGTCGCCTTCCTTGATGTCGAAGTACTCGCCGAGCAGCACGACGCCGATGTTGTCCTCTTCGAGGTTGAGCGCCATGCCCATCGTGCCGTTGGGGAACTCGAGCAGCTCACCGGCCATGCACTTCGAGAGGCCGTAGACACGCGCGATGCCGTCGCCGACCTCGAGCACCTGCCCGGTCTCCTCGACCTCGGGACCGGCCGCAAAGCCCGCGATCTCCGACTTGATGATGGACGCGATCTCTTCCGGGCGGATCTTCATCTCATTCCTTTCCCAGCGGGGCCGTCAGCAACTGGTCCCGCAGGCGGCCCAGGCGTGTCCTGAGGCTGCCGTCAACGGTTTGATCGGCGAGGTGCAGCACCATGCCGGCCAGCAGCGCATCGTCGGTCGCCGTCTCCAGGAGGACGGTGGCGCCGAGGCGGCGGCTCAGCGCGGTCTCGATCCGCTCACGCTCGGCCGCGCCCAGCGCCCGCGCGCTGACCAGGCGGCCGCGCAGGCGCTGCTCGCGCTCGTCGAGCAGGCGCCGGAACATGGCGAGGACGCTGCCGAGCAGCGGCTCGCGGTGCCGGCGCAGGAGGGCGACGAGGAAGCGCAGGGTGAGCGGCGAGGCGGCCTCGGCGAGCAGCCGCGCAAGCGCGCGCTGCTTCTGGGCGACGCCGAGCTCGGGCGACTCGAGCAGGCGGCGGAACTCGGGGCTCTCGGCCCAGAGCGACTCGAGCGTCTCGAGGTCGGCGACGACGGCCGGAACCTCGCCCCGCTCGACCGCGAGTTCGAGCAGGGCGGCCGCGTAGACCCGGGCGATGGCCGCGTGTCTCACGACTTGTCCACCTGACTCATGAACTCACGGGCGAGGCGCTCGTGGTCCGCGTCACTGAGCGAGCGCTCGAGCAGGCGGCCGGCCACGCGCAGGCTGAGGTCGACGACCTCCGCCCGCAGCGTTTCGCGAGCGCGGTCCGTCTCCAGCTCGATCTCCCGGCGCGCCGCGGCGACGATCGCGCCTGCCTCCTGCTGCGCCTTGGCGAGCAGCTCCTCCTGCAGCGAGCGTGCCGTGGCCGTGCCCTGGTCGATGAGCTTCTGGGCCTCCTGGCGGGCGGCGGCGAGCGCGGCCTCCTGCTCGGCGAGCAGGCGCTTGCCCTCGTCGCGCGCCTTCTCGGCGTCGCTGAGCGCGGCCCGGATGTTCCCCTCCCGGCGGTCGAGGCCGTCCACGATCGGTCCCCAGGCCGTCTTCCGGAGCAGGAAGAGCAGGCCGATGAAGGTGAGGACCGTCCACAGGATGAGGCCCGGGTCCGGCGTGAGCAGGCCGAACTTGCGCCCGCCCTCGGTGGCGGCGAGGAGGGGAAGCCCGCTGGGAATCAGCTCAAGCATGACTGGATCCCTTCGATTGACTTCGGCTACTTGCCTGCGAGCAGGATGCAGATGACCAGCGCGAACAGGCCGATGCCTTCGATGAGCGCCGCGGCCAGGATCATGCCGCCGCGGATGTCGCCGGCCGCCTCGGGCTGGCGCGCCATCCCTTCCATCGCGGCCGCCGCCAGCTTGCCGATGCCGAAGCCGGCGCCGAAGACGGCGATGCCCGCACCGAAGCCCGCGGCCAGATGAGCGGCGTTGATCTGAGCGAGAAGCGGAAGCATTGAGAGTCCTCCTGGGTCAGGGTGGGCCGAAGCCCGGTTGCGCGGTCCGGCGATCAGTGCTCGGGGTGGACCGCCTGGAAGATGAAGATCGTCGACAGGAACGTGAAGATGAAGGCCTGCAGGAAGGCCACGAAGATCTCGAAGGCGCTGATCGCGACCGCGCCCGCGAAGGGCAGGACGGAGATGTAGGCGGTCTTGAGCGAGAGGCTGAAGATCAGCCCGAAGAAGGACAGGATGATGATGTGCCCGGCGATCATGTTGGCGAACAGTCGCACCGTCAGTGCGAAGGGCTTGGTGAACATGCCCATGATCTCGATCGGGATCATGATCGGCACCAGCGGCCAGGGCACGCCAGGCGGCACGAGCGCTTTCCAGTGGCCGACGAAGCCGTTCTCGCGCATGCCGCTGATCTGGGTGGCGAAGAAAGTGGTCAGGGCGAGCGTGGCGGTCACGTTGATGTTGCCGGTGGCGGTGGCCAGCGAGGGCACGAGTCCGAGCAGGTTCGCGAACAGGATGAAGAAGAAGAAGGTGAGCAGCAGCGGCAGGAAGCGCCGGCCGACCTTCGGGCCCATGATCGTGTAGACGACCTCGTCGCGCAGGAACACGATGATCGCCTCGAAGAAATTCCGCAGGCGGCCCCGGGGCACGAGGCCGTCCCGGTCGGTCTGCCGCGCGGCGCGCGAGACGAGCAGGGTGAGCAGGATCGCCGCCAGCCAGAGCATGACGACGTGCAGCGATGGCGACGGGTCGATCGTCAAGCTGCCGATCTTGAAGCTGGGCAGGTGGAGGTGCTCGGCGAGGTTCCACTTCAGCGAGTGGGTCAGTTCCCAGTAGTCCCGGTTGAGGACGTGGCCGAGCGGATCGAGGGCGGCGCCGTGACCGGCGCCGTGCTCGGCGGCCTGCTCGACGAGATGCTCGGCCGCCGCGACGGCGTGCTCGGCAGTCGCGGCGTGCGCCAGCGTGTCCACGGTGGCCGGGGCGTGACCGGCTGCCGCGTGGCCGCCCGCTTGCGCGCTGGCCAGGAGGATGTGCATCACTGTCTCGCTCCGGTCTTGCCCGGCGCTCGCCGCTGCGCCTCGCGCGAGAGCGCCCAGGCTTCGAGCGCGATCGCGAAGGGGTAGCTCAAGGCCACCGCGACGAGAAAGGCACGCAGTTCCCAGTCCGTGGCGCCCCAGACCGCCAAGCCGAGCGTGGCCAGCAGGAGGACGCGCAACAGCAGTCCCATGAAGTAGGCCCGCAAGAAGCTGAGACTCGCCCCTCGCAGCGCCTGGCGCAGCAGCAGGAAGCTCGTGGCGACGGCAAGCAGCACCGCGATGAGGCCCGCGCTCGCCCCGTCGCGACGGGCGGGCTCAGCCGCGAGCAGCAGCCGCACGGCCACCAGGGCGATCAGCAGCAGGGCCGCGAGCCCGGACAGCATGATCCCCGCGGGGCGTCTCACGGCAGCTTCGATTCCCCTTCCCTCCCGGCGGCATTGCCTGCTCGCGAGCGCGACTGTTCCTGGATCACCTGGCGATAGACCCAGAGGAAGCCGCCGACCGCTCCGAGCCCCACGCCGAGCAAGGTGAAGAGGGGCAAGGTCCCCAGCTTCCCGTCAAGCCACCAGCCGCCGAGACCGTAGAGCGCCACCGCGGCGCCATAGGTCAGACCGACGTGGACCAGCGAGAGCGCACTTGCGTCCCGCCCCCGGCCCGCGAGCAGGCGTCTGGTCCACCGGTGCAGTCGCCCCATGGCTCAGGCCCTGTGGGTGTGTTGCGGAGTGGGTTTGTCGGAGCGCGGACAGGATAGCCGCGGCCCCAGCCGGAATCAAGCAGGGAATGCGGAAATTGTCACAAGCACTGGCAGCAAAAGGGCCTGCCCAAAGGAGCAGGCCCTCGACGTGACTGCAGGCAAGACGGTGGCGATTCCACCCGTGGCTGATGAGTCCTCGGGAGATGCTGGTCAGCCGGTCCAGCGCACCTTTGCAGGCGCCAGGGTCAGCATGCCCAGCAGTTTCAGAAGAGCGAGCAGCGATCCGGAGCCCTTGTTTGCCCGCGTTCCGCTGCGGCTCTTGATCCACCGTCTCCTCAACGCCGGCCTCCCTAGTTTTTCTCGCGATCCCGGCCTTCCCAAGGCGGGAAGGCCGGAGCCATGACATCCAGTGAACTACCCTCGCAGAAGAGCCGGAACTGCTTCCGGCCCGGGTTCCGCTCGAACCGGGGGGAACGAGGCGGAAGTCGGGGGCGACCTACCACCAGGTCTTGGTCGCCGACAGAACCGCGGCCGAGAACACGGCCATGAAGATGATCAGCATCGATGACCTCCTTGTCTGATCACCCGCCGCCTGCGCCTTGGGTGTTCTTGCGATCCGTCGAATCCGTCCCGCCTACCACCAGGTCTTGGTCCACCAGGTCTTGGTGAGGAGGGCACCCGTCAGCGCAGCCAGCAGAGTGATCAACATCGCTTTTCCTCCCGTTGGTGTCCTTGAGTTGCCTCTAAGGTCTACGCCTTCCCTATAGCAACCCGGATGCCCGGATCCCTCCCGTTGTTGCCGGAAGGCGACATGGAGCTCTAAGCCATTGTTGTCACGTTGATTATGTGACCGGGATGAAGCCGGCCCAGATGGCATCTACTGGCGACGGATGGAAACAAAAGGCGACAGATCGGAGCCAGATCCTCAACCTGTTGTAATTATGGCGATTGAGCTCGACATCAACTGGCGTCACTCTGTCGCCGATCGTTTACGATCTGGGCCTCAGCGCTCGCGCCGCAGGTCCAGATCCCGCATCCGGCGGTGCAGGTACTGGCGGGAGATGCCGAGCCGCTCGGCCGCCGTCGTGACGCGGCCGGAGCAATCCTCGAGCGTCCGGTTGATCTTGTCGCGCTCCACGCGCAGGAGCAGCTCCTTCAGCCCCTCGCCGCTGGAGCGCAAGCGCGCCTCTGCCGGCCGCGGGTCCAGGACGAGGTCCGCCTCGCGAAGCAGCGGCCCCAGCTCCGAGAGCGCCAAGGTGCGCTCGATGCACTTCTCGAGCTGGCGCACGTTGCCAGGCCACGGCTCCTGCTGCAGTCGGCGCAGAGCCGCGGGGGCGAGGCGCGGCCTCGACAGGCCCATGCTCTCGGCATAGCGATCGAGGAAGTGCTCGGCCAGCAGGCCGATATCCTCGGGCCGCTCGCGCAGGGGCGGCAACTCGATGGCGAGCACGTTGAGCCGGTAGAAGAGATCCTCGCGGAAGCTGCCGGCGGCGATGCGCCTCTCGAGGTCCACGTTCGTAGCGGTGATGAGGCGCACGTCCACCTTGATCTCGCCGCGCCCACCCAGGCGCCGTAGCTCGCCCGTCTCGAGCACGCGCAGGAGTTTGACCTGCAGCGCGAGCGGCATGTCCCCCACCTCGTCCAGGAAGAGCGTGCCGCCGTCGGCCTGCTCGAAGAGACCGGGCCGCTCGCTGTCGGCACCCGTGAAGGCGCCCTTCTCGTGGCCGAAGAGCTCCGCCTCGAGGAGGGTCTCGGGGATGGCGCCGCAGTTGAGCGGGATGAAGGGCCGATCGGCCCAGGGGCTTTCCGTGTGCAATGCCCGCGCGATCAGCTCCTTGCCCGTCCCGGATTCGCCGTAGATGCGGACAGCGCTGCGGTAGCGGCACATTCGCCGGAGCTGCTCGATGACGCGCAGCATGGCCGGGCTCGCCGCCAGGATGCTGCCGAAGCGCGTCCGCGCGCCCAGGGCGCTGCGCAGTTCCCGGTTCTCGGCCTGGAGCTGCTCGCTGGCCGCGCGCGCCTGCTCGAGTTCCTCCAGGCGCAGCATCGCCGCGGCGGCCAGGCGCGAGAAGACCTCCAGCACGGGCACGTCGGCCGCGCCGAAGCGACCCGGCCGCGAGCCGTCGAGATAGAGCACGCCGAGGATCCGCTCGCGCACGCGCAGGGGCGTCGCGACGACGGTCTCCAGCTCGAGGTCGAGGATGCTCTGCCGCTCCATGCCCTCGCGAGCTACCCGGCCCTGGTGGACGACGCTGCGCTTCTCGAGGATGGCGTCGCGCACCACCGAGCGGCTGATGTCGCCGAACTCCACCCCTTCCGGCGAGACGTACACGGGGCGCATCGCGCCGTCCTTGCCGATGCGGAAGAAGGCGGCGCGCTCCGCGCCGACGAGATCGAGGCCGATGGCCAGGACCCGCTGAGGCAGCTGCCGGGTGTCGCCCGCGACCAGCACCTCGGCATTCGACTCGAGGAGTTCGATGAGGCGCCGGTGCGCCGTGGCGACTCCCTCGAGCTCGGCCAGCCTGGCTTGGGCATCGCGGAGCTGGGCGAGCAGCCGCTCCCGCTCCCACTCGCCGGCCGCGGGCGGCGGGCCGGCCGGCGAGGGGGATGTCGGCGGGGACTGGGGGGCGGGCGCCGCAGCGGCGCCGTCGCGGCCGAGCAAGCGCTCGAGGGCGGCCGAGCGCGGCGGGAGGCTGCCGCCACCAGGGGGGGAATCCGCGGGCATCTCAGGACCTCTGGGAGAAGGACTCTCCCAGTGTAGCCCGGCAGATACAGAGTGTCAACGATCCGGACAATGTCGCCGATCGTTTACAGTTCCACCAGGGCCTTCCTGACCAGGGCCAGGACGCGGGACTTCACCTCCCCAACCTCGCCCCTCAGCTCGCAGCCGGAGGCGGAATGGTGCCCGCCGCCGCCGAGCTGGCAGGCGATCGCCTGGACGTTCACGCGGCCCTTGCCCCGGAAGCCCACCTTCCACTCGCCGTCCGCCGCCAGTTTGAATTGGACCACCACCTCGACGCCGGCGAGGCTCCTGGGCAGGTTGATGAAGTCGTCCTCCCCAAAGAGGGCCGCTGCCTCGGGCGGCAGGCCGTCCGCGGTGAGCGTGATCACCGCCACGCGCCGGTTCTCGTGGTACTCCAGCGACTCGAGCGCGCGCTGCATGAGCTGCAGGTAGACGGGCGAGCGCCGCTCGTGCACGAAGCTCGCGATGGCCGCCGGGTCGGCACCGCGCTCGACGAGGAGACTCGCCGTGCGGAAGACGTGGGCGTCGGTGTTCGTGTAGCGGAAGCCGCCGGTGTCGGTCATCAGGCCCGTGAAGAGGCAGGTTGCCAGCGGCGCATCGATGGCTTCCGGATCGAGGCTGCGCACGAGATCGGCGATCAGCAGCGCCGTGGCGCCGTAGCCGGTGTCCTTGAGATCGCGGGGGTCGTAGTCGCTGCCCCCGATGTGGTGGTCGATGCGCAGCAGGCGCTGGAAATCCCCGGCGGCGAAACCCGTGCGATCGACGCCCGTGCTGTCGACGACCACGTAGAGGGTTTCCGCATAGTGCGGGTTGCGGACCTCCGCGCGCCCGTCGGCGATCGCCGCGAAGCCCGGCAGGAAATCGAACTTCGCCGAGCACTCGTAGGGGCCGAGCACGGCGACATCCACGCCGCGGGCCGCCAAGAAGCGCGCGAGGCCGAGGCAGGAGCCGAGGACGTCGCCGTCCGGGTGCTTGTGGAGCAGGAGGCGAACGCGCGGCTGCGCCAGGAGATACCGGGCGGTCTCGTGAAAGCGGTCGCTATCGATCACGGCTGCCTCCTTGCGATCGGGCGAAGCTGGCGACTATAGCGCTCGGCGGGGCGCCGCGTCCAGAGGGGCGGCTGCCATCACCGGCGGCGGTCGGCGCGGAACCACTTGCCGCCCGGGGGCACATGGGCCTACCCTGAGCGCGCACTGGCAGCGGAGGGGGTAGCCATGCGCCAGCACCTGACCTTGCTCGGTTCCTTTCTCATCGCCCACAGCGTCCTCAGCCTGATCGCCGCTTTGATCATCTTCGTCTCGATCGCGGGCGGCGGCATGCTGTCGGGCGACGCGACGGCGATCGCGATCACGGGCACGGTGGGCGCCATCCTCGCCGGCTTCTTCGTCATGCTTGCCCTGCCGGGGCTGATCGCCGGCATCGGCCTGCTCCGCCGGCAGAGCTGGGCGCGCATCCTCGCGCTCATCGTCTGCATCGTCGGCCTGCTCAACATCCCGATCGGCACCGCGCTGGGTATCTACGGCATCTACGTGCTCACGCGCGACGAAGCGACGACGCAGCTCACCTGAGGCCCACGAACGCGAAGGGGGCAGCCAGTCGGCCGCCCCCTCTCAACGAACACCGATCCACTCCGCCCGCTAGGCGACGGTGACGCTCTTGTCCAGGTAAACGTCCTGGATGGCCTGCAGCAGCTTCACGCCGTCGGCCATGGGCCGCTGGAAGGCCTTGCGGCCCGAGATCAGGCCCATGCCACCGGCGCGCTTGTTGATGACCGCCGTGCGCACCGCCTCGGCGAAGTCGTTGTCGCCCGAGGCGCCGCCCGAGTTGATCAGGCCCATGCGACCCATGTAGCAGTTGGCGACCTGCCAGCGGCAGAGATCGATCGGGTTGTCCGTGCAGAGCTGGCCATACATCGCCGGGTGGCTCTTGCCGAAGCCGACCGCCTTGAAACCGCCGTTGTTCTCGGGCAGCTTCTGCTTGATGATGTCGGCCTCGATCGTCACGCCGAGGTGGTTGGCTTGCGCCGTGGTGTCGGCGGCGACGTGGTAATCCGTCTCCCCCTTCTTGAAGGCGTTGTTGCGCAGGTAGCACCAGAGGATGGTGGCGAGGCCGAGTTCGTGCGCGCGCGCGAAGGCCTCGGAGACCTCTTCGATCTGCCGGCTGGACTCCTCGGAGCCGAAGTAGATGGTCGCTCCCACCGCGGCCGCGCCCATGTCGTAGGCCTGCTCGACGGTGGCGAAGAGGCGCTGGTCGTACTTGGTCGGGTAGGTGAGCAGCTCGTTGTGGTTGAACTTCACAACGAAGGGAATCTTGTGCGCGTAGCGGCGCGCGACGGCGCCCAGCACGCCGAGCGTGGAGGCAACCGCATTGCAACCGCCCTCGATGCCGAGCTTCACGATGTTCTCGGGATCGAAGTAGATCGGGTTCGGTGCGAAGGATGCGCCCGCCGTGTGCTCGATGCCCTGGTCGACGGGCAGGATGGAGACATAGCCCGTGCCCGCGAGGCGGCCGTGCTGGAAGATCCACTGCAGGTTGCCGAGGACGCGGTTGCTGCGGTCGCTGGGCGCGAAGATGCGATCGACGAAGTCAGGTCCGGGCAGATGGAGCTGGTCCTTGGGAATGGTCTTGCAGACGTGGGTGAGCAGGCCCTCGGCATCCCCGCCGAGGATGTCCTTGGTAGACTGAGCCATGGTCCTCCTTTGGAAACGGCCGCGCCGCCGGACGCCGGCAGGTTCGCGCTGGGTGGCATGATAGTCGAGGGTTCTCGATTCCTCAAGCCGAGAGCTCAGGTGTCGAGCGTGCGCAGCCGCTCGAGCACGGCCCGACGATCCGGTCGGGCCAAGAAGCGCTCGCGGACGGCCGGATCAGGGAATTGCAGCGACAGGTCATGGAGGATGGCGACAGCGCGCTCCAGGTCCGAGCGGGCCGCGGCCCGCTCACCCGCTGCCAGCGCCAGCTCGGCCGCCTCGACGTGCAAGGGCCAGCGATGCTCCGGACTGACGAGGGTTCCGGCCACGCGAAAGGCCTCTTCGAGCGCGACGGCCGCCTCGCGGATGGCCCCCGCGCTGCGGAGTCGCCGCGCTTCGAGCTGCCAGGCCCGCGGCAGCAGTCGCCGCTCGCCGACGGCTTCCTCGTGGTCGATCACCGCGGCGAGCAGGCTGCCGTCCGGGTCCGCTGTCGGGTCCACCGCGATGAGCTCGAGTTGGTATTCGTTGCGATACCTTAGTGCATGGGCTTTGCTGAAGGCGTCGATTGCCGCTCGAAACGCCGCCGCCGCCGCCTGTACTGCGCCCCCAGCTAGATAGCGCAGGCGACCGCTGATTCCGAGGAAGAACCCTTGGAAGAGGTGATGCTCTGAGCCCAGGGTCGCTTCGAGACCCAGTTCCGTCGTCCGCCCTGCAGCTTCCAGATCACCGACCGCAAGCTCTAGCAGCGAGACCTCCTGCCTAAAGCTAAGGTGCTCCCGAACCGACTCCTGGCCTTCGATGAGATGACCTAGTCTGGAGCAGCAGCGCCGCAGTTCAACGTAGTCCCCGGATTCACGTGCGATCATGATGAGGTATGTTTCTATGTACAGCGCTCGTTTTAGCTCTCCGGTGCGCTCGGCCGAGAGTCGCAGACGCTCGACTTGGGTCCGGGCATCTGCAAGATCCCCACGATTGAGAGCTCTGAGGGCATGCGCTGCCTCAAGCCGGTGGGTGATGGTTGGGATATCCAGAGACACTGACAGTTCGGTCGCACGCTTGAAAGCGCCGTCGAGCAGCGGCCAGCGCGATCGATCGCTCGCGGATATGATCGTCGTGGCCATGTAGACGAGAAGGTCGAACTCGAGCTGCGCGGTGTCCTGGCCTGACTGCATCTGGCCAAGGGCAGCCTCTGATTGACGCAAGGCTTCCGCCCGGTCACCGCGATCTTCCGCGAGGCTCGCAAGCGCGATGTTGAGGATCCACGCGCCGTCGCGCCCTGCGAACCGCAGTTGATAGCTGGCAGCGAGCTCTCTTGCTTCCGCGTGGGCACCATAGGTGCCAAGCACATTCAACTCACGAGCCGCGATCTGGATCTCGATCGGCGTCCCCCTGATCTCTTCATCCCGCCGCTCACGCCACCTCGTCAGGAAGGCGCGAGCATCCTGAACACGACCCGCATCACTCAACTGGTAGACAAGAAAGCGGTTCAGCGTCGCGCTCGTAGCCACCTCGAGGATATCGTCGGTCCCCCAGAACCGCTCGATCGCTTCGGCAAGCCGGTCCGTTCGCACGAGACGTACGATATCGAGCAATCCCGACAGTCTAGCGCCGGCAACTCCAGTCGAACGTCCGCAGAGGAACGATCGGATCGTATCGCAAACCTCGGCCGGAGCTCGCTCAACGATATCCAGCACTGCCGCCTGCGGAATCGAGTCGATGAGCTCTTCTGCATTCGTCGCCTGGGCAAGGGCGAGCAGCTGGAGTCGCGCTCCTGGGCGGGATTCTGCCGCAAGCCATTGCGATGCAAAAACCGCACGCGGCAGAGGAATCGAGCAGTCCGCGACGGCATTGAGATCGGACTCGCCCTGAGGCTCGAAACGGCCACCATCGACATTGGCCAATCGACCTCGCTTGCAGAGGTCCTGAAGTGCCTCCTCCAGGCCAGCGCGTTCTGAATCAGCGGTGGATCGCAGCTCTTCAATCGAGAAAGCCATTGGCAGCGAGGAGAGGAGCAGCCCCCACTGAAGCTGTGGCTGCTCAGGTTCAGCAGTGTCCAGCAGCCAATCCTTGCGTAGGCGATTGAGGATCATGCTCGGATCATCCGCAAAAATGGCCTGACCGGCGTGGTCTTGAAGCAACTGAGCACTCAACAAGTGCTCGAGCACGCTACGCAGCCGCCCCGAGTCGCCACGAGCGATCTGCTCCAGACTCCGCAGCTCCTCTCGCCCTGCGCTCGCAGCCGGGCTGGTCGATGAATAGAGGTTGGCGCGCAGCCACATGGCCAGGCGTTCGCGGGTGGAGATATCCTCCACCTCGCCATTCGCTGGCCGGAGATAAAGCCGACGGGGCAGAGGCCGAAGGCCGAGCTCCGCCCGCAACCGATCCAGCCAATCCATGACGCAGCGTGCGGCATCCCTGGCTTGAAGCGTGGCTACGATGTAGGTGTCCAGCGTCCCGGGCAAATCGGCTCGGCTCGTACGCAATGAGCGCACTCGCCCGACTCGGATATCTTGCAAGAGAGCATCGCCTCTTGTTGCGAGCCAAGGCAGATGCCCCGCAATCCGTTCGTAGAAGAGGACTGCGAGCGCATGCAGATCGTCGCGCCAGGAGAGTGGCTTGCCATCCAAGCGGCCCGGAGAGAGATAGGCTGGCGTCCCGCCCAGCGCAGGTTTGCCCAGTTCGCTGAGGAGCCCGAGATCGGCCAGCAGCAACGTCGACTCCTGACCATCCTGCGCCACCAGCACATTGCTGGGCTTGAGATCAGCGTGCCCGAAGCCGAGGTGGTGAAGGTAGTCGAGGGCATCGGCGATGGGTCCGAGACCATCGAGAAGCTCGGGGAGCGCTGGGCTCCAGTCGGCCAGAGTCCTGCCTGAGAGCAGTGGGAGAAGCAGCCAGACGCGCCCCTCGGCATCGCTGCCCTGCTCCAGCACGGGAAGCAGCGCGGGGTGTTTGAAGCGAGCTGCCGCCGCCGCCTCGACAAGGAGGACTGGATCGCAGGCAGCACTGCGGCTCAGCTTGAGAGCAGCCGGGCGCCCGTGCGAGTCCTGCGAGGCGTAGATGCGTGCCGACGCACCTTCCGCGATGAGGCGCTCGCGGGGCGGTACGGGTGCGGTTGCGGCCATGGCTGGCTCCGGGGAGGCGGTCGTCGCCAGCCTAGCGATGGAAAAAGGGCCCCGTCAAGACGGGGCCCCGCGCGACAGGAGAGGAGGAACTGAACTCGGCGTGATGATGAACCTAGGGAATCGGTCGACCAGAATTGCCATCGGGCTGAACGTTCTCGTTGAACTGCACCGCCACGGCGACCCCGCTCGCCGTCTTGAAGGTCCCGAAGCCGATCAGGGAGACAAGCACGATCCAGAGGGCAAAGGTCAGGCTCTTCATCACGTCGCTCCTTGCGTTTGTCGAGTTCGGGTAGGCCCTTGCAGGCGGGGTTCCTGTGCCAGGGAGCGGCGCCGGAGCGGACTTCCCGCGAGTCGGCAAGCCCCGCGCAGGATGCACGGAGTCGGGATAAGTGGTCTTTTTGCAGGGAGTTGAGTCGTTGGAAAGCGCATCGGCAGGCCGAGGGGAAAGAGCGGAATCTCCGCGGCAGGGGTCGCCCGCGGGCCCGGGACGAATCCGCCTGGGGCGAATCGCCCAGCGCCGGCGGGTGCCGGCGGGAGCGGCTGGGAATGGGAGCCCCCGACGCGCTCGAACGGGTCGCTCGCACCCCGTGGGTCCGATCGCGCAATCTGCGCGATCCGCCCCAAGCCTGTCCGTGGCGCGCCGCGCAGGGGCGCGAGGCGCCGCGCGCGGCCCAGCGCTTCCTTTCTCGCTGCCCTCCGCGCAGGCCCGTGCTAGCCTCGCGGCCTGCGCTCTCCTGGTTGTGTATAGAGGAGACGGGGATGGACGCCTTGCTGGCAACGCAGCTGCTCGGTCTCGCCCGCTGGACCCTCGAACGCTGGTGCGCCGATCAGGAGTGGCGCCGCGGTGGTCCGGGCCTGCCAACCGCGGCCGACCGGCCGGTGGACGGCCTCTTCGTCACCCTGCGCAAGGGCGAGGCCTTGCGCGGCTGCATCGGCACGCTGGCCCGGCACCCCTCCCTCGACGCCGTCCTGCGCGAAACGGCTGTGAGCGCCGCAGGCAGCGACCCCCGCTTCCCGCCCGTCCGCGGCGAGGAGCTGCCGGGGCTGCGCATCGGCGTCAGCCTCCTCACGCCGCCGAAGCGGCTGACCGACCCCACAGCCCTGCGCATCGGCGAGCATGGGTTGATCATCGAGCGCGGCAGCCGGCGCGGGCTGCTCCTGCCTGAAGTGCCGGTCGAGTTGGGCTGGGACGTCCCCCGCTTCCTGGCCGAGGTCTGCCAGAAAGCCTTCCTGCCACCGGACGCCTGGCGGGATCCCGCCTGCCGCCTCTACCGCTTTCGCAGCGAGCGCTGCGCGGAGCCCTAGCTCCCTGCCGGCGGCAGCGGCAGCGGACTGCCGGTACCCGCAATCCCGGCCGGCAGCGGCCGCTTGAGGAGCGGCGTGTAGCGCTGGGCGCGCTCGACGCGCTGGCGCAGGAGCGTCACGCGATCGGCCAGTTCCTGGCTCGCGGCCAGCGCGGACGCGGGGATCTGCGCCAGCAGGGCGAGGCTGGCCGGGTAGTCCTCGAGCCGAATGCCCAGGATGCGCGCCTCCTCGAGCATCAGGCCCGGATCGGTTGGCGCAGAGGCGCGGCGCTCTCGGATGCGGACGAGCTGCGATTCGGCCCGCTCGCGCCAGCGATTCAGCTTGACGCTGCGGTACTTGACCATCTCGGCGAGGGTTTCGCGCAAGGCCGGGTCGAGGGCCAGTGCGCGATCGAGACAGGTTGCGAAGAGCTCCGGTCGATCCCAGGTGTAGTAGACGAGCGCGAGATTGCCGTAGGCGAAGGCCTGGCTCGGGTCGAGTTCGATTGCCTTGTAGAAGCACTCCTCGGCACGGTCCCAATCGGCCACATCGACGCCTCGCTGCGTGTAGGCGTAGCCGAGGTTCTGCCAGGCCGCTGCCGAGCGCATGTTCTCCCGCAGCGCCTGCTGGTTGTAGAACGCCGCGCGATCCCAGTCGCCCTGACGACTCCAGTAGAAGGCGATCGTCTCCCAGTCGTCGTGGAAGTCCTTTCCCTTGACGAGCGGCAGATGCATGAATGCCCGGCTCACGACGAGCACGCCGAGAAAGAAGGCGAGGAGCCGCCAGCGCCGCTCGCGGAAGGCCCGGAGCGCGAGGATCAGCCCGTAGCCCGCGAAGGGCAGGAGCCAGACGAGCATGGGCAGCCGGTAGCGACTGGTGACGAAGAAGACGACCACGGTCCCCGCGATGGCGGCCAGGCAGGCCGCGGCCAGGCGCGTCCGGCGATCCCGGCGCAGGCCGCCGATCAGGCCGAGCACGCCGAAGGGCAGGGCGAGCGTGTACCAGACGAGCGGCGCGCGAAGGATCGGCGCGAGGTGCTCCCGGAAGAAGTAGATGTTGAAGTGGTTCGGGATCTCGTAGCTGCCGATGAGCAGCCCGAACTTGCGCAGGAAGAGCGCGAATGCGGCGCCCGGACGCTGGGTCATGAAGGCCCAGGCGCGCCTCGCCCAGAACTGGCTGGCCTCCGAGGGCTTCACCTCGCGGCCCAGGGCCGAGGCCGCGACGCCCCGACTCGAGTTCTGCAGGTCGTACTGCATCGCCGTCGGTACCTGGAAGCCGCCGTTGGCCGTCGGGTTGTTGCCGATGAAGAGGTTGATGCCGCCGTTGCTGCTGATGAGCACCCAGTCGTCGCCCACCAGGCGATTGCGCAGGGCAATCGGCCCGACCGTTATTGCGATCCCCGCGAGCAACAGCAGGCCGCGGCGCCAGGGCCAGGCTGCGGGTCGCCGCAGCGGGCGCAGGAAGCCGATCGCGACGAGCACGATCGGCGCGAGGATGAGCAGGTTCGGCTTGCCCAGCGCCGCGAGGCCGAGCAGCACGCCGACGGCGAAGAGCTGCGGCCCGGCGAGCTTCTCGCTGGCCAGGATCCAGGCCAGCAGCGTGAGGAAGAAGAGCGTGAGCGTGATCTCGAGCAGTTCGCCGGTGTAGAAGAGAAAGGGCGCGTAGAGCACGGCAATCACGGCGGTCGCAACGCCCGCTGCCGGTCCGAAGAGGCGCCGGCCCGTGAGCGCGAGCAGCCCGGCGGTAAGCCCCGAAAGCAAGGCCTGCGCGACGCGCACCCACCAGAGTCCCGTCACCCCGGCCGGCCCCATCACCAGCGCGAGGAAGTAGGGATAGAGCGGTGCCGAGTGGAAGTAGACGCCGCTGCCCCAGAAGTCGCCGGCGAGGATGCCCCGCGCCCGGTCCACGTACTCGATCGAGTCGCGGTGCGGCTCGTCGAAAAGCGGCTGTCCGCGCAAGGGGAACAGGT
>Ga0194127_10001183_pt1 | contig 38734 bp, 29 predicted proteins | sample TA2KigC100mmetaG_FD_148624 | JGI IMG/M metagenome (GOLD analysis project Ga0194127, IMG submission 148624) | Freshwater microbial communities from Lake Tanganyika, Tanzania - TA2015036 Kigoma Deep Cast 100m | ecosystem: Environmental > Aquatic > Freshwater > Lake | place: Tanzania: Lake...
GACATTTTCGTCAACGAAATGCAGAAAATTCAGGAGGGACAGATTATCGCGCGCAGCGGCGAATCGATCTCCGGCTCTCTGCTCCATTTTGAAATCTGGAAAGACCGCGAAAAGCACAATCCGGAGACGTGGTTAATCAGGCAACGATAGAAGGAAAACTGACTCGGGGGGCCCATCCAGTCGGACCACAACATCCTCTATCTCTTCCTCGATGAAGCCGGCAACTTCGATTTTTCGCGAACGGGGACGAAATACTTCGTGATGTCGGCGTTGTCACAAACTCGGCCATTTGCCACCTTGCCCGAATTAGTCGAACTTAAATACGATCTCTGGGAACGAGGTTTGGAGTTCGAATACTTCCACGCGGCCGAGGATACCCAACGAACCCGAGATCAGGTCTTTGAAATTCTCGGTCACCACATCGGTGCATTCACAGTCGACTCAATCGTGGTTGAGAAGCGGAAAACAAATCCAGTGCTTCAGCAAAACCTCGGACGATTCTACAAGAAAGTTCTTGATATCTTAATAAGATTTTTGATCCAGCGATGTCATGCCAACTGCGAACAAATTTTTGTCATTACTGATCTGCTTCCGATTGAAAAGAAACGAAAGGAATTGGAAAAAGGAATAAAGACCACGCTGGCGCAATGGACAAGTGATCACCAACGCACGTATCACGTCTTTCACTATGCGTCAAAATCCGATCTAAACCTCCAGATCATCGACTACTTGAACTGGGCGATCTATCGAAAGTGGGAACGTGGCGACAGCCGAAGCTACGATCTCGTGAGGTCCTGCGTGAGGAGTGAGTTTGAGGTCTTCAAGAGCGGAACCAACATCTACTACTGAGGCGAATCGTGGTGCCTCAAAAAAAGCGACCGCCCTGACTATCCACGAGGGAAGTCGCCCCTGGCGACTTGTTATCAGGGCGGAACCTTTAAAACTGCAATAGCAATGTAGTCAAGAAGTGAATGCGTGTCAAGGGAAAAACAAGTTCCGCGACTTCAGGAGAGTCCTGCCAGTTCCATCGGCATTGAATTGACTGCCAGAGCAATTTTCAATATTTTGAATCGTCAATGCCGCAGAGCACGCAGTGCGAAGCGGGACTCAGCATTATCGAATCTGGATTTCATCGGGGTGTAGTCCCAATTCGACTGAACTTAGCAAGCGAAGCGCAGCTAAGTTTAATGTCGAATTGTCCGAAGGACCCCTTTGGGGAGGATCCCGTTGAGAACGGAGTTCGAAACGGGACTCAGCATTATCGAATCTAGATTTCATCGGGGTGTAGCTCAGCCCGGCTAGAGCACCTGCCTTGGGCGCAGGGGGCCGGAGGTTCAAATCCTCTCACCCCGACGATGAAACGAAACCTTCCAATACGGTTGGAGATTCTCTTCTTCAATATTGGAGGGTTTCTTGTTTTTGCAGAAGGATTCACGTATCGAACCTTTTCTGTTCTCCACACGTAAGCGTCAGGGAGATCTCCCAAGACCGCTTCCTCTCCAACATGACCAACCACCACTCAGATCCCGACCAAGAACCTCTCCTGAGACACCAGCTGCGTGATGATTTGCGCCGCAAGGATATCTGGCAGTCGATCGAACGTGACTTCGATGACTTGAAGGAATTCTACCTCACGCCGGACCGCAAGACCCGACTCGCCGCGATGGGGTGGCTGAAGCGCTGGTTCTACATGACCGGCTGGCTGCTCAAGAGCATGCTTCTGAAACTCACTCCCGTCCGGCGGCTGCTCCTCTTTCTCGCCTTCTTTCTCCTGTTGTTCTCCGGGAGCGTTGTGACCGACGGAGATACTTCCTATCGATTCAACTTCCAGCTTGTCAGCGGTCTGCTCATCCTTCTTATCTTGATGCTCGAACTGAAGGACAAGCTGATTGCCCGAAGCGAGCTTGAAGCGGGCAGGAAAGTCCAGTACTCCCTTATGCCGGAGAAAACTCCCGAAGTTCCGGGATGGTCGCTCTGGCTTTTCTCACGTCCTGCGAATGAAGTCGGCGGAGACCTCGTCGATTTTCTGAGGATCTCCGAACACCGATATGGTGTCTCTCTGGCCGATGTGGCGGGAAAAGGATTGAGCGCCGCGCTCCTGATGGCAAAGCTCCAGGCCACGATACGTGCGCTCGCGTCGGAACACCGCTCACTCGCCTCATTTGGGGAAACTCTCAACAGAATTTTCTACCGCGACCGCATACCGCAGATGTTTGCCTCGCTCGTGTATGCGGAGCTTGACCCCGACTCTTCCTCGGTACGCATTCTCAATGCAGGTCACCTCCCTCCCCTCGTGAAGCGTGGTTCGAATGTCGAAGAGATGTCAAAAGGGGGACCGGCGCTCGGCATTTTGCCGGATGCGACGTTTGAGGAATATGGCTGCGAGATGGGTATCGGCGATTTCTGCGTGATCTATTCTGACGGTCTCACCGAAGCTCAAAACAGTTCCGGCGAGTTCTTCGGCGTTCAACGATTTCTTGATTTGCTCAACACTGTCGTCGGAGTTGATGCACGAATGGTCGGTGAGAAAATCGTTGAGTCCATTGAGCGATTTGTCGGGGGCGCGCGGGCGAGTGATGATCTTTCACTCGTCGTTGTGAAGCGGACGGGACCAGCGGACAAGCGATGATCTCTCGCTGGCAATCATAATGCGAAAGAGCTAAGCGCTTCGCAAAAGAGAATCCCGAAGCATTTCGTCACTTCGGGATATCGGCCACATCCAATCCCCTTCCCCCTACTTCACATGCACTACCCGCCGCATCTGCACAGCGCTTCCGTACTTCATCATCACATAGTACGTTCCCGATGTCACCCCTCGCGGTTCCCACGTGAACTTCGAAATCCCCAGGTTCTCCGTCGGCCCATCGTAGAGCGCTGCAACCTGTTGTCCCGTGATCGAGTAGATGGCCAGCGAGACATGTGGCCCTGTTTCGAAAATGTTGAAGCTCAACTTCAGCGAGCTGTTAAATGGATTCGGATACGGCTCGTGAAGATTGAATCCGCGGCTGATCGCCTCGTAGTCTTCTAGCACGCTCTGATCCAAAACAGAGGTCGGTTCAAAAGATTCGTAGTACGGATTCCCGAGCTGTGTCCATGTCCAGCGGGAGAAATCGGGAGCGTGGATCACATTGACGTCACAGGTCATGTGAAGTTTGGAATCCGCCCCGTTCGGCAATCTGTTTGGTGTGCCGTTCTCTGTTGTGTAAGTGAAGCCTTGTCTCCCCGACGAATGCGCAACGCCAATTCCGGGAAATCCCATTTCAACCACGTAGTAGCTATCGATGTACTTCCCTCCAAAATGGGAATAGAACGCTCCCGTCACGACATTGAGATGTCCCTGATCCTTGAGGGAGAGAAGAATATCGATCGAGGTGATCACCCCCGGCCGGAACGGTTTGGAGTAGGGAGTGGCATATCCGGTTCCCCGCATGTTGTGCGCCGTCACGGGAATGTCGGTGAAAGTGCGACTTACGGTCACGCGGCCTGATCCTGGCGGATTGCCTAAATAGTTGGAAGGATTGAGCTGAATCGAGACGGTCGGAATGATGTTGCCGCGTGTCCGTTCCCGAAAGATCTCCTCGATGTACTGAATACGAATCGAATCGATCTGCTCGATATCGGTTTGCGTTGTTCCGCTTCTCACCTGAACCCACACACCCGGACGCCAGAGCGCTTCGTCCCATCGGTTGGCCCGCTTGAATTTCATTTCATTCGAGTTCCCCGAGCCGGCATCATACGAAAATCCGTACCAGTACTTCGCACTCACACCGTTGACTTTCGTGATCCAGTGTGTCTTACAGGAATCGTCATAGTTATACTCGATCGCGATCCCATTCTTGTTCGCCACGGCCAGGATTGCATCAAACATCGAGAAGAAACCAGGCGCAAAAATATCTGGCCGAGTTGTCGTGATCTGATATTGTGAGGGGTCGAAATCATAGAACTGGTTTTGGAAATAGACTCGTGAGCCCGGCTGGACGGGAGGCTTCGATTGCGCATTCAGCACGCCCCCCGTTGCGAGCTGTGCATATGACATGCTTGCAGGAAAATGATGACAATGTTTGCAGTCGTTGTCGGGGGGAATGCGTGTGTGATAGATGTTGAATTTCTTCGTTCCGCCCGATCCGGTGTTTCCTCCCTTCACGTGACACGTATTGCAGCTCCCCTGCTCGGGAATCCGGTGCCATGTCCGGCTTGTTGCATCACCGACCGTGATTAAATAATTGCCGCTTGTGACGAGTGTCGCGACGATGTTGCCGTTGACGTTCGTGTTGTCAAGTATCGTCTGCACACCATTCTCGGCAGTGAGCTTCACACCGACTCCTGATCGAATCGTGGTTGCCAGCGTGTCGGCATAGACGGTTCCGCCCATCTTGAATGCCGGATGACACGAAAGACAATTCGTTCCCGGCTGATGTTGGGCATTGGTGAGACTCGCGGTGAACGTGAGAATCACGAACCACAGGCCGGCGGTGCGGAGGGAGATCATGCGTTCGCGCTCAAGTCGGATAGGAATATGACATGTGATGAAGATATTGGACGGAGAGTTTAATATCAACGAATGAGGATCATCGGTTTCGCAAATACACGAGACGATGTGACGAGGCGTACAAAATATACGCCACTCGGAAGAGCGGAGGCATTGAACAACCGCGTGTGCATTCCGGCATCAAATGCTCCCTCGGAGAGAACCGCCGTGTGTACTCCAAGTGCATCGACGACCTCGAGGCGAATCTCCTCGATTCGCGGCACAGAGAAGCGAATCATCGTCGATGAGTTGAACGGATTGGCGTAATTCTGATACAGCTCGATCTGTGAGGGAAGAGATACTTCCCGCGCAACGGAGGTGGGTGGTGTGGGGGAATATCGGACGACACGATTAGAAAACTTGAACTCTCCAACCCACAGATGCGAACCGTCGAAACAGCTTGCCCCCGGCCAGAAGAGACCGTTCTTTCCGATCGCGGGTCGGGTGTCGGACCGGCTCGACTTACCGAGGAGTATGTCGGCCTCTTTTCCCTCGATTGCATCCTGTATTCTGGTCCAGACGTGCACTCGATTGAATCCGGTGTCGTCGACAATCAATCGTCCGTGAGACAACGATCCCTTCATCGGCAGGTTGAATCGGCCCGGTCCGCTGACAGTGACGAAGGAACCCGAAGAAAGCGACCCAAGCGGGTAAAGTCTGATCGCGTGATTGTGCATCGCCGTCACGGCAAGATATGTTCCGTTGCTGGACAAACGCTGGGGCCGATCGACACGAAGTATGAATTTCGGTGGAGTGCTCTGACCGGGAATTCCCTCCCAGATATACACTTTGTTTGCACTTTCATCAGCCAGATAGAAATACGTGTGATCGATTGCGACGCCGCGAATTTCCTGGAGCTGGATTCCACCTATCGTGTTCGAGTAGGTATGATCGGGCAATTCGCCGTTGGTTGGAATCTTCTTCCAAAGACTGACCGTTCGTCTCCCTGCGAGAACGAGGGTATCTCCCCTGATTGCGTTGTCCCAAGGGGGAAACGGGAGGAAAAACTCGAGGTCGGGAATTGCCCCGCTCTCATCCGGAATCTTGCGCCACAAGAGCATCTTCCTGTCAAAGTCTGAAGAGATGATCAAACTTGTCCCGTTCGAGGCAGGGACTCTATTTGTGATGAAGTATCGTGTATCGAGAGTGTTTGTGCAGATATCGAGACTTCCGATCGAAAAATCAGGAGGTTGAGCGGCGCTCGTTGGGATGGAATTGTAGACGACGATCTTGTTCCCGTTGTAGAGCGAGACGAACACTTTTCCGCCGGCGATCACAAGATCGGATCCATCCCTCCCATCGAATGTGTATGAGGTGATCGAAAACGTCGGTTTCTGATCGCTCGTCGCTGGCGGGAGATTCCAGACATGGAGAGCGCGCCCCAGCATGAGGAGCTTGCCGTCGGTTGTGAAATCGCCCTGAAGCCAAGCCGCCATCTTGTCGAGCGGATCATTCATGAAGTAATCGAACGGCTGGGTGCTTGAGAGGGGAAACGACCTCCAGACAAAATTACCCTGTGGTCCGTTGGAGGCATTTGAGTTGTGATCGCCGACGATGAAGTACGTTCCGTTGCTCGTGATCGTTCTGGGAGTTCCCATTAACCCGTTTGCCGACAGCTCATAGTCAGGGGGTTGATTGTCGATTGAGGGGAACGTTCTCCACATCAGCACCCTCGATCTTCCTGTGCTCGAAACGGCAAACCGCACTCCATCTGTCCACATTCCCCACGGCCATATGAGATTCTGATGTCGAAGCTCAAGATCGGCGGGCTGACCGTTCGACGTCGGAAATGAATTCCAGATCAGCACACGATCGTTATAGCCATCGACGATGATCAACTTTCCGGTTGGAGAGATCCTCACACTGGCAGGCCAGTTGAGTTTGTCACGTGTTGAACCCGGATTGTTCTGAGAGAAGTCGATTTGTCCAATCACCAGATCTGGCGGCGTGTTGGCTGTCGGGAGTTGATTCCAGATCAACACACGGTTGTTGAAACGATCGCAAACGGCGAGGCGTGTTCCATCACTCGCGATCCCTCCCAAATGGTTGAACTGAAGCGGTCCGCCGGTATGGTTGAAATCGATTCCTGAGAGTAGCAGGCTCGCATTTTGACCCGTCGAGAAAATTCCGCCTGAGCTGGGGGTGGCAATTCTGTAGCTCGAGTTGGTTGATCGCACCTCAATCGTCGTGCTTCCGGGTCGAGTAGGGCAGACCGTTGTCTGTGCGGATCCGAGGTGAATTCCTATACACATGATGATGCCCAATATGGTGGACCGCAGGATTCCCAAAGAGCCGTTCTTCATTGGACAAGCACCATTGTTCTGGTTTGGGCGAACGAGCCCGCGCGAAGTTGGAAAAAGTAGATGCCGCTTGCAAGGGCTGAAGCGTCGAATGTTACCGCGTGCGCTCCTGCCGCCTCTTCATTCCGCAGTAGTGAAGCCACTTCACGCCCGTACAGATCGAAGACCGACAATACAACGAACTGATTGACCGTAAGAACAAAGCGAATCGTTGTTTGTGCGTTGAAGGGATTTGGATAATTTTGGAAGAGCACATACTCTCCCGGATGGTTCGGATTCCGGCTCTCGTCCCGGACCGGTACCGGCTGAGTTCCCCAGGCGACAATCAAAGCGGGACTCCCCTGCGGAGGACTACCCGGCGCCGGAGATGCGCCGATGTAGCATGCTACAGAACCATTGGGAAATCGGATGACAGCGGGATCGAGCTTCAGAAGCCCGGGTGCAGACGTATCCGGGATGACTAGCCGTGTTTGAAGCGTGTCGAACCGAAGGCCGTCGTCGCTGTCGCAGTATCCGATGCCGCTCCTGGATTGACCGGGAGAGTGGAATCCCGTTCTGAAATAGAGACGAATCCTCCCATTCGTGAGGTAGACAGGATGAGGATCGACGTCGCCTCGTTTCAGAATGTTGTGGATCGATTCCTTCTGCCACGTCAATCCCCAGTCGTGCGAGATCGCAGTCCGTGTGCCGTTGGTGCGATAGAAATCTCCGACGAAATACATCCGCCACGTTGCATTGCTGACCTGAATGGTCGAAACAACACTGGAGATTGAATCGTCCTCGATCCCCGGCTGGTACCGGATCCCGGCTTCTTTTGTCCACGAAATACCGTCACTGGAAATCCAACTGACGACCCGGCTCTTGTGGCGCTGGGGAGTTCGGTCGGGTGCAAACTCTTCGGTCACAAATCGTACCCGGCCGTCCGGGAGATAGATGAATCCCCCATCCGGGCCTCGTGGAATCGGCCCGGCCAGAGGTTGGTACGACTGCCCGTTGCTGAGTACGCGGAAGAAATTGAGCTGGGGTCCGCCGGCGGAGGAGAGAAGAATATCCCCGGCGTTGGTGATGTTGAGAACCGGAACACCTCCGCCGGGGACAACAGGAATTGTGTCGATGACAAATCTCGTTCCCTCATCGGGAGCGAGTGTGAAGAACGGCTTCCAGACGACCGGCTGAGCAAACAGCGGCCATGAACAGAACAAGAGCAGGATGCCATATGGGCCGGTTCGTGTCACGCCGCATGACGCTGAATGGGAAGGAGCGAGATTACTGCTGACGCTGTTGCTGACGCTCGCGCATCATCGCCTGCCGCTCTTTCTTGATTTCTTCGTACTTCTTCTTCTGTTTCGCGTCGAGAAGTTTTTCGATTTCTTTGTCGGTCTTTTCGGTGATTTCCGTGAAGACCTTGCGCATTGCTTCCCGATCTCCCTGGTTGACCATCATCTCTTCCATCATGACCTGCTGCGCGTGTTCAAAGATCTTCTTGACGCTGTCGGTCTGCGTCTTGGTGAGGGAAAGCTGCTCTTTCAGGCGATTGGCTCTTTCTTCCGGATTCATTCCCATCCGCTGCGCAAAGAGAGTGCTGGTGAGAAAACAGCTCAGAAGGACGATGGCAAGGAACATCGCCGTGCCTGTGGATCTGTTTCGGGCGAAACGCATTTGGAAAACCCTTTCGTTATTGGGAGATGATGGATGAACTAAATGAACAACACGATCGTCGCGTGAGGGCATCGGCTTCGGTCGTTTCGCCGTGCCGCCATTCTTCATCGTTATTCAAACTTCTTTGCCAGCTCCACACGAGCCCAGAAATCGAGCGGCTCGAGGCGCTCTCCCTGCATGCCGGCCTCGGGACGCGCGCCCGCAGGTCGGTTCCCTCTGGCCGCTCCTCGAATTCCGGCCGCTCCGCCGCCGGTGGGAGTATTTGCGCGTGAGGCACCTTCGGGTGCGACGAGGGCTGTCTCAAAGCCGATCGCGACCGATGTGAATTCTCCCTGTCCAATGGCATAGGGGTAGCGCTCGCTCTGTTTCAGAGGCACTTTCAACTCGTACACGAGTGAACTGCCGCTGGTGTTCATCCGGAGTTCGATGCCCTTGAGTTCCGCGAACGAGAGCCGCAAACGGTTGTTCGGATCTGAATTGAGAATCTCCAATTCGGTGTGAAGCCGGTCGACGTTCGGTCGCTGGACACCGACTTCCGAGCCCTGGGCGCCCGGGCGGCGTGGATCGCGCAATACCCCGATGGGAAATTGAATTCCAAACGTCTTCTCGTTCTTTCCCGTGGGATCGAGCCATACGCTCAGGCCGCTCGCAATGATCTGACGCTGTGTCATCCGGTTTGATGTGATAAAGCAGATGTAGAGAAAGTCCGCGTCGTTGCGAGCGCCGATCGAAACATCCTGTGCTTTGTCGTACGTTGTTGCACCAATCCAATCCCCGCTTTTTCCGTCGATGGTAATTTCCGAATCCGGCCATCCGCCTGCGAGCTCGAGTGCGCCGCTGCACCCGGAGAGAAGAGCTGCAGCGAGGAGAGCAAGGACGGTGACCAATAGACCTCTGTTCCCGAAGAACATGTTTGGACGTAACGGGGACATTATCGTGCCAATAATCGCTTTCATGGTGTGACCTCGTGTGAAAGATGAAATACCTCAAACCGGACCAAACATCACTCGCTCTATCGTCATCCCCCGGCTTCGTCCGTACAGGCAATAAACGAAAACGAGACGTTTTTGTCGCGCATCGACGACAATCCTGTCACCCATTGAGATCGGAGTCCTTTCGACTCTTGAAGCATGTTGATCTGGAACTGACACATCAGCCCTGTTCGGAGGGGTCCAATGAGAGACTACAGAAGCATACTTGAAAATACCCGCTTCTGCAATTCTCTTGAAGGACAAAAAAAGGGAGGCATATGCCTCCCTCGGATGGAAGAGACCCGTACTACCCTTCCTGCTCGGAAAGTTCGGGCTCAAGTCGAGAAGCACCGAACCACCCCTTGATTTTGATATGCCACGAATCAAGAAGCGAATAGAAGGTCGGGACGATCACGAGCGTCAGAAATGACGAGATCGAAAGTCCGAATATGATCGCGATGCCAAGCGGGCCCCAGAATCCGGCGCTTTCCGCACCGGTGACGAATCTGAGATCACGCCAATCGAAATCGAATCCTGTTGCGAGAGGAAGAATCCCAAGGACGGTGGTCGCGGCGGTCAGAACAACCGGTCGCAGACGAGTCCGCCCCGCTTCAACCAGCGCTTCATCCAGCGGCATTCCCTCTTCGAGCTTTCGTTTTGCGAAATCGAGGAGAACGATCGCGTTCTTCACGACGATGCCGGCGAGCGCGATCACTCCGACGCCGGTCATGATCACCACAAAGGGCGTTTGCGTGATCATGAGTCCCCAGAGCACACCGATGAGCGAGAGAATGACCGAGAGCATGATCACGAAAGGTACTTTGATCGAATTGAATTCGGAGACGAGGATGAGGAAGACAAGCAGGAGCGTAATGATGAACGCATTGCCAAGGAACCGTTCCGCCTTCTTCTGCTCTTCATCCTTTCCGGTGAACCGGATGGTGTAGTCGGCCGGGAGTTCCATTGCCGCAAGTTTCTCTTTTACCTCGTCGAGAACCTCGGATGCCACGCGCCCTTCCACATTTCCCGTTACCGTGACCACGCGTTTGAGATCCTTCCGCCGAATATCGGTGAGACCCGACGTTTCGCGGATTTCCGCCACCGACGAGATCGGAATGGAGAGCAGCGTTCCGCGTCGATTCATGAATGTGACCTTGAGTTGTTCAAGATCTTCGATCGATGAACGCTGGGACTCTTTGAGGCGAACGCGGATTTTGTACTCATCTTCGCCGATTCGATATTTGGATGCCTCCGATCCGGAGATCGCCGCACGGATGGTTCCGGCAATCTGGCCGGTGCTCGTCCAGAGGAGTCCTGCCTTCTCCCGATCGATGACGATCTCGATTTCGGGTTTTCCCGTGTTGTAGTCGTCCTTGAGATCGAACAGGCCGGGAATATTTCGGATTCGCTCGATGACTCTGTCGCTGATTGCTGCAAGCTGGCTGTATTCTTCGCCGGATATCTCCACGCTCACCGCCGCGCCGACCGGAGGTCCCATTTGCTGTTTGCTGACGAGAATCTCACCTCCGGAGACGCTGGCCGTGGATGTCCTGATCTCTTCGAGCGAAAGGAACGTACTTTGTGACCGGAGTTTTTTCTGATAGAACGTAATTGCCACTCGCCCCTTGTTGGAGGTCCCCTTGCCTCCGAAATCGAAGATATCGTCGGATGTGCCCACGCTCGTGGCGACAAACTCCATATCCTTGCGACCGGGAGTTGATGCGATGCGGTCCTGGATGGCCTCTGCAATCCCGTTGGTGACATCCAGCGATGTTCCCGGTGGCGCTTCGATGCTGACGTTCAGCTGTGACGGCTCGGTGTCGGGAAAGAACTCAACCCCTCGATTGAATATCCCGAACAGCACGAATGTGACGATAAGAAATGCAAATGACGCGGCGATCGTCTTTCCCTTTCGTCCGAGTGTCCACTTCAGCGTGATCAGATAGTAGTGTACCATCATCGGAAAGAGGACCTCGTCGACCTTGTGATACAGCCACGTAATGGGATTGTACTTCTTCCACCATCGCGGATGAGCAAGACTCTCACGCGCTTTCTTGATTTCACGCTGATAGTCAATCCACTGGGCTCCCTGAACAGGACTGATCACGAACGCGACAAAGAGGGATGCACCGAGCGTGGCGATGAGAGTGATCGGCAGGAACGACATGAAGTCGCCCACTACCCCGGGCCAGAAGAGCAACGGAATGAAGGGCGCCACGGTCGTCACGGTCGACGCCATGACCGGAACGGCAACCTCGCTCGTTGCCTCTTTTGCCGCGCGAGTCGGCGGCTTGCTGTACTCGTGCTGATGCCGATAGATGTTTTCAATGACCACGACCGCGTCGTCGACAAGAATTCCCAGCGCGAGCACCAGTGAGAATAGAACCACCATGTTCAGGGTGATATCAAAGGTGCCGAGCACCATAAAACCGATAAGCATCGAGAGCGGGATCGCCGTTGAAACCAGGAGAGCGTTCTTGAACCCGAAGAACATAAAGAGACTGAGGACGACGAGAAACATCCCTGTGAGAACACTGTTTTCCAGCTCATGAACAAACTGACTGATGATCACCGATTGATCGTTGGAGACCGTCAGCTTGACGCCGAGCGGCAGGTTCTTTTGCTCGTTGTTCACGATCTTTTTGACTTCTTCGGCAATCTGGACGAGGTTTTCGCCGGCACGCTTGCGGACCGCCAACGAAACAACTTCGGCGTCGTTCAGCCTGGCGTATGTTTCACGGTCCGCGAACGAATAATCGACCGAGGCAGCGTCGCGTACATAGATCGGCTTTCCGTTCTGGATCTTCACCACCACGTCTTCGATCGGACGCGGTACCTTGAATTCCCCGGGAATCCGCACAGAGAAGGTCTGCGTTCCGTCATCAATCGTTCCCCCCGGAACTGAAAGATTCTCGCCCTTGATCGCGCTGACGATGTCGTCGATGCTTATCTGGAATGCATTGAGTCGATGCACATCCACATTCACCTTTACTTCCGGCTGCAGCCCGCCGCTGAGATCTGCCCTCAGAACTCCGGGGATCGCTTCAATCTTGTCCTGGATATCTTCGGCGACCTTCTTGAGTCGGGCAAGTCCCATCGTTCCGCCGACATTGACGTACATGATGGGAAACTCGCTCAGGTTGATTTCGGATACGATCGGATCGAGCACGTCTGAGGGGAGATTGGGCTTCGTGGAATTTACCTTGTCCCGTACCCGCCGCAATGCCTCGTCCATATCGACGCCGGTATTAAACTCGATACGGATCGTGGAAAGCCCCTCTTTTGATACCGAGCTGATCTGCTTGACATCCTTGAGTCCTTTCAGCGCTCGTTCGAGGGGCTGGGTGACCAATCCTTCGATGTCAATCGGAGAAACGCCGACGTAAGGAGTCGAGACAATAACGAGAGGAATCGTGATATCGGGGGATGCCTCGCGGGGCATGGAAGTGTATGCATTCCAGCCGATGACGACAATCAACATGATCAGAATATAGACGGCAACTCTATTCTGAACTGCCAGATTCGAAATTCGCATGTCGGATCTTCTCTTTCTTCAACTATCGGAATGTCTATTGAACCACTTGAACCGGTTGTCCGTCGGTCAGCTTCTGAAATCCGGATGTGATGACGCGGTCGCCGGCTTTCAATCCCTCGACGATTTCCCGCAACGCTCCATCACGACCGCCGAGCTTCACCACTCGTTCTTCGGCCTTCCCGCCGTTTTCGACATAGACGATCGTTTTGTCTCGGTCGACTTCCTGCAGGACATTCTCTGCCACGAGCAATGCATTACGCCGGTTTGTGCTGATGACTGAAATGCGTACAATCATTTCCGGTTTCAAGCGGAGACTGGGATTTGGGATGATGACTTCGATCGGGAGCGTCCGGTTGATTGTGGAGACCGCAGCCCCGACGAATGTCACGCGCCCTTCAAGAGTATCAGAAGTAAAAACATCCGAGACGACGCGCGCGAAACTACCAAGCTTGATCAAACCAGCATGTTTTTCCGAAACCTCTCCCACGGCTCGGATCCTCTGGAGGTTGACGATATGCGCGATCGGCATCATCGGGGGAGCGAACTCACCGGCGTTTTTCATCCGGTCGTTCAGAATTCCGTCGATCGGGCTTTTCACGCGCGTACGCTCCAATCGCGCCAGCATCATGTCCGCCTGCGCCTTGGCTGCGTCCCGACCATAGAGGGCGTTCTTATACTGCAGTTCGCTGATGGCCTTCTCCCTGTACACTTTTTCCTGCGCTTCAAAGTTCACCTGGCTCATTTTGTACTGGGCCAGCGCGGCATCGTAGTTGGCCTGGACCAGATCATCATTCAACAGCGCGATGATCTGTCCCTTTGCAACTCGTTCGCCGCGTTCGACGAGCCATTCCTTCACAATACCTCCTTCTTCGGGACTCAGCATCACATCTTCGTAGGTCTTGATGGTTCCCGTAACGACGATGGCATCGGCGAATGGCCGGGGCTTGAGAACCTCTACCTGAACGCTGATCGGCTGAAGTGCCTGGTTGCGCCCGTTTGCGTTGTTGCTGCCTGCGTCGGATTTGCCGCACCCGATGAGAAGGATCGCAGCCATCAAGATGACTGCACTCGGGATGATGATGCGATGTTTCATTTCAAACCTCGGTTGTTCAATAAGTGAGGGAAAGTCTCGTTCTTCAGTCTGTCGTGTTGACGATGTTGTCCGGGCTTCGACCCAGAAGCTGATCAAGCTCCGCGGAGGCAATGAGGTAGTCATAAATAGCCTGAATGCGGTTGAGCTGTGCCTGTGTCAGAGCGAGCTGGGCGTCATTGACTTCGAGCTGTGTGCCCGATCCGCTGGCGAAACGTGTGGACGCAATCCGGTATCCGCGTTGTGCCTGCTCGACAGTCTTTGCCTGAGCGTCGATGCGTTGTTGGGTCTGTTTGAGCTTCAAGATCGAGGAATGAACTGCGGTGCGAAGGTTTGTTTCCAGTTTTTCGACCTGTTCTTCGGTTTTCAGCATGGTGACCCTCGCCTGCTCGACGCGGGCGTTTGTCTGGAGTCCCTGATAGAGATTCAGCGAAAAAGTAAGACCAACCTGCGAGCTGGAGACGAAATCGTTCGGTGAAATCCGAAGATCGTTCTTTGAAATCTGATATTGGTAGTTGCCAAACGCCGTGATCGTGGGAAGATAATTTGATCGCTCGGCATTCATGAAAGCCCGGCTGACATCGATCTGGAGACGCAATGCGCGTAGCGCCGGATTGCTCTCCGCCATGCGTGCCGGGGCAATCTCCATGAGATCATCCGGATATCGCGCATAGAGAAGTGATCCGTCGACCGTGAAGTCGGTTGTCGGACCCAGGCCGATTGCCATGCGGAGTCCATCCTTGGCGAGCTGCGCATTGTTCTCGGCTTCGAGGACCATCGGGCGAAGATTTTCATATCCGACGATTGCGCGGAGTTCATCGTACTCGGAGAGAATTCCCTGTGCGGCGAGGATTTTGGCGTTGCGCAAATTCTCCTCGGCGTTACGGAGATTTGCCCGCATCATTTCACGCACTTCGGACGCCATCAAGTATCCGTAGAACGCCCGGCGAACGTTTGTGATCGTCTCAAGCTCTTTTGCGGCGTACATTTCGCGAGCAGCCTGCGAATAGATCTGTGCCGCCCCTACACCGACAAAGACGGTCGCGTTGAAGAGGATCTGGCGGGCGGTGAGGCCGACATCGATGGCATGGTTTGCCCCGATCTCAATCGGCCGGATGACCCCGCTTCCGGGATTGGCGAAATCGGGGAGGAAGAAGACCGGCTTCTTCAGCGCGCGCGCATATCGCCCCTGAATATCAAAAACCGGAAGAGCATATCCCCACGCTTCCTGGACACGAGCATCGGCGAACTTCACCTCGAGACGCGATGATTCAAGATCAGGATTCATCTCGAGGGCGAGTTTGATCGCGCTCTCGAGCGTGAGCGTCCGAGATGGCTGTTCCTGTGCGCGGAGAAAAGCGAAACAGAGGAGAACGGTTGCAGCAACAATGAGACGGCGTGAGTTCATGAGGTGCTGTTCCTCAAAAGAGATTGGACTAAGAGATCGATGGCTGTTGACGGAGTTGCTCGCGGGCGTGCGGCGTCATGAGAGCATCGAGAAGAAACTCCAGAGACTGACGGAGCACTGTGTCGAGATCAACGTTCATCGTCGATTTCCAGTACTCGGCTCCGTAGTCGATGCGCGACATGATAGACGTAGTTGCAGACCAGAGAAGGACAGCCACGGCGATGGGATTCAAATCACGTCGGATATCTCCCTCTTCAATCCCCCGTGCAATTAACTCCTGCACAAAATTCCAAATCTTCATATTCTGAATTGAACACGCGGTGCGCATTTCCTCGGAGACTTGCTTGTGGAGTTGCGGCGTTTGAGAGAAATGCAGCATCCGAAAGAGACTTCGATGTTCGTGAAAGAACTGGGTGTAGACATCCGCGAGCGCGCGAAGTGCCTCAACAGCGCTTCGTTGTTTGCCCGTCGCCTGGGCAAACATTGTGTAGAGGAGCTCCATTCCTCTCATCATGACTGCGAGGTACAAATCTTCCTTCGAACGATAGTAGAGGTAGATCGTTCCCTTGCTGAGCTCCGCCTTCTCGGCGATCTCGTCCATGGTTGCGTTCTGGAGCCCCTTTTCGAAGAAAACCTCTTGCGCGGCGTTCAGAATATCGTCGCGGCGCTGAGTTTTTTCACGTTCTTTTCGTTCCTGGATCCCCATCTATCTACATACGTTCAATGAATGACTGGCAGTCAGTTGTAACGAGAATATCTACCTATATGTTTCAAAATTCATATTATTTCTTCTTAAACATTGTCAAAACAGCGGGGAGCACTCGGGGGGGAGGGGGAATGATAAGGCGCAGACAACCAAACATCGGTGCCTGCGCCGTGGAATTCGTGGGAGCCATACACTGACGGAAAGTGAACTCTAATGAGCGACTTCTTCTCCGTCGTCCCTGATGCAATTCATCGGGCAAAGCTCAATGGCCTTTCGTATGTCTGCCTCTTCGCTCGGATCGGAGGGTTGTTGGTACACAAAGTAATAGCTTGAATCGCTGCTATACATGAAGTTCTGGATGGCGTAGGAAAAACAGATGCCACATCCATCACACGCATCTGTCACGTAGTACTTACCCGCTGCATTATCTTCAAGCCTCTTGCCGGTTGGCGACATCGCAATAATCTCCTTGTTGGATGATTTGGGAAGGGTAGGGCAACGTTTGTGCCATCGCGACTGACTCAGAAGCTCTCAAATCACTCAAAAAGGGGGAAAGGATCTTCGATCTATTCCCAGCGGTGAGATTTGTTCTCAATTGTAGAAAAGATGCACCACCTCGCGCTTCGAATTGATTTTTCGAATTGGGGAGGGTATACTGCAGGCGAAGGCGATCCGACGGGGCAGACAACATGATTGGGTATCTGGTCTCCGAAATTGGGCTGGGGGACAACACAATCCACGGGACTTCCCCTCGCCTGCAACATTTTTCCTCACACGACGTAGGCGAGCACAGGAGGTGACACATGCAAAAGAGACTTTATCGCTCGAAAAGAGACAAGATCATCGGCGGTGTAGCCGGCGGTTTGGGCGAATACTTCGACATCGACCCGGTCATTATCCGGATTATCTTTGTGGTGACGGGATTGATGGGGGGATCGGGGATCCTGGCCTACATCATCTGTTGGATCATCATTCCGCAGGAGACTTCCGCTGCCGCCACGACTGCTGAAGCGCCGGTCCCGGCGGCTGAGTCGAGCGTTCCTCGGACGGAAGGTGAACCACAATATCCGCGGAGCCGCAATGTTCTTCCCGGCCTCATTCTGATTGTGCTGGGAGGTCTGTTCCTCGCGAACAATCTGCTGCCGTATTTCCATTTCCGCGATTACTGGCCCATCATCCTGATTGCTATCGGCGTCGGGATTCTACTCAAATCCTCTTCACGAAAATAAATGAGGAAGTGACAAGGCGATGAATACCGGTCGTGTGTTTTGGGGAGTCTTGCTTCTCGTCGTTGGGGGACTTTTCCTTCTGAGCAATCTTGGATGGTACTATCCAAATTGGTCTGGAATCTGGAGACTCTGGCCTGTGGTGCTTGTTCTTTGGGGTATTTCCGCGCTCGTCCCGAACCGAAATATCAAGTGGATCATCGCCGCGTGCATGGCGATCCTGCTCGGGATGATTCTCTTCTGGATATTTTCGTTTGGATGGATTGATTCGGAAAGATCATTCGTGCGAGGAGAGACCAGTATCCAGCACTTGAACCAACCATACAGCTCCGATATCCAGAAAGCAGTTCTTCACGTCGAGGCGGGAGCAACGCGGATTGAGCTGGATGGCACGACTTCCGATTTGGTTGAAATGGAAGCGAGATCCCAATTCGGGGAGTATGACCTCACAACCACCCGGGAAGGGGGGGCTACTCGAGTAGGCGTGTCATTTCATCCTGACCGTGTCCAGTGGGGATTTGGATCGATGCGGCGGAGCTATGCCCGCCTGAAGCTGCACCCCGAGGTGACATGGGATCTCGGGATGAAGATCGGAGCGGCCAGGGCGGACCTTGATTTCTCGCCGTTCAAGACGGAGCGAATTCACATAGAAGCAGGTGCCACTTCGATTCGTCTTCGCCTGGGAGATCGCTCGCCCGAGACGTCTGTGGAGATCGATGCGGGTGTGACAGCCGTCGTGATCGAAATCCCGACCGGTGTCGGGTGTCGCGTGCACGCCCATGCGCCGCTCAGCAAGAAGTCTTTCCGGGGTTTGCAGAAACTAGGGGACGGCCGCTATGAATCCGGCAACTATGACGAAGCGGCGAAAAAAATCAACATCGAAATCGATGCAGGAGTGTCGAAACTCGTTGTGAAGCAATACTAGCCCCTACCTTCGAGACCTGTCCTCCCTTCACATTCGCTGTTTTCAACGATTGTACAATCTACAGCGCACGAACAGTGGAATTCCTTTGCTTTCGCTGAAAACGTGTGTGTTTGATGGAATGTGATTTGCATCAGGACAGGGAGTCAGCCCCGGGTCACCCTCCCAGACCCGCATGACAACGGGGCGAGGACTCCCGATCTCTCCTCGCCCCACCTCCCTAACAGAGATACCCCCTCCGATTTTTCCCTATTCATACATCCAGGTCAGCGACAACGTCCTCAGCATCCGCAAATACCGATACGAGAGCTTGTCGACATGGTCACCGCGATAAATGTAGTAGGTTGGTCCGATCCCGTATCGGGCAAGCTCCCGAACAAAATCTTCTGTCCCAAGCGTTGTCTCGTCGTGGCCATGATCGATGTAGATTCGCTCGAGCGTCTTAAGCTGACGCTGGTAGCGGGCGACGAGTCCGAGCGGATCATCGTCATACCAAAGAGTCCAGATGGGATCGTCTTCATCCACTTCCGGTGCTTCGAACGGAAGATTCAAGTAGAGGGGTGGTTTGGAGAGATTTGGCGAGAAAGCCGCCGCCTTCGCGTATGCCGCCACAAGTGTCCAGTTCTTTTCATACGGATGCATCTCAATCAACTGCTCGATCGTCTTCGGCTTTCGATGATTGCGAAGCGCGTTCCGGTAGATAGACTTGCGGTAACGGATGGACATGGGACTGCCGCTCAGACTTCCCACTTGACCAAATACGTCGGAGTACTTCATCGCGAGCTTGATCGCTCCATGGCCGCCCATTGAGAACCCGGCAACTGCAAGAAACTGTCTTGCACTCTTTGTTCGGTACAGACTGTCCACGGTCGCAACGATTTCTTCTCCGATGTACTTCTCGAAATTCCCGATCGTGGGGGAATGTGCATAGTAGCTTCCGCCGAAGATTGTTGTCCCATCAACGGCTACGAGAATCATGTCATCGAGTTTTTTGTTCTTCATGTGGTTGAACAACTCGATGAATAGAGGCAGGAAATCGAGGTGACCGTCTCTCCGCTTGCCCACTCCGTGGAGAAGGTACACAGCAGGGAATCGCTTCGAGAGATTTCGATAATAGGAAGGGGGGAGGAGAACCATCAGCTCGCGGCGGCTCGGATCGGCGATAAGGTTTCCCGCGAGAGTGTTGCTCTCAAATTTCGTGAACCGAAGATTCTGCCCGAGCGGATGATTCCTCGTTTGGCCCAATGCCCCAGATGGAAGGATCAAACACCCGAGGAAAAGAACAAACAAGGTCTGACGAAACCACGTGAGACGGTACATATTCAACCTCATTCCCTACCCTCCCCTTCTCTCGATCTGAAGAAGTCGCACGTTCCCTTCATATGAAAACAACGTCGGGCAATGAACCGCCCGACGTTGCGAAACTCCCGATCACTTCCGCTTGTCAGGATATGGAGGCGGCGGAGCAAGCTTTGTGGGGTTCTTCTTCAACGCATCGAGAATCTCCGTGACTGCCCGATCCAACTGCTGATCCATCCCCTCGTATTCCTTTGCCGGATCGTTCTCGACCACAATGTCGGGATCAACGCCATATCCCTCCATGATCCATTCCTTCCCTTCAATATCGTAGCGGGAGAACTCGGGTCGATTCAAAAATCCGCCGTCGAGCAACGGGAGTGGTCCGCGGATACCGACAACGCCTCCCCACGATCGCTTTCCGATCACCGGTCCGAGCTTGTAGTGCTTGAACCGATAGGCGAAGATGTCGCCGTCGGACATGGAGAACTCGTCGATCAACGCCACCTTCGGACCCAAGACCATCCCCCCCGGATTGAGATTTGGTGCTCCGTTGCGGGCGATATCGATCATCGCTAACTCTCGGCGCAATCGCTCAATGATCATCGGTGAGACGTTTCCTCCGCCGTTCCCACGCACATCGATAATCAATCCCTCTTTTCGAAGCTGGGGATAGTAATACTTCGCAAATTCGTTCAGTCCTGAGACACCCATATCGGGGATGTGGACGTATCCAATTTTCCCGTCGGTTGCCTTGCTGACCTTCTCCAGGTTCTTTTCGACCCAGTGAAAATAGTAGAGCGATTGTTCGTTGCTGATCGGGACGACCACGACGTCCCGGCCTCCCGCCGTCTGCGGTTTGGCATTGACGGTGAGAGTGACCTGCTTGTCTGCCTTTCCGATTAGCGCCGCAAAGAGGTTGGTCATTTCATTGGCAGGCTTGCCATCGATGGCGATGATATACTCACTGGCCTTCACGTCCACGCCGATTTCCGTCAACGGTGAGCGAAGGTTTCTGTCCCAGTTCTGTCCTCTCAAGATTTCGGCAATTTGGTAGTAGCGGCTTGCCGGGTCACGAACCACCTTTGCACCAAGCAGTCCAAGCTGGATACGCTCCGGCTTCGGATAGTCTCCGCCTCCGACGTACGCGTGACCGGCGTTGAGTTCTCCCACCAGTTCGCCCATCACGTAGGTCAGGTCGGCACGATGCTGCACATGCTCGAGCAACGGCTCATAGAGCGAACGCATCTTCGCCCAATCGACCTTGTGCAAGTTCGGATCGTAGAAGAAGTCTCGCATCTGGCGCCAGACTTCATGATACATCTGTTTCCATTCTGCGCGACGATCGAGCGAAACCTTCAAATCGGAGAGGTTCAACTTCTCCTTGATGTCGAGTTTTGCAGATGGAAGATCGATGATGGCGTAGCTCCCATCCTGACCCACGAGCATCTTCTTTCCGTCAGTGGAGATTTCGTAGCCATTGATGTTCCCCAGCTCCGTTTCCTTCTGCTTGTCGAGCTCATAGAGCATCAGCTTCGATTTATCATCCTTGGAGCCGCGACGCATATAGTAGAGTTTGTCGCCGACCGATTGAATGTTCCAATAACCTGCTCCATCGATCGGGAGAACCGTGATGCGATCTTTCAGTCCATCGGCATCGACTTTGACGGTGACGGTCGATGGTGTTTCCTTTGCTGCCTTGGGATCAGGCTCCTTCTTCGGCGGTTCTTTCTTTTCCTCTTTTGCCTTCACCTCGTCACTCTTCGGTGTGAAGGGAGATTTCGTCGACTTGTCCAACGTGACGAGATATATTTTCGACATGTCGGTGTACGCGTGATTCCACTCAATCTGGCTGTAGACCGGATTCAAGGTTCGGCTCGATACGAAGAAGAGAAACTTGCCGTCAGCGCTGAAAGAGGGATTCGTGGAAGAAAACCAACCATCGGTCACCGGAATGGTCTGCTTCGACTCCAGCCCGTAGAGGTAAATCGTCGTCATCTGGAATTGCTCGGGTTTGGCGTACGTGATCCATTTGCTGTCGGGAGACCAGTCAAATGAAGAGATCTCCCACTGCACAGCCTCGACGACCATGGTGGTTTTCTTGGAATCGACGTCCACGTAGTTCAGTCGTTGCTTCTTGTCTGTCCAGGCAATCTTCCTGCTATCGGGGGACCAAAGGATCTGATACTTGTAGGTGTCGCCGCCGGTGGTCAGTTGGATCTGCTTGCCGCTTCCGTTCTGGGACACGAGAGAGATCTCGTCCTCGCCTGATGCGTCGGAAACATACGCGATCCATTTTCCGTCAGGTGACCACTTTGAATTGCGCTCATGGACCCCCGGTGTTCCGGTGATGTTGCGTGTTGCACCGTGCTTTGCCGGTACGGTGAAGACATCGCCTCGGGCGCCGAACAACGCGCGATTGCCATCCGGTGAGATTTCATAGTTTGTCACGCTCTTGCTGACATCAATGAGGCCGCCGCGACCGACGGCGAAGTCCTCATTGATCGAGACCGTAACTTTCTGAACGTTCTCGGTGGCAAGGTCAAGCGTGTACAGGTACCCCCCGTTCTCTATGACGATCGATTTGTCGCCGACCGAGGGAAACTTGACATCAAATTCGGTGAACAATGTAACCTGCCTGGTCTGTTTTGTGTTGAAATCGTAGGAAAAAATGTTCATGCGACGATTGTCATCTCGATCCGAAACAAAATAGATCTTCGATCCGGCCCACATCGGAATGATATCCTGGGCGACATTATCGGTGATCTTGATTGTCTCTTTCGTGTCGAAATCGTAAACCGATATCTCGTCGGCCTGACCGCCGCGGTATCGTTTCCAGGTTCGGAACTCGCGGAAGATTTGGTTGTAGGCAAGTTTCTTGCCGTCAGGAGAGAATGAGGCAAAGCCGCCTCGCGGAAGGGGGAGCTGCTGTGGCAGACCCCCGTCAAGAGAGACAAGGAACAGCTGTCCTTTCATGCTATTTGGTTCGTTGACGCGGGAGCGGTAGAGAACCGTCTTGTTGTCTTTCCAGCCCATCACGAGGTTGTTCGGACCCATACGGTCTGATACATCATCGCGGTCGAGTGTTGCCGTGTAGGTAAGCCTCTTGGGGATTCCCCCCTCAGAGGGCATGACATAGACCTCGGTGTTGCCGTCGTACTGACCGGTGAAGGCGATGTTCTTTCCATCCGGCGAGAATCGGGCGAACATCTCAAATCCATCGTGATTGGTCAGCTTGCGTGCAACGCCGCCATTCGTACCGACAGTATACAGATCACCCGCGTACGTGAAGACGATTTGATTGCCGTGAATTGTGGGAAACCGCAGCAGACGAGTCTCGTTGTTGGCATAGACTGCGGCGGCTATCAGCAACGACAGAAGAAGAGAGAAGAGTGTTTTCATGAGATCTGCTCCTGGATGAAGTGAGGTCGGTGATTTTCAGCGTACTCCCAAAACTAACGAAACAAATGCAGAAATGTTGCGGACATTCGCGGGAACCCGATAGTCCAACGATCTGCGACAAAAGAAAAATCCCGATCAGCGACCGGGATTCTTCATGTGTATACACAGCCTGGATCTACTTCTTCAACAGCTGCACAAGCTTCGTGATGGTTGCCTTGGCATCGCCGAAAACCATCATCGTCTTCTTGTCGTAGAAGAGTTCGTTGTCCTCGCCGGCGAATCCCGGATTCAGACTCCGCTTGCACACCATGACGGTGCGCGCATGATCGACATTGAGGATCGGCATGCCGTAGAGAGGGCTCTCTTTCTTATAACGTGCAGCCGGGTTCACGACGTCGTTTGCTCCGAGCACGAGCGCCACATCGGTGTTCTTGAAATCGTCGTTGATTTGATCCATCTCGAGGAGAATATCGTACGGCGCGTTTGCCTCGGCGAGCAGCACATTCATGTGACCGGGCATACGGCCGGCAACGGGGTGAATGGCATAGCGTGCGTCAATTCCCTTGGCGTGCAGAATGTTCACCATCTCCTGAAGCACGTGCTGTGCCTGTGCCACGGCGAGTCCGTAGCCGGGAACAATGATCACGGATTGGGCATTTTCGAGGATGAAGGCCGCATCATCGGCCGTGTACCGAACCACCGTTCGCTGTTCGGACGTCGTTGCTCCCGCCTCATACTCCGCCCCGACTCCGGCAAAAAGGACATTTGCGAGTGATCGGTTCATCGCTTTGCACATGATATCGGTCAGGATGATTCCGGATGCCCCGACAAGGGTTCCGCTGACGATTAGCACATTGTTGCCGAGGACGAATCCTGTCGCAGCCGCTGCCATTCCGGAATACGAGTTTAACAATGAGATCACCACCGGCATGTCGGCACCGCCGATGGGGATAACGCTCGTCACGCCGAGAACCGCAGAGACGAACACAATGATAGGCAGGAGGTACCAGAGACTCGGATCCATGATGAAAAATGAACCCATCACGAGGACTGCGACAAGCATCAGGGCGTTGATCTGCTTCTGGAATGGATAGAGAATCGGAGCGCTGGTCATCACGCCCTGGAGTTTTGCTGCGGCAATGACACTCCCCGTGAGCGTAACGGTGCCGATCAGAAGGGAGAGAATCAATGCGATCCAGGCGTGTATCGCCATATCGGGTCCCCCCGCGGCGAATCTCATGTATTCCGCGTACGCAACCAAGGCCGAGGCCGCGCCGCCGAATCCATTGAGGAGTCCCACCATCTGAGGCATGGAGGTCATTTGAACCTTGCGGGCGAGGAACGCACCAATCGCGCCGCCGACCACAAGGCCGACCACAATATATGTGAAGTCAATGATTACCTGGTCGGTAAGGGTGACGACGACGGCGATGAGCATGCCGAGAGCACCCAACATATTTCCGCGACGAGCCGTCTTGGGTGAGCTAAGGAGCTTCAAACCCATGATGAAGAGAACTGCCGCGACGAGATACGCTATAGCTGATAACACATTCATAGTCTGAAGTCCCTATTTTGCTGGTTTCGTCGTGTCTTTCTTGAACATGCCAAGCATCCTGTCAGTCACCATGAATCCTCCGATCACGTTGATCGTGGCAACGATCACAGCGATCATGCCGAGGATCACGCTGATCCCCCCATGTCCCTCGCCGGCGGCAATCAACGAACCGACAAGCGTAATGCCGGAAATGGCATTCGATCCGGACATGAGAGGCGTGTGGAGGAGAGGTGGTACTTTGCTGATCACTTCGAACCCAACAAAGATGGCGAGCACGAAGACGTAGATCGACATCATCAACATAACATCCATGGTATTCTCCTTATTTCACTGCATTCTTGATCATTTCGTTCACGATCTCGCCGTTGCGAGTAATACACGCCCCCTTGTTCACCTCATCCTCAAAATCGATCGGCGAATCGGGTTTCGGATAGATATTCTTGAACAGGTTCTGGACGTTCCGTGCATACATGTTGCTGGCGTCGACGGGGATGGTTGCCGGCAGATTGACCGCACCGACGATGGTAACACCATGTTTCTCGACTGTCTTGTCCGCTTCCGTAAGCTCACAATTTCCGCCTTGCTCAGCCGCCAGGTCGACAATCACGGAACCGGCCGGTAAGAGCTTCACCATGTCTGCCGTCATGAGAATCGGCGCGCGTTTTCCGAACACTTGCGCCGTGCTGATCACGACGTTCACTTTTGGAAGACGAGCACTGATTGCCTCCATCTCCTTCTTGATGAACTCGGGAGAAAGCTCCTTCGCATAGCCGCCGGCGGTCTCCGCATCCGCCGGCATTTCCATTTCGATAAATGCCGCGCCGAGACTCTTCACCTGCTCCTTGACCGCCGGGCGCGGATCAAAGGCCTCGACCTTTGCACCGAGTCGTTTGGCGGTCGCGATCGCCTGTAATCCAGCCACCCCTGCTCCGAGAATCAATACTGTTGCCGGTGTGATCGTCCCGGCTGCCGTCATCAGCAGAGGAAACATTTTGCCGATGCGATCGGAGGCGATGAGCACCGCTTTGTAGCCGGCGATCGTTGCCATGGAGCTGAGCGCGTCCATGCTCTGTGCGCGCGTGATACGCGGAACAAACTCCATCGAAAAGCCGGTGATCTTTCGCGCCGCAAATGTCTTGACGACATCCGGATTGGCCAGAGGAGCAAGATACCCGATGTACGCGCATCCTTCACGGAAGAGTCGTGCCTCTTCATTCTTCGGGGGCTGAACTTTCACGATCAGGTCCGCCATCTCGAACAGCTTCTTCGCGTCGCTGACGATCGTCGCACCTGCAGCTTCGTATGCCTTGTCAGAGAACGTTGCCGCGACACCGGCCCCCTGTTCGACAAAGATCTCGTGATTATCCCTCTTGTATGCAGAGATAAGCGCCGGTATCATACCAACTCTGGTTTCACCGGGGACAATTTCTTTTGGGATTCCTATCTTCAATGCTATCCTCCTGCAAACGGAATAGTTTGGTAATGAGTTTGAATGGATGTGTAGAGAGAAAAACGGGTTGGGTTGCTCAACGAAAGGAAAACCGGGGAATCAAGGCAACCGAAAACGTGCAATCAATATCCACATAACTGTTCAGATTTTCAAACAAATCCATCGAACGAACTGATGGAGACCATCGATTCAGCCGGAACGTTGCGTACGATCAGCAGACAAACGCAATGCCCGCTTGACTCAGATTGATCTTCAAAAATGACAATCCTGCAAATCCGCTACTTCAAGGTTTTTGTGAATTCCGTCAGAATGCTCTTGAGACTCGGCTCGCCGATCTCTTCAAGTTCATAGTAGACGCGGTACGCGGGCTTCTTCATCTTCACAATCCGCGTGAGGTTGATGGGCGTTCCGATGATGACCGCGTCACACGGGGTCTTGTTGATTGTTGCCTCAAGATCCTTGATCTGTTGCTTCCCGTATCCCATTGCCGGAAGAAGGATGCCGATGTTGGGATAGGTCTCATAGGTCTTCTTGATTTCGCCGACGGCGTAGGGACGTGGATCAATAATTTCCGATGCGCCGAACTTCTGCGCGGCGACAGTACCTGCTCCGTATCTCATCTCTCCGTGCGTCAGTGTCGGTCCATCTTCGATGACGAGCACCCGTTTTCCCGCGATCTTGTCGCTGTGCTCCGCGAAAATCGGAGATGCCGCTTCGATGATTCGCCCGAATGTGTTCACTCTGCGGATGTTTTCCCGCAGCGCAAATATCGCGCGCGGCTCCGCCGAATCGATTTTGTTGATAATGACAACATCGGCCATCCGGAGATTTGACTCCCCCGGATAGTAGGAAAGCTCATTGCCGACGCGGAGGGGATCGGTGACGACGATCTTGAGATCCGGCTCGAAAAAGGGGGAATCGTTGTTGCCTCCGTCCCAGATGATAATGTCCGCTTCCCGCTCTGCATCCTCCAGAATCGCCTGGTAGTCCACCCCTGCGTAGACAATACTGCCGCTCGTGATGTGCGGCTCGTATTCCTCCATCTCTTCGATGGTGCAGTGATGGCGATGGAGATCCTGAACGGTCGCAAAGCGCTGAACCTTCTGCTTCTCCAGGTCCCCGTACGGCATCGGATGACGCACGACGGCGACTTTGTACCCAAGGTCTCGCAGAATGCGCGAAACCTTTCTGCACGTCTGGCTCTTTCCGCTTCCTGTCCGTACGGCGCAAACTGAAACGACGGGTTTCTTTGAAACAAGCATCGTGTCGGGGATGCTGAGGATCTTGAAGTGGGCACCCGCGGTCGTGACCCGCGAACCGATGCTCATCACATGGTTGTAGGAGATGTCGCTGTACGAGAAGACCGCTTCTTCGACGTCGTACTCGCGAATTGTTTTTTCAAGGTCCTGTTCCCTGAAAATGGGAATTCCCTTTGGGTACAGTGTTCCAGCCAATGAAGCAGGATATTTTCGCCCGGCGATGTTCGGAATCTGTGCGGCGGTGAATGCAACGACGTCGTATCGCTCGTTGTCACGATAGATCATGTTGAAGTTGTGGAAATCGCGTCCCGCGGCGCCGATGATGATCGTTCTCACGCGCTTCATTTCTGCCATACAAGGTTCCTCTCTTCTGCTGTTCTGGTTGTGTCGAGATTTTCAATCACACTCTTGAATCGTTCAAATGCCCAGTCAATTTCATCCTTTGTGATGATCAAGGGGGGCGCGATGCGTATCACGGTGTCGTGTGTTTCCTTGCAGAGGATCCCTTGCTCCATCAGAGCCTCGCAGTACGGACGGGCATTCGTATCGAGGACGATGCCGATCCACAATCCACGCCCTCGGATCTTCTTGATGCGCGGACTCCGGATGGTCAGAAGTTTCTGGAGGAAGTACTCGCCCAATTCGTACGAGCGTTCCACAAGCTTCTCTTCTTCGATCACGCGGAGAGCGGCGATCGCCGTGGCACAGGCGAGGGGGTTTCCGCCGAACGTCGACCCGTGGTCGCCGGGATTGAACACCCCGAGAACCTCCTCCCGGGAGAGAACGGCAGAGACCGGATAGAATCCACCGGAGAGCGCTTTGCCGATGATGACCATGTCGGGCCGAATTCCTTCGTATTCGAACGCAAACATCTTTCCCGCCCGCCCCAATCCCGATTGAATCTCGTCGAGAATCAGGAGCATGTTGTTGGTTCTGCAGATTTCTGCCGCGCCCTTCAGGTAGCCGTCGGGGGGAATCACGACTCCGGATTCGCCCTGAATCGGCTCGACGAGGAATGCTGCGGTATTCGACGTGATCTTTGATTTGAGGTCCTCAAGATCACCGTAGCGAACGATCGGGAATCCCGGTGTGTAGGGGCCAAAGCCCTCGCGGTACTGCTTCTCGGATGAGAAGCTGATGATCGTCGTTGTGCGGCCGTGGAAATTCTCCGACGCGCAGATGATGTCGGCTTTGTTTTCCGGAATTCCCTTCTTCGTGTATCCCCACTTCCGTGCCGCCTTGACCGCCGTTTCCACTGCTTCCGCGCCCGAGTTCATCGGCAGGAACATCTCATATCCGGTCAGCCGATGGAGTTCTCGGTAGAGAAGACCGAGCTTGTCATTTCGAAATGCCCGGCTCGTCAAGGTAAGTTCGCGGGCCTGCGCGGTGAATGCTTCGACGATGCGGGGATGACAGTGCCCCTGATTCAGCGCAGAGTACGCGGCAAGGCAATCCATGTACCTCTTGCCCTCAACGTCGGTGACCCAAACGCCTTCTCCATGTTGGATGACGATATCGAGAGGGGCGTAGTTGCGCGCACCGTACTGACGTTCGAGCTCTATGTAGTCTTTCGGTTTGATTCCACTCCCATCTGTATTCTGTGTCTGCGGTTAAGGATAATCGAACAACAATGTCAGCAATGCCATGCGGACGAAGAGACCGTTTCGTGACTGGCGGAAATATGCCGAACGAGGATCCTGATCAACTGAAGCATCGATCTCCACCGAGCGGGGAAGGGGATGCATGATGATGGCATTCGGCTTCATGCGCGCCAGAATCTTTGTGTCGATGTTGTACTGCGAGAGATCGACATCGCGCTTCTGAAGTCTCTCCCGGTCGATTCTTGTCTGGTACACAACGTCGACGTGAGGCAGAACAACGGACGGATCAGACGCGATTTCATAGGCAACGCCGTTCTCATCCAGGTGATTCAGGATATCGTGCTTCACTTGCATCTCGGGTGGGGCAAGGAAGTAGAGTTTGGTTCGTTCGAATTTGCTGAGGAGGTATGCGAGGGAGCGAACGGTCCGGCCGGTATCCAGTGCCCCGATCATTGCCACGGACAATCCGTCGAGTGTCTTGCATTCGTGGTAGATCGTATAGAGATCGAGCAGGGCCTGTGTCGGATGCTGTCCTCCCTGGCCATCCCCCGCGTTGATCACCGGAACAGGAGAGACGGCGGCGGCCCGCGCAGCTCCTCCCTCCTCTGAATGTCGCAGGACGATGACATCGCAGTGGGTACCGATAATCCTGATCGTATCCTCGAGCTGCTCTCCTTTGATTTCTGAGGAGAATTCGTTCGCGAACTCCGTTGAGAGAACCTGTCCGCCAAGACGATGCATCGCCGCCTCGAACGAGAAGCGCGTTCGAGTGGATGGCCTGTAGAAGAGGGTGGCCATGATCTTATCCTGATAATCCTTTGTGCCTCCCCGCTGAACGATGCGCTCCATCTGCCGCGTCCGGTGGAACAACTCCATAAGCATCGGAACGGAAAACTGCTGCGAGCTGATAATGTGATTGAGTTTCATAGGATTCTCGCTCTTGTGTTACGGGACGATATGCGTTCCCATCTTGCCGTCGATTGCATCGAGGAGATGTTCAAACGATGTGATGACGACTTCCTTTCCCCCTTTTTGGAGGAATTGAATTGCCGATTCGACTTTCGGGCCCATGCTTCCGGGAGGAAACTGTCCCTCCTTCAAATAGGCGGCCATTTCGGAGACCGTCGCCTTGGGGATCCCGCGCTTGGTCGGCTTCGTAAAATCAAGATACACCTGATCGGCGTCGGTACTGATGATGAAGCGATCGACGCCGAGTCCGGCGGCCAGGAGTGCCGAGGCCCGATCTTTATCGATGACTGCCTCCATTCCCTCGACTTTGTATCCGGGATGTTCAATGACCGGAATTCCACCCCCGCCCACCGCGATCACGATCATACCGAGTCCAAGAATCTTCCGGATGATATCTTCCTCGAAAACTTCCACTGGTTCGGGGGAAGGTACAACGCGCCGGTAGCCGCGTGACGGGTCTTCCACCATGTTCCAGCCGAACCGCCTCTGCTTTTCTTCAGCTTCGAGCTTCGAATAGAAAGGACCGATCGGTTTGGTTGGATTCTGGAATGCAGGATCGTTCTCATGGACCCGCACCTGCGTGAGAACGGTCATGATGGGGGTGAAGAGCCCGATCTGTCGGAGCTCATACTCCATTGCGCGCTGCAGGAGATAACCGATTTCACATTGCGTGGTGGCGACGCACACATCGAGGGGATGCGTGTACACCTCTGCCGCGGCACGTTCCGAACGGAGGAGCGCTGCGCCGACCTGCGGCCCGTTTCCATGCGTGATGACGATCTTCCAGCCGCGTTCAACCAGCCGGACGATCGCGCGCGCCGTCGCGTGCGCGTTTCGGAGTTGTTCTTCAATCGTTCCGCGTTCACCCGCGCGGATCAATGAATTCCCGCCGATCGCAATCACTGCACTTTTTGGCGTGGTGGTCATAGTCATTTCATGAGTTGGTACATGATCGCCTTCTGCACGTGGAGGCGGTTCTCGGCTTCCTGGAAGACGACCGAGTTGGGGGAATCGATTACCTCGTCAGTCACTTCTTCGCCCCTGTGTGCGGGGAGGCAGTGCATGAAGATCGCGTCGTTCTTGGCGTAAGACATGAGCGCTCCGTTGACCTGAAACGGAAGGAATACCTTCTTTCGCGCCTCAGCTTCGGATTCCTGGCCCATGGATGCCCAGACATCGGTGTAGACGACATCAGCGCCGCTCACTCCAGCCACAGGATCATGGACGATCTCGATCGATCCGCCCGTCTGCTTCGCATCTTCACGCGCGTGCTCAATCGCGTGCGGCTTCGGCTTATGACCCTCAGGGCACGCAACGGTGACATGGACGCCGAGCCGCGCGCCGGCGAACATCAATGAATGGGACACGTTATTCCCGTCTCCGACGTAGCAAAGCTTGAGTCCTTTGAGCCTCCCTTTCACCTCTCGCACCGTGAAGTAATCTGCCATTGCCTGACACGGATGTGAGTAATCCGTCAGCGCGTTGATCACCGGGATGGAGGCGAATTTGGCCATGTCGAGGACAATCTGGTGCGCAAACGTCCGGATCATAATTCCCTGGACCATCCGTTCGAGGTTCTTTGCCACATCGTACACCGATTCGCGTTTTCCAAGATTGATTTCCGACGGAAGGAGAGTGATCGAAAAGCCGCCGAGTTGTTGAATGCCGACGTCGAACGTCACACGCGTGCGCAGCGAGGGCTTTTCAAAGATCAACGCAAGTGTTTTCCCCTTGAGAGCCTCGCCGTACTTCGCGCGGTCGGCTTTCATGGCTGCGGCAAGATCAAATGTGTTGACGATTTCTTCTGAAGTAAAATCTCGAACGGAGAGAAAATCCTTTTTCATCGGGAGATCATCCTTTGGTCTGTTGCGATAAGTTCAACGTCATGGTTTCAGCCGATCACGGTTCCCCCGGGAGCAGGGATGACTGTTCACATCGAAGAAAACGAACGTACCGTACCAACCGGGGCAGTGCTGACGAAATGGGAGACTGCGGCGACTTCAGTTTGGGACGTCGCGTGCCAGGTGATGCAGAGAGTTGGCGAGAGTTGCCTTCGTATGCGGACGTCGAGATTGCATAAGAGAGTTAGAATTGCGTTTCGCACACTAACAGCGAAACAAAGATAGGAAAAATTGCCTCGAAGTGCCAAAGAATCCCCTTGCCTTTTGAACCAGCTTTTGTTACATTTGTCTGGTCAAAAAGCCTGATAACTCAGGCTTTTGCGTTCTTGGGAATGGGCGAAGCCTGCGAATTCTGGTGTTCTACAGACGGGACTCCCCAACCCAAGGTGCTCTTTGGAATCCTTCATTTTGAATTTTTCATTTTCAGTTTTTCATTGTTCCATGGTGGCTCCCGATGCTTCCCAATCGGGATCAGAAACATATGGGACGATGCGCCGCGCAAATGGTGGCCATAGTTCAGTTGGTTAGAACGCCAGGTTGTGGCCCTGGAGGTCGTGGGTTCAAATCCCACTGGTCACCCGAAGAGAGATGTAAATTGTAGATTGAAAATTGAAGATTGAGAATTGGGGGGAGCGTGACGCCTGATGAATTGAAGCGCCGGACGAAGATGTTTGCGACGCGAATCGTGTGGTTTGCTGAAGAGTTGCCCGAAGGTCGATCGATCAACGTAGTGACTCGCCAGCTTGTTCGTTCCGGGACTTCGGTCGCTGCAAACTACCGGGCGGCGTGCTTGGGGCGCTCGAAGGCGGAGTTCAACGCGAAGCTCCATATCGTGCTCGAAGAGGTCGACGAGACGGTTTACTGGTTGGAGGTTTTGGAGGAATCCGCTTTGACCAATAGTAAGGACCTCGACGAACTCAAACGAGAAGGCAAAGAACTCACGGCGATCTTCATCTCGTCGTTGAAAACCTCGCGGTCAAAGTAGCCCATCATCATCAATCTTCAATCCTCAATCTCAAATCTTCAATTCTCAATCCCCGCCCCCATCGTCTAGAGGCCTAGGACACGAGCTTTTCAAGCTTGGAACACCGGTTCGAATCCGGTTGGGGGCACAATGGGGTCCCGACAGAAAACGTCGGGATCCTCAATTCGACAACGACTCACTGAGAAACGTTCGTCGGTCGAATTGGGACTTGGAACACGAGTTCGCCTGCCCGCCGGAGCGAAGCGTAGGCAGGAATCTCGTTGGGGGCACAATGGGGTCCCGACAGAAAACGTCGGGATCCTCAATTCGACAACGACTCACTGAGAAACGTTCGTCGGTCGAATTGGGACTTGGAACACGAGTTCGCCTGCCCGCCGGAGCGAAGCGTAGGCAGGAATCTCGTTGGGGGCACAATGGGGTCCCGACAGAAAACGTCGGGATCCTCAATTCGACAACGACTCACTGAGAAACGTTCGTCGGTCGAATTGGGACTTGGAACACAAGTTCGCCTGCCCGCCGGAGCGAAGCGTAGGCGGGATTCTGAATTCGGCGGTTCCGACACAAATCGTCGGAAGCCGAATTCGAAGTTGGGGGCACGACATAGTTGTGAATTGAGGATTGGGGAATTTGAAAAGCCGACTCAGGAATGAGTCGGCTTTTTTCCTTTCTTGGGGAGAACTCGTCTGCCTGATCGCGCGCCCATCTGCAAATAGCTCAACCCGACAAGCGTCCGCATCCGTGCCGACCAACAGTTTCCCCACTCAATCGAATTGACTATGTTTCGAAGATTCTGAGCAGGAGAATTACCAGCATGGAGAAGGTGGCCCCGAGGTAAATCGCCCTGATCAACTTCCTGCCTTCCTGCTCCTTCGATGCCCGCAACCTGATGACGGAGTACAGTATGATGGAGTCCATCAGAAGAATCGGATACAAATAGACCCCAGGCAACCACTTCAGCGGGAAAGGAGCGATGCTCAGGACGAGAACTGCGGAAAAAATCGCCGTGCTGACGTCAAGTGCTCTTGCCCGCCCGAATTTCACTGCAATGGAGTTGAATTGTGCTTTGCTGTCCCCGACAACATCCATCGCGTCAGCAGCAATTTCTTCCCCGAGGTTGATCAACGCCGCAAGAATGGCGAAGTACCAAACGAGCTCGTGAGAATAAATCCCGACCGAAACGCCGCCAAAAACAAATGTCATTCCCACTGAAAAACTTACCATCAGATTCCCGAGTAGACCGGTCCTCTTGAACCTCCAATTGTAGAGAAGAGCAACCGTCCAGAGCGTGAAAGAGAGAACTAGCGCCTCAACACCGAGCAACGCGCTGATGAAAAGTCCAACAATCGTGACGATGACAAAGAATGAGACGACTTCAACACCGGTGACTCGCTGAGAGGGAAGGGGCCTGTGAGGAGCATTCACCTTATCACTCTCCACGTCGAACAAGTCGTTCAGGATCAATGCCGACGCAGATATCAGAAAAATCGCTGCAAACCCTCCCACAATTTCCAACATCGAGGGAGAACCACCCAGGGCCAGCAGCTGACCGAGCACGGTACACACTCCGGCCGCAAACGGGAGCTCGAATCGAACCAATTCTATAAGTGCCTTCAGTCTCTGCACAGCAGATAATTGAGACATTCCGCTATTCTCCTCCTCCGTTCTTCCGAGTAGAGCAACCCGAATAGCGTCTCACGTTCCGCGGCCGGCTGTTCAGTCATATTGAATCCTTTCGAATTTTCTCATAGATCAGCCTTGTTGAGGGCCGGCATTCTTGTCTGATATCGATGGAGAGCGCAAAGATACTGCCAATCCAAGCTCAGGTCAACAGGATAGTTATATTCGCCCTTGACTGTTATCACGCGCCGTGGTAACATATGTCGGCCGACATTACGAGTAGGGGGAAGCAGACGGTGCGAGATGTCGGATCTGGACAGGGTGCGAACGTGCGAGTCCATCTCAGAGGAAAACGTTCACTTGCGAGGAGGATAACCTATTATGGCGTACACGTATGAAGAGTTGAGCAAGATGACCGTGGCGCAACTTCGGGATGTTGCTCATGGCATCGAGCGCGAGGAGTTGAAGGGGATCGCGACAATGCACAAAGAGAAGCTCTTGCCCCTCTTGTGTAAAGTGATGAACATAGAGGTCTTTCACCGTCATGTCGTCGGCATCAATAAGAGCGAAATCAAACAGAAGATCCGACAGCTGAAGGTGCAGCGGGAAGAGGCAATTCAGAAAAAAGACAAGAAAGAACTCCAGGTCGTGCGAAAGCAGATTCACGATTTGAAACGCGAGCTCCGGAAGCATATGATCTAGGGCATTCAAGGTGGGAAATTGAGTTCAGCCATGAAGTTGCTCTTCGGTTGTTGAGCATGAATGAATAGAGATTGACATCCAATCACCAATCCAGGGAGTTCTATGAAAAAAGCATCGCTTGTTTTTCGATGCCTCCTTCTTCTCACCGTTGTTCTACTCTTATCTCTCTCTCCGGGTGTTGGATTGGCCAAAGACAAGCCAATCACCTTGAAGGAGTTCACGTTGAAGAACGGGCTCCGCGTGATTCTCTCAGAGGATCGAACAGCGCCCACCTATTCAATCTGCGTGACCTACAACGTTGGTTCCCGAGACGAGCGGCCCGGCCGGACCGGCTTCGCCCATCTCTTCGAACATATGATGTTCCAGGGATCGAAACGTGTCGGAAAGGGAGAGCATTTCATCCTGATTCAGAACAACGGCGGGAACATGAACGGCACAACCAATCAGGATCGCACGAACTACTTCGAGACCCTTCCCGCCAACCAGCTCGATCTCGGACTCTTTCTCGAATCCGATCGGATGCGATCGCTCAACATCAATCAGGCGAACTTCGAGAACCAGCGCCAGACCGTCAAGGAAGAACGGCGCCTCAGCGTAGACAACCAGCCGTACGGCAAAACGTTCGAGGTTCTCCTCGAGACGGCATACGATAACTTTGCCTACAAGCATTCGGTGATCGGTTCGATGGACGATCTCGACGCCGCAACGGCTGAAGATGCGGCGGAGTTCTTCCGCGTCTACTACGCACCCAACAATGCCGTGCTGACCCTTGTCGGAGACTTCAAGACTGAAGAAGCTCTCGCGAAGGTGAAAAAGTACTTTGAGGATATTCCCTCGCAGCCGCGGTCCGAGGCACCGGATATGACCGAGCCGCCGCAACAGGGTGAACGGCGTGTAGCGCTTGACGATGGCTTTGCGCAAACGCCGCGGCTAGACATCGTGTACAAAATCCCGCAATCAAACACGCATGATTGGTATGCACTCAGTCTCCTCGGAAATATTTTGACAAGCGGCCAATCATCGCGCCTCTACCAGAAGCTTGTGAAGGAACACGAGGTCGCGGTGAATGTCTTTGGTGGTGCCCAGGAGCGTCGAGGACCGTCGCTCCATGGGGTGATCGCGATGGTGCGACCGGGAAAGAAACCCGAAGAGGTCGAAAAGCTGATCTATGATGAGATCGAAAAGCTAAAGACCAATCCGGTGGAGGATTGGGAAATCCAGAAAGCGCTGGCTCAGATCAGACGCCAGCGGGCGCAGATGATGCAGGGGACCCTCTTTCGGTCGATCATGATCAGCCAGTACACGGTATACTACAACGATCCGGATCTGGTCAATACCATCGAAGAGCGGTACGCAAAGGTTACGAAAGAAGATCTGCAGCGCGTTGCGTCAACGTACTTGAATTCATCCAACCGGACCGTTGTTACCACGGTCCCGAAGCCAAAAGAAACTCCCGCACCTCTCAAAAAATGAATTGAGGATGAAAGGAGATGAAGACCATGTTTGGCAAAGACGATATACGGAGGTTCTGCGTGCGGGCGATCTTCGGGATTCTGTGTGTGATGATCCTCCCCGTGCTCGGAATCGAATCAGACTCGCATCTTCTCGCCCAGGCGCCGGCTTCCGACAAAGGTGTCTCCGCGAGCAAAGTGGAGCGACTGAATCTTGCCCCAGTCTCAAAAGAGATCCTCCGCGTAAAACTTCCCAGTCCCGTGGAAGCAACGCTGGATAACGGAGTGACTGTGATGATCATGGAAGACCACCGGTTTCCGACTGTTTCCCTCCAATTACAGATCAACGGTGCCGGTGGGATCCACGAGCCGTCGAACCAGCGAGGCCTCGCAACCGCCACGGCGCAGATGATGCGCGAGGGAACAAAATCGCGATCAAGTAAGCAAATCGCGGAAGATGTGGACAAGCTTGGCGCGACGCTCGGGGTGTTTTCCGGATTCGGCTCTACGACGGCCGTGCTGAGCGCGTCGGGATTGAGCGACAACTTCGACGAGTGGTTCGGACTTTTCATGGACGTGCTGTTGAATCCTACCTTCCCCGCCGACGAGCTGGAAAAAATGAAAACGCGCCTGAGGGTTCAGCTCAGACAACAGAGATCACAGCCCGGTTTTCTTGCCAACGAGCGGTATGACCGCGTGGTGTATGGTGATCATCCGGCTGCCGTCTCCGGATTCACCGAAGAATCGATCGCTGCGTTGGCATCTGAAGCACTGGCAACATGGCATCGCGACCGCTATGTGCCTCAAGGCGCTCTCCTTGGCATTGCAGGAGATGTTACCGCCAAGGAACTGATACCCAAGCTTCGCAAATGGTTTGCGGCGTGGAAGAAAACCGATCTCCGTGTGTCTCCTCCAGCGGATCCGAAGCCGATTGCGGCCCAGAAAGTATCGATCGTCGATCGCCCGAATTCCGTTCAGACAACACTGACGATGGGTAATATCGCAATCGACAGAGTCCATCCTGATTACATCGGACTTACGGTGATGAACAGAGTCCTCGGAGGAGGACCGGCTGCGCGGCTCTTCATCAACCTGCGTGAAGAGAAGGGATACACGTACGGTGTCTACAGCTACTTTTCAGCCGGACGGTATGCCGGACCGTGGACCGCAGGCGGCGACGTGCGAACCGAGGTGACCGACGGCGCGATGACGGAATTCATGAAGGAGTTCAACCGGATGCGGGACGAAAAAGTGCCACCGGCGGAACTCGACGAGTGCAAGCGCTCGCTCGTCGCCAACTTCGCTCTGTCGCTCGAGCAGCCGACACAGCTTCTGAGCTACGCACTGACCAGAAAATTCTACAATCTTCCTGTCGACTATTGGGACACCTATCCGGCCAAACTGATGGCGGTCTCCGCCGATGAGGTTCAACAGGTGGCTCGGAAGTACATCGATCCCGGTTCGATGCAGATCGTCGCCGTTGGTGACGCGGGGAAGATTGAGGAGATTCTCGGGAAGTATGGACCGATCGAGGTGTACGATATCGAGGGGAAAAAAATGAAGTGATCGAACATCTTTGTTCGTTCGAATGCAGGCCCTGTCGCTGCATGACGGGGCCTTTCTGTTGTGATGGTGAAGGGAACAGGTACGACGAGGGGAAAATGGATGACGAGATAATTGGACTTGGCGACCCCACACCAACTTGTCTTCGTGGGCAAGAAAAACAATCCACGATATAGAAGCTGAGCGCGCAGTTCAGCTGCGTTCTCGTGCTGTGGTATGTTCACGAAGAACCGTAGCGCTTCTGAGGATCGCATACGTTCAGGGGCCAGAGTGTTGGAGCGTGTCGAACAAAACGGAGAATCGAAGTCAAAGACCCGAAATCGTCGCTACTGAATTGGTGAAATATGTTCCGCATCGATTCTCCTGCCGATAACATCCTCGGAAACGAAGAATCGTCTGGCCAATTTGGGCTTGACAAGCTCCTTGATCACCTGGATTTCCAGATCAGGGACGGCTTTTCGTGCTTTGTCGATCAAGGGCTTCAAAGTTCGAAGCTCCACTTTTAGCGACTCTAGCAGGATGCTGAAAAACGGTTATCACTGAAGTGTTTTGCAAGGAAATGATTTTGAAACATGGCTAAGAGACTTTCTGAACCTCAGAAGGTCCGATGGTCGAGGCCTCAGGGTGACTTCGTAACC